>CABDYL010000100.1_pt1 | contig 27017 bp, 28 predicted proteins | sample 3131931 | NCBI WGS metagenome assembly CABDYL01 (sample SAMEA5534337, study PRJEB31848) | metagenome | biome: tundra; feature: field; material: soil | place: USA | collected 2013-05 | depth 0.45 m
CCTACACTGGGGCGGAAATCCTGCAGCGACTGCGCGAACTGCTGAAGTCCCGTGACACAGTTGACGGAGACTAAGCGATCGACCGAGCCGCCCGCTCCGGTACAATCGGTGTTCGGTAGGGACGGCAACGGCGTCTCAAACCCAACCTGAGGAGCCACCCGCGACCATGATCTCAACAAGCGACCTCCACAAGGGCGTGGCCATCGAGCTTGATGGCGACCTGTGGCAGATCCTCGACTACCACCACATCAAGATAGGGCGAGGTTCAGCCCAGGTCCGCATCAAGCTCCGCAACATCAAGCGCGGGGGCACGCTAGAGCGGACCTTCCAGGCTGGCGAGAAGTTCGTTCGCGCGCGCATGGACCACCGCCAGATCCAGTTCATGTACCAGGACGGCAACGACTACCACTTCATGGAAACCGAAAGCTACGAGCAGTTCAGCCTCATGGCCGAACAGCTCGATGACGCCGTCAACTACCTCAAGGACGGCTTGCTGCTCGATCGGACCACTTATGACGGCGAAACGATCGGCGTCGAACTGCCAGTGACCGTCGATCTGAAGGTGGTCGAGACGGAACCCGGCTTTGCCGGCGATACCCAGTCGGGTGCTCGAAAGCCGGCCAAGCTCGAGACCGGTCTGACGATCCAGGTGCCTATCTTCGTGAATGAAGGCGACACTCTGCGAGTCGACACCCGGACCGGCGAATACCAAACCCGCCTCTGATCCCTGGTAGGACGGCGCAGTGGTTCGTTGGCGCCTGTGTCCCTCGCTCACGGGCGTAAAGTCGGTCGCACAAGGGAGGCCATCGGTTGAGTCGTAAGGGCCCGGCGGATGGTGGATCGCTCTGGGACAACATCCCGATCGATGACTCCGAGAGCGAGCCTCGGTCCGCCGACGGCAGAGGCGCCGGGCGTAACGAGCCCCGGGGCTGGGCTCTGCCGTCCTGGGACGCCATCGACGGCACCGAGCCAGTTGCCACGCCACCGGCGAGCGAGATTTCGCCTATGCCCACCATGCCCGCCAGGCTGGCCATGCCCGCCACGCCCGCGCCGCCGGTCGGAAAGCCAGAGCCGCCGGCAGAGCCTGCCTCGGGCGCGGCGGACCCCGGCTTCGAGCTTCGCATTCTCGGCGTCAGCGAGGTCACGCGCGCCATCCGCGACGCCGTGCGCGCCGACTCCGGCCTCCGCGACGTGTGGGTCGAGGGTGAGGTGGGGCGGGTGACCGTCTCCTCAGCGGGGCATTGCTACTTCACGCTCAAAGACGAACGCAGCCAGCTGGCGTGCGTCTTCTTCCGCGACGACCGTCTGACCTCGCCGTTTGATGCGAGGACCGGGATGCGCGTCGTGGCCCACGGCCGCGTCGACGTGTTCGAGGCCCAGGGCCACTACCAGCTGTACGTGTCGGCAATCCAGCCGGCCGGCTTCGGCGAGCTGGCGCTCAAGTTCGAGGCGCTCAAGGCCCGACTCGCTGCGGAAGGCCTATTTGATAGCGCTCGGAAGCGGCTTTTGCCGGATCGGCCAGCGGTCATCGGCGTAGCGACGAGTGCCACCGGTGCGGTCTGGCACGACATCTGCCACGTGATCTCCCGTCGCTGGCCTTTGGCCCGCCTCATCCTGTCGCCCTGCCAGGTCCAGGGCGATGGCGCGGCCGCCAGCATCGTGGCCGCCCTCGATAGGCTTGCTCGCTGGGGCGACCAGTGCCGGCTCGAGGGCCGCCCGGATGAAGCCCCGGCCGTGGTGATTCTGGCCCGCGGTGGCGGCTCCCTCGAGGATCTGTGGTCCTTCAACGACGAGGGGGTCGTGCGGGCCGTGGTGGGACACCCCGTGCCCGTGGTTTCCGGGGTGGGGCACGAAGTGGACGTGACTCTGGCTGACTTCGCCGCGGATGTTCGGGCGCCAACTCCGTCGGCGGCCGCGGAGTTGGTCGTGCCGGACCGTGCGGAAGTGGCCGGCGGCGTGGCCACTCTGGAGCGTCGAGCCAGGGCTCGGGCGATGGCCGCTCTGTCTGGCGCTCGCGTCGAGCTGGCGGCCGAGGGCCGGGCGCTGGAGCGGCTTAGGCCCGAGGCTCAGCTTGCCCAGGCGCGCGAGCGGGCGGGCTTCCTGCTCGATCGGGCCACGCGGTGCCTCCGAGATGAACTTGGCCGGCGCCGTGCCCTTGAGGGGAGTCTGTGCGCGCGGCTCGCGCCGTCAGTGGTCGCACGCATGGCCGCTGCTCGCATGGCCCTCGCGCGGGACGCCGCGGCACTGGCCGCGCTGGGGCCCCAGGCGACGCTGGATCGAGGCTACGCCATCGTCAAGCGCGATTCGGATGGGGCCGTGATCCGCCACCCCGGGGATACGGCGTCGGGTGAGCTGCTTTCGATCCGGCTGGCGCGGGGCGAGCTGGCGGCCCGGGTCGAAAAAGGCGGGCTACAGGGTCCCAAGCCATGATCGGCACTCTGGGACTGGCCGTGGCGATAGTGGTGGTATCAGTGGTTCTGTTCGCAGTCTCGATCCGAGTTGGTATTCTCCTCGGGCTGCGACTGGATCGCGTTCTCGAGGCTCGAATGTCGGAAGACTCCAAGCCGTCATCTTCGGTCGATGCCGGAGCATCCATCGCACCAGACAATTTCGGGCAGGAGGAGAACCGTCGTGACTGAACCGGTGAGTGCGGAGGCCGCGGTGGATATTTCCGGGCTTTCGTTCGACGATACGCTCGTCGAGTTGCAGCGGACGGTCTCCGAGCTTGAGGAGGGCGGCCTGCCGTTGGAGCGCTCCATAGCGCTGTACGAGCGCGGCGTGGCCCTCCATGAGCGTTGCGCCACCCTGTTGACTACGGCCGAACTGCGCGTTCAGAAGCTGCTCGAGCGGTCGACCGGAGCGCTTGAGGCGGCGGAGATCAGGGCCACGGAAGTCTCCGACCAGGAATAGTGCCGTCACGGCCCACCCTCCAGAGCCGTCGCCTGGTTCAGCTGCGCCGACTCGCAGGCGCGGTAGACTGCTGCCCGGCAGACAAAAGGCGTCGTCCAGTTTGACGGGGGACGCCTCCCAGACAAGGCGGGAATTTGGGGATCCGCCAAGGAGCGTGTGAAGTTGGCCATCCTGCCCACCTTGCAGGGACCCAGCGAACTGCGCGGCCTCAGCGACGATCAACTCGAGTCGTTGGCCGCCGAGATCCGTGAATACATCATCTCGACCGTTGCCAGGACCGGAGGGCATCTCGGCTCTTCGCTTGGTGTGGTCGAGCTGTCGATCGCCCTGCATCGCGTCCTGGAGTCGCCGCGCGACAGAATCGTGTGGGACACGGGCCACCAGGCGTATGCCCACAAGCTGCTGACCGGACGCTATTCGCAATTCGGGACCCTGCGCCAGCTGGGCGGCATTGGCGGCTTCCCAAGGCGCTCGGAGTCGGAACACGATGTCTTCGATGGCGGACATGCCGGCACGGGCTTATCGATCGCCCAGGGCCTGGCTACGGCCCGAGACCTGCGCCACTCCATGGAGCGGATCGCCGTAGTCGTGGGCGACGCGGCCCTGATCAGCGGGCTTTCGCTCGAGGCCCTCAACGACATCGGCCACCGTCAGACCCAGTTGATGATCATCCTCAACGACAATGCCATGTCGATCAGCCCCACCGTGGGCGCCTTTAGCCAGTACTTTTCGACCCTCAAGCTGTCGTCCGCCTGGAAGCAAAGCAAGACCGCCTACGACCGGGTCGTCGAATCGCTGCCGGTTGTTGGTGGGCCGGCTCTCAAGCTGTCCCGTCGAATCCGACGCATGGTGGTCAACTTCGCCCAGCCGGGTCAGCTTTTCGAGGATCTGGGGATTACATATCTGGGCGTTATCCCAGGACATAATCGGCGCGGCTTGGAGCACATCTTCCGGGCCGCCCTGGATGTGCCGGGACCCGTCCTGATTCACGTCCGGACCGTTAAGGGCCGTGGCTACCGGCCTGCGGAGCGTGACCAGATCGGCTTCCACGGAGCTGCGCTGCCGCCGATGCCGGACCTTGTAAATCCTCGTCCGACGCCAGATGACCACGGTGGAGGGCACTCGGCCCGCGTTGGCGCGGCGCTGGCCAGGAAAGACAGCGCACTTCCCACCCCGGCACAGGCCAATGAGCCGCCGGTTGAACCGTCGGCGAATGGCAATGCCGCGGCCGGTTCCGCGGACATGGGCACGCCGTCCGACGCAGCCCGTGCCTCGGCCGCGAAGAGGCCGGCCAACTACACCTACCACTTTGCCAGCGAGCTGGTAAAGCTGGCCCGAATCGATCGCCGGATCGTGGCCGTTACAGCCGGTATGCCCACAGGCACCGGATTGAACATCTTCCAGGCCGAGTTTCCGGACCGCTTCATAGACGTCGGCATCGCCGAGCAGCATGCCGTGGCCCTATCGGCGGGCATGGCCTTGGCCGGGGAGCGCCCCGTCGTGGCGCTCTATTCCACGTTTTTGCAGCGCGCCTTCGACCAGCAGGTTCACGACGTCTGCCAGAATGATCTGCCCGTTGTAATCGCCGTTGACCGGGCCGGCCTCGTGGGTGAGGACGGCACCAGCCACCAGGGTATGTTCACCCTGCCGACGCAGCGACAGATACCGCATATGGTCATCGCCAGTCCCAAGGACGAGCAGGAGCTTCGATCGCTCGTCCGGACCGCGTTTGCCCAGGACCATCCGTTTGCCCTGCACTACCCGCGCGACCCCGGTTTCGGAGTACCTGAACGGGAGGCCATTGCGCTGCCGGTCGGCGTCGGCGAGGTGCTGCGCGAAGGCCGAGATGTCGTGATCATTGGCTTCGGCCCGATCGTCGAGCGGGGCCGCCAAGCCGCCGATCTGCTCGAGGCCGACGGCTGGTCGGTAGGTCTCATCAATGCCCGCTTTGCCAAGCCACTCGATCGCCAGCTGATCCTAGATCAGGCTCGCGGCAAGAAGCTGGTGGTGACGCTCGAAGAGAGCGTCGTTACCGGCGGTTTTGGATCGGGAGTGCTGGAGCTTCTGGAAGAGGCACGATTGGTGGACACGGCCTACCGGGACGTTTCGCTGCGGATTGTCGGTATCCCCGCCGATCGTTTCGTGGACCACGGTTCGGTCGATCAGCTGCGGCACTTGCTCAGGCTTGACTCTGCCGGCATCGCGGACCAGGTCCGCGAAACGCTCGTTCGCATGAAGGCATCGCCCAGGCGAGTCTCCACTGATGAATCAGAGCACACAGAGGCACGCTAGTCCTGAGTCCGGATCAAAAATGCGCTCGATGGCCGGCGCAACCCGCGCCCCAGCGCAGCACGAGATGAGCCGGTTGTGCCACGATTGGCGGCATGAGTCCAGCCGCACAGAAACCTACCCGCCAGCGCCTAGACCTGCTGCTTGTTGAACGTGGCCTGGCCGAGACACGGACGCGCGCCCAGGCGCTCATCCTGGGTGGTCACGTACGAGTCGGTGATGGTGACGCTGCCCGCACGGACCGCAAGTCGGGCGACCTCGTGCAGATCACGATCAACCTGGAAGTGGAGGCGCCGCCGCCCTTCGTGTCACGCGGTGGCCTAAAGCTGCGGGCCGCCCTCGATTTCTTTGGAGTCGAACCCGTGGGCTTGGTCTGTCTGGACGTGGGCTCGTCAACGGGCGGTTTTACGGACCTGCTCCTGCAGCGCGACGCCAGCAAGGTCTATTCCGTGGACGTTGGCAGGGGCCAACTGGCGGAGGCTCTTCGCCACGACCCACGGGTCATATCGATGGAGCGGACCAACGCCCGATCCCTGGGCCCAGGCGTTCTGCCGAGCACGGTTGATCTGGCCGTAGTAGATGTTTCTTTCATTTCGCTGGATCGCATTCTTCGCCCGGTCGCCACTTGCTTTGGGCCTACCGGTGGTCGCATCGTGGCCCTCGTCAAGCCCCAATTCGAGGCCGGCCGCAAGCAGGTTCGCGATGGCGTCGTCCGGGACCCGCAAATTCATCGCCAGACGCTGGAGACGGTGGCGCGCTACGCCCTGGGCATCGGCCTGAAGCTGCGCAACGCGATCGCGTCACCCCTGACCGGTCCTGCAGGGAACAGGGAGTTCTTCCTGGAGTTCGATGTGCCGCCCGGTTTCACGCCACAGGACGCTGAGCCGGTCGAACTGCCGCAGGAATGGATGACCAGATTTGGAGAGCTGGCCGGGACATGAAGCTTGAATGCCTCGGATTCGCCTACAACCCCACGAAAGAGGCGGCGCTGGACCTGCTCGAGAGGGCCGAGGGATGGTGCGAGGTCCGCGGTATAGATCACTGGGCCGCACCGGCCGGTGATCTGGCGGCCCTAGTCGAGCGGCTGCCCAATACTGGCGGTCTCGTCGTCTTGGGCGGAGATGGCACCTTCCTGCGCGCGGCCCGGGCGGTGGCCGCAGTAGATGTGCCGTTGCTGGGCGTCAACCTTGGCAAGGTGGGCTTTCTCTCCAAGGTGGAGACGCCCGGCCTGGAGGCCGTTCTCGCCCAGCTAGTAGAGGGCGACTTCACGCTCCAGGACCGAATGGCCCTTCAGGCGACGATCCACCCTGGTGGTCAAAGGGCGGCCGGCGAGACCTTCTTTGCGCTGAATGAGATCGCGGTGGCGCGCGGTTCGCTGGCCCGCGTCTGCCGCATCGAGGTCGAGATCGGGCCATCGCATCTGGCCACCTTCACGGCCGACGGATTGGTCGTCTCGAGCCCGACTGGCTCCACCGGCTACTCGTTCTCGGCGGGTGGCCCGATCGTCGATCCGACGAGTCGGAATCTGATCGTGACACCGATCGCCGGCTATCTCACCGCCATCCGCTCGGTTGTCGTCAGCCCGCGGCACACGGTTCGATGCCGAGTCCTCGACGCCTATGACGTCCTGATGAGCGTCGATGGTCGCGAGGATCGGCGACTCGCCATCGGCGACGTGGTCTCGGTTTGCGAGATGGATCGTCCGATCCGGCTGATCGAGCCGAGAGGAGCGGTGCCCTTCTGGGACCTGCTTCGCCAGAAGTCGGAACTGTTGCCGTCATGACGGAAGCGCTCGAGACCGGGGCCGTGGGAGCTGCCGCCGAACCGACGAGCGGGCCGGGCCCGTCTACGGTCCTTGTCGCTCAGCTTGACGGGTCGGAAAGCGCGCCGCCCAAGAACGCCCCTTTGGCGGCCGGCCGTCTGGCCGAACTCAGCGTCCGCAACCTAGCCCTGATCGAACGACTGGCCATCTCCTTCGAACCCGGTCTCAACGTCCTCACCGGCGAGACCGGTGCCGGCAAGAGCCTGCTCATTGACGCGCTTGGACTCGCCATCGGCGCGCGGGCCGACACCTCGCTGGTCCGGCACGGGTCAGACCAGGCGCGGGTCGAGGCCCTGTTTGACCGCATGCCGGAACCGCTCATCTGCGTGCGCGAGGTTTCTGCCGCAGGCCGCTCCACCGCCAGAGTGGATGACGAGGCCGTCACGGCGGCCCGCCTGGCGGACGTGGCCGGACCGCTCGTGGAGATCCACGGCCAGCACGATCAACAGCGCCTCCTCGATGAGCGCTGGCAACGGGAGCTGCTGGACGCCTTTGGTCGGCTGGAGGGTGAACGCGCGGCAATGGCCGCGGCCGTCGAGGCCTGGCGGGCTAATCAGGCTGCGCTTGCGGAGCTGGCGTTGGACCCTCGGGAACTCGCCCGACGCCTCGAGCTGCAGGACCACCAGGCGGCGGAGATCGGCGGCGCAAACCTGCGCTTAGGAGAGACGTCGGAGATCCGGTCGAGGCTGACCGCGGCCCAGAATGCGGAAGCCATCGCCCGCGGCAGCGTTGAGATCTACGAGGCCGTGGCCGGGGAGGGGAGTGGCGCCAGAGAGGCGACCGCCCAGGCCGCCCAACGGGCCCACGACATGTCGCGGTTGGACGATCGCTACGGGCCGATTGCCGAGCGGCTGCTGGGGCTGGCGGCCGAGCTGGAGGACGCCGCGGCCGAGGCCCGGGACCTGGCCGAGAGCGTCGAGCACGACCTCACAGCGATCGCGGCGATGGAGGAGCGCCTGTCAACGATCTTCTCGCTAGAACGTAAGTACGGCGAGGACGAAGCTTCTGTTATTGCCTATGGCGAACGAGCGATGGCCGAGGCGGACCGTCTGCGCGCCCTCGACGCCTCGCGCGAGATTCGTCAACTTGAGGCGGCGCGCCTACTTGTGGCTGTCGCCGCGGCCGCGCAGGCCCTGTCGGCCGGCCGGGCCGGGGCTGCCGGGCGACTAGCAGAAGCCGTGGAAGCTGCCCTCGGCGGCCTGGGCTTCCGCCGGACCACGTTCCAGGTTGCGGTCTCTCGGCGCGCCGCCGGACCGGCCGAGCCAGCCCTGGAAATCGACGGCCAGCGCCTCGCCTTCGACGGCAGTGGCGCGGATTTGGTGGCCTTCCTGATCGCCCCAAACCCCGGTGAGCCGGCCCGTCCGCTGGCCCGCATCGCCTCGGGCGGTGAGCTGTCGCGCGTGGCCCTCGCCATAAAGCAGATCCTGGCCGAGGCCGACCAGACGCCCACGCTGGTTTTCGACGAAATTGACACGGGTATCGGCGGCCGCAGTGCGGAACCGGTGGGCCGCTCCCTCTGGGAATTGGCCCGGACGCACCAGGTCCTGTGCGTGACTCATCTGGGTCAGATCGCCGCCTACGCAGACGCCCAGTTCCGTATACAGAAGCAGGTCCGGGACGGCCGGACCGTGACGGTGGTGCGGCGAGTAGAAGGCGAGGAGCGCGTGGTCGAGCTGGCGCAGATGCTCGCCGGCGCGGAGGGTGGGTCCGCGGCACGGGCCAGCGCAGAGGAGCTACTTGAGCGGGCCCAGTCATGGCGGCGGACCGCAGGGAGTCGTTGACGTGGCCGGCGGCGCGACGAAGGCACCGTCGCCCGCACCGCGGCACCAGAGCGGCCGCTCCGCAGCCGAACCGGACCGCCTCGCGAGCGCGATCGAGGACTTCCTGACGTACGTGCGCGTCGAGCGTGGGCTGTCCGAAGCAACACTCAGCGCGTACCGATCCGACCTGCTCGACTTCGCCGCCAGTCGCGGGGCCTCTGCCTTTTGGGACACCTCGGCCGAGACCCCGGTCAACTACCTGAGCATGCTCGGCTCGCCTGAACTCGGGCGTCCGACCGCCCTCCGGCCGACGACACTCAGGCGCCGTGCCGCGTCACTCCGCGGCTTCTACCGGTTCTGTTTCGCCGAGGGCGTTATCGAAACCGACCTGGCCTCCCGGTTCGACTTACCGCGACAGCCTCGCCTGCTGCCGGAGGTCCTGACGGTCGAGGAGGTCGAACTCCTGCTTGCGAGTCGAGGGGACGAGTCACCGTCGGGGATTCGCGATCGGGCGTTGCTCGAATTGCTGTACGCCTCCGGGTTGCGTATCTCGGAGGCCGTTGGCCTGGACCGCGACCACATCGACCTTGAGGGTGGACTCGTCCGGGTCGTGGGCAAGGGCGATCGTGAGAGGCAAGTCCCCGTGGGCGAGGTGGCAGTTGTCTGGCTGCGCCGCTACGTGGCCGAGGCCCGGCCTGGCCTGCTCGCTCGAGGGCACGCCGATGGCGGACACGGCGGGCCGCTGTTCCTGTCCGTTCGAGGAGAGCGCCTGGGTAGGCGCCGGGCCTGGGAGATGCTGGTGGATGCGGCCCGGACTGCCGGTCTCAAGAACGGGATCAGCCCCCATACGCTGCGCCATTCCTTCGCGACGCACTTGCTGGAAGGAGGAGCCGACCTGCGCATCGTTCAGGAGCTCCTCGGACATGCGAGCATCAACACGACACAGCTGTACACGCATCTGACTGGCGAACGGATCAAAGACGTCTATGCTCGTGCCCACCCACGGGCCTAAAAGAGCGGATGTGCCCACGGTGACGGGCACCAAAGGAGAAGCGGATGAGCTACGCGGAATCGGTGCTGGCAAAGGACGAAGAGATCCTCTACAGAGGCCGGCAGCACTGGCTGGCGCCGCTGTCGGATGGCCTCCGGCCGATCGTGCTGATCCTGGTCGGACTCGTGCTCTTGCTCGCCCAGGTAAATTTTGGCTGGACCGGCGCGTTGTTGGCGATCCCGGCTATCGTCCTGCTGGTCGGCATGATCTGGTTCGGCATCGTGTATCTCACCTGGCGCGCCGAGGAGTACATCATCACGAGCCGGCGTGTCCTCAAGATCGAGGGCCTACTCGACAAGAAGAGCGGCGACAGCTCGCTCGACAAGATCAATGACGCTGTCCTCAAGCAAGGCCTCCTGGCTCGGATATTGCACTACGGCGACCTTGAGATCCTGACCGCCAACGAAGAGGGAATCGACCGCTACGAGATGCTTGCCCACGTCGTGGATTTCAAGAAGGCGATGCTAAACGCCAAGAACCAGCTCGAGGACGGCATCCGCCAGCCTGTGGGCGCCACCCGCACGGTCGCCGGTGCGCCGGCCGCTGCGCCCGCCGCCGGTTCCGGCAATGCCGATGACGTGACGGCGACTCTGGCCAAGCTGGCCGATCTGCGCGACAAGGGCGCAATAACGCCGGCCGAGTACGACGCCAAGAAGGTCGAACTTCTCGGTCGCCTGTAGCATCAACGCCGACCTGGTGGCGCCCACACGCGCCACCAGCCTCGGACGCAGTGAGGTCGCGGGTTGAGTTCGCTGGATCTATCTCAGGCGATCATCTTCATCGGCATGTTCGTGCTCGTGTCGGGTCCCGTTCATGAGTGCGCACATGCCTTTGTGGCCTGGAAGTTAGGCGACGGCACGGCCAAAATGTTCGGGCGCGTCAGCCTCGATCCGATCAGGCACTTCGACCCGGTCGGGGGAACTCTGCTCATCGTGAGCGTGATGATCGGCGCCCTATCACACAACGCGATCGGTTTTGGTTGGGCCAAGCCGACGCCGGTCAACCCGTACAACCTGAAGGGCCGCTACGCCGACACATTGGTTGCCGTGGCGGGTCCGCTATCGAACCTGGCGTTGGCCGTCGTCTGTGCGATCGGGTTCCGGATCGTCGACCTGTACCCGGACAACACCTCGCCCTCGAGCATGCTGGCTCTCGTCTTATTCGTCGGAATCGAGATCAACGTCGTCCTCATGTTGTTCAACCTGATCCCTATCCCGCCGCTCGACGGTTCGCACGTGTTGTTCGATCTTCTCGATCCGCGGACGGCGCAATCCGTTCGCACTTTCATGAACCAGTACGGTCTGATGCTGCTGCTCTTGGTCGTGTTTCTGGCAGGCCGGATCATCGTGCCGGTTCTGGTTCCTATCGTGAACTTCCTCGCGGGCGTGCCGTTACTGGCGAGTTGAAGGCATTGGCAAAACCCTGGTGGGCGGCCAGAATCCGCCGAACGTGGGCGTACTCCCACGTCACGATCTCTGCGGCTGAGCGCGAAGAGCTGGCCGGCTGGCTGTCGCCGCGGCAGCTCCGACTCTTCGACTGGATGCACGCGGCCGATCGCCGGCACGGGCTGAACGTCGTGGCCGAGCTGCGGACGCGTGACGTGGACGACGTCGAGGTTTTGCTGGCGGGCCTGTTCCACGACTCCGGCAAGGGGCCGCGCGTGCGTCTCGTCCACCGCGTGGCCTGGTCCCTGGGTCAACGGTACGGCGAGCGGATCTGGAGCCTCAGCAGCCACATGCCAACTTTCCGAACGGGCTTGGGCCGAATGCGCGATCATGCCGCGCGGTCCGCGGACCTGGCCCGTGAGGCCGGCTGCAGCAGCCGCACCATCGAGCTGATCCGCAATGAGGAGGCCCCAACGGACGACGCCGGACGGCTCCTTCTCGCAGTCGACGAGGCCAACTAGTGGCTCCGATTGCGATTCGCGACGTCAGCGGCCGAATCGGCCTGATGCCACGCCCCGGATCTGCCCCGGAGGTCGACTTCGGCGAGGGTCTGGTCGAGAGCGCGACCCACGTCAAGCTCGACTCCTTCGACGGGCCGCTCGCCCTCTTGCTGGCAGTTATCGAGGCCCGCCAGCTCGACGTCCTGACCGTGCCCCTGGGCGAACTGGCCGCGGCGTATCTGGATGCCCTGGCCACTCTCGAAGGCGACAGACTCGGCAACGTGTCGGCCTTCGTGGCCGTCGCGGCGCAGCTCATCCTCATCAAGAGCCGGGCGATCCTGCCCCGCCCGCCCCAATTCGCGGCCGTGCCACTGGACGACGAGCTGGACCCCGAAGCCGAGCTGCGGACCCGGCTGTTGGAGTACAGGCGGTTCCGCGACGCTGGGGCGACTCTTGGCGAACTGCTCGACGTGCACCGCCTTTTCCGACGGGACGCCGATGTTGCGATGAGTGCCGGGCGGGCCGGAGCGCGTCCGCCGGAGCGTCCGCCGCTGCCAGTCGGCGTTCTGACTCGGGCGTTGGGCCGACTGTGGCGGGTTGTGCCCGAAACACCCCAGGTGGCTGAGGTCATGGCCCGCACGATCACCCTGGCCGAGCGCACGGCCGTGATCCGGGAGGCTTTGCTCAATGCGGACACCGTCGTCCTGCAGGAGCTGCTCGCAGGCGTGCATGATCGTGTGGTCGTGGCCGTAACGTTCCTGGCGATGCTTGAGCTGTCCAAGCGCCGAGAGATTACCCTCGAGCAGGAAAGGCCGTGGGGCCCGATCATCGCCCGGCGCCTCAGCCAAACCACCGCAGAAAGCGAGACCGAGATAGACGCGAGCCTGGGTTCGTTCGCATGACCTCCGAGACCGACGAGACGTTCTTCCCCGAAGCTACGGCCGGAGCCGAAGGCGGCTCTCCGGACCAGGCCACGGCACCCGTCGACACTGGGCCCGGCGAGCTGACCGAGATGCAACTCGAGGGCCTGCTGTTCGTGGCCGAGCGACCGCTAAGCCGGGGCGAGATTGCGCAGTTGGCCGGCGTGGACCGCGAGACCGTGGACGCCTGCATCGGCGACCTGCAGGTGGCCCTCGGAGAGCGTGGCATTCGGCTGGTGGAGTCGGGCGAGCATGTTGAGTTGGCCACTGCCCCGCAAGCCGGGCGGCTGATTGCCCGATATGTCGGCGCCGATGCGCCGCGCCTCTCCTCCGCGTCACTCGAGACGCTGGCGATCGTGGCCTACCGTCAGCCCTGCACGCGGGCCACGATCGATCGCATCCGCGGCGTGGATTCCGACTACACACTTCGGACGCTTCTGCACCGCCGCCTGATCGCCGAGCTGGGTCGCTCCGAGGCACCTGGCCGGCCGATCCTATTCGGCACGGGCTTCGACTTTCTGGAACGATTCGGCCTGACGAGCTTGGACCAGCTGCCACCCCTCGATCCGGAGATTGCCGAGCGCCTCTTCTCCAGCGCCGCCCCTGAAACGCAGGCGGCCGAGCTGGGCGGGCTCGGGCTTGCGGGCGAGTCGGCGTGACGCGGGAGCGCCTCCAGAAGGTCATCGCCTCGTCTGGCGTCGCGTCAAGGCGTAGCGCAGAAGAGCTGATTCGGGCCGGCCGGGTCACAGTTGATGGCCGCCCGGCGGTCATCGGCGAGCAGGTCGATCCCGAGGTTGAGATCATCAGCCTGGACGGTCGGCTGCTGCCCGAGGCGCCTCGTTCACATTCGTACTGGGCGCTAAACAAGCCGGCCGGCGTGGTCTCGACCGTGCGCGACCGGCACGCCTTCCGCACCGTCCTGGACGTCTTGCCGCCTGAGGCGAAGTCGGCCCGCGTCTACCCGGTCGGACGACTGGACGAGATGTCGGAAGGCTTGCTGCTCCTCACTGACGACGGTACCTGGGCGGACTTGCTGCTCCATCCCCGCTACGAAGTTGAGCGCGAGTACGTGGTCGGGCTCGATCACGCAATCACGAAGACGCAGAGGACGGCCCTCCAGACGGGCATACAGCTGGAGGAAGGTCTGGCTCGGGTCGCGCGATTGGAAGAGGTGACGTCGGCCGAGGTTCGCAAGCTCGAAGCCATGCTGAAGCCGCCCTATGGGGCGTTGCGCTGGTATCGGATCGTTCTGACTCAGGGCTGGAAGCGCCAGATTCGTCGGATGTTCGAAGCGATCGAGCAGCCGGTCAGCCGGCTCGTTCGGGTGCGGGTGGGCAGTTTCAGGCTCACCGGCCTGCAGCCCGGTGAGGCGCGCCGCCTGCGAATGCACGAGGTCCGTACGCTGGCGGCCTGCGCCCATCGCGAGACGGCGGAGGAGTAGCCTGCCCGCGACCTCGGCGCTGCGGCGCCTGGCGGTGGCGCCTGGCGGTGGCGCTTGGCGGTGGCGCGTGGAGGTGCGGCGCCTGCCACTGGGCCGGCCACGGTATCCTGCAAGGCGTGACCACCGACCGCGAGCCCGCTAATACGTCAACCCCTTCGGCCGGACTTGTCGTGGCGCTCGACGGACCCGGTTCGAGTGGCAAGAGCACCGTCGGCGCTGAGGCTGCCCGGCGACTCGGTTACCGCTTCTGCGACACCGGCCTGCTGTATCGGGCCGTGACGTGGCTGGCCCTGGAGCGCGGCGTCGCACCCACGGACGTGGCCGGGCTCGTGCCGCTCGTCGCCGAGGTGCGCCTCGTGGCCGACGCGCGCGGGCGACTGCGCCACGTTCACGCGGGCGGCCGAGACGTCACAGCCGAGGTCCGTGAGGCCGGCGTGGATCGGGCAGTGTCGGACTATGCCAGGGTTCCGGAGTTGCGTTCAGCCCTCGTCACGCGGCAGCGCGAGATCGCCGCCCGTGGCGGCATCATCATGGCCGGCCGCGACATAGGGACAGTTATCCTGCCGGCTGCGCCGGTGAAGATCTACCTCGACGCCTCAGCCGAGGAGCGGGCCAAGCGACGAGCGGTGCAGCGCAAGACAACCGATACGCTCGAGGAGGATCAGATCCTGGCCGACCTTCGGCGTCGAGACGACATCGATACCACCCGCGAGACGGCCCCGCTTCGGACCGCGCCGGACGCAGTGACCGTCCGCACGGACGGCAACAGTTTCGAGGAGACTGTCGCAGCAGTCGTGCGTACGATCCGGGATGCCGCCGGGAGGCGGGCGGCAGAGGCTCAGGCTGCCGGAGGTTGTCGTGGCCGGTAGGGGGCTGCCATTCTTCCCGCGCGCAACCGGGGCAATTCTTCGTGTCGCAGCCGCTTGCACGACCCGCGTGACCGTAGAGGGACTTGAGAACATCCCCCAATCCGGCCCGCTATTGGTCATCTGCAACCATTGCTCCAACGCGGACGGGATGCTGCTGCTGGCCTATATCGTGCCGGCACTGGGTCGTCCGATGGGTTGGCTGGGAAAGGCGGAGGCTCTGCGCTGGCCGCTCTTCGGTTGGGGAATGCGCCAGAACGGTGTATTCGGTGTCAGACGTGGTGCCGGCGACCTGGAAGCCTTCAAGCTGGCGAAGTCGGTCCTCGACAAAGGGGGCGTCCTCACCATCTTCCCCGAGGGTACGCGCTCGCCGAGCGGCGCCATGCAGGAGGCCAAGGAGGGCACCAGCGTTCTGGCCGTTCGCAGCGGAGCGCCGATCCTGCCGATCGCGATCGTTGGCTCGCAGCGGTTCTGGGCCAAAGGCAAGCGGCTGCCGCGGCCGGGCCGGTGGATGAGCGTGAGGGTAGGCGAGACTTTCACACTCGCCCTGCCGAAGGGCGGCGATCGCCACGAATCCCTGCGTCTAGCCACGGTTGAACTGATGCGCCACGTCGCGGAGTTGCTTCCGCCTGAGCAGCGGGGCGTGTACGCGGAAACGGTCAAATGATTCTGAGGCCTGTTGGATGGGCCAGTGGCTCCTCCCTGAGCGTCCCGAGAACCTGTCGTGGGATACTTAAGCGCAATGGGTAACGTTCGAGAGGTCCGGATCGCGCGGCGCACGGGGTTCTGCTATGGAGTGCGCGAGGCGATCGACAAAGCCAAGGAGTCCGCCGCGGCGGGCAAACGGACAACCACGCTCGGCCAGGTCGTCCACAACGAGGGCGTCATCGCCCAGCTCCAGGCCCAGGGGATCGAGACCGTCGATACGCTGGACGAGGTGACGTCGGGGGCGGCGGTGGTGATCCGAGCCCATGGCGTGCGGCCAGAGGTTCTCGCCCGAGCCGGCGCGCGCGGCCTGGACGTAATCGACGGCACGTGCACCTGGGTGATCCAGGAGCAACGCGAGATCAAGCGCCTCGTCGATGAGGGCTACTCGATAGTTCTCCTGGGGACGCCTCTCCACCCGGAGGTGGTAGGCCTGCTCGGCTTCGCGCCGGACACGCTCGTCGTCGACGAAGAAGCGGACTGGGAGAAGATCCCACGGCGCAAGAAGATGGCGCTGTTGAGCCAGAGCACCCAGCCGCCCTGGAAGTTCGAGAAGCTGGCCGCGTTCATGGTGGGCCGGTGCCATGAGCTCAAGATCGTCAACACCGTCTGCCCGGTCACGATCCGACGCCAGGAAGACACGGTGGAGGCAGCCCGAGAGGTTGACCTGATGGTCGTCGTCGGCGGTCGATCGAGCGCAAATACCAAGGAACTGACCCGGCTGTGCGGCATCGTCGGCACGCGAGCGATCCAGATCGAGTCGGAGGAAGATCTGACCGACCCGGCCCTCTTCGCCGGCGCAACTGTGGTCGGGGTGACGGGCGGGACCTCCACTCCCATCGAGGATCTGCGCTGCGTCGCGGAGCGAATCCTGCGGCTGGCCGGCACGCCGGATGCCGCGGGCCGCGCCGAAGAGCTGGCCACGGCAGCGCTCGCGGCGGCGGCAACTCCCGCCGGCCGGACGACGTCTCTGACGGAGATGCTCGCCGGATAGGGCGACGCTCTGGGCAGGCGATATGTCGGTCCTGGCCGGATTCGTATACCGAATGTGTCCATCGGCATCCAGCGGCAGGTGGCCTGCTCACGTGGTGAGCACATACGACGGCTATCGGCCAGACACAGGTCCGAACGTGCTATTTCTGCTCGCCCAATGGGCAGAAACGACACATGACGCCGCGGCGGCAGTCGTGTGGTCGGACGTGGCTTCGATTCTGAGCGGAACTGACGCCTAGATCGTATGTCGCTCGGCCGGGAAGTCAGATGTGCTCACCAGGTGGTCAAAGCCCGTCAACGGACTGGTGGCCGCCCCGAATTCGGACGGAGATTTCGTCTTTGCTACGTGGTCCGGCGCGACCTTCGGGGCGTTGCGCTCGCGATCGGCCATACTCACCGGGTGATTTCACTTCCCATCGTCGCCGTCGTCGGTCGCCCGAATGTCGGCAAGAGCACTCTGTTCAACCGAATCGTCGGTCGGCGCACTGCCATTGTCGAGGACCGGGCCCGCACTACCCGCGACCGGATCTACGGCGACGCCGACTGGAACGGCCGCCGCTTTATCGTCGTCGACACGGGCGGCCTGGAGGTTCATCCCGGCGACCCCATCGAGGAGAAGGTCCAGGATCAAGCCCGCCTGGCCATCGGAGAAGCGGACGTAATCGTCCTCGTCGTCGACTCGATCGCTGGCCTCACGCCATCAGATAGGGAAGCCGCCAGCCTCCTGCGCACCGCGAAGGCCCCCGTGCTGGTCGCGGCCAACAAGGCCGATAACGAGAAGCGAGAGCTTGAGGCCGCCGAGTTCTACTCTCTGGGCTGGGAAGAGACCTACGCCATCAGCGCCGCTCATGGGCGCGGCGTGGCCGACCTGCTCGATGCCATCGTGTGGGCGCTGCCGCCCGAGAGCGAGAAGGAAATCGCTCGCAAGCGCCGTCAGGCCGAAGCCGACGAATGGGCCCGCGACATGGCGGCCGGTCGGCTGTCGCGGATCGGTGAGGGCGATGCCGAGGCCATTGAGCTGGAAGGGGAGGGCGGCCCGAACCTGTCGATGGAGCCCGATGAGGAAGAGGCGGGCGTTTCCATTGCGCTCGTGGGGCGGCCGAACGTCGGCAAGTCGAGCCTGCTCAACTCGCTCCTGGGCGAGGATCGGGCCATCGTCAGCGAAATCCCGGGGACGACTCGCGACGCCATAGACACGCACCTCGAGTGGGGCAGGAGCGACATCGTCCTGATCGACACGGCCGGCATCAGGCGGCCCGGGAAGGTTTCGCGGGGCCCGGACGCGGAGCGCTACTCCACGCTGCGGGCTCTCAAGGCAGTAGATCGTGCCGATGTCGCCATCCTGGTCATCGACGCTTTCGACGGCCTGACCGCCCAGGACGCCCACGTCGCGGGGTTCGTCGCCGAAGAGGGCCGTGGACTGGTCATTGCCCTGAACAAGTGGGACTTGCTGGCGGAGAAGACGGATCGCACCTTCGATGAAGTCGTTGACGCCATGCGCCGTCAGGTGCCGTTCCTTGACTTCGCCCCGTTCGTCTCAATCAGCGCCAAGACCGGGCAGCGCGTGGGACGGGTGCTGGAGCTTGCCATCGATGTCTGGGGCGAGCGTCGCAAACGCATTCCCACGCCCGAACTGAACCGCCTCGTTCGTGCGGCCGCTCTCCGCCAGCCGCCGCCCGCGGGCAAGCTTGGCCCGCCCAAGATCTTCTACGCAACCCAAGTTGCCATTGCTCCGCCCACGTTCGTCTTCTTCGCCCGCCATGCCGACCAGGTGCACTTCAGCTATCAGCGCTTCCTGGAGAATCAGATTCGGGCCGAGTTCGGCTTCGACGGCTCGCCCATCAAGCTCATATTCCGCGAGCGCGCCAGCGGCCGATCATCGCAGATAGACGGCGACGGGCGGCGAAAGGTCAGGCCGCTGGCCGGCGCCCAGGCCGGCTCGCCCGCGAGACAGACGCGCAAGGGAGTCAGCGGCTCCAAGCGCACCATTCTCGGCCAGCGCAAGCCCCAGGGCTAAGCCCCGCGGTTTCCCCCGGGGCGTCCCGCCGAGTCTTCGGCTCCGCAGACCCCGCGGTGACGCGGTGACGCGGTGACGCGGTGAGGGTGGCGCCGTCTGGTATTCTGTCGGGGTCGGGGCGTGGCGCAGCCTGGTAGCGCACCTGAATGGGGTTCAGGAGGCCGAGCGTTCGAATCGCTCCGCCCCGACCATCTTCCGACGCAAGCCGACTTTGAGGTTGTGTGTCGTCGGAGGCCGGAGGAGGCCGTCCGGTTTACACTCGGTTTGGATCCTCGGCCTGCGATCGCGGTCGGATCCGCATTCCGGGACGAGCACGATGGCTTCCGAGACGATCAAGACATCGACAAATGACCCTATCGACACCCCCGAGCTGGACGAGCAGCAACTCGTCGGCTTCAACGACATGGACCCGTCGAGCTTTCGTGCGTCTGCCCACGCAACTGTGGACATCATGGCCGACTACCTCGAGGGGCTCCGCGATTGGCCGGTGATGCCTCAGATAGAGCCGGGATCGATCCGGCCGCTTCTTCCGACCAGCGCGCCAGAGACACCGGAGGCGATGCGCGACATTCTGGCCGACTATCAGCGCCTCATCGAGCCCAACGTCACCCACTGGCAGCATCCGCGCTTCCTTGGCTACTTCGCTAGTTCGGCGTCCGGCCCGGGGATTATCGGCGAGATGCTCACGGCGGTCCTCAACTCCAACGTGATGCTGTGGCGCACCAGCCCGGCCGGCACGGAGTTGGAACAGGTTGTCGTGGATTGGCTCCGCCAGGCGATCGGGCTGCCGCCCGAATTCGACGGCTTGCTGACGGACACCGCCTCGACTTCGTCGATGCTGGCCCTTGCGGCGGCTCGCCAGGCGGCCGGTTTCGACGCGTCGGCGCAGGGGATCGCCGGCCGGAGCGACGTGCCGCAACTTCGAGTGTACGCCTCGGCTGAGGCGCATTCGTCGATCGAGAAGTCCTGCATGACGCTTGGCTTGGGTCAGGCCGGGCTGGTCAAGATCCCGACAAACGAGCGGTTCGAGCTGCGCATCGATGCCCTCGAAGAAGCCATCGCGGCCGACAGGAAGGCCGGCCGTCGGCCGATCGCAATGGTCGGCACGATTGGGACCACGTCAACCACATCGGTCGACCCGATCGCCGAGATGGCGAGCATTGCCGCGCGAGAGGGGCTGTGGTTCCATGTTGACGCCGCGCATGCCGGCGCCGTAGCCATGCTGCCAGACCTGCGGGATCCGTTCCGCGGCTGGGAACTGGCCGACTCGGTCGTGACCAACCCCCACAAGTGGTGGTTCGTGCCGGTCGACGCATCGCTTCTGTTGACCAGGCGCATGGACGTGCTGCGCGACACCTTCAGCCTGGTGCCGGAATACTTGCGCACCCTGGATCGCGACGGCCCGATTCGCGACTACAACGAATACACCCCGACGCTCGGCCGCCGCTTCCGGGCACTGAAAATTTGGATGCACCTGCGCTACTTTGGCCTCGAGGGCCTGCGCCGGCGCATCAAGCACCATCTCGAGATGGCTGGCAGGCTGAAGTCCTGGATCGAGAACAATCCGGACTTCGAGCTGATGGCGCCGGTGCCGTTCTCGCTGGTCTGCTTCCGATATCGACCGGCTGAGCTGGCTGGACGCGAGGACGAGGCTGAGGTCGCCGCGCAGCTCGACGAACTGAACCTGCGTCTGATGGACGCCGTTACCCGCACCGGCCGAGCCTTTCTCTCTCACACGAGGCTGAACGGCCGGTTCGCAATCCGTCTCAACGTCTCCAACCTTCGGATCGAGGATTCGGATATGGATCTCGTGTGGGAGATAGTCCGGCGCGAGGCCACCGCCCTCGAGTCGGCTGCCCAGTAGCGCGGGCGACCGTTGCCGCCGAGGCGGGAGCCGTCGGGGCGGTACGATGGCGTGGTGAATCTCCCCCTTGCTCAACGAATCGCCGCGGTAATCACGGCCATCGCCACCCCCTGCGTGATCATTGGGGCCGCCGTCCTGCTCTTCCTCAATCCGATCTGGGTTGGGTTCGAACAGGATCGGAGTGACGTGACCCGCATTACCGGCTACACATCGGCTCAGGTCCACGACGTCACCGGCAGCATTCTTTCGGACCTCGTCTTTGGACCGCCTGACTTCGCCGCCACGGTCAACGGCGCTGTCGTGCTGGAGCCGCGAGAACAGAGCCACATGGTGGACGTCCGTACGGTCATCATGACTCTCGGCCTCGTGGCGCTGGCTGCGACGGTTCTGCTGGTGGGGCTCGTGGTCGCCAGCCGGGGACGGCGCTGGTTCTGGCGGGCCGTGGAGACCGGGGCTTCGGTGCTGGTTGGCGGCGTGATCGTGGTCGGCGTGGCGTTCGCGCTCTTCTTCGACCAGGCCTTCGAGCTATTCCACGAGATATTCTTCCCGCCGGGGACATACATGTTCGATCCTCGAACCGACCGGCTCGTTCAGCTCTTCCCCGACCAGTTCTGGTCAGAGACGAGCGTCGCCATTGCCCTTGCCGTCCTGCTTCTGGCGTTCCTGGTGGTCCTCGAGGCCAGACGACTGGGCCGCGAACCAGCCGAGTCGCCGACGGCTGTGGGGGAGGCCCACTCGTGAACTGGAGCGTGCCTTTGGGCCGGATCTTCGACACGGAGGTCCGGGCTCACTGGAGCTGGATCATCATCCTGGCATTCATCGCGGTCATCTTCAGCACAGACCTGAGCGTCCAGGCGTCGTCCCCGGCGGGCTGGAATCTGGCCTGGGCGTGGGGTACGTCGATCGTCACGGCGGCGATGGTTTTCGTCTCGGTCGTCGTTCACGAGCTTGCTCACGTGGCTGTGGCCCGTCGGAACGGGATGCGCACCCCGGCCGTGGTCATCCAGCTAATTGGCGGCGCCTTCGCCATAGACGTCAAGCCGAAGAACCCAGGCCAGGAGTTCCGCGTCGCAGTGGCCGGCTCCGCCCTCAGCTTCCTGTTGCTGCTCTTCTTCGGCGGCGTAACGCTCTTGTTGGCCGTCGGTCCGCTCGACATGAACGCAGCTCCTTTGGCACTCCAAGCGTTGCAGTTCGTGACTTTCATCCTGGCACTCTTCAACGGCTTCCTCGGTGGCATCAATCTCGTGCCCGGCTATCCGCTCGACGGAGCCCGAGTCGTGCATGCAATCGCCTGGCGCAAGACCGGTGACGAGGTAGCCGCGGCGGCGACCGCCGTCAAGTTGGGCCGATACACGGGCCTCTCACTTGTCGCCACGGGAGTCTTTGTGGCGTTCTACAGCGATGCCACGGCCGGCCTCTCCTTGGGCGTCGCTGGTTGGCTGATCGCCGGATCGAGCAAGGTCCTGGACCGACGCGCGCAGCTTCGCATCCTCGTGACGGGACTGCGCGTGGCCGACGCGGAAGACCCCGATCCCGCCCGTATCCCGCCCCAGCTGACACTCGATGTCTATGCCGGCGAGTATCTGGCGGAGCGCACCGGCACGGCCGCGCTGGTTGAGCGTGGCGCGGAGCTGCTCGGGCTCATCGGTACGGCCCAGATCCGCAGGGTTCCGCGCCGGGCATGGCCCAACACACACACTGAGCAGGTAATGGTGCCCATCGGATCCGTTCCCAGCGCCGCTCGAGACTCGGATCTGTGGGCCGCGCTGGAGGTCCTGGAGCGGACAGGACTGGACGCAATGCTGGTCAGCGGAAGCGACGATGGGCCGGTTCTGATGACTCGCCGAGCGGCCGCACGCATGGTCCGCGAAAGAGTCGAGGGACAACAACGCGAACTCTCGGCCGGTGGCCAGCTCAAGAAGGGCCGGTTCCGTGGTCGCTGAGACCGTTGATGGGGCTGTGTCATGTCCCCGAATGTGAAGCCGGGCAGCGTTGGATTTGACGAACATTCACGGGCGGAACGGCGTCGTTCCGCCCATTTTGGAAGGATGGCGCGGCCGCGCATGAGCGACGTAACGAACCAACCGGTGGTCCCGCGTCGCGCGGTGGCGGAGGCCGAGGTCGCTGTCTCGCAGGAGACGCTGAGCGCCATTATCGACGGCACAAATCTCAAGGGCGACGTCCTGGGTGTGGCGGAGCTGGCGGGCGTTATGGCAGGCAAGAGGGCGGGGGAGTTGGTGCCGCTGGTCCATTTCATCGCTCTGACCGAACTGCTCGTCAACGCCGTCCCAGACCGTGCCGCCAGTGCGATCCGTATTCGGGCCGAGACGGCCACGATAGGTCCAGGTGGCGTCGAAATGGAGGCGCTGACTGCCGCTGCCGTGGCCGCGCTCACGGTCTACGACATGGTCCGTGAGGCTGAGCCGGGGGCGATCATTCGATCCGTCAGGCTGGTGTCCAGTTCGGGCGATCAGCCGGAAGAGTGGCGGGCGCCTGATCGAGCGGACGTCCCACGGGCCCCGCAAGGTGTGCGAGTGGCGGGCCGGCTCGGCGCGGCTCCCGGTCCGGCGACGAACTACAAGGCCCTGCCCCGACGGAGAACGCCCTAACCGGGCTCGCCGATCGGCATCCGAGCCGCTACAGTGAGTCTGTCGTTCCTCGGGGCCGACTGGCGATCACTTCGCCGGCTCGCCTCGGAGATCGAGACCATCGAGACCATCGGGGCTGAGGATCGGCCATGTCGAGCAGTGTGATCATGCCACTGATCGTCTTCTTCGGTCTCGCCCTGCCCATTCTCTTTCTGTTGTGGCGTGTCTTCGTGGTGGGTGGCGAGTTGCGACGCGACGCTGCTTATGGCCGCGCCGCTCTCGATATCGCCCGCCGCGTGGACGTGTCGCTGGCCGAATTGGGCGAACTGATCGACGAATTGCGCCGCCGGAAAGCCAATCCGGAGGCGAGCGTGGCCAGTCTCCGGGCCGCTGCCGAGGCGCTCCGCGACTATGCCCGAGAAGCTGGGCAAGTTGACAACCACACACTCCGGGCCGCCGGAACGCCAACGTTCGCCTCCGAGATCGAGCGCGCTCAGCGGGCAGTTGACCTCATCGAACACGGCCGAACGCTGATGCTTGATCCCAGGGAGGATGGCCACGCCGAGGGAGAGACAGCTGTCAAGCGAGGCTACCTGAACCTGCTTCATGCTCGGGAGGCCGTCAAAACGCGGGCAGGCGAGATAGCCGACGCCGCGTCGGGGCACGTCGCTACCGTGCCGAGGCCGCGGTGCCGGAACGGCTGACGCCCCAAACTGGGCGGCGGGCAGGCGGTGCTATTCTCCTGATCCAAGGAGCGGTGGAGGAGGACGGATCGAATGCGTTGTCCGCGGTGCAGCGAGCGAGAGACGCGGGTGATCGATTCCCGCGATCTCGACGAGGCCAGCATTCGCCGTCGGCGCGAATGTGAGACTTGCGGAGCGCGTTTCACGACCTACGAGCGGATCGAGGCACCGCGCCTGAGCGTAGTCAAGCGCGACGGCTCTCGACAGGACTTCGACCGTGAACGGCTACTTTCGGGCTTCCGCAAGGCGCTGACGCGACGCCCGGTCCCGGACGACGCAGCCGAGCAGGCGGCCGACCAGATCGAGGTTCAACTCCGCTCCGGCGGGGTGACGGAGGTGGATTCGTCAGAGATCGGGAAGCTGGCGATGGACAAGCTGCGAACGCTCGATCAGATCGCCTACATCCGCTTCGCCAGCGTCTACCAGAGCTTTGAGGATCTCGAGACGCTCAAGCGCGAGGTGGACAATCTGTATTCTCAGCGTGAGAGCGGAGCGGCCGTAAAGTGAGCGTTCTGTCAGATCGCGACATCGCCGCATCGCTGGCCGCCGATCGTATTCGGATCCGGCCCTACAATCCTGCCGACCTGCAGCCGTCCTCGGTGGACCTCCACCTCGATCGAAGCTTCCGGGTCTTCCGCAACAGCCGCTATGCCTATATCGACGTCAGGTCGCAACAGCCGAACCTGACCGAGTTGCTGACTGTGGCCGATGACGAGCAGTTCATCCTCCATCCCGGTGAATTTGTACTCGGCCAGACGATCGAATGGGTGGAGCTGCCGGACGACATCGTCGCTCGCCTCGAAGGCAAGTCATCGCTCGGTCGACTCGGGCTGCTCATTCATTCCACCGCCGGCTACGTCGATCCGGGCTGGAAGGGCACCCTGACTCTCGAGCTCTCCAACGTCGCCGGCCTGCCGATCGCGCTTTACTTCGGAATGAAGATCGGGCAGATCAGCTTCCTGAAGATGTCGAGCCCGGTAGATCGGCCGTACGGCTCGGCCGGCCTAGGTTCGAAGTACCAGGGCCAGTCGGAACCGACCGTTTCGGCGTTTCATGAGGACTTCAACCGCGGGCGTGGAAACGGAGCTGAGCCGGTTACCGGCGACCATGATCAAGCAGCACCGGAGGCGACGACTCGGTGACGACCATGAACGATGCCGTCCACTGGTCGGCCGAGCTTGGCGGTGGGACGCGCATCGCCCTGATCCAGGCCGGTCGCTTCCGTTCCGACGCCGGCGCATTGCTGGGTGTCGTGCCGCGGATGATGTGGAACGATCTGGTCAACGATGAGATCGACACCGACCACCGAATTATCCAGGCCCTCAACTGCCTCCTCGTCGAGACGTCTGCCGGACGGGTCCTGGTGGAGACCGGGATCGGCGATCGGATCAACGACAAGGGCCGCCAGATGCGTCGCTACGAGGGTCCTTGGATCTTGCCGGCTCTCGAGACGGCCGGGTTCTCCGCAGATTCCGTGGACGCGATCGCCGTAAGTCACCTCCACTACGACCATGCCGGCGGCGTCCTGCGGGCCGATGGATCGCGTGCCTTTCCGCGGGCGAAGTTCATTGCCCAACGAGCGGAGTGGGAGATTGCCCTGGGCGAGAACCCGCGTCTCGTGGCCAGCTACGACCAGCCCGAGCTGCGTCTCGTCCGAGACCTGGGGATCGAGTCCGCCGCGGATGGCGAGGTCGAAATCTTGCCGGGCGTCTCGGTGGTCCCGACGGGCGGCCATTCGGCCGGTCATCAGGGTGTGATCGTGCGCGGCCGGGAGCGGACGGTGGCCTTCTTTGGCGATCTATTCATGCGGCCCTGGAGCGCCAATCCCAAGTGGGTCACGGCCTTCGACGACTTCCCGCTGGACTCGGTCGTGGTCAAGGCCCGGCTATTCGGCCGCGCGGCGGATGAGGGCTGGACGATCGTCCTCTCGCACGAGCCGTTCCACCCTGTCGGCCGCCTCGTTCGCGACCGCGATCGTTTCACGTTCGAGGCACTGGTCTAAGGGCAACCGTCCAAGCTGAATGTCGCGGGTTCGAGATCCGCCTCCCGCTCCATTTCCACTTTCGTGCTCAACATCGGGAGCGGATGGCAGCGAGGCTGCCCGAATCGCGCCCTCTCGGCCGGTTCCAAGCGGCGACGATCGCCAAGAATTCAGCCGATCGTCGATCTAGTGTGAATCAGGAAGGTCCCGCCGACGACCTTGCTTCTCGCCCGCGATGAGCCGGACGCGGTACCATCCGCGACGAGCCCCCGTAGCTCAGTGGATAGAGCGCCGCCGTCCTAAGGCGGGCGTCGCTGGTTCGAATCCGGCCGGGGGCGCCACACCCGCGCACTCGCGTAGCGGCCTTCGTGCCGTCCATCGAAGCGCATCGGGAGGCAGCCAGTGCGCTTTCGGAGCGCCGCCATCACGGTCGTTGTTTTTGCGGTCGCCATGTCGTTCATGGAGTCGGCCGTCGTCGTCTACTTGCAGCGGGCCCTGGCGATCACGCCGGATGAACTGTTTCCGTTGCGCAGCGCCGACGTCGTCGGCAGCCTGGCGGCCATCGAGGTGGGTCGGGAGGCGGCAACGCTGGTCATGCTCGTTGCGGTGGGCTGCCTGGCCGGGCAGCGCTGGGTGGATCGGCTGGCCTGGACGGCCGTGGCTTTCGGCGTTTGGGACATCGGCTACTACGTTTGGCTGTGGGTATTCATCGGCTGGCCGAACTCGCCGGGCACGTGGGACGTCCTATTCCTAATCCCAACGCCGTGGACCGGGCCGGTCTGGGCGCCGGTCGCTGTGAGTTCGGCCCTGGTCGGGTTCGGGTTGGCCGCGGCTTACCGAACGTGCGCCGGGTGGGCGCCCCGGACGGGACGGGCCGTCGGCGCGGCTGCCGCGCTGGGTGGCGTGATCGTGGTCCTGAGTTTCCTGGCGAATGGGCCGGCGGTCCTTGCCGGTCGCATGCCGGGCTGGTATCCCTGGCCGGTCTTCTGGCTGGGCATGGTCACAGCCGCGACGGCCGCCGTCGTGGCGCTGCGCGGCGGGGCAGGGGACAACCCTCAAGCCGCGTCCTGAACCGGCTCGCTTTCGATGCCCGGTCCGGCTTTCCGCTGTATCCTCCCGACGCGCCACCGCCCGCCGTAGCCACGACCCGACTATATCAAGGTCGCGCGGCGGGTCTCCCCC
>CABDYL010000104.1_pt1 | contig 26576 bp, 27 predicted proteins | sample 3131931 | NCBI WGS metagenome assembly CABDYL01 (sample SAMEA5534337, study PRJEB31848) | metagenome | biome: tundra; feature: field; material: soil | place: USA | collected 2013-05 | depth 0.45 m
GCGCAAGCAGGCCGAAGAAGAGCTCGCGGGGACCTACCGCGCCCTCGAGGCAGCGACCATCCGCGCCGAGTCCGCCAACAAGGCCAAGAGCGAGTTCCTGGCCAACATGAGCCACGAGATCCGCACCCCCATGAACGGGGTGATCGGCATGACCGGGCTGCTGCTCGACACCAAACTCAACCAGGACCAGCGACGCTACGCGGAGACTGTGCGCGCGAGCGGCGAGTCCCTGCTGACAATCCTCAACGACATCCTCGATTTCTCGAAGATCGAAGCAGGCAAGCTTGAGCTGGAGACACTGGACTTCGACGTCCGCGCCTTGCTCGACGACTTCGCAGGTTTGCTGGCGCTGCGTGCCCAAGACAAGGGACTGGAGTTCATCTGCGCTGCGGCGCCCGACGTGCCGGCCAACCTTTCCGGCGACCCGGGGCGGCTGCGCCAGGTGCTCCTCAACCTTGCCGGCAACGCGGTCAAATTCACCCAACGGGGCGAGATTGCCGTCCGGGCGAGCGTCGAGTCGGAAACTGACACTGAGGTCCTGCTGCGCTTCTCGGTGAAGGACAGCGGCATCGGCATCCCGGCCGCCAAGCAGGGACTCATGTTCCAGAAGTTCACCCAGGCGGACGCCTCGACCACGCGCCAGTACGGCGGCACGGGTCTCGGACTGGCCATCTCGAAGCAGCTGGCCGAGATGATGGGCGGTGAGATCGGTATCGTGAGCGAGGAAGGGCACGGCTCGGAGTTCTGGTTCACGGCGCGCTTCGGCAAGCAGGCCGGGCTAGAACGCAACGTCCCACCGCCGGCCCAGATACGGGGTGTCCACATCCTCGTGGTGGACGACAGCGCCACCAACCGCGAGATCCTGGCAGCCCAGCTCAACGCTTGGGGTACGCGCTCCGAAGAGACCTCCGACGGCCCCGAGGCGCTGCTGGCGCTGGCACGAGCCAGGGACGCAGGCGACCCCTTCGCGGCGGTGATCCTCGACATGCAAATGCCGGGCATGGACGGGGAGGACCTCGCCCGGGCCATCAAGTCCGACGAAACCCTGGCCAAGACCATCCTCGTGCTGATGACTTCCATCGGCAATAGGGGCGACGCACGGCATATGTCGGACCTCGGGTTTGCCGGCTACCTGGTCAAGCCCGCGCGGCAGTCTGACCTCTTCGACTGCCTGGCCGCCGTGTTGGCCGGCGCAGCCATAGCTCAGCCAGCGCGGCCGATCGTGACACGCCATGCGATCCGCGAGATGCATCGGGGGGCGCTTCGCGTCCTGCTTGCAGAGGACAACATCACGAATCAACAGGTAGCTCTCGGCATCCTCAAGAAATTGGGACTGCACGCGGATGCTGTAGCCAACGGGGCCGAAGCCATCAGCGCGCTCGAGTCCGTCCCGTATGACGTCGTCCTCATGGACGTTCAGATGCCCACGATGGACGGTCTCGAGGCCACGGCCCTTATCCGCGATTCGCGGTCCGCCGTCCAGAATCATGGGGTGCCCATCATCGCCATGACCGCCCATGCTATGCAGGGCGATCGGGAGAGGTGCCTGGAAGCGGGGATGAACGACTACGTCTCCAAGCCGGTCTCGCCGCAGGCACTGGCGGAGGCGCTGGCGAGATGGCTGCCGGGCGAAGATACCGCGATACCGACAGCTGCGTCCGCTGTACCCGGGGTGGCAGTCCTCGCGAAGGCAGGGCCCGCGGCAGCCGAACCGGCGGCAGCCGAACCGGCGGGTGCAGATGAACCCGAGACGGTGGTGTTCGACCGGGCGGGCGTGCTGACTCGCCTGATGGACGACGAGGACCTCGCGCGTACGGTGGTCGAAGGCTTCCTCGAGGACATCCCGAGGCAGATCGAGTCGCTCCGGAGATACCTCGCAGCCGGGGAGGCCGAGGGCGCGCTCCGCCAGGCCCACACCATCAAGGGCGCGTCGGCCAACGTGGGCGGCGAGTCGCTGCGAGCTGCAGCCTTGGAGATGGAGAAGGCCGTCAAGGCTGGCGACCTCGCGGACGTCCTGGCCCGCCTGCCCGACCTCGAGTCCCGCTTTGCCAGGCTCAAGGAGTCTATGCAAGACTTCCTTGACGAGAAGGGGCCAGGATCGAGCGCCTAGCCGTGAAGATCCTCATCGCTGACGACGACGTCACGTCGCGCCTGGTCCTCGCCGGGGTGTTGAAGAAACACGGCCACGAGGTCGTGGTGACGGTTGACGGCGCCGAGGCCTGGGAGGCCATGCAGCGACCCGACGCGCCGAGGCTGGCCATCCTCGACTGGGTGATGCCCGGCCTCGCCGGTGTGGACGTGTGCCGCCGCGCGCGCACCATCCAGTCGGACCAGCCGCCCTACATCATCCTCCTGACCTCCCTGGGTCAGAAGGCGGACATCGTGACCGGACTGGAGGCCGGAGCAGACGACTACCTGGCCAAACCCTTTGACCCCGGCGAACTCCTGGCCCGGGTGGACGTGGGCCGGCGCATGGTCGAGCTGCAGGCGAGACTGAGCGAAGCTCGAGACGCACTCGCCCACGAGGCTATGCACGATCCTCTGACCGGCGTTCTCAATCGCCGGGCGTTCGGCAGCGCGCTATCGCGCGAGCTTTCCCGGAAGAGGCGGCACCATAACGTCCTGGCCGTGGGAATCTGCGACATCGATCATTTCAAGCAGATCAACGACACGCATGGACACCCGGCTGGAGACGAGGTGCTGTGCGGGCTCGTCCGTCTCATTGAGAGCAACCTGCGCGGGCACGACGTCCTGGGCCGCCATGGCGGGGATGAGTTCGTGGTACTCACCGAGCACGCCCGGGAGGATGGTGCTGGCATACTGTATGAGCGTCTGCGGGCCTCGGTTGCGGACAACCCGATACACACAGGAGCGGGCGACTTCCCCATCACGGTCAGCTTTGGGGTGAAGATCGGGGCTGAGGGCGAAACCGAGGCCGAACTGCTCGCCGCGGCCGACCGAGCCCTTTACCAGGCCAAGAGCGCGGGCAGGAATCGAGTCTGCATTTCCGACGAAGGAGTCCCGCCTAGCCAATAGGCGCGGGCGGGGTTCGAGACCTGGCGGTCGCTGGCCAGAGAGGGGTTGACGGACGAGGAGGCCGTGAAGCTGATGGTCCAGTTCGTAGCGGCTGTCGGACCTGAGGAGGGCAAAGAGCCAGTTCCCCGTTCACATAAACCACAACGTGCAGAGTCCAACGCACCCACGCTCCGCGCTGCCGCACAGTAGTACCCTGAGATCTCGCCAAGCGCACTAAGGGATATCGGCATCGGCTTCCTGTGGCGCCTCCTCGGGGGCGGTCGACCAAACACCCGCACGGAAATTCAGTCTGGGGCCGCCAACGGGGCGACGTCCGACTCGGAGAGCGTGGTTCTGAGCGAGCCGCGCACGACTCCGACGGAGCTGCCGGTCAGCGCGGCGGCGGCTTGTCCGTACTGTGCGGCGCTGCTGGATCCAGCACCCGAGCGCGGGCGCCTGTGCCCACGTTGCCGGCGGCCGATCGTCGTCCGCCGTGTCGGCGGCAGGCGCGTTCTCCTCACCCAGGAGGCGCTTGAGGTCTTCGAAGCCGAGCGCGACCGCGAATCCAACGAGAGTGCCTGGAACAGCGAGCGGAGTCGCTGGCTAGGCCTGGCCAAGGGCGTGTCTGCCCCGGTCAACCGCGTCGCGCGGCTGAGCACGGTGCCGCCCTCGGAGACGGCCGTGGTGGCATCCCAGAACCTGTACCTGGCCGCCGCCGAGCGGGCAGTGAGGACAGCACGGCGGGACAAGCGCTGGGACGAGGTGGCCAGGATCAGGCGCACGCAGGCGGCCGCCCTGTATCGCGCGTCCGGCTCCGCCATCCCGCCGCCCGACGAGATCGTGACGCTGCATCGTGCCTGGTCGGCGGCAGCGCTCCGCTCACTCGTCGGGTTCGGGGCGCAGGTCGAGCTGGTTGCCACAGGTTGCTGCGCAATCTGCGGGCGCGACAACGGTCGAGCCTTCCGCATCGCGGCCGAGCTGCGGACGCAGCGCCTTCCGCATGTGGGCTGCCCGAAGGGCCTGTGCGCGTGCGACTGGTGGCCACTGCCAGAAACGAAGGCCCGCAGACCAGGCGTGCGACGCCAAGCCTCGCCTCGCGCCGGCGCGGCGCCCGCGCCCGTGGCTGACGCGGCGGTCGCGCCCGTGGCTGACGCCGCTTTCGGGCCCGTGGCTGACGCGGCCGGGGGGCCCGCTCCAGCCGTCCAGTCCGACGCGGCATCTGAGCGTTGACCGGCCCCCAGCCTCGGATCAGAACGAGACGGCCGAACCGGCGCGGTGGCGCTCGCGCCGCCGTCCGCGCCAGACCGTGACGCGGCCGCGGCCCTGAACTTGCCACGCGCCGTCTCGACCCACGAGGGCGGTCTCCTCGTCGATCCCCACGACGAGCGCGCCCTCCGGAGCGGCAAGGACCAGCGGCGCGACGAGCATCTCTGGAATGGCGTCGTAGTGGGGCACGACGACGAGACCGGACACCAGGCCGAGCGCGTCCTGCCAACCCACGGGCAGCCGTAAGAAGGGCCGGCCGCCCACCTGGAACTGGTGCCCGCCCAGCACCATCGCCCCGGCCGAGCAGCCCACGATGACGGTGCCGCGGGAGTGCGCCGCTCGCAGGGCGGCACCTGCCGCGCTGTCCCGCAGCATCGCCAAGAGGTGGCCCGGCTTGCCGCCGGAGAGATAGACGAGGTCAGCGTCGGAGATGCCCGCGACGGCCACCGGGTCGTCCGCCGATGCCCTGTCCCGGATGAGGACCGGCACCGGCTCTGCCCCGAGGGCTGCGAAATGAACCTCGCCCTGGGCGGCCCAGCGCATAAAGACCGTCTCCCCGTCCGGCCACGAGGCTGTAGGCACGATCGCCACGCGCGGCCGGTCGCGTCCGGTGGCGGCCAGCAGACCTCGGTCCACCTCGACCATGGCCAGGGTGAACTCGCCAGACCCAACCAACGCGATGACCCCGTTCATTGCGGCTGAGTCTACCGGCGCCGGGCCGCCGGGTCCATCGGACGCTCCCGACGAAATAGCGGCTCGAAGACGCGGCAGACCTTCCGCCCAACGGGCGAACCCGCCGTCGATGGTGCCGCCACGGCCGGTGCGCTAATCGCCGAGGCAACGCAGCTGCGAGCAGTCGGGTCTCGTTCGGGCCGTCCACGCTGCCTCTCTCCTAGAAGGGCACCTAAAGCCAGCGGCGAATGCGAAGCATCACCAGGGTTGCGATCGCGAGGCCTACGACCGCGACCATCACCAGCCAAAACATCCGCGGATCGTCAATTGAATACGGCGCTGAGGTTCATGCCCATGACACCCGCGATGACGCCGGCCGGCAGCAGCACGATGGAGACTATGGTCAGGGTCTTGACGATCTCGTTGGTGCGCTGCGTCGTCCGCGTCATATACACGTCGAAGGAGCCGAGTAGCAGTTCGCGGCCGTTCTTCACCGCCTCGACTGCCCGCTCGCCTCGGCAAACTCGCTTCTTGCGAGCGTCTTGAGGCGAGCTAAACCGAACTGCCCGGCGTCGGTGAACCGAAGCGCGGGACCCGGGCCAAAGTGAGGGTGATCCAGATCGCATCCGACTCGATGCTGACGTGCGCACTTGGGATGTCTGTCGAAACCAGGCCACGGGAGCCGTTCCAACCCTGGATCCACTGTCGGATCGCGGGCATGGCGGACGAGAACACGGGAGTTGCCGCCGTCAGATCGTCAAATACGCCCTTCGCTGTCTTCGCATCCGTTGCCGAAGGGACCTGGCCTTCCATGTCCATCAACCCTGTGCTGTCCGCCATAAAGGCAATGTTGATCCGAACGCTTCGGAGCGTTCCCTGACAGCTCCATTGCGGCTCATTCTCCGGCATCCCCACGTTCGGATCGCCGCAGGCAATGCCCGCGGCGCGCCACGGGTCCAAGATCGCTGAGACGGACGGCGGGACTGACGTAAACGGCTCCACCGTCGGCAAGCCGGATGGCCGTGGTGTGGGTGTTGGCATCCCCGTCGCAGACGAAGCGCACCCGCCGACGAGCACGGCCACCAGGATCGCAAGCATTGCTCCAACGGTTCGTCGCCCGGTTGCTCTGGTGGTAGCCCTTTCCAGATCCTCCCCTGCCGTCGAGTCGCTTTCGTGCGCTCCCGATCTAAGTCCAGACGAACCAGGACTCTTGGGTGAGACTACCAGCCCACGGGCCGCCGATTCTGCGCCGCAGTCGGCCGGACGCGTCCATGCCACTACCGCACCTCACCTTGCTGCCGGTCTCAAGATAGTTTGAGCGTCGAGCTCGGCGCCGGTGTCTCGATCGCTGGCTGGTGCTGGCTCGCTAGCGCGGGAGCAGGTAGAGCGCCATCTGCATGGGAGTCCGTGCCACCAGGCTGTGCTTCACCTCGGGCGCCATGCGCAACCACGTCCCCGGCCGGGCGGGATGAGCGTCACCACCAACAGTCAGCTCGCCCTCGCCTTCGAGGATGTGGATGATCGCCGGTCGCGCCGACGTATGCTCGGACAGCTGCTCGCCCGCGGCCAAGGCAAAGAGCAGGAACTCGATGTCGTCCTCGTTCGACAGCGTCTGACTGAGGATGCCTCGGGCCGGGATGGGAGCCTCTGTGGTCAGATCGACGAAGAAGGTGTAGGGCTTGGTCATGTCTCAACCAGGTGCGGGTTACCGGATCGAGACTACCCGTGACGCGTGACTTGCGCTCGGCGAGAGTCACAGCGCGGTCCCGGAGGCTGCGTCCCGGCGGACTGCCCGGTTGCCCGCCTCACAGCTCCCGCACGAGATCCTTGAGGGGTCGCCTGGCCGTCCCCGGCGCCGACTTCGGCTGTGTGGCTGCCTCCGTCGGGTGGCCCAGCGAGATGATCGTCCGGACGAACGCCGGCGGCGTGAGGCCGAGGAATTGTGCGACTTGCGGCCGGTTGGACTCCAGAGCCCAGCCGATTCCGGCACCGAGTCCCAGGGCGTTGGCAGCAATGAGGATTCGCTCGGCCGCACGACCCTCGTCGTAGGCGTCCCATTCGGCGTTGGCGCCGCCCATCGCGATGGCGATCGCAACTGCGGCGCCGGCGACGTGCTTGGCGTTCGGGGCGAGATCAGCCAGCCGTTGGAGGTCGCCACGCTCGCGCACCACCATGAACGTCCAGGGCTGGCGGTTCATGGAACTGCCGGACCAGCGGGCCACCTCGAGAATCGTCTGGAGATCGCTATCGGCGACGAGCTCGGCAGTGAACTGGCGAACCTGGCGCGTCCGGCGCAACTCGGTCAGGACGACATTAGCAGTGGTCCGGTCGAAGGGCTTCAAGCCGCTCATCAGCCCAGGATACACGCCCGCGACGAGTGGCCGGTGAGCACGATCGCCGGGATCGCCAGCCCGCATTGTTTCGCCGCCGTAGCCATCGCGGTTGAGCCAAGCGCTCGCAGGGCCTTGAGCTCCCTCCACAGGGGGCCATTCGTCACTATCGGGATGACGGCGAATCAGGCTCACTGTGCGTGTGAGCAATTCTGAGTTGGTGACTCGGGTATCGGTTGACCGGGCCCCCATCCAGGGTCGGGGCCGGCTCGTGGATGCCGCGGTGGGGCGGCCGCTGCGGGTCGTGGCCATCGATCCGGCGGGCCGGGCGTCGCTGTCTCCGGAAGGGATCGATGTCGGGGTCGAGGTCAGCGTCGAACGCCGGCTTGCCCTCGGCGGGCCCTTGATCGTTCGGCTGGGCCGCACCAGGCTCGCCATCGCCCGCAGCCTGGCCGCCGGAGTAGTCGTGGAACCTGCCGAGGTAGCGAAACCGGGATGCTGACGCACGGTTGCCACGAGACCGCTTCCACGGAACATGGCCTGGACCTGCCCGTGGTCGCGCTCGTAGGCCGGCCCAATGTGGGCAAGTCCACGCTCTTCTGCGCCGCCACCGGACGGTTCGCCGAAACGGTGAACGCGCCCGGGACGACCCTCGCCGCGTCGCGGCGCACGGTCCACTTCGCCGAGGGCGATGCGTACCTGGTGGACCTGCCCGGAACGCTCTCGCTGGAAGACAGCCCCGCCGGTGGAGGGCCCTTCTGGCGCGATCTCGTGGAGGCACGGCCTGACGCAATACTCGTCGTCGGCGATGCCGGCGATCTGCGGCGGCACCTGCCTCTGGCGCTTGCCTGTCGAGACCTGGGCCTGCCCATCGTCTTCGTCGCGAACCTGAGCGATGAGGCCACGGCAAGAGGGATCGACGTGGATGCCGGACGGCTCTCGCAGTTGCTGGCCGCGCCCGTCCACGAAACTATTGGCCGCAGCGGCCGCGGAGTCCAGGCCGCCGTTGCTCAGGCCGTGAGTCTTGCCCGCCAGCGCCGCGCGCGCCTCGCGGGAGCCGCGTCGCGTGGCACCGTGCCTGCCCGGGTGTACGGCCCGCAGCTGGAGCTCCAGCTGGACAATCTCGCCCGGACCGTTACGCCCGGCCACTCCCTCGGCGCCGCGGCGCTCGACACCGACGGTTGGGGCATGGCAGAGATGGTGGGTGAATCTGTGATCTCCGCTCGCGGCGCCGCTTCACTGCGACTGGGCCAAGCCTTGGAGTCGGCGCGCTGGCGCGTCGCCGCTGACTGGGCCGAACAGGTCGAACGCCGCCGCGACGTCCCCGTTCGATTGGCCGACCGGTTCGCGGTCTGGAGCACGTCACCGTGGCCGGGGCTGCCGATCTTCTTTGGCGTCACCGCGCTCGTCTTCGCAACGATGATGTGGATCGGCGGTACGCTCTCCACGTTGTTGACCAACGCCTGGAGCGCGACGGTCTCGCCAGTCCTCGGCGTCGCCATTCATTCGGTCATCCCGCAACCTGTCGTGACTGCCGGGCTCCTATGGGGCCTCGATGGAGGAATTCTCGGCCTCCTCTCGGTCGGCATCCCCTACATCCTGACCTTCTACGTGCTGCTCGCGATTCTGGAGGATTCAGGCTACCTGACCAGCGCTGCGGTCCTGACCGATCGCCTCTTCAACATTCTCGGGCTGCCCGGCCGAGCCGCCATCCCGCTACTGGCCGCCAGCGGCTGCAACGTTCCGGCCATCTACGGCACCCGCGTCCTGCCGACCCGCCGCGAGCGCCTGCTCGGCGCCTTCCTGGTGACCATGACACCCTGCTCGGCTCGCTCGGCCGTCGTGGTGGCTGCGGTGGCACCGTTCGCCGGGCCGCTCGCCGCCGTGGGTGCCTTCGGTCTCATCGCCGCGATCACTTTTGCCGCGGGGCTCGCCGCCAACGCGATAATCCCAGGCCGCCAGCCTGCTCTGGTGCTTGAGCTGGCCCCGATCAGACGGCCCATCGCCCGACAGGTGGCGCGCAAGGCCTGGCGTCGCTTCTCCGACTTCGTCCGGACCGCCGCCCCCATCATGCTTGTCGGTTCGGTTGCTCTTGGGCTGCTCTATGAGAGCGGCCTAATCTGGTACGCGACCGCCATCCTCGATCCTGTCGTTCGCGGCTGGCTGGGGTTGCCGTCGGTGGCCGGACTGGCGCTGGTGTTCGCGTTCCTGCGCAAGGAGCTGGCGCTCCAGTTGCTCGTCGCCTTGGCGGTAATCCAGCTGGGAGCCGGTGCGGCTGGTCTGGGCTCGATCATGTCGCCGCCGCAGCTCTTCGTGTATGCCATCGTTACGTCGGTTTCCGTGCCGTGCGTAGCGACGCTGGCGGCATTGCGCGGCGAGTTCGGCTGGCGACCCGCCCTGGCGATGTGCGGGGCCACCCTGGCAATCGCGCTCGCCGTCGGCGGCATCCTGGCCCGACTGCTCGGGACGGTCTAGAGCGAACCGGAGGTGCGTCCGACCACCTTCCGAGAGACGATCTACTCGGCTACGCCTCCGGTTTCCGCAGGTGACTCGAGGACCTTCATATAGAATTCGGGCGGTGCGGGGAACCCCGTACCGCCCGATCTGCGTGTGTAAGGTGATTCCTGGCGAATTACCAGGCTGAGGGCGGCGGGGGCGGCACGACCGTCGGACGGTCGTTACAGATGGATGTGCTCATCCAACCACCGTCGTTGCCACCGAGGTCCACGATGCCGAAGAACTGCGTCGGGCTGCCCCAGTTGAAGTTGCCACAGTTGTTTATGCCAGCGGCACCAATGTTGCGGGCGTCGACGTTCTGGAAAGTCGCGGACCCGCCGACGCGGGCGTTTACGACCGAGGTTCCGGCGCCGTCAACGTGGATGTCCTTGAAGTGGACATTCGTGACGGTGTAGAGATCCTTCACCGGCCAATCGACCACGAGCATGATCGCGTTGTAGGTGTTCTGGAGGAAGTTGTCGCCAGTGACCTGGATGTCAGCGGAGAGCGATCCCTCGAGCGCGTAGAACCAGATCGCGCCGAGTCCGATGTTCCAGTTCAGATCCAGCGTGCCCGCTCGAACCGTGGTGTTGTTGGTGAACTTGAGGTAGCCGGCGAAGGGTGTGCTCTGGAACCGCTGGCCGGCGTGCAGGGCGCTGCCCTCGCGGATCGGGTCCGCGACGACGTTGCTGGAGACGGTGTTGTCGCGACCACCGTAGATCGCGATGCCGTTGGCGAGTACCGGCGTCTGGATCGTGTTGTGGTCGAAGACGTTGTTGACGTCCTCGTCTGCCGCGACATTGCCGGCCGTGACGTTGTGCGACCACATGGCCAGGGCGTCGTCACCGGTATTGCGAATGAAGCTGTTCTTGACGCTGGAGTTGGTGACGGCATGGCGGAAGTTGATGCCGTCCGCGATGACGTCGGCGATGATCGTGTTGCTGATCTTGAGGTTGCTCATCGGGCCGTCGAACCACATACCCACCTTGGTGTGGTGGATGTAGAGGCCGTCGATCGTGGAGTCGCTCATGGCGCCACCGATGCCATTGACCTGGTCGGTGTCGATGCGCTCACGCACGTCGCCTTCGATGGCGAAGCCCGACAGATGCACGTTTGTACTTCCGCCGTCGGCGATGTACTTGCCGTAGAAGCCGACGCCCGTATGGACGGAACCGTCCGGAAGAGGGGCCGACAAAGTCACCTGAGAGCCCCGGATGATGGTCCACCAGTTGCCCGCGCCCTGGATCGTCACGTTGTCGACGACGATGTGGCGGTTAACCTGGAACGTGCCGGCCGGAATGAAGACCGTCTTGTGCTGGGCCTTCGCCGCGTTGATCGTGGCATCGAAGGCGGCTGCCGAGTCCTTCTCGCCCTCCGGGTCGGCGCCGAAGGAGACGACCGACAACGAGTTCTTGGGCGCACGCGCCGCCCGAGCGACAGTCTCGGAGTCCATGAGGTCGATCACGTACCACGACGCGGTGGTGGTCTCGGGCACCGTAAGCCGGATCTTGTCACCGGCGTGGTAGGTGCGGTCCAGCATCACGCGCTGCTCGTCGTAGAAGTGCATCGGACGGAAAGGTTTGGTTACCGGATCCGGTTCGGGCTTCCACCAGCCTGGGTTCGGATCGGCATTCGGGTCGTTCGAGAACGGGTACATGGCGTAGAGCCACGAGTACTTCGACGTCAGTGTCAGCGTCTTGGCGCTCTTGCCGTCCGCCGTAAGCGTGATTGGGGCATCGATGCCGCCGCCCGACATGGCGTCCGGGATGCTGTAGCGAACGGTGATCGCGTTGGCTTCACGCGCGAGCGTGAACTCGACGTACTGGCCAGCCGACGTGAGCTTCACGGCGGATCGGCCCGAGGCCTCGGCGGCAAGTGTGTATGCGGAGGTGTCCGGGCCGATGATGGTGCCGTTGGTGACGGCGTTCTCGGCTTCTTGCTCGACGAAGTTGACCCTCGCGCCACGGCCCGCGGTCAAAGCTGGGTCGAGCGCGGCGACCGTTACCTGCGTCGGGATTACCTTTGGGGAGTGGGCATCTGCGGCCCCGGTCATGCCGACCAGGGTAACAGTCAGGGCTGCGGCCAATGCCACGGCCATCTTTCTGAGGGGCGGGCTCGCGGCTCGGGCGCGGCTGGCGTCATCTGCGAGGTGGGCCATGGAAGACTCCCTTTCACAGTTAGCGGGTGCAGATCAGCCTCACGAAGCAGGCTCGTCATGATCATGACGAGTTGAAGCAAAGAATGAGAATAAGAATGTCTAACTATCGACACGAGTACGCAAGAGCGGAGCTCAACTCGGCAACAACCCGACAGCAGGGTCGACCAAGGCTAATGGAGTCCCCGTGCGGAACGCGTTCAGCGCCCTGAAGCAGGCCTCCTGGGACGACTTCAACTACACCACCCTGGCGGAGGTTGAGGCCCAGCTGAAGGGTGCGGGTCCAGGATCGTCAGGTAGTGGCGCGCCGCGGCAGGCCATGTGGGTTAGCGCAGCCTGGGCCGCGGAGTTATGAATGCAGGCCTGACCTGTATTCATAATCAGGATGGACCCGATGCCTTCTGTCGACCTCACGGCCGAACTCGGGCGGACCATCCGCTACGCGAACCCAGGTCCGTTCGTCTACTGGCGTCGGGTGCGGGCGCCTGCCGCGTAGTGTCCACCGACCCCGAGCATCATGGGGTAGGCCGGGCCCCGGAGTCAGGCCGTTCGTGTTCCGGACGCAATGTCCGGAAGCCACGGTAGAGCGCCACGTCGTAACCGATCTTCAACGCGCCGGCCAGGAGAAACGGCAGGGCGGCCAGGCTGGCGACGCCGAACAGCGGCGCGGCCAGGAGTGGCGAGACCGATGCGCCGAGGCTTCGGGCGATGCCGGTGACGCCTGCCGCGGCCGAGCGCTCGTCGGGGTCTACGACCGCCATCGTGTACGACTGGCGAGTCGGGACGTCCATCTGGCTGATCGAGAAGCGGGCCAGCAGCACTGCAATCGCCAGCGGCAGGGTCGGCATCAGAGGCACCAGGGCGAGCAGGATGTTGGATGGCAGGTGGGTGAAGACCATCGTCCGAACCAGGCCGATCCGATCGGCGATCCGCGTCGCCGCGAGCGCCGAAATTCCGGCCAGCAGATTCGCCACGAAGAACACGGCGCCGAGGAGGGCCACATCGGCGCCGAAACGAAGGTGGAACCAATAGGCGACGAGGCTCTGGACGACGAGACCCCCGCCGAAGGCGTCGAGCGCGAAGATCGCCGACAGGCGAGCGATTACACCGCGCGATCGATGCAGCCCGAGCCGACGCGCGATGGAGGCATCGGGCGGTTCGGCGACCTCAACTCGCGGCGAAACCCGCCAGAACAAGGCCGCGAGCAGGAGGCCGAGACAGGCATAGATGACGATAACGACCCGGTAGGCGTCCACCGGGGCGCGGCCCGAGGCGATGAGTGCGCCGGCCACTGCCCCACCCACCAGCGCGCCCGTGGCCGTCGCGAAGGAGCCGGTCAGGTTGAACCAGGCAAAGACGCGGGTTCGGGCACGGTCGGCGATGGTCTGGGAAAGCGCCGCCTGCTCGACCGCCAGGAACGGGCCGACTTCATTGCCGCTGGGGCTGATGACGCCGATCGTGGCCGCCAGGATCATCACCGGCAGGGCGCTCGTCGAGGCGAACCCGACGCCCGCCAGGCACATCAGCAGCGCCCCGGCGAAGAGAACACGGCGGCGCCCGACTCTGTCCGCGTGCGTCGTCAGCCAAAGCGAGATCGCCGCGTCACCCAGCAAGGTGAGCGTGAGAAGGAGCCCGATGGCCGGATTCGGCAAACCCAGAGCCGCCAGGTAAAGCACGAGCACTACTGAGGCAAGCCCGTAGCCGAACATCCTCACGGCTCGCGTGGCGAAGAGGAGTCGCTCGTCGCGACCGAGGGTCATCTTGGCCGGGCCGGGGTCGGGCCTGCGGTCGTGGTCGGAGTCGACGTCGGTGCCACTCAAGCCGCCCCAACCTGGCGCCGGCACCAGGCGTACAGGGCGTCGTAGACGGGGAGTTCGAGGGCGAGCTGGTCCTGGTCGGGCAACCCCAGCAGGGCGAAGCCGTCGGCGATGGCGAGGAGCCCTGGCGATTGGGGCGTGGCGTTGCGATCCTCCGAGACATCGGCCCCGTGGACGACGCGGGCCATGAGCGACAGCGCCGGATCTCCGCCCAGGCTGTACTCCTCGACCAGCACCTCGAAGGAGCACAAGCCGTCGCGATGGGTGTATTGGGCGCCCTTCACGTCGAAGCTGATGGCACCCGTGCGTTGGGCGTAAGGCAGGACCTCGTCAGCGGGGAGGTACACGATCTTGGCGTCCGGGTCGATGAACTTGCGGATGAGCCAGGGACAGGCGACCCGGTCCGTGTGCGGGTGCTCGCGGGTGACCCATTGCATTTGCCGTCTCCCAGGTGCTCGCGGAAACCCGCGTGGCGGTCCAGAACCCAAGCGTACGCGCCCGCCATCGGACCCGCTCAGGCTGAGGTCCGTCGCTCCTCTGTCCGCGTGCGCCCACTCCGCCCCTTCACTCACACGGCTGGTGTCGATCGTGATCCATGAGCATCGCCATGACGACGGTCTTGCCCGATCCGGTCGCCATCTTGAACGCGATCCGGTACAGGCCAGGGTTGCGAACCTGGCTGTCCTCGCGGAGCTTGTTCTCGATCCAGGGCTGGCGATGGCCGGCGACCTCCGCGAGGAAGATCGCGGTCTCGAGGGCCTCGATCTGGCAGAAGAAGAGCGGCTTCTCGCGGGCGGGCTCGGTCCAATAGGAGAGCAGGTCGCGGGTGACTGCGGTGATGCCTGGGTAGTTGGCGCTCCGCCACGCGCCGACGTGCTCGCGGACCCGGTTGATGAAGTCGTTGTCGAGCGCCTTCTCCGTGGCGAAGTCGCCGGCCAGCGCGAGCTAGGGGCCGCCCCGCGTCTTGGGCTTCGGGATCGGGCTGAAGTAGGTGCTGCGGCGGCGGCCGTCGGCGATCTCGTTGGTGATGCCGTCGTCGTCGAACCGGAAATGGCGCGCCGGCTCGCTGAACGGCGAGTTCAGGATCGGGTTATCGATCACGACCGGTGGCAAGCGGTCCCCCTACACGTGGCGGGGCGGCGTTGCCTTCCAGGATACGCGTCGGGCGGGCCAGTTTTGGGGTCATCGGCGCCGAGACAATCCCTTGACCCGTGGGTGCCTTTGGAACGCACGATCCCGGTCTTGGGAGATCTCCGCAGCTCATGAGACGTGAGTGAAGAGAAGGTGCAGTTCCATGAGCCCGTGATCGTTGACCGACACAACCGCGAAGGAACTCGGACCAGAGAAGCCGTAGTCGGCGAAGACGATCGGCAGCGAGCCGGCGACAGCGATAATCCCGCCTTGCCGTTGGGCCCGGAGGGAGACTTGGACGCTCTTGCTGGTGCCGTGGATCGTCAGGCTGCCGGTGGCGCTGACTGCAACGGTCTTTCCGTCAGCCGGCAGCGCTCCAAGGTTGATCGGACCGTTGAGGGTGAAGGTCGCCGTTGGGAAGCTGTCCGTCTTGATTGCCTGGCGGCGGAGCTGATCGTCTCGCTGGGGATCGTCGCTGGCCAGGACCGTGAGATCGGCGGTTATCGAGACGGCGCTCAGCGTCGATCCGCCAAGAGTCAGCGATCCGGTCACCTTGGGAGTTCGGCCCACGGCGGTGTGGCCGCCCACGCCCGCAAGTTGCTCCTGGACGCGATAGCCGACCCAGGATGAACTGAAGTCGTTGATCGAGCCGAGGCTCTGGTTGACCTGCCAGGAGCCGTCGAGAGTGGCCGGCGCCGAAACCGAGACGCCGGCGGGGATCACTGGGGCGGCCTCGCTCACCGCTGCCGGACCCGTGGGTCCGATGAGGATGTACCAGAGTCCGTAGCCGCCGGCTGCAATCGCCGCCACCACGAAGATGGCGACGACCACCAGCAGGTTCCGCCTTCGGCGGAATCGCCCGCCGGCCGTAGCAAGTTTCGTGGTCATGGTGTCGACCTTTACGGGGAAAAGCCCCGGACGAGTCCGTGGACACGGACTCGTCCGGGTTGGCGTGTCAGGGCTTGACGAGGTTCCAATTGGGGTAGCTGCCGTTGGTGTCGCCGGGTGCCTTGTCGCTCTGGTAGAAGTAGAGCGGCAGGCCGTTATAGGTGACCTGGAGGGTCCCGTCGTCGGGGCGGGTGATCGTTGCGAGCGTGCCTGAGACTCCGTCGCCCGCAGTCGGCGCCGTCCCGGCGGCAACCGTCACGGCCGGCCACTTCGTCAGGCAGCTACCGGTGCAGGCACTGGTTCCGCTGCCGGCGGTGTCTTTGGTGAACGTGTAGACCGTCATCCCGTTTGCGCCCGCAACTAGAAGGGTCTGGCTACCGATGGCCTTGGCAAGGAGCGTTGCCGCGGCGCCGGCCGGGGCCTGGGTGGCAGCGGGAGCTTGAGTCGGTGGGACCGCGACTTGCGTCGCGCCGGCTGCGACTTGCGTCGGCGGGGCTGTGGCAGCGCTGCTGCATGCCCCGACCACCGCCGCGATCAGGAGGAGGCCGGCGGCCACCCCGATGGACGTCCTCGTTAGGTTTGGCCTGTTCATTTGAAGAACCTCGGTTTGTTTGATGTGTATTGCGGTATCTCCGCTGAGCACAAGGTGGCTCCCCTCCTGGGCGGCCGCCACGGCCCCGGGTTCCAAAGACAGACGGACCTTGGTCTGATGCCGGCACGGGCTCAGGTCCATATCCATTCCGGTCGGCCCAGCCCCCTCCTACAATTGCCGAAACCAAGGCACCGGAGGAGACCGTGCTCCGACATAGGGCGGCTAGTCTCGTTAGCAAGATCCGCGCCAGTGCGGGAGGTCACAGAATGAGGCGCATTCGATCCGCCCTGGCCCACCTGTCTCTAGCGCGCCGCTTCCAACTCGTCAGCCTGGCCGTCGTTGTTGTGGGTGGAGCGACGGTGGCCTGGGTTCTGGGCCAGCTGATCGAGACAAGCGCCATCAACCGCACTACATCGGTCACCGCGCTATACGTCGAGAGCTTCGTCGCGCCGGAGTTGCAGTCGCTGGCCAGCACTTCCAGCCTCACCCAGCCCGAAATAGATTCGCTCCAGTCTCTCCTCACCAATTCTCCCGTCCGCCAGCAGATCGTCGCCTTCCGCATCTGGTCGACCGATGGCCGGATCCTCTACAGCCCGAACCCAGACCTGATGGGCCGCAGATTCGCGATGGATGGCGACCGTGGACGGGCGGCGCAGGGCGTCGTCACAGGTGACATCAGCAATCTGACCGATCCCGAAAACATCTACGAGCGGCAGCACTGGAGCCACCTGCTCGAGATCTACCTGCCGATCCGGGCCAGTCGTTCGTCGCTGATCATCGCCGTGGCTGAGCTCTATCAGGACCCCAACGAACTCGAGGGGGAGGTCAACCAGGACCAACTCACGGCCTGGGGACTGGTGGCCGGTGCGGCCTTGCTCGCCTACCTGGCCCTAGCCAGGGTGGTGCACCAGGGCAGCCAGAAGATCATTAGTCAGGATTCCGAGCTTCGCGAGAGGGTTCGCGAGCTATCGGGGCTGCTAGACCAGAACGCCGGACTCCACGATCGGCTGCGCCGCGCGGCGGCACGAACGACGGCCCTCAATGAGCTGGAACGGCGGCGCATCGGCTCGGACCTGCACGACGGCCCAAGTCAAACCCTGGCCCTGGCGATGCTGCGCCTGGACGCCGTCGAGGGACGTCTGGAGGAGAGCGGCCACGGGGACGACGAAAACCTTGGGAGCGTGCGCGGTGCGCTTGCCGATGCGCTCGCCGAGATGCGGACCATCGCAGCGGGGCTGCGCACGCCCGAATTGGAACGAGCCAAGCCGGCCGAGATCGTGAAACGGGCGGTGGCCGACCACGAGCGCCGGGCCGGCACAGGCGCGACTGTCGACCTAAATGGGATCCCCGCTCGGGCTCCGCTCGCCACCAAGATCGCCCTCTACCGCATACTTTCGGAGGCGCTCTCCAACGCTGCTCGCCACGGCCAGGGGGCCGGCGTTGCGGTCACGGTCACAGCCTCCATGGACGCTCAAATGATGGCCGAGGTGAGCGACAACGGCCCCGGATTCGACGTCCGCCAGCGACCACGCCGGGGCCATCTCGGGCTGGCCGGAATGCGCGAACGCGCCGAGTTGCTCGGCGGCCGGCTGGAAGTGGAGTCCCGCATCGGCGCCGGAACCCGAATCCGGGCCTACCTGCCGATCACTGAAGCTGCGAGCGAAGTGCCATGACCGAAGCGATCCGAATCGTGGTTGCTGACGACCACCCGATGTTCCTGGACGGCCTCGTAGCGACGCTCTCGGCCGACGATGAGCTTGAGGTGGTCGCGATCGTCGGGGACGCGACCGCGGCCGTGCGCGCAATCCGGGAACACACGCCGGATATCGCGCTGCTGGATGTGGCGATGCCCGGCGGTGGCCTAGAAGCTGCCCGCCAGATAGCGGCCGCATCTCCGGCCACGCGCCTGGTCATGCTCACCAGTTCCGAGAACGAGGACGACTTGATGGCCGCAATGAAAGCCGGGGCGAGGGGTTACGTGCTCAAGGGCGTCTCCGGCCGAGATCTGCGGGCGATCCTCAAGTCGATCCATGCCGGCCGGACGTACCTTGCTCCGGGGCTTGCCTACGGAGCGCTCCATGAACTGACGAAGCCACGAACGCCCAATCCTATCGACGACTTGACCGCCCGAGAGCGGGAGGTGCTGGCACTGGTCGCCGCGGGCCTTTCCAACGCCGAGATAGGCGGCCGCCTGGGACTGGCGGAGAAGACGGTGAAGCACTACATGACCAGCATTCTGGGCAAACTCCAGGTGGCCAGCCGCGTTGAAGCCGCGCTTCTTGCCTACAAGGCCGGGCTGGCATCAGGCGAGGGCGGATCGACCGAGGATTGACGAGCCGGCCCGCGCCAGCTGCTCGCGGGTGGAATGTCAGGGGCGGCGTGGTTAGTCAAACTTGCCGCAGGTGGCAGTTACGGCTGATAGGAGGAGTCCGAGCAGCCGCCCACGACAAGGGCGCGACCGTCTGGGTCCGTAGACGGTTCTAAATCCCTGGCGGCGCCCGACACGTGACAGATGCAGCAGGACGCGGCCCTACCCCCGGCGAGCACGATGAGCCCGACGACAGACACAGACAGACCGATCGAGCCAAGCGATTCGAGCGTTTGGCCTACCTCCGCCGAATTGCCCCTACCGTGAGAGCCGTCGCGAAGAGAAGGAAAGGGACGAAGCCAACGATGGCCACAGGGCCCAGCCCGGGTATTGCGCCAAATGCCAAAAACCCTCCCATGCCCAGCACATTCAGAACCAAACCGAGCCGTGCAGAAACGTCCAGTGCAGCCGGGACCGGTCGCTGCTTGATGGAAAGCCGGAGCACCAGGACGAGCGACAACAAGAAGGTCGCGGCGCCAAGAACCGCCAGGGCGATCGACACGTCGGTGGCGACGTGAATCATCTCGGTCCGGGCAATGTTGCGCTGCCGCCTTTGTCCGGCGGATCGAACAACTTTAGGGCGGCCCATGTTCCGATAGTCGCCCCGATGCCCAGGGCGAACGATGCCAAAAGGTTTGGTCCTAGAGCCACCGGCTCGCGCGCGAGACTCAAAGAGGCGGCGACAGGAAAGGCCACGATCAGCACGGCCTGCAGAATGGCAAATCGCCTCAGAGAAAGCTTCTTCCTTCGATACCTGAAGACAGAAATCCCGTACGCGAGCGCGAACAGGGCGCAGTACACGACCAACCACCCAAGCGGCATCCGAGCGTTCCTTCTCTATTGACTTAGGAGCGTGGTTCCGGCACTCCGGTGATGAGGCGGACTCCCGATCCAATGGCAACAGCCCGGGTCACCGAGCGCCTCGCGAGCGCCTGTTGCGGGCAGACGAACCAGCCAGTTCCCGTCACCCGATCTTTCGAACCACACCGGTGTCGCCGCCCATGTCGTGGAGCCCGCGCTTGCGTGAGTCGAACGCAACCCGGATGACACCGATCAAGAAGAAGGCCATCGCCCAGATCAGGCCAATGAAACGCAGGATGGCGTTGCCCCAGGTGAGCTTGCCACCGTCGGAGAACAAGATCTTGAAGCGGGTTGGTATTGATCTCACACAGGCCTCCGTGTGGGCTCCATCGCGTCTTCTGGCACCGCCCGCTCCGCTCGGAAGCGCCACCAAAGCACCGCTAGGAATGTGAGGGACCCAATTCCTGCGTTAACGCCGACGATCATATCGAGCGAGGAAATCGACAATGTCCTGAGCCAGACGATCTCGGCGATGACCAACGGGACTAATACGGCGAGCATGACGAGTTGTAGTGTCCGTATCTCCTTGGGTGTCCGTTGGTGCCGGACATCGAGCGGTACACCGGCCTCCTCCGTAAGGGCGGCGATGCGCTGGAGCGACCAGATCCCGGCGGACCACCCTCCGACCCGGACGAGCCCGCCCTCGGCAACAATCGCTGCATCGGCCGGTAACACCAGATCGCGCGGTCGGGCGCGCATCACCCGTCGCCAGCGCGACCGGATGACGATCCGCTCAGGCGACAGCTCGAGTTCGGCCCGGTTCACCAAGAGCCAGAGCGCCATTTCGGCGCCGACCGGCAGCAAGGCAACAATGGCGAGAGAGGGGAGCCGGGATTCTGTGACCAACAGGAAGCCGTAACCAAGCAGGCTCAGGGCCAGCCAACCTGCCAGAAGGCCAGCGATCCAATCGATCCGACGGTCCTGGTTCGCGGCCTTGACGCTCCGGCGTGGAGAGCTATGGGGGACAAGCGGTGTGTCGGTCGAGCTCACAGGGTCCTCACAGAGTGTTTCACGGGACGCGCTGCGCCAGGTCGTATCGCAGGAACCGGCCAACATGCCGGCTTTACCATGTACTTGACGTCGATCCGAACGTGCAATTCATGACGAGTCAGGTCAGGGTCGATTACGCACCGCTCTCACGATGGGGATCACGATCACCTGAGTGGACCGCTCCAGGCGAGCGGACCGACTGGCCCCGTGGCCCGATTGGGCCGTCAGGTTGGACAGAGACATACCTACGAGAGCAGCCGGAGCCAAGCCTTTGGGTCGGCGCGCCCAACGTCAAGGGTTGTTGCGCGTCCGCTTTCTGTGGCCCGCACTGTGGAACTCGGGCTGGACCCCAACGCCGTCAGATCATCTGCGGTCCATCTGGGCGGGTCTGTCCCAGCGCGGGGCCGCTCGATGCCCAGTCAGGGCGGTTCAGACTAACTGCCCAGGTTCTCGACCTTGCTATGCATACGCGCCACCACCACCTCGTTGGACTGATGCGCGGGGTTATCTAGCTAAGGGGCAAATGGCGCTCGAAGCCCGGTGTCACCCGGAGCCGGCTCAATGCATAGAAATACCCCGGCTGGTTGACGGACTTGGAGGCCGGCCGAGGTCCAAGTCGCCAGCTCGTCCGCTAGACGAGCCCTGGTGGGATCCGGGCGACCATGTGGCTGAAGGCAGCCAGACCGCAGTTTGTTGCGCTCTTGGGCAGATCGAACCGCAGTTTGCCACACAGGACAGTGTTGCACCGCACTTTGTTGATCCACGGCTTGGATCATGCCACCGCACTTTGTTGACTTCCAGACCATGACACCGCACAATGTTGACCTATCCGTAAGCCGCCCGCAACGGTCAGGCTACAGATTGTTGACGGTGGAGAACTCATGGGGCGATCGGTCTGGCCCGAACTCATCTTTGCTGACGAGGCTCCTCGTGAGAGTCTGTCACGTGCCGTCACGGCCGGACGATTGCGCCGTATTGCCCGAGGCGTCTACACATCGTCCAATGACGCCCTAGAAGCCGTCACCAGACGTCATCTGCCGCAGATAGTCGCCCATGAGTTTCCGGGCGCTGTGCTGATCGACGCCTCGGCTCGCAGTGGTCGACCGAGCGCCAACGGCGATCTGTACGTCGATCACGGCCGTGATCGACCCCTCCATCTCCCTGCCGTAACGATCAGACCGCGTAGAGGCCCTGGTCCGATGGCCGGCGACATTGCTCTGCCTGATGGCGTGTATCTCTCGTCGCCAGCCCGAGGCCTCATGGACAATTTGGCTGGCCGAGGTCAGCGCTTCCTGTCCGACGCTGAGATCGAAGACTGGATAGCCGACATAGTTCTCAAGCAAGGCGAGCGGAGGCTCAACGAAACCCGCGATCTCGCTCGCGAGATCGCGATCAGCACAGACAGAATGCCCGTGTTCGAGCGTCTCTCCCGAATCATATCTGCTGCGCTCTCGACCGGACCGGCAGACGCCGTCATAACGAAGACTCTTCGATCGCGGGCCGCGAACAACGCCTACGATCACGACCGGCTCGCCAGCTTCGAAATCGCTGCAGCCTATCTCGCCGACGTTCCTCCCTCTCTGCTCCCCGACCTCCCATCGTATGCAGACCGACGGACGCTCATCCCCTTCTACGAGGCTTACTTCTCCAATTACCTCGAAGGAACTGAATTCACGCTTGATCAGGCAGCAGCGATCGTCTTTGACGGAGTGGTGCCGAAGGAGCGTCCGCAAGACGCCCACGATGTCCTTGGCACCTACAAACTTGTCGCCGACGTTGCCGAAATGGCGTCTGTGCCAGGTTCGGCCGACGATCTGATAGCCCTGCTCAAGCGACGACACTGCGAGATCATGGAAGGTCGTCCAGGCGCGATGCCAGGGGAGTTCAAATCTCAGGCCAATCGCGCCGGCGGGACGGTGTTCGTTTCGCCCGATCTTGTCGAAGGCACCCTCCGAGCCGGCTTCGAGGTTGGGAGGAACCTGCGCGATCCCTTTGCGAGGGCCGTCTTCATGATGTTCTTCGTATCCGAAGTGCATCCATTTACAGACGGAAACGGGCGCGTTGCGCGGATCATGATGAATGCCGAACTCGTCACCGCCCATGAGATTCGGATCGTCATACCGAATGTTTTCAGGGCTGAATACCTGTCTGCCCTCAAGACAGCATCCAACCACCAGTCGTTCCGTGCCATATCGGCAGTCCTCGACTACGCCCGCCGGTGGACTGGTCAGGTCGACTTCTCATCGCGAAGGTCCGCAGAACGAGACATCGAGCGGACCAATGCACTCCTGGAGTCCGGTGAGTCCGAGAAGGCGAACAAGCGACTGCTGCTGCCGTCCGCCCTCGACCGTATCTCCTCGTAGGCCGCGAGTCGTCGACGGTCGATGACACGCGATACGTCAAGGCCTGGCTGGCGCTCGGGCCAGCGTATGCGTATCCGCGCATGAACATGCGCTGGCTGAGACCGCCCTTCCTACGCAGAAGAGTCGACTCTGGTGTTGTGCCTATCCGGTTGCCTCCGGTGACCACTACATGTAGTGGTCGGGGTTATCGGAGGCTTCTAGTGCCGCCGCCGTTGAGAGAACGAAGACTACGGCGTCTGGATCGCCGCAAAGGCGTCGTTGAGCAGTTCTACGAACAGGGCCTCTGTCACCTGATGGTCACCGCTCATTGACCGCGCGGCAGCTCCGGCAAACAAGGCGTGTCCGGGGCGCGGCTTGATTGCCACGAACGGCGGCAGCCCATAGCGGACAGCGATCCAGTTGGCCCACACTCTCGCCGTTCTGCCGTTCCCGTTCGCGAACGGGTGGATACGGATCCACTCGCCGTGGGTGAATGCGCAGAGACGAACGACCGCCTGCACAAGGTGCCGGTCGGAAGGGACTGCACCCGGAGCGATCACCCGATCGAGGGTGGCGACCACATTTCCGACGGCTCCGATGAAGGTTGCGAGCGCGCTTGGAACGCCGGCTGCTCTGACTCCCAGAGATGAGCCGACGATGACCTCGTATCCAACCAGACACGGGTGCCCCGGATCACTGTCGCGAATGTTGCCGACATAGTCCGGCTCGGGTACGCGAACGCCCGCGTGTAGCCGCTTATGCCAGGCGAGAGCAAGGTCGAGAGACGGCATTGGCCTGGTCAGAGCTTCGCGCTCGATCTCGGGCCACAAAGTCCTAGCGTTAGCAATGATCCGCGGATCATCCCGCGGATCATCGGAGTTCCAGTCGGGACACGCCCGACTCAAGAGCCGGACTCGAAGGCTCGCGCAACCCCATAGGGATCATCTTTCTCGATCTCGCTGGGTCGAGCGCGTCGAGCGGACACTGGATCGGGAAGCCCCTCGCCTTGCGCAAAGGCCTCCCACGCCTCCCGCCGACCCTGGCCTCGGTAGTTGCGCAGGAGCTGCATGGTCCGCGATAGCGAATCCTCTATGCCAAGGGCCATGACTTCGAGTTCGCGCTGGATCATCTGCTCTGCGAGCCGGTTCATGGACACACGCTCGTGATTCGCGACCGTGCGCAAGAGTTCTCGGGTTCGATCGTCCTCGAACCGAAGAGAGAATGTGGGGCGAGCTGATCTATGCCTTTCCATGCCGCGATCCTAGGCTAGATGATGGCATAAGTCCAGTGTGATATCACTTTTGGCCGGTTGGTCGTCGGCAGGTCGCCACCGCCCCGACCACTACATATGGTGGTCGCCGGAGGCAACCGGATAGGCACACTGGGTGTAATTGCCCCTTAGCTAGACAACCCCGGAGACAGAGTAGGCACTTTCGTCTAGGAATTCGGCCAACGTACCCGCCACGGTCCAGACGCCGTGCCGCTTGGATCATGGACCCGCGGGTCACCGTTGGTTCGACGTTTGTACGCGCACATCTGCTCGCCGGCGGCCGCCTTGCACCGGCAGCGCTCGACCAGCGTCGCTCCGGACTCGACCGGACCGATTCGCGACGATGTCAGCCATTTTGGGCAACACCTCGGCGAAGCACGGAAGAGCTTGCGACCGAGGTTGCCCCCCCACGAGAAGGAGCGCGCAATCAATCACGTCGGTCAGGGGTCCATCCCTGTGACGTCCGTCAGGTTCGTCGGGCTGTCGCCGGCGTAGACGTAGCGGTTGAGGTTGCCCGGATCGGCAATGGAGCCCCCAATCGGATCACGCTGGGTCCAGCGGCCGAGAGATGAGTCGTAGTAGCGGTCGCCGAACTTTGTGAGCCCGGTTGCCGAGTCGAAGTAGCCCGAGGCGAAGCGGAACGGATGGACCGTCGCCTGCGCGCCCGACGCGGTCACGGTGTTGCTTATGGGTCGTAACGTGTAGGAAGCCGCGATCGCACCCGAGCCGTCGGTGAGGGCGATGACCGAGCCCAGGGCGTCGAGGACGTAGTAGAAGTGGCTCGTGCCCGAGCGCATGGACACGAGCGAGCCACCAGGCGTCCGAGTAAAGGCGAGAGTGCTCCCGCCGCTCTGGCGGGTGAGCCCGAGCAGGCCGTTGAGGAACGAGCTCGAGCCCGAACTCGTCCGCTCGCTCTGGCCGATGTCGGCATAGGCCATCGCGATCGGTGTCTGTCTCTCATCGAGCGCCGATCACAATTTCACTGTCCACACAAGGATCACGGCAAAGGCGAGCCCAATCAGCCATAGGCCAAGCATGGGGCTCATGGAGAGCACGACGGGCTCGGTGATCGAGGCAGAGGCCATGGAACGATACAGTCGAGTCAAGTACGGGAAGAAGACGGCGAGGTAAATACCGCCAGCGATCAAGATGGCCGCGCCTACGAGTGGCGCAGTCGCCCACATCTGGATCCCGGCCAACAGCATCACGACACCAGTGATGAGCGTCAGCCAGAACATCGCGTAGACGGCCAGCGTCGGCGGTACCCCGCCGGGACGGGCGGCGTAGTGGCGGACCAGGACGTAGCGCCCGGCAACGATCGCCACGACGACCATCCCAACAGGAATGACAACAGAAGCAACCACGAAGAACAGGTTCATGAATGAATTGTCCTGCGATGCGGCTCAAGCCAGAAGGCGTGTCCCGCGAGACGGAGAGCAGCGTCTGTGGGTGAATAGACGAGCGGTGGCATGTTGATCCTCGAACTAGGGGAGCGCGACGGAGCGTGTTGGCCGCGACCCGCCGCGCCCTACATGAAACGGAGTCCCCGCAGTCTTCAGCCGAAGATCTGTTGTATCAATGAGCCGGGACCACATTGTTGGAAATACTGGACCTCCAGCCCCACGGCCAGAAGGAAGGCGGCGGCGCCATCGGCCTCCCAGGCGTCTCTTCAGGGCAGCAAGAAGCAACATCGCAGCGGCGGAGACTAGTAGGAGCGAGCCGACGATGGCACATGCGATGGAGATCACCAGGATCGCAGTCGATGCATTGCTGGAGGTCTTCCCTAGGAATGCGATGGCGAAGACCAGCAGGGCGAGTACGAAGAGGACCTCCATCACTGGCCAGGGTCGAGGGGCACGACGAAGGCGAAACGAGATCGCTATGGCCGCCACAAAAAGGACGAGTGCCGCTAGTGCATAGCCCCAGTCCGTCATGTTGATCTCCGAACAGAAGAGAGAGCAAGCCCAGGCATGGACTCACCTGGGCTTGCTGAGACTCACAGCAGTGAGGAGACGACCGGAATGACGCAACCGACCGCGAAGCCGCCCACGCCGCTCACTCCCACAAGGAATTGACCGACGTTCATGACTGCTGCCCATGAGCCACTGATTACGGCTCCACCCACGGTGCTGCCTTCCACCACGCCCCCGGCACCAGTTGCCACAAAGCCTGCGCCAAAGAGTAGTGCTCCCGCGAGTCCAGTGCATTCGAAGACATGCCCCCAGTCAACGCTGATGTTCCACCAAGCCGCTCCGCTCTCGTCCGTCAGGTTCACCGGGCTATCGCCGGCATAGACGTAGCGATCCATTGCGTTCGGATTGGCGATGGAGCCCCCGATTGGGTCACGCTGGGTCCAGCGGCCCAGCGATGAGTCGTAGTAGCG
>CABDYL010000106.1_pt1 | contig 26346 bp, 23 predicted proteins | sample 3131931 | NCBI WGS metagenome assembly CABDYL01 (sample SAMEA5534337, study PRJEB31848) | metagenome | biome: tundra; feature: field; material: soil | place: USA | collected 2013-05 | depth 0.45 m
GCCTTCGTCTTCGGCCAGATGAACGAGCCGCCCGGTGCCCGTCAGCGTGTCGGCCTGACCGCCCTGACGATGGCCGAGTATTTCCGCGACGTAGAGGGCCGCGACGTCCTCCTATTCATCGACAACATCTTCCGCTTCACTCAGGCCGGGTCTGAAGTTTCGGCCCTGTTGGGGCGGATGCCTTCGGCGGTCGGCTATCAGCCGAACCTGGCGACTGAGATGGCCGCTCTGCAAGAACGAATCACCTCAACCAAGAAGGGCTCGATCACGTCTCTGCAGGCCGTCTACGTGCCGGCGGACGACTACACGGACCCTGCCCCGGCGACCACCTTTGGCCACCTCGACTCGACGATTCGCCTCGAGCGCGCCATCTCCGAACTGGGCATCTATCCCGCAGTCGATCCGCTGACCTCGACGTCGCGAGTTCTTGATCCGCTCGTCGTCGGCCAGGAGCACTACGACACGGCCCGTGAGGTGCAGCGCGTTCTACAGCGCTACCGGGACCTGCAGGACATCATCTCGATCCTGGGCATCGACGAACTCTCGGAAGAGGACAAGTCAACGGTCGCCCGAGCGCGCCGTCTCCAGATCTTCAACAGCCAACCGTTCCACGTGGCCGAGGTCTTCACCGGACGACCCGGCGCCTACGTACCGATCCGCGATACCGTGGCCTCGTTCAAGGAGATCCTGGAGGGCAAGGTTGATGACTTGCCCGAGCAGGCATTCTTCCTGGCCGGTACCCTGGATGACGTCCGGGCCAACGCGGCCAAGCTCGCGAAGTGAAGTCGACAAGCGCGTCGGTCACCGGCAGCCTCTGCTTCGCGCAAAGCCGCATGCGGCTAGAGCGCTTCGCACCCGGCTACCGCTGCCCGACGCTCAAGCGTCCTCTCTCGGCAACGCGATGATGCAAACTGACGCGGTGACGGACGCCGTCGCCGCTCGCGAAGCGCGCCAATCGCGAAGCGATTATGCGCGTAGCGATGGCAGGCGGCGTCCAAGCGCCGCGCATGAAGGAATTGATGGATGACCCTGCATCTGGAGATAGTTACTCCGGAACGGCGAACGTTTGAAGGCGACGTCGACGAGGTCATCGTGCCCGGCAGCGAGGGTGAGATGGGCATCCTGCCGCACCACGCCCCGCTGATCTCTCTCCTGGGTCAGGGGGTGCTGCGCGTCAAACGGTCAGGTCAGGAAGAGGAGTTCGCCATCTTCGGCGGCTTCATTCAGGTCCGCCCGGACCGCGTCGTGGTGCTGGCCGAGGCCGCGGACATGGCCTCGGAAATCGATTTGGAGCGGGCGGAGCGGGCTCGCCGTGAGGCCGAGCGAGTCCTGGAAGGTGGTTTCGTTGAGCCGGCCGACCTAGCCAGCGCGCGAGCCGCACTTCAGAGGGCGCTGATCCGCATTCGTGTGGCGGAGCGTGGACCAAGAGGCACTGCTCGGGGGGAACATGAAGCGGTCCGGCTTCACACGTCCCGGCCGCCTCACCAGTCCGACCCTCCGGGCGAGTAGTGGATGGCTGACGCCAGACCCTTCCACTGGGAGTACAACCCGGAGCCCGTAGCCCGCGAAGTTCTGCGGATCGAGGGCGGCCGACGGCTTGAGGGTTCGGTCCGCATCAGCGGTGCCAAGAACGCTGCCCTGAAGCTGATGGCCGCGGCCACATTGACGGGCGAGCGCTGTCGCTTCACCAACGTCCCCGAGATCGAGGACGTGCGCGTCCTGGCCGACGTCCTGCGCGATATCGGTGTGACTGTGGACCATCCGGCCCCAAACGTCTACGAGATCGCCTCTGGCGACGCCGAGTGGCTCTTCGTGCCCCTCGAGGCCGCGGCCAAGATGCGCGCCAGCTTCATCCTGCTCGGCCCGCTGCTGACCCGTTTCGGCCGGGTCATAATCAGCAACCCGGGCGGCGACCGCATCGGCCGGCGGCCGGTGAACCTGCACGTTGACGCGATGCGGGCTCTCGGCGCCGAGATCGAGTACCGCAACGGCTACTACTTCGCCAAGTCTCCCGGCCGGCTGCGTGGTGGCTTGATCACCTTCCCCCAGATCACCGTCATGGGCACCGAGAACGCTATGCTCGCCGCTGTCCTGGCCGACGGCCACACGGTCATCGAGCCGGCCGCCCAGGAGCCCGAAGTCGACGACCTGATCAAGTTCCTGCAGAAGATGGGCGCCCAAGTCGAGCGCACCACGCCCGACCGCATCGAGATCGAGGGCCGTCGGCGTCTCCGCGGCGCGGACCACTCGGTCGTGCCTGATCGGATCGAGGCGGGCACCTTCATTGTGGCCGCGGGCGTGACCCACAGTCGCCTCACCCTCGAAGGCGCCCGCCGCGACCACCTCGGTGCGTTCTTGAGCATCATGGACGGTGTTGGCATCTCGATCAGATCGAGTGGCGACACCATGGAAGTGGACGCCACGTCGGCTGACATCGAGCCGCTGCGATGTTCCGACATCGAGACCCAGCCCTATCCGGGACTGGCCACGGACTTGCAGCCGCCAACGTGCGTGCTGCTGACCCAGGCCAGCGGCACGAGTCAGGTCCGCGAGACCGTCTTCGAGGACCGCCTTGAGTGGCTTGGTGAGCTGCGCCGCATGGGCGCCAATGTTGAGATCGTGGACCAGCATCACGCCGTCATCAATGGGCCGTCCCCGCTCCACGGTGCCGAAGTCGAGATCGGCGACCTTCGAGCCGGGGCGTCGCTTATCCTTGCCGCTCTGGCCGCCGACGGCGTCACCACGATTCGGGGCGCTCACCACGTCCATCGCGGCTATGAGAAGATCGACGCGAAATTCCTGGAACTCGGGGCCAGGATCGAACGACTTTCGGAAGGGACTTAGCGCGCCGGTATGAAGATCGGAATCGACCTGGGCACGGCCAACATCATCGTCTACGTCAAGGGCCAGGGCATCGTCATGATGGAGCCCTCCGTTGTCGCCGTCGACGACCAGAACCACATTGTGGCGGTCGGCGCAGAGGCCCGCGAGATGATCGGTCGCACGCCCGGCAACATCCAGGCGATTCGGCCGATGCGAGACGGCGTCATCGCCGACTACGTGATCACCGAGGCGCTGCTGGACCACTTCATCCATCGCGTCCAGCAGGGGCGTCGTTTTGGCTGGGGCAAGCCGGAAGTCATGATCAGCGTTCCGGCCGGCGTGACCAGCGTCGAGAAACGGGCCGTTCGTGACGCGGCCCTCAAAGCCGGCGCCGGCGAGGCCTACCTCATCGAAGAGCCGATGGCCGCGGCCATCGGCGCCAACGTCCCGATTAGCGGGCCATCCGGCTCGATGATCATCGACATCGGCGGAGGCACGAGCGAGATCGCAATCATCTCCCTCGGCGCGATCGTGGTCTCCACGAGTCTTCGTGTGGGTGGCAACAAGATGGACGAGGCGATCTTGAGCTACGTCCGCAAGAAGTACAACCTGATGATCGGTGACCGTACGGCCGAAGAAGTCAAGATCCAGATCGGGACGGCTCTGCCTCTCGAGCGCGAGATGACGATGGATGTGCGTGGCCGCGACCTGATCGCCGGCCTGCCGCGCACGATCTCCATTGCCAGTTCCGAGGTGATGGAGGCCATCGAGCCGCCGCTCCAGCAGATCATCGGGGCCGTCCGCCTTGTTCTCGAGCAGACGCCGCCGGAGCTGTCTAGCGACATCATCGACAAGGGCATGGTCATGTCCGGCGGTGGCTCGCTCCTTCGGAACGTCGACAAGCTCCTGACTCAGGTCACCGGCGTGCCCTGCCACGTCGCCGACAACGCCCTGCATTGCGTCGCTCTCGGAACCGGCATCGCCCTGGAGCACTTCGACTTCTTTAAGAAGTATCTTGGTACGCAGGCTTGATGGCAGTACCGGCGGGAACCTCCGGCGGCGGCGGCGCCGACCGAGCGGTTGCCGACCGTGCGGCTGCCGGCCGGGCATTCATCGAGCTGCACTGCCATACCAGCGCCAGTTTCGATTCGCTCGCGACCGTGGCCGCAGTAGTTCGCGCGGCGGCGGCACGGGGCCTGACCCACCTGGCCGTTACGGACCACGACCGGATCGACGCCGCCATCCGCGCCCGCGATATCGCCCCGCCTGGGCTGACGATCATCGTCGGCGAGGAGGTCAAGACGGTGGATGGGGATCTGATCGCCCTCTTCCTCGACAGGGTCGTCCCGCCCGGGATGTCCGCCATCGAGACGATCGCCGCAGTTCGTGAACAGGGCGGTCTGGTCGGGGTGCCGCATCCCTTCGACGGACTCCGCGGTTTTGGCCGCAAGAGTGGCCTTCGCCTCGAGGAGATCGCCGACAAGGTGGATTGGATCGAGGCCTACAACGCCCGAGTAATCGGCGGATCGGCCAACGAGCGAGCCGCCATCTTTGCTCGAGAGCACGGCTTGCCCGGCGTGTGCGCTTCGGATTCACACACTGTTCTCGAGGTGGGCGTTTCGTCCAACGTGGTCTCCGGCGACCCGGGTACAGCGGCCGGTTTGCTCGCTGCTCTGGCCCGTGTAGAGATGCACCCGGCTCGAGCCACGCTTTACGTTCGGGCTTGGACGCCGCTCGCCAAATTGATCCAATCCATGCGCGGGAACGGCCGCATCCGTGCCTCAATCGAGGGGGAGAACCGGTGACCGAACAGCAAGATCACCATCGCCACCCGATCGGGGATACGCTCGGTCAGGAGGCGGACGCTCTCATGAACCCCGAGGCGACGGTCGAAGTCCCGGCGGCCGAGCAGATGTCGCTAGTCCGTCGACTTCGGCAGCCCAAGACGATCCTCTCGATAGTCGTTCCGCTGGTCATCATCGTCATCGCGGTCGCGCTCAACTGGACGGACATGCGGGACGTGCCCGGGGAAATCAGCCGGGCCAATCTGTGGCTGGTTCTGGTGGCTTTCGGCATCTACTACGTCGGCTTCCCTCTGCGTGGCTGGCGCTGGACAAAGCTCCTGCGTGGCGCCGGCTACAAGGTCAAGGTCAAGGACGGCACGGAGATACTCTTCATCTCCTGGCTCGTCAACTGCATCGTTCCGGCCAAGTTGGGAGATCTATACCGCGCCTATCTCCTCAAGCTCAACAGCCCGGTTTCGGCCACGCGGACGCTCGGCACGGTCTTCATGGAGCGGGTCCTGGACCTGATCGCGATCGCGGCGCTCGGGATCCTGGCCGGATACTGGCAGTTCCACGGCCGCCTGAACGACCTGCCTGTCGTTACCCAGGTCATCTTTGCAGTCGGCGTGGTCGTAATAGTCCTGCTGATCATGGCTCTCGTTGCCATGCGCAGCCTTGGACGGCGCGTCATCGGCTTCCTCCCTCTGCCCCGCCGGTTCGCCGACTTCTATGACCGTTTCGAAGAGGGCGTCTTCGGCTCCGTGGGAGTGAGTGGCCTGCCGTTGCTGGGTTTCCTGACGGTCCTCATCTGGGTCACGGAAGGCCTCCGCCTCTTTTTTGTCATGCGCGCCTTGGGCTTCGCTGACGTCGATCTGGGTCTCTCGGGCGCCATGTTCGTGGCCCTTATCGGCTCTCTGCTGACAGCAGTCCCCTTCACTCCGGCCGGGATCGGCCTTGTGGAGGGCGGCATGATCGGCGTGTTGACGAAGGTCTTCGGTACGAGTTACACGCACGCGGCGGCCATCGTCCTCGTCGACCGAGCAATAAGCGTCTTCTCGGTCGTCTTGCTCGGCTCCATCGCCTACATGATCTCCTCCAAGCCCCGCGCAGGCGGCATGGAGGTCCAGGAAGTAACCCCGGCTACTACGCTTTCGAGATGACGCGGCCTCAAGCAAGCCACGACATCTAGCGACCCCGGAGCCCAAGGTCATCGAACGGGGCATTCTCGTCCGTCCGACCGCAGCGGGCTCAAATGCGCCGATCACGCACCAGATCGCTCCTTCGAGGGCCGGCCCAGGCTGTAGGTGAGTCGATCGCGCGCAATTCTGACCCCGTTGCGAGGACGTCAGAGGATTCTGCCCGACCCGACACATCTTTCGCGACCCCTTGAGGTGGTCTTGAAGTCACCTGCCGAGGTCGCCGGATGTTGTGTGCGTGAGGTACCAAATGCCCATTCACTCTTCTACTGGCCACTCCGATAGTTGAAGCAACGGGGCAGTCGCACCGTACCGGGAGCTGTCAGGGCATGATTGGACAGAACGGCCGAGCCTTCAACGAGTGGCTGAGGGTCCAGCTCAAGGCCAAGAAGATGTCGCAGCGCCAGCTTGCGCAGCAGTCTGGCGTTGACCACTCGACAATATCCCGGCTTATCCGAGGCGACCGCATGCCGTCCCTTGGTACGGCCACCAAGCTGGCCCGCGGCCTGCGCGAGATTCGCGATGACGCCGACGCGGCGCAGTATCTGGGCTTCGTTTCGGCCGGCCCCACGAATCCGACCGCCCGCGTGGAATACGCGCTCCGCGCCGATGAGGCTCTATCGGAGCCGCAGGTCCGTCAGGTCATGGAGTACTACCTGGCCGTTCGAATGAGGCGTTTCGGCCGAATCTACGCGAACGTGCGGTCGGAAGATCGGCCGCTGGACCCGCGCCGGCCGTTGGAAGAGCGCCGCGATACGCCGATGATGTCGGCGGTTGCGGTGGGCCGGGCCATGACGTCAATGCAACGGCCGATGGCTCCTCGAGTGCGGTCGGGCCGCGAACAGGGCTAAGCTGCGTCACGGGTCTCCCTTGACAGGCGGGACTTCGTATCTTGGCTATGGGCGGGTGGTTTCCGGCCGCTGCGGGCGTCAGGGCAACCGACGGTAGACCGAAAGCATCCGCTGCGGCGCGGCCTCGAACCGGTCCACGAGCCGTAGCGTCGCGCCGTTAGTGGCCCCAAGGCGCCACAACTCCTCGGCTGGACCGCCGCAGCCCGGGTACCAGCCCGAGTCGCACAGGAGCACCACAGTAGCCGCCTCGTCGGATGCCACCAGATTCACCCCATCGAGCTTGACCGGGTAGCTATATGCGTCGGCTTGCTTGAAGAAGGGTAGGTTGACGAAACCTACATCGCTGCCGGCGGCGCTTGTCTCGATTCGAGCGGCCGCTGCCTGGGCGGCGGGCCAGCCCCCGTCCTGGGCGGTGAGCGGCGGAAGGTGGCTCAGGCCGACCGCGACGAGGCTCCCCAGCGCTAGTGCCGACAGCGCATGGCCGGACCAGGCTCGGCCGCGAAGGGGCTTCGCTCGCCAGAGTCCGCCGATCACGAGGCCGAGTGACACGATTACGAAAACGTCCGCGACCGTGTGATATTGCTCCTGGGTGACGTTTGAGATCTGTGAGATTTCCTTGAGGCCGAGGCTGAGCACAAGGCTGATCAGCAGGAGTGTCCCCCCGACAAACCTAAGGCCATCCCGCTCACGCTGAACTGCAGCATCGGTTTCCGGGTCCGCGGCGAATTCCGAAACCGCGGCTTTCGATGAGGCCGCTTCGACCACCGAAGTCGCTGCCGCTTCCGCCGAAGCCGTCTTGAACCTGCCCCGTTTCGTTCTCTGTTCGGGCCGCTCTTGGCCGCTCGGCCGCTCTTGGCCGCTCGGCCGCTCTTGGCGTGACGTAAGCGACCCCGTCACCCGCCAGATCATTCCCGCCAAGACCGCAGTGGCGACTACGAGTGCGACAGAGATACCCGACTGCAGATCACGGAGTGGCCAGTAGGTCATGGGGTAAGCAAGGATCCGAATGCCCCCGACGAAGAGCCGGGTCAGGGGGTCGGCGGCCGTCGGACCGGGCTGCTGGAAGGAAAGAATCCCGCGCATCTCGGGGAAGTTGTGAACCAGTTCGGAGACGATCAGGGGCAGCCAGGTCAGCACGAAGAAGCCGACGCCGATCAGCCCCCACTTCCACAGCCTGTGCCGCTCCTGGGTCGGTCCGCGCCGTACGGTGATGAGGAAGAACAGAGTCATCGGTATGACCAGGACCAAACCGGTCAGGTGCGATTGCGACGTCAGGGCCGTTCCCGCAGCCGCGAGGACCCACCACCGCGGTTGGCGCGTTGTCCACGCCTGCCAGGCGCCCAGGCAGGCCAGGGCCGCACCGATCTCCGTGAGAACCGGGTTCCAGATGAACGTCGAGTAGTCAACCAGACTGGGTGAGACGGCTGCGAGAAGCGCCGCTGCCAGGCCGGCGGCGGTGCCTCCAATCGATCGAGCGGTCCACCACACCACTGGCACGACGATGAACCCGAAGAGAGCGATGGCCGTGACAATGGCAACTGGGTTGCCATTGCCGAGCCAGGCAAACGGCATCATCAGGTCATAGAAGAGCGCGCCGTGATGGAACGTCCCGCCGGTGGTGAACGCCGGCGAGCCATAGACTGGCAAGTCGCGTGTCACGACGGCGTTCCAGATCGCTCCCGTCTCAATGCCCTGGTCCGTGTCCCAGAGCCCTCGCGCCGGCAGGTTCACGAACCGATCGGCTGCGGCGAGCAACAGAACCGGGCTCAGGCAGGCCCACTCACGAGCGTCCACCCCCAATCGGGCGACCATGCGCCGGAGCCTAGCCGTCAGTCGACTAACAGATCTGCCGGCTGCACCTTCTGCCGGCCGCTCGCTCAAGGCACCTTCCTATACACGGACAGAATCCGATCGGGCGCCGCGTGGAATCGATCGATCTTGAGCAGGGGCCCCAGATTGCTCTGAGTTAGCCAGGCGTCTTCGGCCGAACCGTCGCAACCGTCGGTCCAGAATGTATCGCACAGGACGACGATGATCGTGGCCTTCTCCGGCGTCTCGATGGCGACCCCATCGCGGGTTAGTGGGTAGAAGTAGGCGTCGCTACCCTTGGCCGCGAAGAGGGGTACGAGGGCCACGGCCGAACCATCCGCTTGACGCTCCACCCGGGTCGCCGCGGCCTGCGCCGCCGGCCAGCCGCCATCGGCCGAGGTCAGAGGCGGCCAATGGCCGGCATTCCATGCAACCAGCACGAAGAGGCATGTGACCGCGGCCACCCGTCGGGCAACGGTGCTGAGGCCACGGCCCGGCAGTGATTGCCACAGGCCGCCCAGGATGAGCCCTACGGCCACGATGACGAGTGGATCGGCCACGATGTGGTATTGCTCGGTGGGCAGTTTCTGAACCTCTGAAACGGCGTGCAGGCCCAGACCGAGGGCCACGATGATCAGGAGCAACCAACCACCGATAAGTCGAACGCCCAGCCGCTCGAGATCCGAAAGGGTTGTCTTCTGTTCCGGTGGGGATGGTCGCGTGGTCAGGCCGTCGGGCTTCCAACGGCTCGACGTGCCGATACGCCACACCAGGCCGATGATCACTGCCGACGCAAGTATGAAGGCGGGTATGAGCGCGGGCTCGAGGTCGATCATCGGCCAGCGGGTCAGCGGCCAGGCCAGAATGCGGACTGTGGCGAAGAGCAGCCGCAGCAGCGGTCCAGCCGTGGACGCGGAGTTTGGTTCGCTCAAATAGGCCAGCATCCCGCGGGTGTCGGCCAAATTGGTGCTCATCTCCGAGGCGATAAGCGGCAGGTATGTGACAACGAAGACGGCTGCTCCAGCCGCGGCCCAAGCGAGGATCGACCGGCGCCGTGTGGCTGTGCCGCGGCGCAAATCGATGAGGAGGGCCGCTCCCATCGGGAGCACGAGGACTGCCGCGGCGATGTGGGCCTGGACTGCGATCGCCGCCCCGAATGCTGCCACGGTCCACCAGGCGGCCCGTTGAGTGCGGATCGCCTGCCACGCCCCAAGGAAGGCGAGGGCCGCGCCGGGCTCTACCAACGTGGGGTTCCAGATGAATGTGGCATAGCCGATAAGGCTGGCAGACGTCGCTGCCAGCAACGCGGCCGACAACCCCGCCGCAGCCCCGCCCATAGTCCGCGCTATCCACCATGCGATCGGGATGACCAGCAGGCTCAGCAGAGCGATTTCTGCCACCACCCAGATGGGGTCGCCGTTGCCGAGCCAGGCGGCGGGCAGGAGGATGTCGTAGTAGAGGGCGCCGTGATGGAATGGGCTGGTGACGCTGATCGCCTCCGGCCCAAAGGTGGGCAGACGGCCGCTCGACAAGGCTGCCCGGAGAGCGAGCATTTCGGTGCCCTGGTCGGAGTCCCAGCCTCCCCGGACTGGCAGATTCACGAAGCGCAGGACGGTGCTGGCAAGGACGATGCCGGCCAGACAGGCCAGCTCACGAATGTCGACGCCGAGACGCGCGGCCAATCGAGACCACGGGAGACTCAGGGCTCCGACGAAACGGTTGCGCGGGCGCCTCACGCCGGCTCTCCGGTAGCCACTGGGCCGGGCGTGAGGGGCCGTCCGGCGGCCAGATCCCCGAGCCGGGCCACGTTGATGGCGTCGAAGCCATCCTCCATGTCAGGGGTCTCGAGGTAGTAGGCCACGTGGCTCAAGGCCGGATGACACAACAGGTGAGCCAGACCCTCGCGCCCGATCAGGCCATCGCCGAGATGGGTATGGCGGTCATGGCGCGAGCCCCGAGCGGAGGTGGAATCGTTGAGGTGGATCATCGCCAGGCGGTTCAGTCCGATCAGTCTGTCGAAGTCGACCAGGAGGTCATCGATAGCAGTTGGGTTCGAGACGTCATAGCCGGCTCCCCAGAGGTGAGCGGAGTCCAGGCAGACGGCCAGCCGCCCATCCAGGCCTCGCGCTCCAGCCGACTCGAGGACCATGGCCAGCTCCTCAATCGTAGAGCCGATGCCGGCCCCGCCACCCGCCGAGTTCTCGAGCACGACGAGCGGCGTCTCAGTACGGGCGGCAGAGCTGAACAGCCCTTCCGTGACTCGTTCCAGCCCGTCCACGATCCGGGCAACGCCCGCCTCAACGCCGGAGCCGCGGTGCGATCCTGTGTGGACATTCACGAACCGTGCCCCGAACTCGGGGGCATGTTCGACCTCGTGACGCAACAGCGCGACTGACTTGGCGAACAGCGCGTCGTCCGGTCCGGCCAGGTTCACCAGGTAGGCCGCGTGGATCGCCAAGGGCCCGATCTTCAGCTCGGCCAGCCGACGCCGAAACGCGGCTGCTTCTGGAGGCGGCTGCGCCCTGCGTCGCCAGGCGGTGGGGTTGTCGCTGAAGATCTGAAGGGTGGTGGCCCCGATCTCGGCCGCCCGGTCGGCAACACGGATCAGGCCCCTGCCCATGGGCAAATGGGCGCCCGCTCTCCTGCCGCCCGGGAGTCGAACGCGTTCCGCTGCCGGACCGTAGGTCGACGTCACGCGGCCGCCTGGATCGTGCCTGCCGTCGAAGCCCGAGTCGAGGTCCGATTCGAGACCCACACCGCTGCCGCCCCCCGTTACGCCCGAGTTCGCACTGTCAGTCCCGGTGCCCGTTGCGACCCGGCGTGTACGCCCCACCGATCATCGGCTCGATCAGCCCGTAGTCACCGGCGCAGCGCCTGTACAGGACGCAAACTTTCTCTGACTCGGCGTTGACGAAGATGAAGAAGTGGTGACCCAGCTCCTCCATTCGCTCCAGGGCGTCCTCCTCGAACATGGGCTCGATGGCAAAACGCTTGGTCTTGACGATGCCCTTGCGCGCCTCGGGTGCGGCCTGGGTTGCGAGGGGGTCATTCGTGGGCTCCGTCGTGGGCTCCGTTTCGGCAATTCGGCGGGCCCGCGCTTCCTCGACTCGGACCTTGCCACGCGGCTTCTCCCGCGCGTCGACGGCCTGGCGTTCGATTCGATCGATCGCAGCGTCGAGGCTCGCCTGGTGCGTCGCACCGGCGGCGTGGCCACGCAGCGGCTGACCATCGACGATGAGCGTGATCTCCGCGATCTGAGAGTCGTCGGCACTGCGATGCTGCTCGCTTGATAGCTCGACTACCGCGTCCGTCCGATCATCCAGAAAACGCTCCAGGCGGTGCATCTTCCTCTCAGCGTACTGCCGGACGTGCTCCGGGACGTCGATGTTCTTGCCCTTGACGATCGTCCTCACAGCTGACCTCCGAAATGTAGATCGGGCATGCCCAGCGGGCCGGTGCCCAATTGGAACGCACGGACTTCAAGAACAGTCGCTGCCACGTGGTCAGTATAGAAGCCGGTCGGGGAGATCGGCCTTACGTGTTCGGGTATCTCGAATTCGAACCGCTGCAGCGGCTGCAAGCCAGCCTTCGGGCGCTGGGGGTGCGGTCTGACCAAGCTCTGCCGATGTCGCCGGCCCTGCCGATGTCGCCGGCCCTGCCGATGTCGCCGGCCCTGCCGATGTCGCCGAAACCGCGGCTATCGCAGCAACCGCTCACGCGCTGCCGTCAACGCTCACGCGCTGCCGTCAACGCGGACACCGCTAGGGCCCCCGCTCCGTACAGCGCCTCGGCACAGGCCACGAGGGTCGATCCGGTCGTCGCCACGTCGTCTACGAGCACCATCCATTTGCCTCGAACCAGAACCTCCTGAGACTTGCTGGCCAGGGCGAAGGCGCCGGAGACGTTGGTGCACCTGGCTTGCCGTCCAAGTTCGAACTGTGGCCTCGTCTGCCGTGTTCTGATCAGGACAGCCTGCCACGGCACCGCCAGGCTGGCCGAGGTCGCTGCAGCAAGCAGGGCCGCCTGATCGTAGCCACGCTGCCGTGCCCGCTCCGCGTGGACTGGTACCGGCACGAGCAGGTCGCCCCCGGCCCCGACCGCCCGCCAACGAGCCGCCATCGCCGCGCCCAAAGGAGCCGATAGTCGGCGCTCGCCGGAGTACTTGAGCTGGTGCAGGGCGGCTCTGACTGCGCCCGCAAACGGGGCGCACCACTCCAGCTGGGCCAGCGGCATCGGCATCGCTGCGGGCAGGCCTAACGGGACGCCAGGGGGCAATGCCAATCGTCCCTTGAGGGCGAGCCCGCATCTTCGGCAAAGCGTCGAGCCCTCCTCTCCGCAGCCCGCGCACGCGGGAGGCAGGGCCATGTCCAGAAGGGAGCCCGCTGTGGCCGGAAGAACACGGAACGCCATCCGGGCACGCTACCGGACGCGGCTTAAATTCCACTTACACGACGCTTACCGAATTTCGGGGCGGCCCGCCCGGCGGCCTATGCAATGCCACGCGACGTAGCGCGCGCAATGCCACGCAATCGAGGTCATTGCGCGGGACGTGGCGGCGTGGACCTCCCCGCCGCTGTCAGGCTGTCTCGATCGCGATCTCGTCGCCGACGTTCGTGCTGGTCGCTTCGATCGTGCCAACGGGAAGTTCCAGGACTCCTTTGGCGCCGCCGACGCGCCAGACCACTCCCCGCCATGGCGGCACGGCGCGACGGACGAAAAGAACGCGCCGGCGCTTATCCGACCCGTCAGACGGCGAGGAGACAAAGACGACATCGATTGCAAACCTCATGAACAGCATGTGGATGCCGTTCTCGCCGGATAGCCACAGCCCGTCACCGGGTGGGAGCGAGGCGCGCCCCATCAGACCCATGAACTTAGCCCAAAAAGACGAGCCGTCCTCGAGTCGCTCGGCCAGCACGGTTCCCCGGCTGATGTTGCGGGCAATCAGCCGTTGCGGACTCACGGAAGTGCGACGCCGGAACCCAACACCTGGACGATCGAAATCATCGCAGGACCCAGGATAACGAGGAAGAGCGAGGGGAAGATGCAGCCCACGAGCGGGAAGAGCATCTTAATCGGCGCTTTGGCCGCCATCTCCTCGGCGCGCTGGCGGCGCTCGATCCGCAGCTGATCCGACTGGACCTGTAGGACCTTGGAGATCGAAACGCCCAGCGTTTCGGCCTGGATGATGGCGCCGATGAAGGCCGAGAGGGGCGCGACGTTGGTCCGCGGAACCATGTCGCGGAGAGCGTCGCGGCGGGCCTTGCCGACGCGCACTTCGGCCAGGGCTCGGCGAAACTCGTCCGTGAGTGGTCCGGGCAACTTCTCGACCACCTTGGCAAGTGCGGCATCGAAACCGAGACCGGCCCGGACGGAGATCGTAAGCAGGTCAAGCGTGTCCGGGATCATCTTGAGGATGATCTTCTGTCGAGCCTTGATCTTTCCTCCGAGCCAGAACTCCGGCAGCAAGAAGCCGATACCGAAGCCGAGTATGCCCAGGAAGACGCCCGCCGCCAGGCCGGCTACGAGGAGCCCGAAGAGAAGGAACATGATCACGCCCGAGGCGATGCCTACCAGGATCTTCACGCCCATCCAATCGGTGACCCTCAGGTCGCCAGGATTGCCGGCCCTGGCCAGCCGTTTTTCGGCGGCGTCCGTGGAGGATGCGCTGCCAAGCCGTCCCCCCATTGTCGAGAGGCGTCCGATAAGCGGGCGAAGGGTGCGCTCGCTAAAGGGTAGCTGCAGTTCGAGCTCTTCCAGGTTGCGGGCCTGCACCGAGCCAAGCTGAGTTAGCCGGGCCTGGACCGGGTCCACCGGCGAGCCGGACGTAAGACCAACGACGAGTAGCAGGATGCCGCCACCAACGCAGGCTGCAACAATGATTGGAAGCATCTCTCAGACCTCGATGGCGACGATGCGGCGGATAATGATGAAGCCGACGAACATCAGAACTCCGCCGATCCCAAGCACGATCACGCCCGCTGGCAGGCCCATGATGCCGGGCGGATTCTGGAACATCGGATTCATGAACCCGGGCGCGATAACCATAAGGAGCCCCATTAGCCCGATCGGCATCCCTGCCACGACGTAGCCAGACATTCTCTGCTGAGCTGTAAGAGACCGGATCTCGCCCTTGATGCGAACTCGCTCGCGGATGGTGAAGGCGATAGAATCGAGGATCTCCGCGAGGTTGCCGCCGACCTGATGTTGGATAGTGATGGCCGTGGCCATGAGCTCAAGGTCGTCCGACCGAACGCGCCTGACCATGTTTTCCAGGGCGGCATCGAACGCTAGGCCAAGGTTGACTTCACGCACGACTCGGCCGAACTCGACCGTAATCGGCGGCTGCGCCTCGCGGACGACCATCTCGATTGCCTGCAGGAACGATGACCCCGCCCGAAGGGCGTTGGCAATAAGGGTGATCGTGTCGGGCAGCTGCTTATTGAAGGAGTTGAGCCGGCCAGCACGACGTCGTCCGAGCCACATGCGCGGCAAGAACAGGCCGACGATGAAACCGATGATCAGCGCCAGGGGCGAGCCGAGGGGCCGCAGCACGATGCTTAGCACCAGGAAGATCATCGGCACGGCGAGCGCCGTAGCCGCCCAGAGGGCCATGAATTCGCCCGGCTTGAGCTTTAGGTCGGCCCGGGCGATATCACGGGCGAGGTTGGCGCCAAAGTCGCGCTGCTCTACGACCCGGTTCAGGCGGGCCAGGGCCACGCTCTGGCCCAAGATGTCGCTCAGACCGGCGGACTGCTTGGCAGGCCTCGCTGAGGCGGTGGTCTCCGTCTTGCCGGCGGTATACCGCTCAAGTCGAGCGCTGATGCCGCCGCCCTGTCGGGAGCCGGCAAGCCCGAGGACAAGCAGCATCACGCCGCTGAAAACCATTATGCCGAGAATGGGTCCTAGCATGACGCTTCTCTCAGCCCGGTCAGTACGCGAAGCCGAACAGGCCGCGCGGCAGGTGGATGCCCATGATCTCGAACTTCTCGACGAACTTGGGCCGTATGCCGGTGGGCCGTAGGCGGCCCTGGATCTTGCCCTCAATGACGCCGGTTTGCTCGAACAGGAAGACATCCTGCATCACCACGACATCACCTTCCATGCCCTGGATCTCGGTGATGTACTCGATTCGGCGGGTGCCGTCCTTCATGCGGCTCTGATGAACGATCAGATCCACGGCAGAAGAAACTTGCTCTCGGATGGCCCTCAGCGGCAGGTCAACGCCGGCCATGAGAACCATGGTTTCCAGGCGGGACAGCATGTCGCGCGGGCTGTTGGCGTGGCCGGTGGACATGGAGCCGTCGTGGCCGGTGTTCATGGCCTGCAGCATGTCCAGCGCCTCGCCGCCTCGGCACTCGCCGACGATGATCCGGTCGGGGCGCATTCGCAGCGCGTTGCGGACGAGGTCGCGGATCGCTATCGCGCCGCGGCCTTCGATGTTGGGGGGGCGAGACTCGAGCGTGACCACGTGCTCCTGGCGGAGTTGGAGTTCGGCCGCGTCCTCGACAGTGACGATGCGCTCGTCAGATGGGATAAAGGACGACAACACGTTGAGTGTGGTGGTCTTTCCCGACCCGGTGCCGCCGGAGACGAAGATGTTGAGGCGGGCTTCCACGCAGGCGCGCAAGAAGTCGAACATCTCGGGCGTGGCCGTGCCGAAGCGGATCAAATCGTCGACGGTGAACGGCGTGGCCGAGAACTTTCGGATCGTGATGACCGGCCCGATGAGCGATAGAGGAGGGATGATCGCGTTGACGCGCGAGCCGTCCGTGAGGCGGGCGTCCACCATCGGGCTCGACTCGTCAATGCGCCGGCCGATCGGGGAGATGATTCGGTCGATGATGCGCATGACGTGATCGTCGTTTTGGAAGACGACGTTCGTGAGTTCAAGGCGGCCGCTGCGCTCGACGTACACCTGGCGCGGGCCGTTGACCATGATTTCCGTCACGGTCTCGTCGCGGAGAAGCGGCTCGAGAGGGCCGAGGCCGATGATCTCGTCGGTGATCTGCTCGAGCATCCGGACGCGCTCGGCACGGGTTAGGGCCAGGCCCTCCTCGTCGATGACGCGGCCAAAGATCTCCTCGATCTGGCGCCGGACCTCGACCTGGTTGGCTAGATCGAGCTTGGGGTCCAGATCCTGGATGACGCGGGATTGAATCCGAAACTTGACCTCGCGGAGTGACTCTCGGATGGGTGCCTGGCTAAGCAGGCGCTGTCCGGCAGGGCTGGAAGACGTGACGCCAGGACCGGGGGGAGCCGTCGGGGAACCGCTCGGCGTACCGGGCGCCGCGCCCGGACGAGCGCTTTCGATTCGCTTCAGGAGGGACATCGGCTACACCCCAATTTAGCCCTGGAGCGTTCGGTTGGCCGAACGCTTTGGGGCAACTATCTCCACGCGAAGAGGGACCTGCCCTTCTGGGGCGACTTGTGTACTTCCTCTTCTCGCGATTCACGGCTTCCGACGATTGATGTTGCCAGACGGAGAACGTCCTGGGATACCTGGCTCTCCCGGTTGCTCAGAACAAACGGTACACCTCGGTTGAGGGCATACACCACGACCCGTCCGTCGCTGACTATGGTGTGGTCGACCTTGCGGCCAATCGAGTGCTCCACGTCGGCGACCCTGATGCCGAGGCTCGTATCGGCGCGGTTCAAGACTAGTCGGATCTTGTGGGAGTAGCCGAGCTGCTCGGCCACCTCGAGGAAGAGCCGCGTGTTCTTGATGCTCGTTATCTCCAGCGTGAGTACGGTAAGGACAACGTCCGCGAGGTCGAGGATACCGAGGAGCGTATCGTTGAACCACGCTGCGCAATCGACCACGACCAGTTCGCTGCGCTGACGAAGGATCTCGATCACGTGCTTGACGCTGGCCGGGGTGATTAGTTCGGCCATCTCCGGCGAGGGTGGTGCGAGGAGAACGTGAATGCCCGACGAGTGGGCAATTGTGAACGCCTCGACCGACTCGGAGTCGCTGCCGGGCTCGAGCTGGGGAACGAGCTCGGCCATGGACTTGTCCTTGGGGTTCAGGTTGAGCAAGACTGCCACATCGCCGAACTGGAACGACGCATCGACGAGCGTCACCTTCTTGCCCAACTCTGACGATGCGGCCACGGCCAGATTGACGGCAATAGTCGTACGTCCGACGCCGCCCTTCGGGCTGAAGACGGCCACGACCTGACCCTCCGCAGTTGGGTCCTGGGCACGCACCGCCGGCGTGGCGGCCATTCGCTCGGCCTTCTCGCGCTCGCGAGCGTTGACCTGGCGGATCGACGCGGTCAACTCGTCGCTGCTGAATGGCTTGACCAGAAACTCGCGCGCGCCTGCCAGCATCGACCGGCGCAGGTAGTCCGCCTCGCCTTGGACGGACATCATGACCACGGCCGCGGCCGGCACCTGCGCCGACAGGCGCTCGGTGGCCGTGATGCCGTCCATGTCGGGCATGTTGATGTCCATCAGGACGACATCCGGGAGGATTCTCCCGGCCAGGTCGATCGCCTCAGCTCCCGACGACGCGGCTCCAACTACCTCGATGTCCGGCTCAAAGCCGAGCAGCTTGGCGAGGTGGTCTCGTGTCTCCGAGATGTCGTCGACGATGAGGACTCGAATCCGATCAGCCATGGACCCTAATCGCTTCCAAAGTTCCGGGGGCTCCGCCAAGGGTCGGTGGAGCGAGCTACCACTGAAGCTTGGCCGCGATGTCCGCAGGGATGATGGCTCGCGGATCAGGCGGGAGAACGAGGTATTTGTCGACGAGCATCTTGAAGGTGATGCCTGGCGTGACGGCAATCGGGAGGGAGTTGTCCTTGTCCGACCTTAAGGCGACCGAGAGGTCGATGTAGCCCTGCGCGTCGGCACTCGCCGCGCGCTGGGCATAGCGGATGACCTCCGCCTCGTCGGGTTTGACCTCGATGATGGCGACCATGTGCCGACCGTCGTTGTGGACGGTCGGCGTGGTGGCCACCGCGATCGGCTCGCCCGTCGCGTTGGGCAACGGCACGGCTGCGATGGGCGTCGGGAGCAGGGTCGCGATGATCTTACGATTCTGAATAACCATCTTGGTCGTGACGTCCTTGGCGCCCTCGAGGGTGATGGGCCTCTTTGGGTCATTGGTGTTCGTGAGTGCCAGCTGGGGCACGTACAGGGACAAGACGATGTCGACCCGGTCGCCGGGGACGATGAGCGTGCCAACGCCGTTGATCTGGTCGAGTTCTATTGCCACTCCTAAATACCCGCTGGCAATGGCTCCGGAGATGTCCTTGCCGTCAGTCATTGACCCAGCGTTCAGGAAGTCGCGGCTGCCGACGAGCGGCTCGCCCACGGTGATCCTCCCGCCGGCGACCTTGCCAACGACCTCGTCCACTGTCGTAAATGTATCTGGGCCAAGCTTGGCGCTCTCGGAGATTGACACAGGCTTACTTTCGACCATATCCACGGTAATTCGGTCGCCGAGGTTGATTTCCTGCTTGGCGGTAACGACCGTGGTCAAGGGTTCAGTCGTGGGAACCGCAGCAGGGGCTGGCCCGCTGGTACTGCCGCCTCCACTTGCTACGGCGTAGGCAAGCCCACCGCCGACTATGGCGAAGAGAAGCCCGAACAGAACCAGCAACCTATTGGATCGCTTCACGACGACACTCCAGAGGGCATGTGACAAGTGGCACCACAGTAGCCTTGCGGCAGACCTAACTGCGACTATACCAATGGGCTACTGCGTCTAGGAAGGATTATTCGCAATCCCGTACTAAGAAGCCACAGTCACCGGCCTGCGGAAGGCAACAAAAAACGGACCGCGCCTGACGCGCGGTCCGTTTTCTTGTCGCAGCTTGGGCGATTAGATCGACTTGCCGATGGTGCTGAGGATGGTCTGGATGGTGCCACCCAGGAATGTCAGTGCCAGAACAGCGACGATGGCGATGAGTGCGAGGATCAGGGCATACTCTGCAAGGCCCTGGCCTTTTTCGGAGCGAATAAGCATCGATGGCCTCCTGATAATTGCGCCCTCCAATGGGAGGATTGACCCATTCTGAGTGCCACCGCCTGCGAACGCCACTAGGCCGATCGTCATGGGACCGGCCGGCCATCGCTTCCTGAAGCTAATTCGTGGCGTTTGAGCGGAGCACCGGCGCATCCGGGCACCGTTTTGGAACGGCAGTTGGACCTGTGGATCGCGATGCTGTCAGCATGCTCCTGTCAAACCGCGGAGGCGATCAGGCTGAACAAGGATGAGAGCTGATCGCCAAAAAAGACCAGCGAAACCACGCACGCCACCGCCATGATCGCAAGGATCAAGCCGTACTCGACCAAGCCCTGTCCGGCCTCCGTGTGGCCACCGGGGCCGCCTTGCACGCTGCCCGCCACACTCCTGGTCCAGGCCGCAGGCGGGCCCTCGTACCTGCCACAGTCGCGAACTGCCCGGCCTCTCAATCGAGCGGCCTGGCAGCGGGCGGTCAACTCGAGAGCAGGACCAGGACGACTTCCCGGCCCTGGTCGACAAGCTCCGCCACAGCCCCGATCGTGTCGGCCCGCTGCCGGACCTCGCGCCACGTGTTCGGCGGCAGAGCCATCGGCTGATTGGCCCGGGCGGCGCGAACAACTTTGGCGGCTCGCGTTTCGTCGATCATCAGTTTGAGCGCCGGTGGCATCTCCTGGTCCTGTCCTTTGCCGCGCTTATCCGACGGCAACGACTCTTCGACTGCCGGCTCCTCCGGCGCCACCATGGCGATATCGCGCCGGGCCGAAATGCGGGCCTCGGTTTTGCCTGCGGCCCACTCCACCCGGATCGAGATTCGATCCGGGTGGCAGCTGATGAAACCCGTAACCGTTTCGTCGATGATGCGGAAGAGGGCGCTTTCTATATCCATCGGCAGGCGCCGATCCGTGCCGTAGGACTCGAATTCGATGGGAGTCTGAGAGCGCCGGCCCCGGTCTCGGGCCAGGCGCCGCAGGGTGGGTACCAGGCCCAGGTCATCGAGAACCATCGGCCGTACATCGAAGATGAACGCCTTCGTTGCCTCGAGGGTGTGCTGGACCATACCTACGAGCTGCCCGATCTCAGCCTTGGCTTGGGAGGGGTCCCGGTCGAGGAGCCGTTCTACGATCTGGGCCTGCAGGACGATGTTGGTCAGACTCTGGGCTGGGCCGTCATGCATGGCCCGGGCGATCTCACGCCGCAGGTCCTCCTGGGCCGCCAGCACGAGCCGCGAGACGGCCGGTGGGAGCGGCGTGTTCGTGTCGAGCTTGTCCGCTGTGTTATGGGGAACGGCGCCGCCCATGGAGGCTCGGTCCAACTCGGCGCTGTATCGGCTCAGGCTCTCCCTAAACCGGGTCAGGACCTTGAGCTTGCCCTCCAGGACGTCTACCTGTGATTCCATGATGGCGGAGCGCCGGGTCAGGGCCATCAGTTGGGCGGTCTGCTGTCCCCCCGCGCCCTCGGTGTCGAAGCCGGACGCGGTCTTGAGTCTGTCCAGCGTCTGCGAGCGCTTCGTCTCGTGGTGGGCCGCCTCATTTCGAGCCTGCTGGACAAGCCCCTCGATCTCGCCCATCTCCCTGGTCAGGAGATCGACTTCGCGCCGGGCCCGTTCTGCTATTTCGAGCATCGAAAGCGGTAGTGCGTCTAGGGCCACGGGCGGATCAGTCCTCGGGCATACGGATCCAGCCCTGGCGCATGGCGTAGACGACGGCCTGAGTGCGGTCGTTGACGCTCAATTTGCGCAGGATGCTGGACATATGGTTCTTGACGGTCTGTTCGCTGATCGAGAGGGCGTAGGCGACCTGCTTGTTGGTCATTCCCTGGGCGATGTTGTCCAGGATTTCTACCTCGCGCGGCGAGAGGGGCGCGAAGATCGGCGCGGCTTCCTGGCCGTAGATGGCAAGCTCGCGGAACTCCTTGAGGACGCGGCTGGCGACGGCCGGCTTGGCAAAGACCTTGTCGTTGATGAGGTACTCGCCCGCTGCGACGCGGCGGATGATCGTAACCAGGTCGGCCGGGGACACGTCCTTGAGGATGAACGCGGCCGCGCCTGCCTTGATGGCGTCGAAGAGAGCGTCCTCGTCCTCGTTGACTGCCAGAACGATGATCCCCGCCGACGGCAGCTCGCGCTTGATTCGCTGTGTCGTCTCGATGCCACCGGGAGGCGGCAGAGAGAGGTCCATCAGGATGATGTCGGGCGAGAGTTGGATCGCTAGCTCGAAGGCACCCCGGGTGTCCTCGGCTTCGCCGATGACCTCCATGCCGGGCTCTTTTTCCAGGATGTTGCGCATCCCGACCCGGAATAGGGCGTGGTCGTCGACCAGGAGAATCGTGGTCTTGTCCGCCCGGTCGCCCGCCCGGAGCTTCTCCGGCCCGCCGCAGTCGCTCGCACTCATACGCTCTCCTCTGCCACTGGAATCGACAGGCCGACGACTGTTCCGCCGCCCGGTCGGGACCTAACCTCGAATTGGGCACCGATTAGTTCGGCTCTCTCCCTCATGAACTGGAGGCCGAAGTTGCGCCGACCTCGAGTCGCAACCGCGCTGACATCGAAACCACGGCCGTTGTCGGAGACTTCAAGGATCCATTTCGATGGCTCGAGCCGTGTTGACACGACAGTACGACTTGCGCCCGCATGTTTGCGAACATTTTGGAGCGCCTCCTGCACGACGCGCAGCACCGCGGTCTGCTGTGAGGGGTTGAGTCGGTCGCCAGGAGCGTACATTTCCGTCTCGACCGTGGCCCCGGTAACAGCAGCCATGCTCTCAACGGCGTCCGCGATCGAGCCTTCCAAGCCCAGCTCGTCGAGCAGGGGCGGTCGGAGCTGGCTGATGAAGGTGCGGACCTCGCCCAGCTCGCGCCGGAGCAGCTGGCGCAGGAATCGCAACTCGCTGGCGGCCGTACGCACGTCTTCGTTGAGGACCCGCTCGATGTACTCAACCTGGAAGATGGCGTTGGATAGGGCCTGGGCCGGGCCGTCGTGGACCTCCTGGGCCAGGCGCGAGCGCTCGGCCTCTTGGGCCTGGACGATGCGCATTTGCAGATCGGTGGCTAGGCCGGCATCGGCGACCTCGGCCAGCAGGCTGGCGTCGCCACGCTCCAGGAAGAGCCAGGCGTTCTCCATACTCCGAACCGACAGCTCGAGTTTGGAAAGCTCCTGCTGGTGGCGACCCAAATCCGAAGTCAGGCGTTCGACTTCCGCCCTGAGAGCCTTCTGGCGGGCATCTTCGGCGCCTGCCTCCGCGGCCGCTGCCGGATCGGCCACGACCCGGGGGCTGAGAGGGGCGCGGTCGGCTGCCTCGCCCTGGTCGCGGAGGTTATGCCAGCGACCCAGCGTGTCGTGGTAGGCCTCGCGGTATCGCTCGGTGACTGAGCGGAGGTTGTTGGCTCCGTAGCCCAGCGTCGACTTCGCTTCGGCATAAAGTTCGTCGAAGCGCGAATCGCGCGATTCCGTGGCGCCTCTGGCAGCGTCCATACCGTTGGGAGTATAGGGGCCGTCTCTCATGGACAGACGATCCGGAAGACGTGGAATTCGGCCAAGGGTGATCCTGCCTCCACCTTTCTGCCGGAGTTGTCGGCCAGAGGGACCTCCTGGAAGCATAGTGCGGCCGTCCCGCCGTCGACAAGAATCGCCGGCCACTTGCTGCCGCCTTCTCTGACAACGAGAATCTTGACGCCGAAGCGGTGGGCGAGAGCCAGGACGGCGTCCGGCGACTCCTGCGGCAGGGCCAGACTGGGGACTCGCGCCGCCTCGGCCAGCCAGATCGGGTTATCGGTAATGACGGGCCCGGCGGTCTCGAGCGGAACCCCGGCCCGGGACATGGCCGCCGGCAAGGCCCCATAGCGGGCCCGGACGTCGTCTGACTGCCGGGCCATGTCGGTGACCGTGACACCGCACAGCGGCAGGATGACCGCGATGGCCAGGCCCGGCCCGATCCAGGCCACCGGCCGCGTCCAGTGGCGCATCCTTCCGATGCCAACAACGAGCGTATCTAGGGACATGAGACAGCTGATCGCAAGTAGGACGTAGATCGCCCCGGCCGCGTGCAGAAAGGTCCCGGAGGTTGTCGCCACCGGGAAGATCAGGCTGGTTGTGGCGAACGTGAGCGCCGCCGCGAGGACGAGGGGGCGGAGCGCGCGGAGGCGCCCGGTCCACGGCAGAGCCAGCAGCCCAAGAACGCTCACCGGGAATGCCGGAATGGCCAGCACGTTGAGCAGGTTGTGGGCGATGCCGCCGAGGTGCTGGCCCAAGAGGGCGACCGGACCTTGGGCGAGATAGCCGGTCAGGCTCGGCGGGTTCTGATAGGCGAAGACGTCGTAGTCGTGGGCGAAGAGGGCGTTGGAGATGGTCTGACCCGGTAGCGGGGTTCCGAAGGCGAAGGCATTGCGCGCCACCCACGGGGCGAAGACGAGCCCGGCAACGATGGCGGGTGTCGCGATCAGGATTAGCCGGCGGCGTCGGCTGCCTGGAGTCCACAGCCAGGCCATCGCGGCCCAGGTCAGACCCAGCCAGATGGCCTCGCTGCGAGTCAGGACGGCCAGGCCGAGGAGAAGGCCGAGGCCGATGAGGCGGCGGTCCGACCAGGGGCCGTCCAGCCTGGGTCGGTCGAGCCACGGGCCGACGGGTGTCGAGGCCGCGTCCCCGCCGCGCGCCGCCTCGCGCGCCGCCTCGCGCGCCGCCTCGTGCGCCACGATCCGCGTCATCAGCAGACACGCCGCTAGAGAGAGAGCCGCGAAGAGGGCTGTGGAATCGGGCAGGGCGCCGTAAAGGACGAGCGGTCCCAGACCGGCCGCCACGAGGCCCGATCCAACGGCCAGCGTCCGGGCCCGGCCGACGGGCAGCCCCAACTCCGCGGCGACGTCGGCGCCAAAGCGCCAGGCCAGCACCGGGATGGCGGAACTCACCAGGACCGAGGCCACTTGCGCCGCCCGGAACCAGTTGGCCGTGCCCAGGAACCCCATCGGGATGGCGGCCAGGAGCGACGGCAGAGGCATCCAGACCTCGAACGCGGCCCGCGGCACGATCAGGGGCTGCGTTCCGTAGCTCCACAGACTGTCGCTGATCAGGCCCCGGCCCTCGACGAGGTTGCGGGCCACTCCGGCGTAGTAGGCCGTGTTCTCCGGGACCGGAAAGCTCACCGCGGCCGCAGCCACGACCCGGACCACCAGCGCGATCGCGAAAATGGCGCCGACGCTGAGCCACGCTTCTCGCCGGCTCACGGCGTTGACCCGCATCGCATGTCAGCCGAGCGGGTGCAGACCGGATAGATGGCCAGGGCAGGCGCGCTGTCGGCGGCCGCCTCGCCCGTCGCGGGCCCCTTGTAGGGCAGGCTGAAAATCGGGGCGCCAATCCAGGCCGGCCGCGCCTTGGACTCGATCACCGGGATCATCGGCGCCACCAGGTGGGCTCTCTCCAGAACCAGCCATCTGATGTCGTAGTCGACGGCGACCTCACGGATGACCTCGAGCGAGTCGTTGGGCGTCACCACGCCACCCCGACCGGTGAAGTACTTGAAGCCGCCCGCGTCGGCGCTTAGGAGCCGGTCGGTTTGCGGCGCGCCGGCCGCGTCGAGAGCCTGGGCGGTGGCAACTCGAGCGTCACGATCGGCGTTCCATGAGGGAATCGCGACGGCCGTGAAGGCCGCGGCATTGAGCACGATAGAGGCCGCCGCGACGACGAGGAAGAGGCGAGCGGCGCCCTCTTCGGTCCAGGCCCGCCGGTGTTGGGCGGCCCAGCGCGAAGCCAGGACCGCGCCCTCGAACGCCAGGATGAAGGTGAATGGCACCATCGCCACGGCCGAATGCAGGAACGTTCCATACGGCACGTGTACGGCGAACAGCAGGCCCGAGGCGGCGAACAGCAGGCCGGCGTATAAGAAGAAAGGCCCGAATTCGAGCGAATGACGTCGCGCCCAGGCGCCGATCAGGACGAATGGCGCAAGCACGATGGGGATAGCGATGACGAAGTAGATCTGCAGGGCCGAAACCAAGCCGAGCACGCGGCTCTGCAGCAAAGGCCCGACGCCCTGCCCGAGGAAACCGGCCAGCGAGGTGTCGCCGGTGACGCTATTCATCTGCTCGTAGGTTTGGATCAGCAGGATCCGGCCCGAAGTCGAGGACGGCGAGAGGCTACCGAAGACGGCCAGCTGGCGCGCATACCAGGGCGCCATGACGATCAGGAAGAGGCCGAAGCAGGCGAAGGCGTAGCGCCACGGGATGGCCGGCACGTGGGTACCATTCGACCGCGAGGCTCGCGAGGCGAGCCTTGAGGATCGCCATCGATCCCAGGCGAAAGCGAGGCCGACGACCGCGCCGAGGAAAACGCCATCGTTTCGAGCGAGGGTCGCCAGACCGACGACGAGACCGGCGAGGACGAAGGCGCCGCGCCGACCTTTGAGGCCGCGCACGGTCAGCCACAGGACGGCCGTGCCGAGCGGCTGATACAGCGCCAGGTTGTCCGGCTGGGCCATAAAGAGGGTCGCGGCCGCGGGCAGGGCGACGGCCATGCCGGCCAGCATGGCGACGCGCCGCGAGCAGCCGATCTCTCGGGCGAGCAGCCAGGTCAAGGGCGCGGCCAGTGAGCCGATGATGGCGAACGGGATGGCTGACGCCACTGGCGTGGGGCCGAGGAGCCACATCGTCGGCAACTGAATGATGGCCGCCAATGGCATCCAGTGGGCGTTGCTCGGGATGGGCAGGATCGGGTGGGCCGGGATGCGGCCGCCAACGTCGACGAACGACCAGATGAAGTCGATATTGAAGCCCTGGCCGGCGTGAAGGGCGCGGGCCACGTCCACGTAGTAGTACGAGTCCGGGTAGGCGGCGTCCGGATGCAGCCCGAATACGACCGCACGGACGGCCAAAGCGAGCGCAAACAGAGCGATGGGGGTACGCACGGAGAGGCAGCGTAGCAT
>CABDYL010000113.1_pt1 | contig 25856 bp, 23 predicted proteins | sample 3131931 | NCBI WGS metagenome assembly CABDYL01 (sample SAMEA5534337, study PRJEB31848) | metagenome | biome: tundra; feature: field; material: soil | place: USA | collected 2013-05 | depth 0.45 m
CCCCGCCTCTGAGGGCGGTGATAAGCGGATCGACGGCGCGCGGGTCGCCGATGCGGCCGAGGGCGGCAGCGGCACGTACGCGGACGCCTTCGTTGGAATCTTTGAGCGCCGCCGTGAGAGGCTCAAAGACGGGGGCATCGACCGTCTGGCCGAGCGCATCGACGGCGATCATGCGCACTCCCTCGCTCGGGTCCTTGAGAGCGGCGATGAGCGGATCCACGGCGCGCGGGTCGCCGATATCGCGAAGCGCGGCGGCGGCAACCTTGCGGACCTCCTCGTCCTCATCCGTAAGGCCGGCTATGAGGGGCTCAACGGCGCGCGGGTCGCCGATTCGGCCGAGCGCCTCGGCGGCGAACATGCGCACTTCCTCATCCCCATCGTTGAGGGCGGCCAAGAGAGGCTGGACAACGCGGGCATCGTCTGTCCGGCCGAGAGCACCGGCGGCAGCCGAGCGCACGCTTGAGTCCTTCTCATAGCCCAGCGCCTTGATCAGCCCCGGAATGTCGCTCTTGGCCTCGAGATCGTCGACGTTGGGCGGATTGGCATTTCCGAACAGCGGCATCGTGCGTGCCCTCCTGCGGATCAGTCTGACACGGACGAAGGTGCGTCTGGAAGTGGGATCGCGACCGCCTTGTGCCACCGAGGGCCGTCGCGCATGATCGAGAGCAGCGGGCCGCGGCGCATCAGGCCGCGGTCTGGGTCGGGCCGCGCCACCACCGCGTCCATGTTCTCCGGGCTGAACATCTCCGCCATCGCCCGCTCGGTGACGGCATCGAAGGTTCGGCGATAGGTGGCGCAGTGCGGGTCGCGGGCGGTTGGGGCAAGCACCCCGCCCGGGCCAACCAGCGAGTTGTACGGACAGCCCCCCTTGCAGAAGCCGAAGTAGGCGCAATCGCCGCAGGCCTCCCTGACGTGCTCCTCACGCGCCCGAAACTCGCGCCAGACGGTCGACTCGCGCAGGTCCTCCAGGCTCGGCCGAGCGGCCACATCGCCGACCGCGAACTCGGGCATCCCGGCAAAGCGCTGGCAAGGGTAGATCGAGCCGTCGGGCCCGACCGCCAGGTAGCCGCCCAGGCATTCGACGAAGCTGCAGATGCCGCCTCGCCCGGCGCTGACGCTTCGAGCCATCGAATCGAGGGTGCTGATTCGAACCTTCGTCAGGTTCTCCAGATATCGATCGAGCAGGCCGACCAGCAGCTCGCCGTGGGCGTCGGGCGTGATCGACCAGCGGTCCGCCTCCGGGTACCGCAGCGACGGCAGGGCGGCGTGGACGGAGAAGTTGAGCCCTTCGCGAACGAAGAAGTCGAAGATCTCCGGGGCGTGGGCGACCGAACCCGCGGTGAAGGTGCAGATGGCTCCTACGTCGAGGCCGTGCGCGCGCGCCCGCTCGATCCCCGCCATCGTCTTGGCGAAGTAGCCGGTCCCTCGCTGCGCGTCGTTGATCGCCTCCGGGCCGTCCAGGCTCGTGCCAAGCGAGATGCCGTACTCGCGAAAGAGGTCGCACAGCTCGTCGGTCAGGAGCCACAGGTTGCTCTGGGCCGCGAAGCGGACGCGGCGGGGAGCGAGGCCGTCGCGGAGGAGTGGCAGGGTCTCGCGGTACCACCTGGCGCCGGGGACGAGCGGCTCGCCGCCGTGGAAAGTGATCTCCAGGGTGCCCTGCTCGGCCGCGCTCTCCGCCGCCAGTGCGCGCCGCCACTCCACGACCGCTTCGAGCGTCTCGCGGCCCATGGTCGTGCCACCGGAATGCGGCCCAAAGCAATAGGCGCAGCTCGCCGGACACGCCAGCGACGGAACGAGCATCAGGTGTTGGGACACGCCACCCGCCAACCCACAGCCAACCGCCCGCTGCGCGGGCAGAACGGCAAGTGTAGGCAGGCCGGGGGCCGAGAGCCGGCAGGAGCCGGTAGCCACTCTGATTGACTTTATACGTGCTAAACGTAGAATAGCGGAATGGCGGGATTGTTCTCTTCGCAACGGGCGATCGAGGCTCTGGCCGCGCTCGAGCAGCGCGAGGAGGGCCTGCGCCTGTCTGAAGTTGCCGACGCCCTCCGGGTGTCGGACTCGGCCGCGCAGGTCGCCCTGCGCCTTCTCGTCGCCGAACAGCTCGTGATGGTGGACGGCCGGCGGTATCGAATCGCGGACGAGGACGCAGCCCTGCTGCTCGACATCGCGGCGCGGCGGCCCGGAGACCAGCCTCGCATCGAGGTCGCGCTGCGCGCGAGCCGGGTCGTCGAGTTCGCTGCGCGTGAGGTCGGGGGCCTTCTTGTGGTGACGCGCTGGGACGCCGAGCCGGCCGACGAGGTCAAACTGACACGCGCCCTCGCTCGGCTGCCCGCGGGTGTCGCGGTCGATCGAATCGCGCACGACGACCTTCGTGATCGACTGCTCGACTCGCCAGCGCTTCGGGAGCGCGCCGAGCGCAGCGAGGTCATCGTTGGCAGTGTCCCTCGTTCGTTCCCAGATCCATTCAAGCACGGATCGCCCGATGCTGCGGCGCTCGGCGACCTTCACCCCGCGGTTCGCCGGCCATCGAGGGCAGCGCTCAAGCGACTGGCGCGCCGGTTCGGGCTCCGCGAGATCCGGGTGTTCGGGTCGGCCGTCCATGCCGACTTCGCGCCCGACTCGGATGTCGACGTAATGGTCCGCCGCGAACCCGGACGAACTAGAAGTCTGGAAACCGAAATGGCGCTCCGCAGCGAGCTCGAGTCCCTGTTCGACCGAGACGTCGACGTATCCGACGAGACAGTCCTCCGGACGGAGATCCGCCGCAAGGCCGTCTCGGAAGGTGTCGCAATCTATGGATGATCGCGACCGGCGCCACCTTCTCGACCTGATGTCCCACGCGACGGCAGCGATCGGCTACGCCGACGCGCACGGCGCCGGATGGTGGAGGAACCCGGAGACGCTCGACGCGGTGTTGATGCGGCTCGCGCAGGTCGGCGAAGCGGCTCGCAGGACTTCTCCGGACGGTCTGGCCGAGATCACCGGCGTCTCCTGGTCAGACGTGAAGGGGATTCGCGCCAGGATCGTGCACGACTACGATCAGATCGACGTCAACATCATCCGCGGCGTCGTCTCACGTCAGCTGCCCCGCCTCGTTGAGGTCGTCGGGAAAGGCCTCGGTCTGCCGCACGCCGGGTGATAGATCACCCGCGCTCGAAGACCGGCCGGCCGCGCTTGATTACCACCCGGGCCAGGCGCGCGCCGAGCCAGTAGGGAAGCTGGTCGACCGAATGGACGTCCCAGACGACCAGATCGGCCTGCTTGCCGGGTTCGATGGAGCCAATCTCCGCGCCGAGACCGACCGAATGGGCGGCGTTGATCGTGACCGCGACCAGAGCCTCTACCGGCGTCAGGCCCATCTCCAGGCAGGCGATCGACGTCACGAGCGGCAGGCTGAGCGTTGGGCTCGTTCCCGGATTGAGGTCCGTGGCGAGGGCAACGGGGATGCCCGCGTCGATGAAACGGCGGGCGGGCGCGAAGTGGTGCTTGCCGAGGAACCAGCTCGTGGCTGGGAGGAGCGTGGCCACAACCGGGTGGCCGTCCGCGGCCGCGCGCGCCAGCGCTGCCACTCCTTCGTCCGAGGGGGCGGCGAGGTGATCGGCTGAAATACAGCCCAGCTCCGCGGCAAGCTCGGCCCCACCGGACGGCAACAGCTCGTCGGCGTGGAGGCGGAGTGCCAGGCCGTGTTCGGCAGCGGCGCGCAGGATGCGGCGGCTCTGCTCGGCGGAGAAGACGCCCGTCTCGCAGAAGACATCGCAGAATCGGGCGATCCCCTGCCGGGCCACGGCCGGCAGCTGCTCCTGAATGACGTTGGCGACGTACGCCCCGGTACCCTCGGGCCGGTCGCGGAACTCGACCGGAACCGCATGCGCGCCCAGGAAAGTGGGCACGAGCTGGACGGGGCCCTCGCGATTTAGGCGGCCGATGACATCAAGCTGGCGCAGCTCGGTCGCCACGTCCAGCCCGTAGCCGGACTTGGCCTCGGCCGTCGTGGTGCCGTTGGCGAGCATCTCGTCCAGGCGACGGTGCCCGCCGGCCAGCAGATCCTCGTCCGAAACCGCGCGCGTGGCCGCCACGGTCGAGAGTATCCCGCCGCCGGACTCCAGGACCTCGAGATAGCCGGCGCCACGGGAGCGCATCTGCCACTCCGATTCTCGCGTACCGGCGAAGACGAGGTGAGTGTGGGCATCGATGAGTCCGGGCGTCACGAGCCCCCCGGCCGCGTCGAGGCGACCGAACGCGTCTAGGGGGTGGCCCGCGGCCTCGATCTGCCGGATGACCTCCGGCTGAGGCCCGGCGGCGAGAATGCGGCCGCCCCAACAAGCCACGGCCAACGAGCCGCCGCGCAGCTCGGCCGCGTCGGCCTGGGCCGAGCCACGGCGCAGACCGCCGGCCAGCGTCGCAACCGACGACGCGCCCTCGATCAGGAGCCCGGGCGGCCCAGGCGAACCCGGCAGATCGGTCCGCGCACCCCCGGCGTCTGCGACCTCGTCACTCACCGGCTCGCGGTCCTCTCGCCGCTTCCAGCCGCAGCTCCAGGGCCTGCATCGGCGAAAAATCGCGCAGCTTCAGGAACTCGGCAGCCCCCTCGAGTCGCTCCAACTCCGAAAGACGCGCGGGTACGCCCGCGTGGTCGGCCACCTCGAGCATCGCACCGATAGGCGCCAGGCCGATCAACTCGGACTCGGCCAGGTGGACGCCGTCCCCGGCAGCCTCAGATCGAACCGCCTCCCAGACGAGCCAGAGCGGAGTCGTCCGGAAGTCCAGCAGGTTCATCGATACCTGCGCCCGACCGAGGTCTTCGATCCAGAAACCGTTGGCCTGGACTCGCGGCAGGCCGCCGCTGGACTCGCGGATTCGACGCGCAATCCGCTTGGCCAACTCGACGTCGCGGCTATCGAGGTTGATGTTGTAGGCGATCAGGAACGGCCGTGCTCCAACGGCCATGGCCCCGGCGGTCTGGTGGACTTTGGACGGGCCAAAATCGGGCTCTCGGCCATGCTCACCGATCTGCGTCCTGAGACCCTCGTACTGGCCGCGCCGGACGTCCGCCAGGCGCTGGCGCGCGGGCGAAGTGGCGGCCTCGCCGTATAGGTAGACCGGGATCGAGAAACGCTCGGCCACGGCCGCCCCGAAGGTCCGCGCCAGCTCGATGCAATCGGCCATGGTGGTCCCGGCGAGAGGCACGAATGGCACCACGTCCACGGCCCCAATCCGGGGATGCTCCCCGACGTGACGCTCCATATCTATCTCGGAGACGGCCACGGCCACGGTCCGTTCCAGGGCCTCGAGAACGGCCGCCGGATCGCCGGCGATCGTCAGAACGCTGCGGTTGTGGCTGGCGTCGCTCGTCCGATCCAGCAGGTGGGCGCCCGGGACGGTCTCGACCGCCGCCGCGAGCTTGTCGACGACCTCGATGCGGCGGCCCTCACTGAAGTTGGGGACCGACTCGACGAGCTTCGTCACTCTTCCTCCGTTGTCTGCAGGCCATCGGCGCCGCCGATGCCGACCCCGCCGGCGGCGGCCCTGCCGGACGAGTGTTTCGACCGGCGCACCAGGCCCAACGCCAGGAGTCATTACCCAGATGGTATCGGTGCCTCTATCGCGTCACAGCCAGAAACGGAATCCGGCTGACATCTCGAACCATCGGCTCCGAAGGCGCCGCCGGCTCCGAAGGCGCTGCAAAGCCCGGCCCGAAAGCCGGGGCTACTTGTCGGCGGGTGCGCCGGACTCGGCGGGTGCCGCAGGCTCGACCGGCGGTGCGGCCGGAGCCACGGGAGCAGGCACAGGCGCCACGAAGTACGGCGGAGTTGCCGTGTGGGGCATCTGAGCGGACGGGTACGGCATGCCCGGAGCGGCCGGGTAAGGAGCGGGCACGTAAGGAGCGGGCGGAGCGACGTACCCGGCTTTCGGCCATCCGGGCGGCATCTGAGCCACCGGCCGCTTGGCGCGCTCGGCGTCCAACCTGGGCTTGCCCTCGACGACGAGGAGCACGCCCGCGATAACCAGAACCACGAAGTAGACAGTCATGCGGTATGTGGCCGGGGTGTCAATCGTGCCCGAATGACGGAGTGCGAAGTTGGCGATGAAGGCCGATGCGGCCCAGCCGACAGTCGCACCGAAGACATACAGGTGCGGCCGCATCAGAAGGAAAGCGACGAGTGCGGCGCTGATGCCGGCTGCCCCAAGATCGATGACCCAGCCCGCGTTCGAGCCGCAGCCCAAGACCGAGAAGTTGTTACCCGAGCAGGGGCCGGGCGTCTGCATGGCCAGCAGCGCGCTCCCCGCGTCAACTAGGGCGACAACGCCGAGCAGGAGTGCCAGTACGTAACTGGGCCGGTTGAGACTACGCTCCATATCCCTCTCCCTGAATGGCGGATGCACCGGGATGGTAGTCCTCGCTCGTTCAAACCGCCAGCCCGGAACGCAGGCCAGGCACGCCAATCTCGTTACCGGCTGCGGGGAGCTGCTTCCGCGGCGCGGTCCCAGCCGCTGTCGCTCAATCCCTTGGCCTCGATCAGTTGCAGCGAGCCCTGGGGACCGTGGCTGCACGTCCCAATGCCGAGCGGGGTGTCCCCTTCGGCAAACCCGCAGATCTCGGCCAATACGTTGCCGTGGAGCGGGTAGCCGCCCGCGGCCAGAGTCTCGGTGGGGAGCAGCGAGGCCTTGGGGATGAGGGCCAACTCGTCCGGCGGCGTGGGCAGCTCCTGCCCGGTTCCGTCGCTGACGAAAGGCTGCATGACGAGGGCGCCGCCTTCCCAGCGGAGCAGATAGCCTCGCAGCTTGTCGCCGATTACCCCGACTCCTTCAGGCGTGACGACGGCCGCGAAGTCATGCTCCTGGTCGTCGGAGAGGAAGACCAGGACGGGCTGGCGAAGGTGGCGCGCCGCCGCGGCCCCGGCCGTCAGCCAGGCGAGCTGCTCCAGCGGCTCCTCGTCGCAGCCAATGACGCGCAGGGCATCGACGTAACTTGACGCTAGGGGCCGTGCCGCCTTGACCGTCTTTAGATCGCCCAGCGCCGGCTCGGGCACGCCGAGATCGAGCAGCCAAAGAGCGTGACCGGTCAGCTCAAAGAGCTTGTAGCCGTATGCCTTCTCGACCGCTGCCAGCCCGGCCGCATCTGGCTTGGCTCGAAGCAGCATTCCCTGGATTTGGCATCCCACCCGTGTTCCCCTTCTCTGTGCCGGGGACGGAGTCTACTCGGTGTCGGCGTGCCCGTCTTTGAGCATCGGAATGCGGACTCCGCGTTCGCGAGCGACCTCGATCGCTCGCTCATAGCCGGCGTCTGCGTGACGGATGACGCCCATTCCCGGATCGGTGGTGAGGACGCGTTCCAGCTTCTGGGCCGCGAGGTCCGTGCCATCGGCGACTATCACCATTCCGGCATGCTGAGAGTAGCCGATTCCGGTGCCCCCGCCATGGTGGATGCTCACCCAACTTGCCCCGGAAGCGGTGTTGACCAGGGCATTCAGGAGCGGCCAGTCGGCGATAGCGTCGGAGCCGTCGCGCATGGCCTCGGTCTCGCGGTTGGGCGAGGCCACGGAACCCGCGTCCAGGTGGTCGCGGCCGATGACGATCGGGGCGGCGACGACGCCCGACCGAACCAGCTCGTTGAACGCGGCGCCCGCGCGAGAGCGCTCACCGTAGCCGAGCCAGCAGATGCGGGCCGGCAAGCCCTGGAACGGCACCCGCGCCTCGGCCAGCTCGATCCACCGCCGCAGCGACTCGTTCTCTGGGAAGAGTTCGAGGATGGCCCGGTCGGTGGCGGCGATGTCGGCCGGATCCCCGGAGAGCGCCACCCAGCGGAACGGCCCCTTGCCCTCGCAGAAAAGCGGCCGAATGAAGGCGGGCACGAAGCCCGGGAAGTCGAAGGCGTTGGCGACGCCGGCAGTCTGGGCCTGGGCGCGGATGTTGTTGCCGTAGTCGAAGGTCACCGAGCCGGCCGCCTGGAGGGCCAGCATGGCGCGGACGTGCTCGGCCATCGAGGCCATCGAACGGCGGACGTACTCGTCCGGATCGCGGCGCCGCAGGTCGGCGGCGGCCTCCACGGCCACCCCCGCCGGGATGTAGCCGCTCAGCGCGTCGTGGGCCGAGGTCTGGTCCGTCACGACATCGAAGCGCTCGCCGCGCCGGACCAACTCCGGCTCGATCTCCGCGGCGTTGCCGACCAGGGCGATCGAATCCGCCCGACCCTCGGCGGCAGCCTCTCGCGCCCACGCCAGCGCCTCATCCAGCGAATGCGTCAGCCGGTCCACATAGCCCATGTCGCGCCGACGAACTGCCCGCGCCTCATCCACCTCGACCACCAGGGCGACACCCTCGTTCATCGTCACTGCCAGAGGCTGTGCGCCGCCCATTCCGCCCAGACCGGCCGTCAGAGTGACGCGGCCGCGCAAGCTCCCGCCGAAGTGCTGCCTGGCCAGTTCCGCGAACGTCTCGTAGGTCCCCTGGAGAATGCCCTGGGTTCCGATGTAAATCCACGAGCCGGCGGTCATCTGGCCGTACATGGTCAGGCCGGCTCGCTCCAGCTCGCGGAAGGTATCCCAGTTGGCCCATTTGCCGACCAGGTTCGAATTGGCGATCAGGACCCGCGGAGCCCACTCGTGCGTTCGAAAGACGCCGACCGGCTTGCCCGACTGGACGAGCAGCGTCTCGTCGTTCTCGAGAGCGCGCAGCTCGCGGACGATGGCGTCGAAGGCGTCCCAGGAGCGAGCCGCTCGGCCGGTGCCCCCATAAACGACGAGGTCGTCCGGGCGCTCGGCGACTTCCGGATCCAGGTTGTTCATCAGCATCCGCAGCGCGGCTTCCTGAGCCCAGCCCTTGCAGCTGCGCTCGGGGCCACGCGGGGCGCGCACGGCACGCGGCCCGGCGTGGGACGTGGGGCCGGTTTCGATCACCAAGGAGGCCTCCGAAGGAGACCCAGGTTGGGCCTGGGTGTTGCCCGGCTCGGACCCGGGCGCTCCTCGTCAGTGTGCGCCGGTTGGCGCGGGACGTCACGGCGCGAGGGGCTCACGGCGCTCGCGGCCGCGACAAGCGCGCGGACTTAGTAGATAGCCGCGATCAGCGCCCTGCCGATGTGTTTCGGTCCAAACTCATACATCGAGACCACCACCCAGTCGCCGCGCTGGAATGTATAAACGGTTATGCCGCCGGCGCAGGTTGAGATGTCAACGGTGTTGTCGCCGATCACTTCTGTCCGGTCGCTGCCTGATAAGCCCCCAGCCTGCGAGCAGGCACCGTCCGCGTACTGGACGACCCAGGCCGAGTAGACGTCCTCGTTCTGGCTGTCCGTCTTGAAGTGACCGATCGCGATCTTGAGCCAATCGGGGTTTCCGATGTCACCGGCAGAGGCGGCCACGTAGCGGTCGAGCGTGTTGGCCACGCTGGCGAGATCAAGCACGGTGGACTCGCTACCGGCATCCTCCGTGATCGGCAGCGCGCCGGCATGCGATGGCAGCTTGGCAAGCAGGCTCGGGTCGATGCGGAGGCCGTACTGGCCGGTCGTGCCGCTGGGCCACGCCGTCGGTCCGATCGGCACGGCCGTGTAGGTGGCCGAGGGCGAGGCGATGGCTCCGCCGCACCCGGCAAGCACGATAGCCGCCGCGGCCAGGGCAGCGACACCGCGAACGAAGCTCATCTCACAACTCCAGGCGCATAACGGGATACCGGTCGTCATCGACCGCCAGGCTGAAGCCGGCCCGGAGCCAGAACTCGGACCCGGCGGCGGGCGTGGCGTCCTCGTCGGCTCCTGCCTCCGGGTAGGCCTCCACCGCGGCGAAGCCACGTCCGGCCAGGTCGCGGCAGACCTCCTGCACGAGGCGCAAGGCGTAGCCACGGCGGCGAACGTCGGCGGAAGTGGCGATACAGGTGATAACGGCCGGCAGCGGTGCCTGGGGCAGCTGCCGGTAGAGGTCGCGCAGACGGAGCGCTCGCGGGTACGCGGACAGCGGCCCGAACTGGCAGTACGCCACGGCCTCGTCGTCGACGAGCAACACCTTGGCGTAGCTGCCGAAGATGCCCAGGCCGCGACCCAGGAGCTTCAGCTTGCGGGGAGACTCCGCGGCGATCGTGGGCCGAAAGGGGCGCTGGGGCGTAAACGGGTTGTCGGTCGGAGGGCCGGCCAGGTCGTCGAGGAACGGGTTGCGCGGCCGAGCCGCACCCGCCGAAGCGAAGGGGTTGGCGCCGGCCTTTGGCGCTGGGGCGAACGGGTTGATCGAGACCGAATGCCCGGTCGAACCGGTCGAAGCCGCGGCGGCCGCCGAATTCGAGCCAGCCGGAAGCCAGCCCGCTCGATGGGCCTTCGAGCCCCGGTCGGCGTCCTCCCAGTAATCGCAGGTTCGGTGGTCGAACGCAGGATCCGCGCACGGCGGAACCAGCCCGAAGCGAACTTCGTCGGTGACGTCCACGATTTCAATGCGTGCCATAGCTCGCCAACTGTACGTCACAGCCCGATCTTCGCGCCCCGATGGGCAGCGCCAAGCTCCGAGGCGCGCTCGCCGCTAGACTCGTTTCCAGATGAGCCCTTCCGATCCGTCCGCCTCAACTGGCCCGCGCTGGCGGCGCGCCTTGACGCGTGGCATCAGTCGCAACGTGGTGGCTCTGGGCCTGGTCAGCCTCTTCACGGACATTTCGAGCGAGATGCTCGTGTACGTGATCCCCCTGTACCTGGCCAACGTGCTGCTGGCCCCGGCCGCGGTGATTGGTCTGATCGAGGGCGTAGCCGAGAGCACGGCTTCCGTGCTGAAGCTAATCAGCGGCGCCCTCTCGGACCGCCTGTCGCGGCGGCGGCTGCTGGTGGGCATCGGCTACAGCACGTCGGTGGTCGCCAAGCTGCTGTATCTGCTGGCCGTGGCCTGGCCGGTGGTCCTGCTCGGTCGCGTCGGCGACCGGTTTGGCAAAGGCATCCGCACCTCGCCGCGCGACGCCTTGATCGCCGACTCCACGGCTCCGGAGTACCGCGGCGCGGCCTATGGACTCCACCGCGCGATGGACACGACCGGCGCGTTCGCGGGCGTGCTCATCGCAGCGGCCGTCATCTGGGCCATCGAAGGCAACTCGAGTCTGCTAACCGGCGACGCGTTCCGGATTCTGGTGCTGCTGGCGCTGGTGCCGGGACTGCTGGCGATAGCAACGATCTTCGTGGGCGTGCGAGACATCGAGCACATCGCGACCGTCGCGCCCGCCGCCTCCACACCCATCTCGCCCGCCGCGCCATCCGTCGACCTTGCCCGACGCATCGTCGGCAGCGTGGCCGAGTGGCGCCAGTTCCCCCGCCAGTTCTGGCTCTTCGTGCTCGCCAGCGGCCTCTTCACCCTGGGTAACTCGAGCGACGCCTTCCTGGCGCTGCGCTCGCAGAACCTCGGCCTGACGCTGCTCGCCCTGCTGCTGACCATCGTCGCGTTCAACGCCACCAACGCGATAGTGGCCTGGCCGGCCGGCGCCCTGTCCGACCGCATCGGACGGCGCGGCCTGATCGCTCTGGCCTGGCTCATCTACGGCGCGTGCTATGCCGGCTTCGCCGTCGCCAACTCGGCCGTTTGGGTGGTTCCCCTGTGGATCGGCTACGGCACCTACTACGCCCTCAGCGAGGGCGTAGGCAAAGCGATGGTCGCGGACCTGGCCCCGACGGAACTGCGCGCGACGGCCTTCGGAATCCTCAACGCTACTCAGGGCCTCATGATCCTGCCCGCCTCCGTTATTGCGGGCCTGCTGTGGAGCCTGATCGCGCCGCCGGCGCCATTCTGGTTCGGCTCCGCCTGTGCCGCGGGCGCTGTCGTCTTGTTGCTGGCCACGGTTCGGCCAAACCGGAGAAAGTAGGGGGCTCCTTGGCGACAAAGGTCCGGGCGCCGAGCGGTACCTGAGCCACAGGGCGAGACGCCGTTCACTCACGTGCGACCGCCCAGCGAGGTAGCCCGCCAAAGGGGTACTTTGTAGGTGCAAAGTCCGGCCACAGGGGAGGCCGTAAGAATCCCGTAATCGAGCACTAGCGGCCGCAGGAGCCGTCCTTCAATAACGAGGTGATACATGCGGCAACTCGACGTCCGCATTGACGCCGCCCTTGGAACCTACGACGAAGACTGCCGCTGGGATCTGATCGGGGGCCTCCTCAACGAGTGTCCCGACGATGTCTTAGAGGCGTCCACGAAGCTTCTCGCGGGCCAACCCGACCGAGGGCGGACGCTGGGTGCGGACATCCTTGGCCGGCTGGCAGGCGTCGAGTCCAACATGCGAGCTGCGATCATTGAGGCGCTGCTGGCCGCCCTGGCGGTCGAGAAGGCGGCCGCCCCAACGGCTTCCATCGTGGCGGCTCTTGGGCACCTCGACGACCCTGGCACGCTCAGTTTCATCTTCCCGTTTGCGCTGCACCCCAATGCGGAAGTACGGCTGGCCGTCGCCTTCGCCGCTGCCACCCTCAGCCGGCAGCCGCTCGAGCCCGAGGCACGCATGGCGTTGATCAGGCTGTCTCAGGACTGCGACCCCGAGGTCCGCGACTGGGCCACGTTCGGTCTGGGGACGCTCTCCGGTGCAGATGGCCCGGATGTCCGAGAGGCCCTGTTGGCCCGCGCGGAAGACGCCCACCACGAGGCCCGGGCAGAGGCTCTCTTCGGGCTGGCGGTCCGACGCGACCCGCGCGCGGTGCCACATCTGATCCGGGCGCTACAGTCGTCGCTCGTCGGCGGCCTCGAGGTGGACGCCGCTGCAGCAGCTGGGGACCCGCGGCTCCTGCCCGCGCTCTGGGCCCTTCAGCAGTCTGGCGGCGCAGACCAGGTTCGGCTACGCCGCGCCATCGACCGCTGCTCCGGGCGAAAAATGCCTGCCTTCGTCGCCTAGCCGACCAGATCGACGAGGGCCCCGTCCCGGACGAGCCTGAAGGCCGATTCGATGTCGGTCGTCTGCAATCGGTCGTGGTCGAGATGGGGCACGACCGATCGAATCCGACGGTGGGCCTCCTGGACGCCGGCGCCCGCTCGAACCTGCACACCTTCGGCCTCGCTCTGAGCCAATCGGAAGTCGAGCGCCTGGGCGGCAACAAGCAGCTCCAAGGCGACGATCCGCTGGACGTTGGTCAGGACCGACATGGCATGGCGGGCAGCAATGGAGCCCATCGAAACGTGGTCTTCCTGATTTGCCGACGTCGGGATTGAGTCGGCGCTGGCGGGGTGGGCCAGGACCTTGTTCTCCGACGCGAGAGCCGCCGCCGTGTACTGGAGCAGCATCATCCCCGACTCCAAGCCGCTGCCGGACGAGAGGAACGGCGGCAACCCGCAGTTGAGGCGGGGGTCCACCAGCAGCGCGATCCGGCGCTCAGAGATGGCACCCAGTTCAGAGATTGCCAGCTTGCCGAAATCCAGCGCTATTGCCACAGGCTCGCCGTGGAAGTTGCCGCCGCTGATGACCAGGCCGCCGCCGGTGGCTGAGGCAGTGGAGTCGACCACGCCACCCTGCGGGAAGACGAGTGGGTTGTCCGTGGCGGAGTTGATCTCCACGTCCAGCACGCCCCACAGGTAACCCAGCGCATCTCGGACGGCGCCGTGGACCTGGGGCACGCAGCGGATCGAGTACGGGTCCTGGACCTTGTGCGACGAGGAGTGGTGGCTCGTCATAAGGGTGGAGTCACGCAGCAGGTGACGCAGCTCGGCGGCCACCGCGATCTGGCCGGGGTGCGGCCGCGCCAGCTGGTACGCGGCGGAGTAGGCCACGTCCGTGCCGAGCACCGCCTCGCAGCTCATGGCCGCGGCAACGCTCGCGGTACGAGAGAGGCGGAAGGCGTCGCCGGCTACGAGCGACCCGATGGCGCTCATCATCTGAGTCCCGTTGAGCAGAGCGAGCCCTTCCTTGGCCTGCAGCTCGAGCGGCTCGAGGTTGGCGGCGGCCAGCGCCTCGCCGGCAGCAATGACTCGACCGCCCACTTCGACGAACCCACGGCCGGTCAGCGGCAGCGCCAGATGGGCCAGCGGCGCCAGGTCGCCGGAGGCGCCCACCGATCCCTGCGACGGCACGACCGGGTGGATTCCGGAACTCAGCAGATCGCAGATTCGATCTACCAGCACGGCCCGGCAGCCGGAGTGGCCCAATGCGAGGGTGTTGGCCCGGAGCAGGAGCATCGCCCGGACCACGTCGCGCGGTAGCGGATCGCCCACGCCCACTGCGTGCGACACGAGAAGGTTTAGCTGAAGTTGGGCGGAGTCCGCCGGGTCGATGAACGTGGTGGCCAGGTCCCCGAAGCCCGTGGTCACGCCGTAGACGATCTCCCCCGCGGCCACAAGCCGCTCCACAACATCACGGGCCTCGGCCATGCGGGCCCGCGCATCCTCGCCGAGCTTGACGCGCTGTCCGGCGCGCGCAACCGCTTCCACGTCGCCAATGGACAGGTCGGCCCCGGTCAGCACGATCTCCGTCCCGGCCGAGTTGGGATGGCGCAGTCGGCGCGACTCGGGCAGGTGGCGGTGCGGTCCGAAGCCAGGACATTCGGGGGTGTCAGTCACGTCGCTGAGCATAGCCTCGATCCGCACCGGAGGCCGCGGCCGCACAGCCGCTCCACGGGACGCGGCATGGGGAGGTATCGGGACGCCGCGGATCGGGCTCGGGTATCCTGCGCAAGGCGGTGACATTGCTCGTCGCGGCAGCATCCAAACCCAAGCCTTGAGGCCCGTGTGCTCTCCTTCATCGACATTCTGGTCATCCCATTCCTCCGGGACATGTACGCAACGGTCGGCTACCTGGGCGTCTTCGTGGCCATGTTCCTCGAGTCAACGCTGCTGCCGCTTCCCTCCGAACTCATCCTCCCCTTCGCGGGCTGGCAAGTTGTGGATCCTGCTGCCATCGAACCGCTGACCCACGGCCCCTGGAACTTCTGGATCGTGGTCATCGTCGGCACCACGGCCAACACCGCTGGGTCGCTCTTCGGCTACTTCCTCGGCGCCAGGCTGGGCCGTCCGTTCCTGGACCGCTGGGGTAAGTACCTCCTGATCCGCCATCACGAGGTCAATCAGGCCGAGAAGTTCTTCGCTCGATGGGGTTCGCCGACTGCCTTCTTCAGCCGCCTGCTGCCGGGCGTTCGATCTGTCATCAGTTTCATCGCCGGCGTCTCGCACATGCCGATCGGCCGGTTCACGGTTTATTCGACGCTAGGGGCCATCCCCTGGACGATCGCTCTCGTCTACGCCGGTACCGTCCTGGGGGCCAACTACAAACAGATCCGGGATAACCTGCGACCCTTTGACACCCTGATCGTGCTCCTGTGCGTGGCCGCGGTGGCCCTCTTCGTGTGGTTGCGCCTGGGCCATCCCGGCTGGCGCCGCGGTGGTCAGGTCGAAGTCGCTGAGGACTAGGTGCCGCGCATCGGATCCGGCCTCGCTGGCAGGAATGGCCTGTTTTGGCGTAGGCTGGACACGTCGTATTGAGCAGGTTCGCCGACCGTCACCGCTTGCGGTCGGTCCGTGCGCTCTCGGGCCGCCACGTGGCAGACTGTGGGCAGCGATCCTGGGGACGGCCATCGGGGCCGCCCGAACGAGGACTACGCAGATGCGAAGTAGACCTACTCGCGTCCGGTTGCAGGCGCTGAGCATCGAGAAGAATGGGCGGGGCCTGAGCTTCGCTTGTGGGCTCGCGTGAGTTCGATTCGAGATAGCTCGACACCCCTGCGAGGGGTCGGGATGGACGGGGCTGCGTCGCGCCCGATGGCCCATCCGAACCCACGCATGGCTCGCACGGGCAGCCACATGGCTCATCCGGTGAGGCAGAGCCCCGTTCGGTCGTTCGCCGCAGCCGTCGTTGGCGCGCTGCCGAACGAGAGGGACGCGGGCGTTTGGGGGTTAGTTGGCCGTTTAGGCAGGCGCATCGTGCCTGGCGATCAGCGCCGCCGTGAGTTGGCCGGGGTGGTCGCCCTGTTGCTCGCGGCCGGTGCCGTTTCGGCAAGCCTGCCGGGCGGATGGGCTAATTCGGCATCGCCTGCGGCCATGCCTGCAGCGCAACTCGTGGCGGGCGCGAATGCCAGCGGCACGCCCACACCGACGGAAGCGAGCGCATCGCCGGCATCGACCCTGTACATTCAGCCGGCGCCGATGCCATCGCCAACTGATTCGCCATCGCCATCGCCAAGCCCAAAGGCCGTGCCCACTAAGCCGCCAGCTCCGGCAAAGGCGCCGGTGCCCGCCAGGACCTACACGTTCGTGGCTATGGGTGACTCGCTGACGGCCTGGCCGTCCGATAGCCCGTGGCCAGACCGGCTCGACAAGGTTGACGCCAATCTCCGAATGCTCAACAACGCCGGGGTCCCGGGCGACACGACCGGCGACATGCGTGCCCGCTTCGACAGGGCGGTGCTGGCCTACAAGCCCAACGTGGTCTTCATCCTGGGCGGCACCAACGACCTTGGTTACAAGGTCAGTCAGGCCACGACGATCGCCAACCTCAGGGCGATGGTGGTCGCAGCCAAGGCGAAAGGTATCCGCGTCTTCCTGATGACGATCCCGCCGGACTCATACACGGGCATGTCGAAGCAGATCGACTCGCTCAACGCGGCCATCGTTCGCCTCGCCAACGCCTACACCGTGGTGGTGGTCGACATCCATTCCCCGCTCTCCACCTCGACCGGGGTCTTCGTTCGGAAGTACACGTCTGATGGCCTGCATTTCAGCGCGCTCGGCGCCGCAACCGTGGCCAGCGCCGTTTACTCGCGAGTTCATCGACTCGGCTACTGACGAGCGCCTGCTGCGGCCCCCGAGGCGTGCCGGGCAATGAACCCCGATTATTGGGCCAGGGCGGCCTCGGACGGACGTGCTGGGTCGGACGGACGTGCGGGCTCCTGGAGATCGCCCCTGCCAACGGACGGCAGGACCGCCCAGGCGATGACAACGACCCCGACGAAGCCCACAAAGACGCTGACCACGTACAAGCCCCGGATCGTCAGAAGCGCCGCCACCTGACCGCCGGCCCCGGAGCCGATGATGGAGGCCAGGCTGAACGCCGCTCCGCTGAGTAGTCCCTGGGCCGTGGCCGCCGTTCCCTTCGGCGCTCGCCTGGAGACGAACGTCACGCCGCCCACCACCAGTAGCGCGTAGCCAGCGCCTTGAAGGATGGCGCAGGCGATCAGGACGTTTGGATCCGTGAACGCGGCGTTGGCGATTTGCCTGACGGCCACGATCAAGGCCCCCAGTAGGATCAGCCGCTCGACGTCGAATCTGCGCGCCAGGCGAGGGAAGAAGAACATCACGGGGACCTCGAGGACGGCCCCAATGGAGGCTGCCCATCCGACCAACTCGTTCGAGGCGCCGAGCGAGTGGAGGTAGGGCCCGAGGTAGGTCGCCTGGGCTGAGATGGCGGCGAAACAGATCAGGTACCCCAGCAGGAAGACGGCGATGGGTCGATGACGGAGTACTCGGCCGGGGGCATGGAACATGCTCGGCGCCCGAAAGACATTGGTGCGGCCGGGGATCGCCGTGGCGGCCAGGCCGCCCACCAGGATGGCGATGATGATGACCCAGAAGATGGACCCGGGCCCTTCACGGTCCTTGAGTAGACCGACCAGCGGCGCCCCGACCATGAAACTTGCCGAACCGAAGGCTCGAATCCGGCCGTACCGAGTTCGATCGGCACCTGCCTGTTCGAGGACGCGGACATCCATCATCGGAGTCAGGCCGGACATGCCGCAGGCGAACGCGGCCGCCGACAGGACGATCAGGGGCGAGGCGCCTGCCGTGACGAGCCCGTAGCCGCCCAGGCCGCCCAGCATGCCGGCAATTGGCAGCAGCACCAACGATCGTGGAAATTGGTCGTGGATTGCACCCCATGCAGGCGCGGATACGAGGGCGACGCACGAGGTCAAGGCCATGAGCGCGCCGATCTGGCCGAGCGTGATGCCGAGACTCTGGTAGTAGAGCGAGAGGTAGGGTGAGTACGCGGAAATCGCGAGGAAGACGACTACGTAGGCGAAGGCAGCGCGGCGCAAAGACTCAACTCCCGTTCCCGTGGGCCCCGAATCGGTCCGCCCGCGGCGCGCCGACCAGTCAGTGCAGTCTGCCACCCGGGGGCTGATTCCGCAGCCCGGGGATGGCCGATGCTGCGCCCGCTGGGAGCTAGCTCCAGGGCGTTTCGCCCTTGGAGCGGAGATGCCCGACGTCGTTGCCGAGGATGAGCTGCCCACCGTCCGGGGTATCGTCGTGCTCGAAACGGAGGACCGTCAGATTCGTCCGGTCCTGCACGAAGCGGCGGCGATAGTCTTGAACGGGCTGACCCAGGGCCACGCATAGCAGGATGCGGTTGAACGTACCGTGGGCCACAACCAGGATGCGCCGTTCACCTTCTGCCTCAGCCTGGGCCTCTGATACGGCTCCGCGCGAGCCGCCGGGATCCCACGATCGAGGGCGGCGCGACAAGGCACTTGAGTTTGCCCCCAGCTCGGCCTCGAGAAGCTCGACGAGAAAGCTCAGAGCCCGAGCCGCCACATCCTCGCCCGACTCGCCGCCGGGTGAGTGGGTCGAGCCGGGGTCATGGTCCCAGCGAGCTCGAAGGGCCGGGTCACGAGCCTCGATCTCGTCGTAGTCCAGGCCCTCCCACTGTCCGTAGTCCAGCTCGCGCAACCGCTCGTCGACCTCGAACCGGCGGCCGGTTGCGACCGTTTGGGCCGTCTCGAGGGCGCGCAACATCGGGCTCGAAATGATTCGGTCGATTCGAACGCCGGCCAGTCGGCGCGCCAGCGCCTCGGCCTCATGCCGGCCATGCGGGGTAAGCGGCACGTCCAACTGGCCGCCGAGCATGATGTCGTTCGAGGCGGCCTCGCCGTGGCGGGTAAGGATCAGGGTCAGCACAGGCGCTACAAGAGCCCGACGATGCTGCCGTCGGCGCAAACTCGAACTGTGGGCCTAGAAGAGGCCAACTATATTCCCGTCCGAGTCAATGTCGATGTTCTCGCCGGCGGGGTGCGATGGCAGACCCGGCATCGTCCGCATCTCGCCCAGCAGCGGCGTGATAAAGCCCGCTCCGGCAGAGAGACGGACCTCGCGGATCGGAACGCGGAAGCCCGTCGGGCGGCCCTTGAGCGACGGGTCGTGGCTCAGCGAGAGGTGCGTCTTGGCCATGCAGACCGGCAGGTTGCCGTAGCCCAGCTCCTCGTAAAGCTTGAGGGCCTTGATGGCAGCCGGCAGTTCGTCGACGCCGCTGGCGCCATAGATTCGGACCGCAATCGTCTCGATCTTCTCCCGCAGCGGGAGGTCGTCCGGGTACAGGAGCCGGAAGTCAGGCGCGCCCTCCTCGGCGGCGGCCCAGACGGCATGGGCCAGATCTTCGGCCCCAGCGCCACCGTCGGTGAAGTGGCGGCTCACGACCACGTCGCGGGCACCCGCGGCCAGAGCCACTTCCCGGATCGCGGCAACCTCCGCCGCCGTGTCGCCGGGGTAGTTGTTGATCGCCACGACGACCGGGACGTTGAAGTGGCGGACATTCTCGATCTGGGCCGCCAGGTTGGCCGAGCCCTTCCGGACCGCGTCCACGTTCTCCTGCCCCAGCGCAGGGTCAAGAGGCTTGCCGGCCACGATCCGGCCGACTCCACCGTGCATCTTGAGCGCTCGAACGGTGGCAACCATGACGGCGGCGTCCGGCCTGAGGCCACTCTGACGGCACTTGATGTCGAAGAACTTCTCGGCCCCCATGTCCGCCCCGAAGCCGGCCTCGGTGCAGGCGATCTCGCACGTCGCCAGGGCGAGGCGATCGGCGAGAACGCTGTTGTTGCCGTGGGCGATGTTGGCGAATGGTCCGCAATGGACGAAGGCGGGCCCGCCCTCGAGGGTCTGGAGCAGGTTCGGTTTGATGGCGTCGAGCAACAGCACGGTCATAGCGCCGGCGCAGCGCAGATTCTCGGCGGTGATACGCCGGCCGTCGAAGGTAGTGGCCACGACCACGCGGCCCAGGCGCTGGCGGAGGTCCTGCAGGCTTGACGTGAGCGCCAGGACGGCCATGACTTCCGAGGCTACGGTTATCTGCCACTCGGTCTCGCGCGGGTAGCCGTTTTCGCGGCCGCCCAGACCGATGATCGCCTTGCGGATGGCTCGGTCGGAAATGTCGACGACGCGCGGCCAGAGGACACCCAACGGATCGATGCCCAGCGGATTGCCGTGGGTCAACGAATTGTCGACAAAGGCAGCCAACAGGTTATGCGCCGCCCCGACGGCATGGTTGTCGCCGGTGAGGTGGAGGTTGAAGTCCTCCATCGGGATAACCTGGCTGTAGCCACCACCGGCCGCGCCGCCCTTGATTCCGAACACGGGTCCGAGCGACGGCTGGCGGATGCATACGGCCGCGCGGTGGCCGATGCGGTTGAGCCCCTGGACGAGGCCGATGTTCGTCGTCGTCTTGCCCTCGCCGAGCGGCGTGGGCGTGATGGCCGTAACGACTACGTACTTGCCGCGACGCCCGGCCGCGGCCGCCTCTGCCTCAAGCCGGGTGATGCCCTCCAGGCGGACCTTGGCTTTGTACGGCCCGTATTGCTCCACTTCCTCGTCGCGCAGGCCAAGCTCGCGGGCCAGTTCCATGATCGGCCGCGGGGTAACGGAACGGGCAATCTCGAGGCTGCTGGGCATGGGTTGGCCGCTCATAGAGCAGCCTTTGGACTGCTGGGCATATTCACGCCGCTCACAGAGCAGCCTTTGGGCTGCTGCGCATCGGCTGGCCGCTCATTGTGCCGCGTCCGGTGCGGCCTGCAGGGCCTGATCCGTGGCGGCCTGCAGGGCCTGGTCCGTGGCGGCTCGGAGCAGGTGGCTCAGGAGCAGGGCGTTCGTCAGCGGCCCGACGCCGCCCGGCACGGGCGTGATCGCGCTCACCACATCCCGCGCCGACTCAAAGTCAACGTCGCCGACCAGCCGCTCGGCGCCCGGCCCGTCCGGAACGACGTTGATGCCCACATCCACGACCACGACGCCCGGCGAGAGCATCTCGCCGGTGACCAGGCCGGGCTTGCCGGCGGCCACGATCAGGATCTCCGCGTCGCGGGTGTGATGGGCCAGGTCGCGCGTCTTGGAATGGAGAACCGTGACCGTGCCGTGCTCCCGCATCAGCAGCAGAGCCGCCGGTTTACCCACCACGTTCGACCGCCCGACCACGACCACTCGCTTGCCGGCGATCTCGATGCCGGACCGCTTGAGAATTTCGACCGAGGCCTGCGCCGTGGCCGGCAGGAAACCGTCATAGCCGAGCGAAAGTAGGCCGGCGTTGCGGGGGTGAATGCCGTCGATATCCTTGGCCGGGTCGATGGAGTCGATGACCGTCCGCAGCGGAATGTGCGCGGGCAGAGGCATCTGGACGATTATCCCGGCCACGCTCGGGTCCGCGTTGAGAGTCTCGATCTCGTTGCACAGCGCGTCCGGGGTCGCGTCCGCGCCAATCTCGATGAGTCGGCCTTGGACGCCGACCTTCTCGCAGGTGCGCATGATCTGCTGTAGATACACGGCCGACGGCGCATCGGCGCCGACCAGCACAACCGCGAGCGTTGGCGCGTAGCCCCAGCGCTCGTTGAACGCGGCAAAGTCCCCGGCCAGTCCGGCGCGGATTTCGGCTGCGATGGCGCCACCGGCCAGAAGCCGCGGGCCAACGCCAGCGGCGCCGAGTGCAGCCGGGACGGTGGCGGCGCCTGCCACCGTGGCCACTCCTGCGACCGAGGCCGCGGTTCCGTCTTGGCCGCTCATTCGGCCTCCGGCTCCTGGGCCTGCCCGGAAAGGACGATCTCACGCGTCCGCGCCGCGATGGCGGCTATCTCATGCAAGGCTGAGTCGAGCTGCTGGTTCATGGTGTCGCCGTAGATGTCGTCACCGGTGGCCGGCAGGTTGATCCTGACGTTTTCGGCTGCTCCGCGGGCCGCCGCCTCGCCGAGCAGCGCCGCGACGAGCACGTCACTCGCCGCATTCACGTTGCTCCGACCTGCCAGAGCCTCGGCCGCGACCACGAGCTGTGCGCACGCCTTCACGCACTCCCACGGTGCGTCCGCAGCAACGCGAGCCGCCGCACGAATTGCGACCTTGCGGTCCTCCTGCTGCGCCTCAGTCTCGCGGGGCAACTTGAGGGCGGCAGAGTAGGCGGCGTAGGCCTCGGCGTCTCGGTCGGCCAGACTGAGAAACTCAGTGGTCAGGTCCTGGCCCAAGGCCAGGCAGCGCGCCAGGGTCTCCTCGTAGACCGCGTATTTAGGTTTGCCTGTGGAAAGCCGTGCGACCATCGAGATCAGGGCAGCAGCGATCGAGGCCGCGACTGCCGCAGCCGATCCCCCACCAGGAACGGGCTCGGCAGAGGCAAGACGCTCGACGAACTGGGTTAGGCTCAGATCGGAAAACGAGAGGTTGGCGGCTCTGGGATTCTCCATACGTCGATTGTAGGCAGCAACTCGCCGTTCCCGTTCACCTTTCAGCCAACGCGTTTCTGTGCGACAGCCTTGACCAGCCGCCACAGGCCCTACGAAAGGCCGACTTCGTCATCCACCCCGTCAACTGTCCAGCGCCGAGTGCGGTGCTGGAACACCAACGCGAGGCGAGCGCCGGGCGTGTCCACCTCAAAAACAGTGCGCGGACCGAGCTCGATCCGATATGCCGAGTCTTCGCGGCGGACGGCCGCTAGCCTGGTCACGGGGAGACGGACCTCGCCCCAGGTGATCTCGCGCGGAGTGCCGTCAAACCAATCGGTTCGGACTCGAACATCAACGGGCTGCATGCGGACGATGGCCATCGCGCTGGCTCCTCTTCGCTTTGGCTGGCTGTCGTTCGCTCGGGCACTGAGCGTATGAACAGACGTTCTAGTAACGCGTGGATCGTATGCGAACGGACGTTCTGTGTCAAGCAAACTGGCCGTTCGGTAGTGCCTCAGTTCGGTCGGGTACCTCATGCAGTGGGCGTTCGGAAACTACCTCTTCGACCTGTCGGTGGGCGGCGGCCTGGCACTTGAGGGCAACGCCAAACTAGGTGGGGCCGCTACGTCCTGGGTTGACCTCTACGGTCACGGTGCCAAACAGCTGCAGATCGTCACAGGCTCTAGATGTGGCACCGCGCACTAACGAACCTACTCAACGACCTCACGGGCATGGGCCTCAGAATCGACAGCCGCACCCCAAAGCCTGCGATAGAGCCACTGCGCCACGCGAGCCGCCGAGTAGGCGACGATCGCCCACGGCACTACCGCCGCTTCCTTCGGCTGCGCCAGGGCCAACGCAGCGGCCAGCCAGGGTGAGCGGAGCGGCAGCGCGAAGGTCGCGTAGAAGTACTGCGTCGCGGGCCAGAGCGCCGGCACAGCAAGCCAACCCGCGGCCCGGCGATCGATGAGGGCGAGAGCGCCAAGCGCCGCTGCCGTCAGGGCGAAGAGCCGAGGGTCGCGGGTTGCTGAGAAGCCGCCCGCAGTGCCCGGCCCGGTCAGCCATTCATTCACCTGCGCATAGTCCAAACGGTACTGAACCCAGAGCGGCAGGAAGATGACGACCGAGGCGCCCACTATCGCGGCCAGGATGCCCAGCGCTCGCCACTGCCGCTCCGCCAGCATTGGGAACACGGCGTACGCCTTCAAGGGCACCGCGAGCCACCGCAGCTTATTTGAGCCGCAAAGCAGCACCGCGAGAGCAACCATATGCGGATTGCCTGACACGATGCCTGTGACGACTGGCGGGAACAGAAGCCACCAGATCGGCAGGCCCAGCCGGCGCAGCGCGTAGACGGTGGCCGCGACCGTCAGGCCGAGCCAGCCGACGGTGAACAGATCCTCGGGTATCCAGGTGAACGGCACGAAGGCCAGGACGGTAGGCGGCGGTCCCGTGAACAGCTCGTGGATGTACTGCCCGCTCACGGGCCAGGTGTTTGTCTGGGTGTATGCCGTCCAGGGGTCGCCGCCCGACAGCCACATGTGCGCGGCCCGGTAGTACAGTCGCCCGTCGACGCCGACCGTATCGAGGTGGGCCGGCCACTGCCAAAGGACGCCCTCGATAGCGTGGAAGGCGTTCCAGGCTAACCACAACGCGAGGGCGACGTGGGCCGCCGTAGTGGCTCGCGCCCAGGCGTCAGGATGCCGCTCGCGGATGCCCGTGCGCTGTTCTCGTTTGCCGTCCATGACGTTCATCACGTCCACCCCAATGGTTCGGCTCTCGACGAAGCTTGGCCGGAGAGGGCCGATGAGTTCGACGCTAAGCCCAGCGCGATCATCCGTCTTCGGCTGCGGCATACCGCAACATCAATCGGGCGGGCAGCGACGTAACGTTTCCTGTGGACTTTGCCCGAGGGCAAGCGGGCGTGCAACTTGTGTGTTCCAGCACAACGAGGAGTTCGCCCAATGGAAAGCCTACTAGCTCTCGACCGTCGGACACCAGTCATGCGCTGGCGGGAGGTTCGCGTTCTCTCCCGAGCTCAGCGAGATCGTCAGGCCTGCCTGTGACAGCTGTGTGGCACGGCCGTAAAGGAGCTGCGAATGTGGCCCAAAGCCGGGGGCAGGAAGCCAGGCCTTCGATCTCCGCCTATGCTCGGCAGCATGAGTGAGTCGAAGCGCCTGGCCGCGGTAGGGCGAACCGTGAACGACGCCGAATGGGAGGCCATCTCGACCAGACGCACCAACGGCAGGCCCTTCCTGTTCGTGGTTGCGAGCACGGGCATCATCTGCACGCCGGGCTGTCCGGCGCGAACTCCCGGTCGGGATCGGATTCGAGTGGTCGCGCGGCTCGATGAAGGCCTTGCGGCGGGAGCGCGCGCTTGTATGCGCTGCAGGCCGGACCGGCTCTTCGGTGGGGCTTCGACTCCGTATCTTGATCCAGTGCAGGCGGCCATAGCCCGACTGACGGCTGCTCTAGCCTCAGGCGACGACGTCCCGACCGAACGCGCACTGGCAGGCGAACTCCATCTGACCGAACGGAGGCTGCGCGAGCTGTTCCGTGAGTCGCTGGCGGTGACGCCGAGGGCGTGGCTCTCGGCCAGGCGTGTAGAGATGCTCCGCTCGCGGCTGGCGGACGGTCAAGACGTGACCGCGGCCCTGTACGACGCCGGGTATGGCTCGTCGAGCGCCGCATACGAGGCCGCTAACGGCGAACTGGGCATGGCCCCCGGACGATATCGTGGCGGAGCCGTGGGCGAGTCGATCCGCTGGACGATCGCCCCGATCCCGGAGGGAGTGGCGTTGCTCGCGGCCACTGAGCGCGGGCTGTGCTCGGTCAGGCTGGGCCACGATGCCGATGCGCTAGCGGCAGAGCTAGGTGCGGAGTTCCCGCGCGCAACCCTGGCTCGGGACGACCACGCTCTCGCGGACGTCGCCTCGATCGTGACGGACTTGGCCGCAGGCCGGCGGCGCCCCGAGGCCGACACTCTACCGCTCGACGTTCACACAACTGCCTTTCGGCGGCGCGTCTGGGAGGCGCTGCGGCGGATTCCGTTCGGGGAGACTCGCTCGTATGGCGAGATCGCGGCTGTCGTCGGCGCGCCCGGCGCGGCCCGAGCGGTGGGCACCGCCTGCGCCCAGAACCCCATCCCGGTCGTGGTTCCGTGCCACCGGGTCGTCGGCTCGGATGGGTCGCTCCACGGCTACGCCTATGGTCTGGCCCGCAAGCGCCAACTCCTCGACGCGGAGGCAGAAGGAGTGGCCGGCGGCGGCGCAACTTCGGCCGCTCGGCCACCGGTTCTCTCCTAATGCACACCAGATTGACATTGGGCAAACCGAGAGCGGCCCTCCCCGGCTTTCCGCACCAGAAATCGGCCGGTTGCGGGGGCGCAGAGGCGCGAATTGGGTCCGAATCGGCCTTCGAGCGACCCTAAACCGGCCGACAGACCCCGACCGAGGCGCCCGATTGGTCGGCGAGTCGCCCAATGTCGTCGTGATGTTCAATCGGCAACTACCGCCGGCCCGCGCCCCGG
>CABDYL010000116.1_pt1 | contig 25202 bp, 19 predicted proteins | sample 3131931 | NCBI WGS metagenome assembly CABDYL01 (sample SAMEA5534337, study PRJEB31848) | metagenome | biome: tundra; feature: field; material: soil | place: USA | collected 2013-05 | depth 0.45 m
TCCAGATCGTCACCCTGGCTACGGTCATCCTGATCCTGGCCTTCAACAACCGGTTCGTCGAAGCCGCCTACGACCGGTTCGTCCTCGAATTCATCATCCCCGTAGGTGTGATCGTTCTGGCCTGGCGCGAGAACCCGCGCCGCTACGGGCTCACCCTGGGCGACTGGCGCCGCGGCCTGCCAATCGCCATCGTCGGCATCGCCGTCATGGCCGTCGTGATCTGGTTCGTCAGTCGGCAGCCGGACTTCCGCGCCTACTACACCGAGTCGATCGCAGGCCGACCGGCCTGGAGACTCATCGTCGACACGGCGGTCGACCTCTTCGCGTGGGAGTTCTTCTTCCGCGGCTGGCTGCTTTGGGGCCTCGGACGCAAGTACGGGACCGACGCCATATGGCTCCAGATGATCCCATTCGCGCTGATGCATGTCTGGAAGCCCGAGGTCGAGCAGCTGTCGACAGTGCTGGGCGGAGTGTTCTTCGGCATCCTGGCGTGGCGGACGAAATCGTTCCTGTATGGCTGGCTGCTGCACTGGTTCATGGTGGCCTGGGTCCTCGTGGTTGTAGCGAGCTACGGGTAGCGGACGGGTCGCGCACCGGCACGTCCGTGGTTGCGGGCCGGTTGCATAGCTATTCATCGGACCGTATACTCTGTCAACTATGACCGCGACTCGACCCACGCCCAACAACCCCGAGGCCACCTCCGGAAATCTCGGCCCCAAGGCCCATCAAGCGCGCCCAGGCGGCCGAATCCTCACGGTCGGCATCGTCGGCGCGACGGGCTACGCGGGCGGCGAGTTGGTTCGGCTGCTGCTGAACCACCCCAACGTCAAGTTGGCAGGGCTGTATGGCCGCAACCGGGATCACCTACCGATCGCGGCATCGCACCCCCACTTGAGCGGATCCGGCCTCGTAATCGACCAGGCAATCCCCAAGGCCGACGCCGTCTTCACCGCTCTGCCACACGGCATCGCGGCCGAGATGGCCGTCGGCATCGTCGCCAATGGCTCCGCCCTGTTCGACGTTGGGCCTGACTTCCGGCTGCATGATCCGGCCGACTATCCGCGCTGGTATAAGTTCGATCACCCGGCGCCGCAGCTGTTGGCGGAGGCCGTCTACGGTCTGCCCGAGCTGCATCGCGATGAAATGCGCGCCGCGGTCGACGCCGCAAACACGATCATCGGCTTGCCGGGCTGCTATCCCACAGCCACGATCCTGGCCCTGGCGCCGCTGGCACGTGCCGGCCTCATCGGCGACCTCGCCGTTGACGCGAAGAGCGGCGTGTCGGGTGCCGGTCGCGAACCCAAGGCGGATCTGCTCTTCGCCGAGGTCAACGAGAGTGTCAAGGCCTATGGCATGTTCAACCATCGCCACACGGCCGAGATGGAGCAGGAGCTACAGCAGCAGGGCGAGCGCGGCCAGTTTGCCCGCCGTGAGGCTAACCCGGGCGTGGCTACGGTCGACTTCCTGCCCCATCTGATTCCCATGACGCGCGGCATCCTGACCAGCTGCCACGTCCGACCGACCCGGCCGGTCACGCAGGACGAGCTGGACGCGCTGTACGCCGAGGCTTATCGCGACGAGCCCTTTGTCCAGGTCGTTGCCGAGCCGCCGTCAACGAAGCACGTCTACGGCAGCAACCTTGCCCGTATCTGGTGTCGCGTGGATCCGCGCAGTGGCCGGGTCCTGGCAATCGGCGCAATCGACAACCTCATCAAGGGAGCAGCCGGTCAGGCCGTTCAGGCTCTCAACGTTGTCTTCGGTCTGCCCGAGACAACCGGCCTCGAGGGTTACCCGATCGCGCCCTAGCGGCGGCAGGGCCTCTACCGGGCCGCGTTCGGCTCGGCCCGCTGAACCGATCAAACCGAACTCCCAGTCGGAAGGGAACCGCATCTGATGCATTCACGCTCTCTGGAGGCCGCATCCGGCCAGCCTGATACCGGCGATCTCAGGCCGCTCCCGATGACGCTGCCTGACGTGCAGGAACGAGCTGCCATGCCGGGCGGGTTTCGAGCGGGCGCCCTGGCGGCCGGCATTAAGCCCTCGGGGCGTCTGGATCTGGGCGTCATCGCCACCACCGGTGAATCGGCAGCCGTGGCCGCCGTCTTCACCCGCAACCAGGTCGTTGCCGCGCCTATCCGGCTGTCCCGGGCACATCTCACCGCGACTGAGGCTGGGGGCGGCGGCAAGTTCGGCTGGGCCGATGCGATCGTCGTCACAGCCGGCTCTGCGAACGCGGCCACGGGCGCTGATGGAGACGCGGACCAGGGCGAGGTGGGCGAGGCTCTGGCGGCGTTGCTGCATACCCAGGCAGAGAGGACACTGGCCGTCTCCACCGGCGTGATCGGGGTGCGGCTGCCGGTCTCTAAGGTCAATGAGGGGCTCGGCCGCCTCGTTCCGACACTGGCCGCAACAGACGAAGGTCTGCGGGCCGTAGCCGGCGCGATGATGACCACGGATACGAAGATCAAACTGGCCACCACCTCGGTCGAGATGCCGGGGCCGGACGGCGATCCGGTCAAGGTCACCGTCTCGGGCATCGCCAAGGGCGTGGGCATGATCCACCCCCGCATGGCCACGATGCTGAGCGTCATCCTCACCGACGCCAGCGTTCCGCCCGCCACTCTTCACGCGCTCCTGGCGCCGATCGTGCAGCGGACATGGAATCAGATCAGCGTCGATGGCGACACGAGCACGAACGACACGGTCTTCCTGCTAGCCTCCAGTGCATCGAAGGCCTCCGTTGCCTCGGCCAGCCACGAGGCCGCCCTTTTGGGCAAAGCGATCGAGGCAGTGGCCCGATCATTGGCCCGCCAGCAGGCCGCAGATGGCGAAGGCGCCTCAACTCTGATCACCTGCCAGGTGAGCGGCGCGGCCGATGATTACGACGCCCGGGCCATCGCCCGGTCCATCGTCAGCAGCAGCCTCCTAAAGGCCGCAGTCCATGGTCGCGACCCCAACTGGGGCCGCGTGGCCAGCGCTGCCGGCAACGCCCGACTTCCCGAAGAGGAACTCCTGGAGGCGGCCGGCTTGGACCGCAGCGAGGCGGGGGGGCGAGCCGGCCGGGCGCCCAAAATGGACCTCGACAAGCTGCGAATCGCCATCGCCGGGACCCTCGTCTTCGGCGGCGCTCCCCTGCCCTTCGACCGCGACGCGGTCCGCCAGGCGATGGCTGCGCCCGAGGTGCTCATCCGACTCCATTTGGCCCTGGGAAGCGGTCTCGGCGAGGCGTTTGGGTGCGACCTGACTGAGCAATATGTAATCGAGAACGCGGAGTACACGACGTGAGCGAAGTCCTCGTCCTCAAACTCGGCGGCACGACGCTGGCCGATCAGGCGCACGTTCTCGACGAGGTCGCGACCGTCGCCCGCAAGAGGCCCGTCGTCCTCGTCCACGGCGGCGGCAAGCGCATTACAGAATGGCTGGAGCGGCTGGGCGTTCCGAGTAGGTTCGAGGGCGGTCTACGCGTGACCGACGCTGCGTCCCTGGAAGTCGCGGCGGCCGTCTTGCGGGGAGTTGTCAACTCAGAGCTGGTGTCGGACCTGCGTGACCGCGGCGTCGATGCAGTGGGTCTCAGTGGCGTCGATGGCGGCTTCATGATCGCCGAGCGCGTGCCCGGTCTCGGGCTTGTGGCCCACGTCGTGGGACTACGGCGCGATTTTCTAGATCAGCTGCTGGTAGCGGGCCAGGTGGCCGTGGTCGCGCCACTCGCCCGTGACGAGCAGGGCATCGTCTGCAACGTCAATGCCGATGACGCGGCCGCCGGCATTGCCGCCGGCATGGGCGCCCGCCAGCTGGTCCTCATGACCGACGTGGACGGCGTCCGCAACGCGGCCGGTGAGAAGCTCTCGACCATGACCGCCGATCAGGCGGAGAGAATGATCGCGGAGGGGGTGATCAAGGGCGGCATGGTGCCCAAGATCCGGGCCGCCCTGGGGGCCGTCAACTGGCCCGGCGCCGAGGCTGTCATCGCCGACTCGGCCGACCCGCACGCCCTGACCCGCGCCCTCACCGATCCGACCTTTGGGACCAGGATCACGGCGGCGCGCGCGGCCAGCGAAGTCTCAGCCGGGACCCTCTAGCGGATGGCAGCCATGGTTCTCAACGGCAGTGGGATTAACGTCAAACAGCGACGCCAGCGGACGCTACTCGAGCTCGTGAACCGCTCGCCAATCGGCAGCCAGGAAGAGCTTGTGGAGCTGCTCCGTGGCGCCGGTTTCGAGGTCACCCAGGCCACCGTCAGTCGTGACGCGGCCGAACTCGGGCTGGTCAAGGTGCCGCGAGACGACCGCCACGTCTACGCCACGCCGGAGTCGGCCGCAACGGGCAACCTGTACGACTCCAGGCTCCACCGGCTCCTGGAGGACATCCCGGTTCGGGTCAGGCGCAGCGGGCTGAGCCTCGTTCTGGTCGCCACGCCGGGTTCCGCGGGAGCGATCGCCCAGGCCATCGACCAGTCGAGCCTGCAGGAGCAGGTCGGCACACTGGCTGGCGACAACACTCTGCTTGTCCTCTTCGAGACCGAGGCCGCCCTCGAACGGTGGCTGGTCCGTTTCGGTAGTTATCAACCGGCCGGGGCTGCGTCGCTGCCTTACGGTCGACCTAGCCCGGCTGTTGGCCGGGTCGCGCATTCGGAGGCCCCTCGATGAAGAAGGTAGTGCTCGCTTATTCCGGTGGACTCGACACCTCGGTCGCCGTTGCCTGGTTGCGCGAGCAGTACGATGCAGAGGTCGTGACCCTGACCGTTGATCTCGGCGGTGGCGTTCTCAAGGAGGACGTGGACCGACGCGCCATCAGCGCAGGGGCCGCGCGCGCCTATGTCGTCGATAGCCGGGAGCGCTTCGTGCGCGACTTCTGCTGGCCGCACGTTCAGGCCGGGGCGATGTATCAGGGCGTCTACCCGCTGGCCACGGCGATGGCCCGGCCGCTGATCGCCCAGCTGCTCGTTGAGGTGGCTCACAAGGAAGGCGCCGACGCGGTCGCCCACGGCTGCACCGGCAAGGGCAACGACCAGGTCCGCTTCGACGTCGCAACTCACGCCCTCGACCCATCCCTGGCCGTGATCGCCCCAATGCGCGTCGGCATGGGCCTCAGCCGCGAGGAAGAAATCGAATACGCCAGGGCCCGCAACATCGAGATCACGATCTCCAAAGAGTCGATCTACTCGATCGACGTGAACCTGTGGGGCCGCTCAGTCGAGGCGGGCACCTTGGAAGATCCCTGGATGGCGCCGCGCGAGGACGTCTACCGCTGGACCGTCGACCCGGCTAAGGCGCCCAATCCAGTCGAGATCGTCATCGGCTTTGAGGGCGGCGTGCCAGTTTCACTCGACGGCGATCGACTCGATCCGGTCGCGCTCGTCGAGAATCTCCACGTTCTCGCGGGCGAGCACGGTGTCGGCCGCGTAGACCACGTGGAGGACCGACTTGTCGGCATCAAGAGCCGCGAGATTTACGAGGCCCCGGCGGCGACGGTCATACACCGGGCCCACCGCGCCCTCGAGGGCCTGACCCTGAGCAAGGACACGCTGCGCTTCAACCGCGTCGTGGCCGACGAGCTGGCCCAGCTCACCTACGACGGCCTGTGGTTTAGCGCCCTCCATCGCGACCTCCGCGCCTACGCCGCCAGCAGCCAGCGCGTCGTCAGCGGCGACGTCCGCATCCGGCTCGACCACGGCAATGCCGTCGTTGTCGGACGGCGCAGCCCGCTCTCGCTGTATGACAAGTCGCTGGCCACGTACGAAGCGGGCGACACATACGACCACGCCGCCGCGGTCGGATTCATCGAGATCTTCGGCTTGCCCCTGCGCACCGAGGCGGCCCGGCACGGAGCAGTTGGCCGGCATCACGGCGCGGCCTGGACCTGGACGGATCCACTGCTCGAGAGCCTGCCGACCAAGGTTTACGACGCCCCTTCGGCTGCAAAGTAGCGCAGATGGCCAGCCCGAGGCAGCCCGTGACGCCTGCTTCGGCGCGCCGCGGGCCAGCTGACCAACAGCCGGCTTCCGCCATCGAATCGGAGGGCCCTCCCGGCGAAACCGGGACCACCGGGCCCGAGGTGGACGCGCCGTTCGACGCGGAGCGCAAGCTGCGCGAACTCTCATTCCTGCACGAATTCGCCAAGCTGCTGACCACCGCCCGCAACTGGGACGAGCTGATGCGGACGATCGTCGACCGCACCACCGTAGCCCTCAAGGTCGAGGTCTGCTCCGTCTACCTGATGGAGCGCGATGGTGCCGGCCTGCGGCTGGCCGCCACCAATGGCCTTGACCTCGACCAGGTCGGCTCGGTCACGCTGGCCCCAGGCGAGGGGCTGACCGGTCGGGCGGCACTCACAGGTCAGCCGGTGGCGTCGCCAGACGTTCGAGTGGACCCGCGCTTCAAATGGGTTCCGGGCTTCGACCAGTCGCAGTTCGTGTCCATGCTCTCCGTTCCACTTCCTTGGAACGATTCGATAGCCGGCGTCATCAACGTCCAAGCGATCGAGTCGCGCACGTTCTCGCCAGAAGAGGTCGAGTTCCTGGTCACGATCGGTGCGCTCCTCGGTGGCGCCGTCGAGAAAGGACGCCTGCAGGCCGAGGCCCAAGAGCAGCTCGAGACGCTCACGGCGCTCGACGGTGCCCGGGCCGAACTGCTGGCCGTCGTCACGCACGAGCTGCGCACTCCGCTGGCGGTGGTGCGGGCATACCTGGACCTGCTGGCCGACGCGGCTATAGACGCGACGGGTGGCGCGTCTGAGGCCGGCGCCGACCGCACTGACGACACGCCACTGCCCGCAATCCACCCCGAACAGGTCGATGAGTGGCGGATTCAGGCGATCGCCCAGGTCACCCGCCTGGACCGCCTCGTCGACTCGATCCTGGCGAGCGTCCGCGGCGAGGGTCTGGCGGCCGGGCTGGCCCGAGTTCCGTTCGACCTTGCCCGGGCCGTCAACGACACGATCGGCGAGATGTCTCCCCTGCTCCGAGGCCACCCGCTCCGCCGCACCGGTACTTGGGAAGAGCTCATGGGGATCGGGGATGAGGGCCGGTTCCGGCAGGTAATGGAACACCTCCTCGAGAATGAGGTGAAGTACGCGCCGGAAGGCGGCTCGGTCAGCATCGGAGCGTGGCGGGCCGATGGCGAGATCCAGGTCTACGTCACGGATGACGGACCCGGTATCCCCGAGGCCGAATGGGAGTCCGTCTTTGATGCCTATGTTCGGACCGCGAACCGTCCGCGCGGCTCCGGAATCGGCCTTTACGCGGCGCGCAGACTCATGGCCGCAATGGGCGGACGTGTCTGGTTGGAATCAAATGGCTACGGAGGAAGCCGATTCATGGTGGCCGTGCCCGAGATGCGCCAAACTGGTAACGAACCCGGCGGTCCGGAGGCAGGCGTGATGTCAGAGACGGGTCCGGAAGGGTAGACAGAGCGGGAGGCGCCAGTTGAACGCGAGCGGTCAAAGCGAGACGAGCCTGCTCGTTCTTGTCGTGGATGACGAGCCGGCTATGGTGGGTGCTGTTTCGGCTCTGCTCGGGCGCGCCGGCCACCGAGTCGTAACCGCGTATGACGGCAACACAGCCTTGCGCCGCTTCAGCGAGGAGCGCCCAGACCTAGTCCTCCTCGACCTGGCCATGCCCGGTCTCGACGGCGTCGAGGTCTGCCGGGCGATCCGCCGGATATCGCAGACGCCCATCATTGTCTTGACCGGCGAGGCCGACGAGCGAGCGAAGGTCGAGGCTCTGGACACTGGAGCGGATGACTATGTCGTCAAGCCGTTCGGCAAGCAGGAACTCCTGGCCCGGATCCGGGCGGTCATGCGACGGCGCGGCAACGACGAGCCCCGTGGCGTTGGGGAGTTGCGCTGGGGCACTATCGTCTTGGACCGGGGCCGCCACACCGCGGCCGTAGCCGGTCAGGAGATCGTCCTGACCCGGACCGAATACAGCCTCCTGGCCTCTCTGGTCGCGTCAGCCGGACACGTGGTCTCGCACGCGTCGCTGCTCGCGGCGGGCTGGCCAAATGAACCCAACCCGGACCCGCAGTGGCTCAAGCCGCATCTGGCTCGCCTGCGCTCCAAGCTCGGTGAGGCCGGCGCGCCCGCGCCATCGTCAGTCCGCGGCGTCGGCTACCGCCTTGAGGCGGCCGAGTAGCGGGATCGCGCTCCTTCCCCAAGCCGCGCTCCGTCGCCACGGCCGCGCTCCGTCGCCACGGCCGCCGGACCACCGCCCAAGAGACAAGAACCCGCGCTGCCTGCCGAAAGGCGCGCGGGTCGATGTCGGGTATGGAATTGGTTCTATGCGATGCGGTCGAACCTCAACCGACCAGAATCCGGGAGATGAGCGCGAGTTGCCAGCTGGCCCCTACTTGGCGACCTTGGCTCTAGAAGGGGCAATCAACCAGGCCACGACCAGGGTTCCAAAGCTGACGAATGCGACTGCGATCATTTCTCGGCTCCTTCGGCTGCCGCTCGGGACTTGGGTCCCTCGATGTCTGAAGTCTATGTGGAGAGTCGGCTCCAATCAGTGGCACTGTGGTGGTACATCGGTGGCGCTGTGGTGGCGCGACGGTTGCGGTTGCGTACGATGCTGGATCACAAGCTCGCGTATTGGAGGACAACCCGGGCGCGGCTGGGCGCCCGGGTTGCGGGATGAACTCAGGCGGACCGCAGAGGTGCGGCCAGATCAAGTCCCCACGACTTCGCCGTGCTGCGAGAAGTCCAGACCGGCTTCCTCCTCCGATTCCTCGACCCGGAGGCCGACACAGAAGTCCACGACCTTGAGGATGATCAGCGTGGCTACGGCGCTGTAGATCCAGGTTGCGGCAATCGCGATGAGTTGCGTACCCACCTGGTTGACGTTGCCCTCCACCAGTCCCTTGGCGCCGCCGATGGCAGTGACCGCGAGGACGCCGGTGAGGAGGACGCCCAGCGTTCCGCCGACGCCGTGCACCGCCCAGACGTCAAGCGCGTCATCGATCTTGAGGCGCTGGCGCAGCAGGATCGCGCCGTAGCAGACGGCGCCGGCGAGAAAGCCGATGACGATGGCTGAACTCGGGTCGACGAAGCCCGAGGCGGGCGTAATGCCGACCTCACCCGCGATCGCGCCCGAAACGGCGCCTATGACCGACGGCGAGCCCTTGTGCAGCCAACTCATAGTCAGCCACGTCAAGGCGCCCATACCGGCCGCGGTGTTCGTAACCATGACCGCGTTGACGGCATGCCCGTCGGCCGCAAGCGCCGAGCCGCCGTTGAAGCCGAACCAGCCGAACCACAGGATGCCCGCGCCGATCACGGTCAAACGGACATCATGGGGCTCGAAACGGTCCGACTCACGCCGGACGCGCGGCCCCAGAACGAGGGCGGCTACCAGGGCGGCTACGCCAGAACTGATGTGAACGACGGTGCCGCCGGCGTAGTCGAGCACGCCCATGTTGCGCAGCCAACCACCATCGCCCCAGACCCAGTGAGCGACCGGCGAGTAGACCAGGAGGCTCCACAACAGCGCGAACAGCACGAAGGCTTTGAAGCGCTTGCGTTCGGCGAAGGCACCGATGATCAGGGCCGGAGTGATGATCGCGAACATCATCTGGAAGAGGGCGAAGGCGCTGGCAGGGATCGTCTTGGCGTACGGACCCGGGTCCGTGCCGACGCCCTTGAGGCCCAAGTTGTCAAGGCCCCCGATGATGCCCCAGCCGTTGAGATCCTTACCAAAGGCCAGCGTGTAGCCCACGAGAACCCAAGTCACGCTGACCAGGGCCAGGATGAACATGCACTGCATGAGGATGCTGAGCACGTTCTTGCGGCGGACGAGGCCACCATAGAAGAGGGCCAGGGCGGGCGTCATCAACATGACGAGGGCCGTGGCAGTCAGTACCCAGGCCGTATCGCCAGCGCTGATCTGGGGGACCAAGATCGGGACTCCTTCGCTTCCAACTCGCAACGAAACCAGGTCGTAGGTTTCGGTCTGGGGAAGCGTAGGTAGCGCGGGCATCGGAATCAGTAACGTCGGAGTAACCCTCCGGTGACACCTGGGTGGCGCGACGGTTGCGGTTCAGGACGGTCGCCGAGTGGAGGCGGACGGACGGAACTGGTCCGGCCGCACAACCAGGCGAGACCTACAGTCGCAGGCGCGCTTTCGCAGCGGCCAGCGCCGCGGCCACGCGAAGGGGAGCGGTTCCGCCGATGACGTCGCAGCTGGCCAGCGCGCCGTCCAGGGCCGCTGCCGCGCGCAGCTCGCCGGGGAGTGCGGCATCGCCAACCAACGTCACCGCGACGCTATCGTCGGAACTGGCCACGGCCGCCGCGATCGTGGCGTCGCCCAGCGCCTCCAAACCAATCCCCGCCCGCTCCGCTTGGACTACGAGCGTCCCCACTATGTGGTGAGCCGCTCGGAAGGCCACTCCCCGCCGGACGAGGGCGTCGGCGACGGCCGTGGCCGTGATGTACCCCTCGCCCGCCGCAATCCGCATCCGCTCGCGATCGACGGTCAGGGTCGAGACCATGCCGGCCATGACGCCCAACGACGCCTCCAGAGTTGCGGCCGCTTCGAACAGCGGCGCCTTGTCTTCCTGCAGATCGCGCTGGTAGGCGAGAGGCAGGCCCTTCAGCAGCGCCAGCATCCCCGTCAGCGACCCGATTACCCGCGCCGACCGACCCCGCACAAGCTCGGCCGGATCGGGGTTCTTCTTGTTCGGCATCATCGATGAGCCCGTCGAGAATGAGTCGGCCGCTCGCACGAAGCCGAACCGCGGGTTCGACCACCACGTGATCTCCTCGGCCAGCCGCGACAGGTGAACCATGCACAGCGCGAAGGCGGCCAGCGCCTCAACCACGAAGTCGCGGTCGCTAACAGCGTCGAGTGAGTTCGCTGTCACGCCGTCGAACCCCAGTTCCGCGGCCGTCGCCTCGCGGTCGAGCGGATAGCCGGCTCCCGCCAGCGCGCCCGAGCCCAGGGGCGAGACGTTCGCCCGCCGTCGGCAGTCGGCTAGTCGGCCCCGGTCGCGTTCTAGCATCTCGACGTACGCCAGCAGGTGGTGGGCCAGCAGCACCGGCTGGGCCGGCTGGATGTGGGTGGTGCCGGGCAGGACCGCCTCGCCATCGCGGACCGCCAGCCCAACCAGGGCCCGCTCCATGCCCAGGATCGCCTCGCCCAAGCCGTCGAGCGTGCGGCGCAGCCAGAGGCGCAGATCCGTGGCGACCTGGTCGTTGCGCGATCGGCCGGTGTGCAGGCGCCCGGCCAGCGGCCCGATTCGCTCCCTGAGCGCCGACTCGAGGTTCATGTGGACATCTTCGAGCGCCGGGTCCCACTCGATGGTTCCGGCCTCCACCTCGCCGCGCAGACCCTCCAGGCCGGCCACGAGCGCAGCCACTTCGTCGTTCCCGAGGAGACCGGCGCGTCCCAATCCGTGAACGTGAGCGATCGACCCGGCAATGTCGTCTGCCGCAAGCGCGCGGTCGAGATCGACCGAACGGGTGAAGTCGGCCACCCGTTCGTCAGTCGTGCTATCGAATCGACCACCCCAGAGCCGCATGGATCCTCCTCCGTCGCGCCACTGAGGCCATGGTACCGGGTCCGAGAGGATGCGGGCGCCCGGCCCCGCGTCCAGCCCCGCGTCGGGGCCAAGCCCGATCCTAGACGGAAAGGGGCAGCGGCTCCGGACCCGTGGTCACGGGCACCGTCAGAACCTTGGGCACCGCCACCAGGCCAAGCGCGCCCCCCGCGAGGGTGCAGATCGCGCCGCCGCCAAAAACGCCCAGCGGACCGGCCAACGAGTAGAGAACACCGCCCACGAGGTTGGCGACCACGGCCGCAACCCCGAAGGCCACCGCCTGGAAAAGGGTCTGGCCGGTTGACTGCAGCCGCCCCGGCAGCAGCTGGGCGATCGTCAGGACGAACGTGATCAGGATCCCGCCGAAGAAGATACCCGAGACGAAGCGCGTGAGCAGGATCGACCCGGCATCGACGAAGACGATCCAGCTGGCCAGACAGGCGGCGAACCCAGCGGCCGACGCTCCCAGGACGGGCCGCAGACCGACCCTGGCAACGAGCCATCCGGCGAGGATCAAGCCGGGGATTTCGGCCCCCCAGGCTAGACCGTTCGACAGGCCAACCTCGACGGCACCGCCGCCCAGATCGGAGATCCTGACCGAAATGTAGGTGGCCGCGGCCATGAAACCGATGAAGATGAGCAGAGCCGAGGCGAGCACCGCCAGCAAACGAGGCCGACCTAGCAGCGCCTCCCCTACCGACCCGAAACGTCCCCGAGTCGGCGTCGAATGGGCCCGTCCTTCGACGGCACCGCGGGCCTTGCGATGGCGTTCGCTGTCACGGCCAAGCGGCAATTTGTGGGCCGAGAAGATCATCAGCCCCATCGTAAATATGTATACGAAGGGGGCCGCGACATACCCGGTCCGGCTGTAGAGCAGGCCGCAGGCGATGGCCATGGCGGCCCCACCGAAACTCGAAAGCAGCCGCAATCGGGCGTACTCGCGCGATGCGTTCGCGAGGATGGGCATCGCCATTGCGTCGGTCAGGGCGGCCGTTGGTCCGCCGCCGGCAGTGACGACCACAAGGCAGGCGATCACCGCCACCATGGGAAGTGGCGCGCTCAGCCCCAGAGCGAAGACCGCGGCCGGAATGCAGGCCAACTGCAGGGCCCGTCGCGGTCCCGTCAGGATGTCGCCCACATGACCCCAGGCGGGCAGGGCGAACGAGTAGGCGACCGAACCGAGGCTCGTCGCCAGGCCGATCAAAGCCGGATCGAAGCCCTTCCATAGGAGCAGCACGGGGACGAAGCCGTACAACGCGCCGACCGCGAAGCCGTTCGACAGGTAGAGCATCCGCAACCAGCGCACTGCCCTGATGGTACCTGACGCAACAATCCAGCCACCTCATCGGGCTGACGTGGCGCCGGAGAGAAATGTGGGCGGGCACGCATCGTTGCGAGCGCCGCCAGGGCAAGTAAGCAGCATTTCGTCCCCGAGAAGCACTGACGGGCTTGGCTCTGGCAGGGCGTAGTATCGGGGCGTGTCAGACCAGCTTTCGCTGAGCCTCAGCGGCGACGTGGCCCGCTTGCCGCGCTCGCTCCGGCCCATGCTGCCAAAACCGGCCGACGCCGCGTTCGACTCTGACGAGCACGTCTTCGAGCCGCGCTGGGGTGGCCGCCGGGCCCTGGCATTCATCGAACCGGACGACGGGCGCGGCCCGCGGCTTCGGCTGCTCGACGAGTTGGGACGCGACCTGGCGCCGCACCTGCCAGAACTTGCCGGGATTCCGGATCTGGTCGGCAGCCTGCCGGCCATCCTCGACGGCGAGATAGTCATTCCCGACAAAGGCGGCCGCATGGACGAGGACGCCCTGGTCGGTCGCATAGTCGATGGCAACAAAACCAACTCGACGCCGGTCTATCTGGTTTTCGATCTGTTGTGGGTCAGCGGCCGGCCGATCATCGCCCAGCCGCTGCTGCGCCGCCGCGAGCAACTCGCGCGCATCGTCCGCCCCAGCCCGGAGCTTGTGGTCATGCCGGGCGTCGTGCGCGAGGGCATGGATCTCTACATCGCCGTGACCCAACAGGGGCTGCGGGGAGTCATGGCGCGCCACTTGCGCAGCCCGTACCTGCCCGGCCGCCAGAGCGAGCTGTGGCGCTCGATCGCCACGCAGCCCGGCGAGATGCCTCTTCACGTCGTGGCCGAGCCAGAGTTGGCGGGGCCTACGCGGCCCTTCTTGGCCCTGATCCAGCGCCTGCCCCTCGAGTTCTAGGCCCGCCGAGCGGTCACACGTGGGTGCTACTGCCCGGCCGTCGCAAGTGGCACGAGGGCGAATTCCGCTCAATTCCGCCTAAGGCGTGGCAGTTCATCCAGAATCGGCCGATTCCCACTCAACGCCGCCAGGGGCGGCCCTAAGTGGCGATTCCTGCGCGCCGCGCCTGGCGGCAGCCCTCGAGCAACTTTACCCAGGCGCGCTTCCCTCGTGAATCTTGCCCTCCTCCGGTCGTCTCCGCTCCCGACCTGGCCCCCCGCCGCTTAGTGTCGCTCCGGACGGCATTGAGCAGAGTATGCAGCCGCCAGGAACACGGCCTAGACGGCCGATCCACTAGACGGCGTGCGGTCTAGCGTGACACCCGCGCCATTTTGAGCACCTGGCGCAAGCCAACTCGCTGGCCGTACAGCAAGACCCCGGCGCTGTAGATCCGCGCCGCCAGGAAGAGTGCCACCGCGATGCTGACGAGCATCAGGACTACGGCAAGACCGAACTCCCAGGGCTGGACGTGGCCTCCTGCTACTCGTACGAGCATCAGGTACGGGCTGAAGAAGGGCACGAAGGAGAGGATCACGACCCAGGTCTCGGTGATGGCCTGAACGGCGAAGACCGACATGAAGTAGCCGACCATCACAATCATCATCAGCGGCGAAGTGGCGCTCTGCACGTCCTCCTGCCGGCTCACCAGCGACCCGAGCGCGGCGTATAGGAGTGAGTAGAGCAGAAAGCCCAGCGCGAAGAGGACCATGAAAGATGCCAGCAGTGGCACGGTCAGGCCGCTAATAGCCACGCCCGAATCGGAGCCGCCGAGAGCTGCACGGTGGAGCGGGCCCTGGGCCACGAGCCCGACGAACAGCGCCCCGATGATCACCCCGTATTGGGTCAGCCCAGCGGCGCCATTGCCGATCACCTTGCCGGCCAGCATCTGCAGCGGCGTCGTGGCGTTGAGCATCAGTTCCATGACCCGGCTGCTCTTCTCTTCGGCCACGCTCGTGGCCACCCACGTGCCGTAAGTGATGATGGCCATGAAGATCAGAACGACGAGACCGGTCGACAGAAGACTGGAAGAGATCTCCTGGTTGAGGCTGTTGACCGGCGCGGCGGCCGACGAGTTGACCGGCAAGACCTCCCACCTGGTGGGCGCGAGCACGGCGGCGGTGGAGGTCCCCGCCCGAACCAGCCTGTCTTCGATCGCGAGCGAGGTAACGGCGTTGCCAATCAACTGGGCCGGCCGGCCGTCAGCCGGTAGGTCGGTTCGCAGCGTAAAGACGAGATCGCGGCTGCTCGCGTCGCGGTCGACGATGAGCAAAGCGGCGAACTTGCCCCCCTCCAGATCCTTCTGGGCGGCCGAGAACTGGTCGGACGTCAGCCAGGTGAGGTCGAAGCTCTTGTGCTGGTTCGATCCGGGCGCCGGCGTGCCGTTGAGGACCTGATCGAGGACCGTCTGTGCGTCTGCCGGGAGGCTCGAAGCGCGGACGACCACCTCGACTTTGGCCTGGCTTCCGCCCGCCACCGCGTCGATCAGGATCGGCGCCTGCATCGCTGCGAATGCCAGAACCGCCAGGATGAGCGTGCCGATGACAAAGCTTCGGGTGCGGGTCCGGCCACGGTACTCACGGATCGCGATGTACCAGGCGTTCGGGAAGAGAGTCCGCCAGCCGTTCATGCGTGCACCGCCTTGGGGGCGAGCGTTCGTTCGCTCGTGTCGATCTGGCCCACGTGCTCGATGAATATCTCCTCGAGCGACGGGTCGGCAATCTCGAAGTGGAGGACCCTGCAGCCACGCCTGAGCGCCTCCTGCAGCACAAGCTCGGGGTCGTGGCCCGGAGCCACCCCCGCCTCCGTGTAGTCCTGGCCGCGTCTGGAGACCCGTACTCCATCCAGCGTGTCCAGCCAGGTGACCTCGGGATCGCCGTCAACGGCAAGCCGCACCACCTGGCGCCCGGTGGAGCGGCGCACGTCGCGCACGGCACCACCCACCACAACCCGGCCCCGATCCAGTATCGCAATCGCCTGGCACAGCTCCTCGACCGTCTCCATCTGGTGGGTCGAGAAGACCAGCGTCTTGCCTCGATCCTTCATCTCCAGAAAGGCCTCCTTGAGCAGGGCGACGTTGACCGGATCCAGGCCGCTGAACGGCTCGTCCATCAGCAGCACCTGCGGGTCGTGCAGGATTGCGGCGATGAACTGGATCTTTTGCTGGTTGCCCTTGGAGAGCTGCTCGGCGCGCCGGTCGGCATATTCGGGGATGCGGAACCGCTCCAGCCATTCCCTGGTCTCGCGCACGGCATCCTTGGGTTTCACGCCGTGGAGCTTTGCGAAGAAGACGAGCTGGTCGAGAACTTTCATCTTGGCGTAGAGGCCGCGCTCCTCCGGCAGATAGCCCCATGTATCGCGGGGTACCTCCGAATTGAGCGTGCCATTCCAGGTGATGGTGCCGGAGTCAGGTCGGAGGATATCCAGCACGAGGCGCATGGCCGTCGTCTTGCCGGCACCGTTGGCGCCCAGGAAGCCGAAGACCTCGCCCGGCTTGATCTCGAGCGAAATGCCCTCGAGCGCCTGAACGTCGCCAAAACGCTTGGACACCGAATCGATGATCAGCGACATGACTTACCTATCTGCACAGGGCCTGGACCTGATACCGGCGCGATCATGAGTATCGCTTCCCGTCACCCGATCAGGCGACCCAGGGACGATGACGAATCGCCCGATATGCCTCGGCAACGACTGCCGGGGCCAAGGCGATGCCCACGACCAACAACCAGTCGGAAACATCGAGCGGAGTGGCGGCGAACGTGGCGGCGACAGGAGGAATGAACGGGATCGCAACTTGGATGGCGACACAAAGGATGCCGCCTAGCAATAATAGTTTGTTTGGTCTCTGCAGAAGAACTGGATGCGACAGACTCCGGTTGGCGTTGGCCCGAACTACCTGGCCGATGACCAGCGCGGTGTAGGCCAGCCAGCGGGCGTGTGTGAAGTCGGGGCTGTGCTGCTCGATCAACCACAGTGCGGCCACGGCGCTGAAGCCGCCGGCCAGGCCGATGCGAGTCAGGATCGACCAATCGAGCAGCGGCTTGGTCCGCTGTCGCGGTGGCCGTTGCATAGCTCCGGGCTCCTCCGCCTCGCCCTCGAACGAGACGGCGGTGAGCATGTCGATGAAGATCTCGAGCCAGAGAATCTGGATGGGCAGCAGCGGCTGGTCGAAGCCCGCGAGGGTGGCGATCAGGATGAAACCGAGCATCGCCACGTGCGTCGAAACCAGGAAGATAAGGCCCTTCTGGACGTTGGCGACCAGGCGACGACCCTGTCTCAGGCCGTCCATCAGGGTCACGAACGAGTCGTCGCCAAGAACGAGGTCGGAAGCTTCGCGGGCCACGGCCGTGCCGCTGCCCATAGCCACGGCCACGTCGGCGTGATGGAGGGCCGGGGCATCGTTGACGCCGTCACCGGTAACGGCCACGGTCCGGTTGGACCGGCGGGCGATGTCCACGATCCGAAGCTTCTGCTCAGGAATGGCCCGAGCCACGATGTTCAGCGTCGGCAACTCCGCGGCCAGGCGGTCATCGTCCCAGGTGGCCAACTCGGGCCCGGTGACGACGCGTTGATTCGGCAGACCTGCTTCCGAGGCGATGGCCGCGGCCGTGGTCGGGTGGTCGCCCGTGACGACCATGGGCTGGATACCGGCGGCGATCGCCAGGACCATGGCCTCCCGGATTCCGGGCCGGATGCGGTCCGCAAAGGCGAGCACACCGAGCGGCAGCCACTGCTCGCCCTCCAGGCAGCGTGCCAGCAGAATGAGCCGCTCCCCGGCCTTGGCGCCGCTCTCAACGAGGTCGTGCCAAGTGTCGAGTTCCGCCGCCGACAGACCTGAGCACATCTCCAGAACGGCCTCCGGAGCACCGAGGGCCAGTTCCTCCACGGCCGCCTCGCCGTCGGGGCTCAGCGTGCGGGCTCTCGTTCGCGAGTAGGGTCTGTCATCGCTGACCGGATCGGCACCGAGAAGATCCGAAGGATCGAGATCCAGAACCACCGCCTGCTCAAAGAGGAAGCTGAAGAGAGATCGACTAAACGAGCCGGGCTTGCTGCCGGTAGCGACGCTCCAGGCGTCCTCTTCGGCTCTGACGGCCATCGTCGCCAGCTCGACGACGCTGTCTCGCTCCTCAACAACTCCGTCGGGGGTCCGGATGGCAGTCAGTGAGAGCCGGTTCTCCGTCAGAGTACCCGTCTTGTCGGTGATGATCAGATCGACCGAACCGAGTGTCTCCTGGGCCGACAGGCGACGGACAAGGACCTTCATGCGCAGGAGTCGATAGGCGCCCAGACCCAGCACCACCGCCACCAGGGCAGGCGGCTCTTCAGGTATTGCCGCGATTGCGGCCGAGACGCCGGCCAGAACGTTCTTGCCGGCCTCGTGACCGCGCAGGAAGCCCGCCGTGACCACGAGGGCGATGAGGCCGATTGCGACGACCAGCAGAATCCGGACGAGCCGATCCATCTCCCGTTGGAGCGGGGAGCGGCGCCGCTCGCGTCCGGCCAGGGCCTGCGAAATGCGTCCGAACTCGGTCCGTAGACCCGTGGCGATCACCACGCCCTCGCCGCGCCCGCCGACCACTGCCGTGCCGCCATAGGCGATGCAACGGCGATCGGCCAGAGCGACGCCCGCCGCGTCTGGCTCCACGGCGGCGGATTCCGGCAGCGATTCCCCAGTCAGCACACTGCGGTCAAAGGCAAGGGCCTCAGCCCGGACGAGCCGAAGATCAGCCGGCACCACATCACCGACGCGCAACAGCACGAGGTCGCCCGGCACGAGGTCGCGAGTCGGCACATCCTCGACGGCACCACCGCGCCTGACCCGGGCCACCGGCGCGACCGCATCGCGCAAGGCCTCCAGGGCCTTCTCGCCGCGATACTCGGTCACCACGCTCGCGCCGACGATCGGAGCCAGGATCACAATTACCAGCAAGCCGTCGCGAACTTCGTTGAGGGCGATGGCCAGGCAGCCAGCAATGAAGAGCAGGATGACGAATGGCTCGCGCACCCCGGCCCAGATAAGGCGCCAGAGCGAAGTCTTCTGCGACGGCTCGAGCTCATTTGGACCGAACTCAGAGAGTCGCGCCGAAGTCTGTTCTGGTGTAAGGCCAAGCGCAGCATTTGCGCCGAGCCTCTCCAAAACGGATGCGACTGGGAGCTGTGCGGCAGTATCGGACAGGTCGGCAAGGAGGACAGAGAGGGACTCAGGGCCCTCTGGAGCGGCAGCGGCCATCAGTCAAACCATTTCGTCGAGCCGGGTCCGCTGCTCGCTGGTCAACTTTCGGGCGTCCGCCCCGACGCCGCCCCTAGAATGAGGCATGCCAACGAACTCGGCAATCCAGCCCACCGCCATCAACGCCGACCGCGACGCCGGCCTGGTGACCATCGATTGGGCCGACGGTCATCGAAGCCAGTACAAGGCCGTGGCCCTGCGCTGGCTGTGCCCGTGCGCATTCTGCCGGGGCGAGGCGGGGACGCCGGGCTGGCTGGACTCAATGCCAAGCTTGACGCCAGAACAGACACAACTTGTGGCAATGCGCCTCGTCGGCCAGTATGCCCTGGCGCCTACGTGGGCCGACGGGCACGACACGGGCTACTACACCTTTGAGGCGCTCCGTCGCGGCTGCTCGTGCGAGACCTGCGGCGCCGACAGACAACCGACAATGGCATCAACCCAACCAATGGAGGAAATCGAGTGATCGTCGTTACAACCCCTTACCTGACCGGATACCGCGTCACTGAGACCAAGGGCCAGGTCTTTGGCCTCGTCGTCCGAAGCCGCGGCCTCGCCGGTAATTTCGTGGCCGGCCTCCGCTCACTCGTCGGCGGGGAGATCCATGAGTACACCCAGTTGCTCGAGGACACCCGGCACCAGGCCCTCGACCGAATGGTTCAGAACGCGACGCTGATGGGCGGCAATGCGGTCCTCTCGATGCGCTTTGACTCGTCCGAGATCGGCACCACTATGTCCGAAATCGTGGCCTACGGGACCGCGGTCGTGATCGTGCCAGACGCCAACGCCGGCCGCCCGACCATCGAGTAGGCCCGGATCCACCAGTCCAGCGCCGCAGGACGAGGCGCCGCTTCCGACAACGAGCGGCGCCGACGCGGCCCCTGCCTATTGCCAACTTGCCGGGACTGTCGAGAATGGGCCGATGCACAGCCGCCATTGCCTAAGAGCGTTGAGGGACACGAAACAGTGACCGGAGTAGTACGTGACTTACCCGGCGAACCTTCCCCGAGCAAAGGTGGGGTTAGTTCGGCGTTCCCGTACATCAACCGGGAGCTGAGTTCGCTCGAGTTTCAACATCGGGTCCTGCACGAGGCTGGGGATGAGCGAAATCCGTTGCTGGAGCGGGTCAAGTTCCTGGCCATCTTCGCCAGCAACATGGACGAGTTCTTCCAGATCCGCGTCTCTGGGCTGATGGAACAGGCCGAGGCGCATGCGGCGCCCGGGGCTCCGGGCGAGAAGCCGGCCACGGAGCAGCTGGCGGAAATCCGGACCCGAGTCCGCGAGTTGCTGCACCGCAACCGCGACATCTTCGAACGGGTCTGCTCCGACCTTAGCGCCGCAGGCATCCACATCGTCGACTATGCCGACGTTCCCGGGCACCACGCGGAGCTGCGGCGGCGCTTCATCGACGAGGTCTACCCTGTCCTCACGCCCCTGGCGGTGGACCCAGGCCATCCTTTCCCGTACATCAGCACCCTCAGTCTTTCCCTCGCGATTCGCATGGAGGACCCGGAGGATGGCGAGGAGCGATTCGCCCGGGTCAAGGTTCCGGCCGTGCTGCCGCGCTTCCTCCAGATCGAGCCGACCAGGTTCGTCCTTCTCGAACAGGTCATCGCGGCCAATTTGGACATGCTCTTCTCAGGCATGACCATCCTGGAGACGCACCTCTTCCGGGTCACCCGCGACGCCGATTTCGACCTCCAGGAGGACGAGGCAGACGACCTGATGCTGGCCCTGGAAGAGGAGCTGCGGCGGCGGCGATTCGGCCAGGTGGTGCGCCTGGAAGTTGACGTGGCCATGCCGTCCTCAATGCGCCAGATCCTCGAAAAGGGCGTCGGTGTCGACACCGACGACTGCTACGAGATTCATGGCATGCTCGATCACACCGGCCTGTGGAAGATCGCCGGGCTCGATCGGACGGATCTAAAGCTGCCCCCCTACTCGCCTGTCATCCCGCCTCGACTGGTGCCGCCCGACGAGGACGAGCCGGCGGACGTTCTGGCCGCCATCCGTGCCGGCGACCTCCTGGTGCACCATCCATACGAGAGCTTCGCCGCGTCTACGCAGAGGTTCATCTCTCAGGCCGCGACGGACCCCGACGTCCTATCGATCAAGATGACCCTCTACCGCACCAGCGGAGACTCGCCTATTGTCCGGGACCTCATCTCCGCTGCCGAGCGCGGCAAGCAGGTCGTGGTTCTGGTCGAGATCAAAGCTCGCTTCGACGAAGAAGCGAACATCACTTGGGCCCGCAAGCTGGAGCATGCTGGCGCCCACGTCGTGTATGGCCTGGTGGGCCTCAAGACACATTCCAAGACGGTGCTCGTGGTCCGGCGCGAAGGCTCCGCCCTGCGGCGCTACGTCCACATAGGCACGGGCAACTACAACCCCGGCACGGCCCGGCTGTACACGGACCTGGGACTGCTGTCGTGTCGGCCGGAGCTGGGCGCCGATGTCAGCGACCTCTTCAACGTGTTGACCGGCCTGTCGCGCCAACGTGACTTCCGACGTCTCATCGTGGCGCCGATGAACCTCCGAACGTGGATTCTGGCAATGATCCAGCGCGAGATGGACCACGCCGCAGCCGGCCGGAAAGCACGCATCGTGCTGAAACTGAACTCACTCGTGGACCCGGCTTGCGTGGCCGCCCTCTACGCTGCGGACCAGGCTGGCGTTAAGGTGGACCTGATCATCCGCGGCATCTGCTCGCTCTGGCCGGGCGTGCCGGGAGTAAGTGAGGGGATTCAGGTGCGGTCGATCGTGGGCCAATACCTGGAGCATTCGCGGGTGTTCTCATTTGCCAATGGCGGCATGCCGGAGTTGTACATCGGCTCGGCCGACCTGATGGAGCGCAATCTTGATCGTCGAGTGGAGGCTATCGTTCCCATCGAGGATCCAGAGGGCCGGGCTCGCATCGAATCGGCGCTCGAGGTCATGCTCGTTGACGATCGGCGGTCCTGGCAGCTCAGCCCGGACGGCACCTACCGTCGGACCGAGGAGATCAACGGCCGACCGGGTAGCATCGACACGTTCGAGACACTCAAGGAGCAGACCGCCGAGATGGCGGACGTGGCAGTCGCGGCACCTCACAGGCCCCACGCGGGCGTGGGTTCGCTAGATCCGAGGGCATAGGCGCGCAGTCAGAAGGGCGGACGTGGCCACCAGGCGGAAGATCGAAGTCGAGACCAAGTACCAGGTCAAGGTGCTCGGCGGGGCCGATCGATATCTTGTCGCGCCGGAGCTTGGCCCATTCACGGCCGATGGCCCCGTCCGATCGGTTCGAGTGGAGGACCGCTACATCGATTCGTCCGACTGGGCCTTCGCCAGGGCCGGCTTCGCGGCGCGTCTCCGCAAGACGTCCCACGGTACCCGCATCAACCTCAAGGCACTCAGCAGCTCCGGGGCTCGCCTGCAGCGGCGGCAAGAGATCGAAGGGCCGGCCGATGGGAGCCTGGTTCCTGGTAATTGGCCCTCGTCCAAGGCTCGCAGCTCGGTCCAGGAGCTTTGTGGTGAAGCGGCCCTCGTGGACCTGCTCACGATCCGACAGTTGCGACGCGTGCGTCAGCTACGCGCAGGCAACACCCGAGCCGAGCTGAGCGTGGATGAGATTGAGGTCGTCGGCAATGGCCAGGTCCTCGACACCTTCGAGGAACTCGAGGTCGAGCTGAAAGGCGGCAGTGAGACTCCCCTGGTGACTCTGGCCGATCTGCTCGATCGCAACGCCGGCCTGAGGCCGGTGTCGCGCTCCAAGCTCGAGCGGGCGGTGGAGACCATTCGAGCAGCTATGACGTCCCTGCCCAAGGATCTGCGACAGCGTTGGCAAGCGGCGCCGCTTGAGTTGCTGACCGGGAAGGCCGGGGCAGCCTCGGCGACCGCCGCGAGGCCTGCCGCGGAGACCGAGCCTGCCGAACCGACGCTCGCAGCCGAGGCCGCGCCTGAGGACGGGCCTGAGGTCGTGCCTGAGGCCGGGCCTGAGGCCGTGCCCGTTCCCAAGGCCGGGACGCGGAGACTCGGGATCCAGGCCGAAGACAGCATGTCCGAGGCCGCCCTGAAGGTGCTTCGGTTCCATTTCGCCCGAATGCAGAACCGCGAGGCCGGAACCCGCAGTGGTCTCGACACAGAGGACCTCCATGCCATGCGCGTCGCCACCCGCCGGATGCGCGCGGCCTGGCGAGTTTTCGACGACGCATTTAAGGCGGGCAAGACCAAGAAGTTGCGCCGCCGCCTCGAAACGATCGCAGACCGGCTCGGAGCCGCCCGCGACCTCGACGTCCTCATCGAGGGACTCGACGCTTATCGCCAGGCGCTCGACGAGGCGCAGCGGCCAGGCCTGGAGCCACTCCGGTCGCTGTGGTGGCACAAGCGAGACGTGGCCCGAGCGGAACTCGTTCGGGAGCTCGATTCGGACCGCTACGAGTCCTTCGTCAAGGAAACGTCTGCCTTCCTCGACGCGGGCGCCAATGCAGCGCCAAACGTGACCACGCCAACCGGGCCGCATCGCGTCCGCGACCGTGCGCCGTCCGAAATCTGGGCCACCTACGAAGCCGTTCGGGCCTACGAGCTCGTGCTGGCCTGGGCCGACATTGAGACTCTCCACAATCTGCGCATCTCGACCAAATGGCTGCGCTACGCGCTGGAGTTCTTCGGCGAGACGCTCGGCCCGGACGGTGACCCGCTCCTGGCTCAGGTGGCGGCACTGCAGGACCACCTTGGCAGTCTCCACGACGCAGACGTGGCCGCGAAATTCGCCCGAGAAGTCCTGGTTGCCAAAGCGGGGGAGTTATCCAAGATCGAGCGACGTGCGATCGGTGCCTACCTACGGTCCCGCGAACGCGAAGTTGCCCGCCGACGCCGCTCCCTCGGTCCGGTCTGGCGGGCCGTCAACGGCACCCCGTTCCGCCTGGCACTGGGCCGCGCCACAGCCGCCCAATAGGCTACCTCTCCGCTCAGCGCGCGCCATTGGCCGCGCCTGGTGGACAACGAGGCCTATCTGGAATCGAAAGGCTGTCCCACGCCTACTTCGATCGCACCCTCGAAAGGATGCGCGGGGAGCCCGGCTGGGTCGACCTTGGAGCCCATCTGCCGTTCGCGGCCAAGGATCTCGAGCGCATCGGCCACCGGATCACAAACGTCGCCGAGGAAGTCGTTCCAATCGACCGGCCTGGTCGAGGACCTCTCCTTAGGACGCAGAGGATTGCGGAATCGATGGCCTGGCTGGACGTGCGATGATCGGGCCGTGCACGCCACTGACGAGATCCAGCTCCACCTGCTCCGCCATGCCCACGCCGGCGACCCAAGGAAGTGGAACGGTCCTGATTCCGACAGGCCACTCTCCGAAAAGGGCCGGCTCCAGGCGGTGAGATTGGGCCGCTTTCTGGCCGACATCGGTTTTCTTCCGGACCTGATCATGAGCTCACCACTCGTTCGCGCTCTTGAGACAGCACGGCTCGTGGTGACCCCCCTTGGCCTGCCGATCGTAGTGACCAACGCCCTGGCAGCGCCGCTGGACCTCGAGTCACTCGACCGGCTGCTGGCCGGCGCCGGCAACCCGCGTCGGCCCTTGCTGGTTGGCCACGATCCTGACTTCAGCATGCTGGCGGCCGAACTTGTGGGAGTGTCGGAACTGCACGTCCGCAAGGGCACTCTGCTGCGCATTGACACGCCGCGGCCGCTGGACGCCGGAAGCGGCCTTCTGCGCTGGCTGCTGCCGCCCGATCTCCTGACCGCCGGTACTGACGGTTGACCATCTAGGACGACGGCATATCCTTCGGCATAGACCCACGCGCGCCCCGCCGGAGGGCGCTCGACCATCTACCAAAGCGAAAAGGGGCTGGAATGGCAAAGGGCAAGTCCAATAAAGGCGTGAAGGCTCACGTTGTCGCGCCGGTTGTCTCCAGCGAGAGGCCTAAGAAGGCGTCCGTTCCGCGTCTGGTGCGCAAGCACCTCCGGCAGCTCGAGCGCCAGCTTTCCGACGCCGCCCGCCAGGAGCGCAAGCGACTGCGCAAGCTGGAGCGGGCCACCTTCCGGCGCCAGACGCTCCAGGCGGCACTGGAGGAGCTGCGCGGCGAAACCGCAGTGGCAATAGCGGCGCCGCCGGTGGCAGCCCCGGCAAGTGTCGCCGCCACGGCTCCGGCCGCCAGCGCCACGGCTCCGGCCAGCAGCGCCACGGCTCCGGCCAGCACTCGCCCCGCCGCCAAA
>CABDYL010000117.1_pt1 | contig 25177 bp, 20 predicted proteins | sample 3131931 | NCBI WGS metagenome assembly CABDYL01 (sample SAMEA5534337, study PRJEB31848) | metagenome | biome: tundra; feature: field; material: soil | place: USA | collected 2013-05 | depth 0.45 m
CACCCAGCCCATCCCATCAACGTTCTGGTGCTTACCGCTCGGTGCCGGCGAGAAGGGCGCGGGAGATCCGAACACGGTCGGGGCGACGATTGCGCCGCTCGGTGCCGGCGAGACGGCCGCGGTTGTTGCGCCAATAGAAGCTGGCGCGCCGCCACCAAGGTTCTGGCCCGGCAGGAAGAGGCCACTGCCCACAAAGGCGACGACCGCGAGTGCTGCCGCGAAACCCGCCGCGACCGCAAGCCGGCGTCCGTGCCACATGTCCAATCGAGCGTTGCCGCGCGACCCGGCGACGAGCGACATGCGGTCTATTCGGTCGCGCAGGTATTCGGGCGTGGCCGGCGGAACGACGGTTCGGCGAAGCTCGGCGCGAACGTCGGCTTCCAGGTCGCGGTCGAACTCGGAGTTGTTCATCGGGCATCCTCTAGCCGCGGCCGCATGGACCGAAGCGCATAGTGAAGGCGGGACTTGACGGTGCCGGAAGGCACGTCCAGCCGGGCGGCGATCTCATCCACACTGAGGTCGGCCCAGTAGCGCAGGATCACCACGATCCGGTGGTCGACGTCGAGGCGGGCGATGGCGCGTGACACGGCATCGCGCGCAGAGATGTGGCCGCTCGCATCCGAAACGGCCGGGTCGGCGAGTTCCGCTAGCGGCCTGATCCGCTCGTGGGCGCGTCTTCTCAGGCGTTGGCGGCATTCGTTGACGAGGATGCGCCCGAACCAGGCATCGAAACGGCCGGGATCCCGCAGGCTCCGGCGATGACGCCAGGCCGACGCGAACGCCTCCTGAGTGGCATCGTCAGCGTCACCCGAATCGCCGAGGATCGCCCAGGCAAGGCGGTAGGCCGAGTCGATCTGACGTCGTGTCAGCGCGGCAAACACCTCGTCGCTGGTCTCGTTCGTCACCGATTCCCTCCACTGCGTCGTCGCTGCGGGCTCAGTTGTTCGCTCCATGCCCAATACGAGTACACGGGCGAGCAGTTCGTTCACGCAATTCTGGGGTGCCCGCGCCGCAGCGGCGCCGCGCTGTCGCATTCGCGACACGAGCCGCGTCGGCGGGCGGTGGGCCTTGCGGCGGATGCCCGCTACGATTGCTCGATGAACCACCTCGACAGCCTGCTGGACATCATCGATCAGGGCGAGCTCCGCTACGGCGAGCGCTTGGCCTTCGGCATGCGCGATGACGGCGGCTCGACCGAGCACTGGACCTACCGCGAGCTGAACCGCCGCAGCCGCATCATCGCCTGGCGGCTTCGGGGTCTTGGGTTGGAGTCGGGCGACCGGCTGCTGGTCTGGACGCCGTCCAGCCCGGCGGTGCCCGCGCTGATGTTCGGGGCCATGCGCGCGGGCCTGACCCTCGTCCCGCTGGATCTTCGAATGTCCTCCGACGCAATCGAGCGGATCGTGCAGCGAGCAGATGCGCGCCACCTCATCCTGGGGGAGGGACGCGACGCACCCGATCCGGCCGATGCCCGCCTCGAGCGCTTCCCCACATCATTCGTGGAGCGCCTGGCGGCGGATCCAGACGCAAGTTTCCCGGGCGACTGGGAGGCGCAGGTCAACGGCTGGCGGCGCCCCGGACCCCAGGATCTGGCCGAGATCATCTTCACTTCGGGCACGACTGGTGAGCCGAAGGGCGTGATGCTCAGCCACGCCAACCTGATCGGCACGCTTGAGGCAGCTCATTACGTGCTGCCCGAGCAGGAGCACCGCTGCGTCTCGCTCTTGCCGCTGTCGCATCTGCTGGAGCAGGTCGCTCTCGTCTTCTATGCCATGAGCATTGGCGCCCACGTGCTGTACGTCCGGAGCCGCAACCCGCGGGTCATCTTTGAGGCGATCCGCGACCACCGCACCACCACGCTCGTTGTCGTACCTCAGGTCATCGACCTGTTTTGGTCGGCGATCGAGCGGGAGGTCGCGCGGCAGGGCAAAACAGCGATGTTCAATCGAATGCGCCCGATCGCCCGACGGCTCCCCTACCCCGTGCGCCGGCGCCTCTTCTCACAGGTCCACGCGCAGCTGGGCGGCTCATTGAACCTGATGATCTGCGCCGCGGCGTTCCTGCCGCCGGCCCTGCAGCAAGCCTGGGAGGACCTCGGCGTCGTCGTCATGCAGGGCTACGGCGCAACGGAATGCGGCGTCGGGTCGGCCACCAGTCGACGCGATCACGGCCTCGGGACGGTGGGGCGGACGATCCCGCCGGTGCAGGTGGAGCTCGCCGACGACGGCGAGGTCCTCGTCGCCGGGCCGACCGTCTTCAGCGGGTACTGGAGGGCCCCGGGTCCCTCGGCGGCCGCGTTCACCGCGGACGGCTGGTACAAGACCGGTGATATCGGCCGGCACGACGCCGCGGGGCACCTGGTCCTGATGGGCCGCAAGAAGGACATCATCGTCCTGCCGAACGGCTTGAACGTGTACCCCGAGGACGTCGAGAACGCTCTGCGCATGGCCGGGATCCGCGACTCTGTGGTGGTCGAACCCGTGCCCGGCCGAATCGAAGCGGTGGTATTGGCGCCGGGCGGACCGGTTCTGCCGCAGCCCGGCGAGCCGCCCGATGCCACGCGCGCCCCTGAGATCGGCGACCCGGTGAAGGTGCGCGCGGCGATAGAAGCCGCCGTCCGCACCGCGAATAAGACGCTGGCGGTCCATCAACGAGTGGTCGCCTGGCGGCTCTGGCCGGACGCCGACTTCCCGCGGACCCACACGTTCAAGGTGCAGCGCGACCGAGTCCGAGCCTGGGCCGTTGTGGATGAGCCGCTGCCGGTTCGAGAAGACCACCCCTCGCCGTCTGGCAACGGGCGGCGAAGAACCCAGTAAGTGCCCGACCGGCCACGTGCGGTTACCGCATGCAACCGCCAAAGCCATTGGCCGTTGGGACAATGGCTCGTGATCAGCCGGGGGGCCAGGCCATGGGGCGCCCACCGAGCAGGTGAACGTGCAGGTGGTCCACGGTTTGGCCGCCGTCGCGACCGACGTTCACAACTAGACGGTAGCCACCCTCGGCGATCCCCTCCTGCGTGGCGACCCTGGCGGCCGCGGCAAAGATCGCGCTCACGGTGGCGGTGTCCGCCGCGCTCAGGTCACGGACCGATGGTATGTGCTTTCGAGACAGCAGCAGGACGTGCGTGGGGGCCTGGGGCGAGAGGTCGCGAATGGCCACAACCGTGTCATCGGAATACACGTGGGCGGCTGGCAGCTCGCCGGCGACAATACGACAGAAGAGGCAATCGGACGACATGGTGCGCTCCCTGCTGGTCCCAGACGGGGCGGTTTGTGGCCACGTCGATCTTGCTACTCCGGAGCGCAGTTCGCCAGGGGTTCGTGCGGGCGTACGAACCGTGCCGGGCGTGCGGAGCTAGCACGATGGCCAGACGCTAGACCGCGATCGCCTCCAACGCTACCCAATCTTCCTCCGCCCAGCGACGGGCCACCGCCAGGCCCGCGGCTTCGAAGGCGGCGCGGACATCGCCTTCCCGGTCGCGGAAGATGCCCGAGGCCAGCATGTGGCCGCCCACGGCCAGCTCCCCGCGGAGTGGGGGCGCCAGCAACACGAGGAGCGAGGCGATCAAGTTGGCGAGGACAATGTCGAAGGGGCCCTCGCCGGACGGCGCGCTGCCCTGACGAACGCGCAGTCGGCGCGACTGGCCGTTGAGGCGAGCGTTGGCAGTCGTTGACTCCACCGCGATCGGGTCTGTGTCCACTCCGAGCATCTCGCCCGCACCGAGCTTGCCGGCGGCGATGGCCAGGATGCCCGAACCGCAGCCGACATCGATGACACGAGCCGCTCCGTTGCGAGCCCGGCCGTGCGCCAGCAACCCCTCTTCGGCGAGGGTCTCGAGAGCGGCCAGACATAACCGGGTGGTGGGATGGAGCCCCGTCCCGAAAGCCATGCCCGGGTCCAGAGACAGAACCACGTCGCCGGGCAGCGCCCGGTGGCGGCGCCAAGTGGGACGAATGACCATGCGCCGCCCGATTCGCAGCACCGGGAAGTGACTCTTCCACGCCTCGGCCCAGTCTTCCTCGCGAACGAGGCGCGTCCGTAACTCACCGATGGGCCGCAAACCGAAGGCCTGGAGATGGCCCAGGGCAGTCTCGGCAGCGCCGATCGCGGCCTCGACGGCGGCCGGGTCGCGGCCGGGCAGGTAGGCCCGCACGATTGCCGGCTTGGTCGGGTCCACGACCGCGCCGAGTCCCTCATCGGTGAGGTTGAAGCCCGGCTCGACGCTCGTCCCACCGGGCGCGAAGCGGGTCAGTATCTCGCTCACGGCCTCGACGGCTTCGATGTCGGCGGCCACCGAAAACTCGACCCATACTCCCGGACCGAGCGCCCCTAGGTCGGCCGGCTCGCCGGCTCCAGCCGCCGCTTCGGCCCCGATCGGCCCGCCGTCTCCCGCCGCCGCTTCGGCCCTACCCAATGGCATCCTTGACCCGATCCAGGATGCCGCCGGTCAGGACTGGCTCGCCGGACTCGGCGGCCAGTTCCTCGAGCAGCTGGCGCTGCCGCTTCGACAGCTTCGTCGGCACCGCCACTCGAACCGTCACGTGCAGGTCGCCCCGCGAGCCTGTTCGGCGGAGATGGGGGACGCCGCGACCGCGCATTCGGATCTCAGTCCCGGACTGTGTTCCCGGCCGGATCTCCAGCTCCTCCTCGCCCTCGATGGTCGGGATCCGGACGCGCGTGCCCAGCGCCGCCTGAGCGATCGAGACAGACAGGTCGTGGTAAACCTCGGTGCCGTCGCGTCGAAGCTGCGGGTGGGGAGTGACGTGAACGGCCACGTACAGGTTGCCGCCCGGGCCGCCGCGAGGACCAGCCTCGCCCTCGCCGGAGAGTCGGATCTGGTGGCCTTCGTCGATACCGGCCGGAATGGAGACGCGCAGCTTCTTGTGCCGGGATACTCGGCCGTCACCTCGACAGGCACCGCAGGGCGAGCTGATGACGCGGCCCTCGCCGTTGCAGCGGTTGCACGCCGTGACGTTGACCATCTGCCCGAGCATCGTCTGGCGCACGGCGCGAATCTCACCCCGGCCGCCACAGTGCGAGCAGGTCGTGGGCGTGCTACCTAACGCCGCGCCGCTGCCGCCGCAGGTCCCGCACTTGTCGAGCAAGTCGAACTCGATCTCCTTGTCGACCCCATGGACGGCCTCGCCAAACGCGATGCGCAGGTCATAGCGCAGATCCGAGCCGGCCGTGTGCCGACTGCGTCGGGCGCCGCCGGCCCCTGCTCCGCCCATGCCGGAGAAGAAGGCGTCGAAGAGATCGCCGAAGCCCCCGAAGCCCTCGTCGAATGGCGAGCCAGCTCCACCAATGTCGCCGAGCCCAGCCCTTCCAACCGTGTCGTATACCTGACGCCGCTTTGGATCGGACAGGACCTGGTAGGCCTCGTTGGCCTCCTTGAACCTGTCAGCGGAACCGGCCTCGGCGCTCACGTCGGGGTGATACTGCTGGGCGAGCTTGCGGAAGGCGCGCTTGATGTCCGCATCGGACGCGTTGCGCTCGACGCCGAGGATTTCGTAGTAGCTCTTTTCTGTCGGCATGTCGGTCAGAAGGATACGGGACGAACGCCCGGGGCGAGTCCACGCGCTCCGGCGGCACGGCCGATAGCCGCTACGACAGCAGCAACTTCCCCAACCGACGTGACGTGATAGCCAGGCCGATGGTGCCCATCGCGATCAGATAGACCAGGTCGATTAGCAGCGTGGCGTCGAGGGAGCCCGTCGTGAAGGCTCGGATCAGATGGACGCCTCGGTATAGCGGAGTTAGCTGGACAAAGGTCTGGACGGCCGTCGGATAGGCGTCGATCGGGTAGAACGTGCCCGAGAAGAGGAACATCGGCATGATCGCGAGCTGCAGATAGTCGAAGTCGCGCCACTTGCGGACGAAGGTAGTGGCCGCCATTCCCGCCCCGGCGAAGGCATAGCTCACCACCATTGACGCCGGAAAGGCGAGCAGCCCGAGCGGCGAGAGGAGCAGGCCCATGCCGGCCACCCCCAGAGCCGCCACGACTCCGAGGAAGCCGATCGAATAGAGGCTGCCCCGCATCAGGGCCCACATGACTTCGCCCAGGGCAACGTCCTGGAGCGACATGGGCGTTGTAATGATCGCGTCGTACAGCTTCGCGTACTTCAGCTTGTAGAAGAAGTTGTTCGAAGTCTCGTAGATGGCGCCGTTCATGGCCGACGAGGCGAGCAGCGCCGGCGCGACAAATACGGCGTACGGAACGCTCCGGCCGTCCCCCAGCGGCACGTCCCCGATCAGTGCGCCCACTCCGAACCCCATCGAGAAGAGGTAGAAGAGGGGCTCGAAGAAGCCGGAGAAGATGACCATGAAGCTGTGCCGGTAGACGAGCATGTTCCGCTGCACCAGGCGTGTCGGACGCCGGAGCAGCAGCGGCGGCGAGATGCGGAGGGCCAGCATCTAGACCTCGAGCCTGCGTCTGAAGGTGATCCGAGCGGCAGCCAGGCCGGCGGCCCCAACCACGACCAGAACCGCGATGTGAACCGATAGCCCTAGCGGGTCGATCTGCCCCAGCGATAGCGACCGGGCCGCGGCCACGCCATGGTAGAGAGGCGTGATCCAGGCGACGGGCTGGAGGAAGAGCGGCAGATTCTCGATCGGGAAGAAGGTTCCGGAGAACAGAAAGAGGGGCGTGATCCCAAAGCGGAAGAGGGCGTTGAAGCCACCATCGCCTTTCTGGGTGGCCGTGAAGGCCATGATCGGGGCGGCGAAGGCCATAGCCGTCAGGACCGCCACCGGTACGGCCAGCACGACGAACGGCGAGACCGCCGCGCCAACGGCCACGATCACCACCAGGAACAGGACCGACAGCAGAGTGGCTCGGAAGGCGATCCACATGAGATCGCCGGCGAGGAGGTCCAGGGCGTTCAGTGGGGTGTTCAGGGCGGCCTGATATGTCTTTTCCCACTCGATCTTGGTCATGATCGGCCAGGCCGATTCGAATGCGGCCGCCATCATTGCCTGGGTGACCAGCAATGCGGGGGCGATGTAGTCGAGGTACGGCACGCCGCCGAGAGCGCCCGGGTTGCGGTTCACGTAAAGTCCCAAGCCGATGCCCATGGCCACGAGATACAGGAACGGCTGCGAGAGCCCGGAGAGCAGGTGGCTGCCCCAGCCACGACGAAAGACCAGCAAGTCATGTTCGAGGACACGCAACGATCGGCGCGAGGCGATGGCGCCGGGCCGGGCGAGCCGCAAACCGATGACGATCCTGCGGGCGAGGCTCCTGCGGGCGAGGCTCATCAGTCGACCAGGCTGCGGCCGGTGAGACGAAGGAAGACATCCTCGAGACTGCTGCGGCGGACGAGAACACTGGCCGGGCGAAGCCCGCGCTCGTAAGCGGTTGCGGCGGCCGCCTCGCCGTCCGAGGTGTACACCAGAACGCGATCCGGCAGCTGCTCGATGCGCTCGGCCAGACCCTCGAGCTTTTCGCCGAGCACGGCCGAGTCGTCCGTCTCGCCTTCTGGCCGATGGAACCGCAGCTCCAGAACCTCGCGCGTGACGTAGTGATCGATCAGCTCCCGCGGCGAGCCCTGGGCGACGATCTTGGCCCGATCCATGACCACGAGGCGGTCGCACAGCTGCTCGGCCTCATCCATGTAGTGGGTCGTGAGGCAGAGCGTGACGCCGCGCTGCTTGAGTCGATACAGCCGATCCCACAACAGATGGCGGGCTTGCGGATCGAGCCCCGTCGTCGGCTCATCCAGGAGCAGCAGCGAGGGCTCGTTGATGAGCGATCGAGCGATGACGAGACGCCGCTTCATACCGCCGGAGAGCGGCTCCACTTTGTCGTTGGCACGCTCGGTCAGTTGCACGAAGTCGAGCAACTCGTTGGCTCGGCGGCGCGACTCGGCCCAGGACAGGTCGAAGTAGCGGCCGTAGATCAGCAGGTTCTCCAGGACGCTCAGCTCGCTGTCGAGCGTGTCGGCCTGGGGCACGACCCCGAGACGCGCCCTGATCCGCGCGCCGTGGTGGGCCGGGTCAAGCCCGAAGACGGTCAGCTCGCCCGTGGAAACCGGCGACACCGTGCCGATCATGCGCATGGTCGAAGTCTTGCCCGCGCCGTTGGGCCCCAGGAACCCAAAGGCCTCGCCCGGGGCGACGTCGAAGTCGATGCCGTCGACGGCCGTGAACGCGCCGAAGGACTTCGTCAAGCCACGGGCATGGATGAGTGGTTCGCTGGAGGATGATGTGTCAGACACGCCCCGATGGTACCGCCAGCCGGCCGCTTAGCCCGGATCCGCTGGTCCAACGCTGCAAGTCGTCTGGCGGGCACATACGCGCCGGGTAGGTCCTGGGACGATCAGGCGTGGCCCGCCACCCCTTCGGCGCGCATATCATCCTCGTATACCAAGCAAGGTGAGGCGTGGACGAGTTTTGGGTTTGTCAGCACTGCAAGTCGCTCAATAGATTCGGTTCCGGCAAGTGCTACGGCTGCAGGAACAAGTACGGCTCAATCCCGAAAGAAGTCGGCACGCTCGCTCGCGGCGCCGGGGCTCCCACGCCACTGCAGTCGCCGTTGCCGGCCAATCGGAGTGCCGGCCCAGCGCCCGCCCCGTACCTGGCTCGCCCGGTCGCCCTCGCCCCTGTCCAGACCCCAGCCAGAAAGAACGCCCCGCGTGAATTGCACTGGCCCCATCCCATCGAGGCTATGCGCCAGAAGGTAGCCCGATCGCTTGCCCTGCGCCAGTCTGTCCAAGTGGCCTCGCTCGGCTACTTGACCGCATTGCTGATGACGTTGCTAGTGGTCGGCGGCGCGATGCTGGTCATGAACCTGACGCCGGCGCTGAGCTACCTCCTCCAGCATATGAACGCCGCCGACGCCTGGGGGAGCCTCAGCGCGGGCCAACAGGGCACAGTACAGACGCTGGGCCTCGGAGTGGCGGTCCTGGCGATAGTCAGCCTCCTCTGCTTCTCGGTGTTCCTGGGCCTGACCACCCACAACGCTACGGGCCTCGGGGCCGGCCAGCCACTGCTCACACCCTACCGGGCCGGCCTCTGCTGGGCGAGCGCCGTATGGGCCCTGGCTCGCATCGCGGTGGGGCTGATCGTGCCGGCGATGATCATCTGGAAGGGTTACACCATTCCGGGGCTGATCGCGATGGTCGTGGCTGTCGAGATCGCCCAAAGGCATATCGATGATCCGGTGGGCTGGCTGACCCGGCCAGCTCGCCATCTCCCCGACCTGTATGCCAAGCTGGGCATCGAGGGCTCAGTCGCTTCTCCGCTCGCCTCCCTGTGGTCGATCAGCTTCCGGATCGCCAACCTTCTGGCCATCGCGATAGCGGCTCTGCCTGCCTTCGCCTTACTCGTCCACACTGCGGCAACCCTGGCGGGCCGGACCGAAGTCGTGGGTTGGCAGACTGGCGGCTTTGGGCCGGCGCAGATCGGCATCGCCATTCTCATCGTGAGTCTGGCCGGCTGGGCGTTCGGGTCGCTGGCGATGCTGGTGCCGATCACACTCGGTCTGGTCCAGCGCCAACGGACTCGCAGGACGCTCGTTCGCGTGGGCCGGTCTCGGTCGTGGGTGGCGCGGCCCGGCGAAGGCGGCCACGCGACCGCGGGGCCGTCCGGAGGCGACCCATTCGGCGACGATCCTGATGACAGGATCGTGGAGCGCGTGCCCAGATACGTCGAGCAGTACGACCCTGCCGTCGGCGACCCAACGCCGGGCGAGGCGGGGTCCGGCGGCCCGGTGGCACCCGGCCCCGAGCCCAGGTCCTCCGAATTGGACCCCGCCTCCGAACCAATCGTCTGACTCAACAAAGGCTATAAGCAAGAAGCCCCGGGTTTTCCCCGGGGCTTCTTGTATTTGTGCCCGCTTGTGCCGACCGCGATCACGCCTCCTTGTATTCGCCTTCGACGACTTCCTCACCCGCATCGGCCGGACCAGCGGGCTGGGCCTCGCCGGCCTCGTCGTCCGGTCCGCCAGCCGGCTCAGCCGCAGCCTCAGTCGCGGCAGCAGCCTGATAGGCCGCCGTGCTCACCTTCTGGAGCTGCTCGATGAGCGCCTCGGACGATGACTTCACTACCGCCAGGTCGCTGCCCTTGAGGGCGGCCCGGACTGCCTCGACGCGGCTCTCCGTCTCGGCCCGATCCTCGGGCGCGACCTTATCGCCGAGGTCGCGCAGGGTGCGTTCAGCCTGGTAGACCAGCGCGTCGGCCTGGTTGCGGGTCTCAACTTCTTCCTTGCGAGTGCGGTCCTCGTCGGCGTGGGTCGCGGCCTCTTTGACCATACGGTCCACGTCATTCTTTGACAGCATCGAGCTGGCCGTAATGCGGACCTGAGTCTCGCGGCTCGTGGCCCGATCCTTGGCCTTGACGTCGAGGATGCCGTTGGCGTCGATGTCGAACGTAACCTCGACCTGCGGGATGCCTCGCGGAGCGGGCGGAATGCCGTCGAGGATGAACTTGCCGAGGGTCTTGTTGTCGGTGGCGAAGTCACGCTCGCCCTGAAGGACGTGGACCTCCACCTGGGTCTGGTTGTCCGACGCGGTCGAGAAGACCTGGCTCTTGCTTGTCGGGATGGTGGTGTTGCGGTCGATGAGCCGGGTCATGACGCCGCCCATCGTCTCGATGCCGAGCGAGAGCGGAGTAACGTCGAGGAGGAGGACGTCCTTGACCTCGCCGGCCAGCACGCCGGCCTGGATCGCGGCGCCGATGGCCACGACCTCGTCCGGGTTCACGCCTCGATGCGGCTCCTTGCCGCCGAACATCTGCTTGACGGCCTCGATGACCGAGGGCATCCGGGTTTGGCCGCCTACGAGCACGATCTCGTCGATCTCGGAGGGCTTGAGCCCGGAGTCGCGGATGGCCTGGGAGACCGGGCCACGCGTCTTGTCGATCAGATCCGCGGTCAGGTCTTCGAGCTTGGCTCGCGACAGCGCGATCACGAGGTGCTTTGGCCCGGTCGCGTCGGCCGTGATGTAGGGCAGGTTGATCTCGGTCGTGGTGGTGGTCGAGAGTTCGATCTTGGCCTTCTCGGCGGCTTCCTTGAGCCGCTGGAGCGCCTGCTGATCCGTGCGCAGGTCTATGCCCTGATCGCGCTTGAACTCAGCCAGCAGCCACTCGATGACGCGCTGGTCGAAGTCGTCGCCGCCGAGGTGGGTGTCGCCGTTGGTTGCCTTGACCTCAAAGACGCCTTCGCCCAGCTCCAGGATCGAAATGTCGAAGGTGCCGCCACCCAAGTCGTACACGGCGATCTTCTCGTCGTGCTTTCGGTCCAGGCCGTATGCCAGAGCAGAGGCGGTGGGCTCGTTGATGATCCGCTTCACGTCCAGGCCGGCAATGCGGCCGGCGTCCTTGGTCGCCTGGCGCTGGGTGTCGTCGAAGTACGCCGGGACGGTGATGACCGCCTCAGTGACCTTCTCGCCCAGGTACGCCTCTGCGTCCGCCTTCAGCTTCTGCAGGATCATGGCGCTGATTTCGGGCGGGGTGTAGGTCTTGCCGTCGGCCAGGTCGACCTTGATGCCGTCGCTGTGCGAATCGAGTTCCACCTTGTACGGGACCAGGCCGAGGGAGTGCGCCACTTCCGGATCGTCGAAGCGGCGGCCCATGAAGCGCTTGATGGAGTAGACGGTGTTGCCGGGATTGGTGACGGCCTGCCGCTTAGCCAGCTGGCCTACGAGACGATCGCCACTTTTCGTGAAGGCGACGACCGAGGGGACCGTCCGACCGCCCTCGGCGGACGGAATGACGGTGGGCTCGCCGCCCTCCATCACCGCCACGACGGAGTTCGTCGTGCCCAAGTCGATGCCAATGATCTTGCCCATCTATGCAGTGCTCCTTGCTGATATCGGATGTGTCAGTTGATGTGTGAGGTGGTGTCGCCGGGGGTGGTGCCGCCATCGGCGATCGCGACCATGGCTGGTCGCAGGACTCTGTCGCGGACTCGGTAGCCGCGCTGTATCTCGGCCACGACCTCGCCTTCGGGCCGGCCTGTGGACGGGACCGTGGCGATGGCTTCGTGCTCGCGCGGATCGAAGGCTCGGCCGATGGCCTCAATCGGAGTCACGCCTTCGCTCTCCAGCAGAGCCCGCAGTTTGCGGTCCAAAAGCGTGATCCCTTCGATCCAGGCCACGCCCTTGAGTTCGGCCGGCATCGCCTCCAGGGCCCGATCGAAGTCGTCGGCCACGACCAGGAGCTTGAGCAGGAGAAACTCGCTGGCCAGGCCCATGTCGCGTTCGCGGTCCTCGGCCGTTCGCCGCTTGAAGTTGGCGAAATCGGCTGCGGTGCGCTGTAGGCTGGCCAGATGTTCGGCCGCCAGGCCCTTGGCCACCTCAAGCTGGGCGGCCAGCTGCTCGACCGTCTCGTCGGTCGTGAGGGATCCTGAGTGCGGTCCATCGGCGGCCTGGCCGGGCCAGTCGCCAGCAGCGCCACGGTGGTGCGTTCGCGGATGAGACTGACGATCAGGCATACAAATGCTCCACCAGTTCGCTCATAAGCCCCGAAACAAACTCGACCGAGGCGATCGCTTGGGCGTATGGCATGCGTGTTGGCCCGAGGACGCCGACCACACCGACGGCCCGACCAACCCGGCCGTACGGCGCCAGGATGAGCGAGACGTCCTGCATCTCGAGGGGGCGGTTCTCATGGCCGATGAACACCTGAATGCTGCCGGCCTCAGCCACGCTCTCCACCAGCGAGCCGAGGTAGGCCCGGTTCTCCAGGGCCGCGAAAATCTGCCGGACCTTCGCGCTCCGATCGAATTCCGGGGCGGCCATGACGTTGAGCAGGCCATCGCTGAAGAGATCGTCGATTACCGAGGCATCGAACTCACGCATGGTCCGGAGCAAGCCCTCGCCGGCCCGACGCAGAAGGTCCGACTCGACAGTCAGCTGAGATTCGTGGGGCAGATCCGACAGGGCGGCCATGATCTCGTCCGCCGTGCGGTCAACCGCAAGCACGTTCAGGAGCCCCGCGACTCGGTCCAACTGCTCCTGATCGGTTGTTTCCGGCAGGTTCTGGAGAGCCTGCTTCATCGTGCCTTCACGGAAGACAACGACCATCATGGCCATCCGATCCTGAACCGAAACCAGGTCGATCCGTCGCACCCGCACCGTCTGAGGCTTGGCCGTCGTCGCCAGACCGGCGGTGCCGGTCTTGGCTGCTAGCGTGCTGGCCGCGAGGCGGAACCAGTGCTCGCTGACGAACTCCACCTGGCCGAACTGATGGCGGATCATCCGCTGCTCGACGGCAGGCAGCGACCACTCGTCTGCGAGATCCTGGACGTAGTAGCGATAGCCCTCGTCAGTCGGCACTCGGCCGGCCGAAGTGTGGGGATGCGTCAGCAGGCCCAGGGCCTCCAGGTCGGACAGGGTATTGCGGACCGTGGCGCTGCTGACTCCCATGGGGTAGTGGGAGACAAGCGAGCTCGAGCTGACGGGCGTCGCGGAGGTGATGTATTCGTCTATGACGGCCCGCAGGATTGCGCCCGATCGCGCGTCGAGCGAGCCGATGGTGCGGCGTGGCCGTCGCGCCATGCTTGACTCCATTTCACGCCGGTCCAATGTCGAGGTGCGACCTCCGACGGAACGCGGCCTAGCCCAGGGCAGAAGGTCCGCCGCCGCCTGGCAACCCCCGGGTTGGCCTGGCTTGGGCGGCGGTTAGCACTCTCACCATGAGAGTGCTAACGTGCTAAGTGGATGGTACCAGCGAGCCCCGGAGAGTGTCAACGGCAGGGCCGACGTGTGGCTCGGCGTCCGCGCGGAGCAGATGCGAGAGGGCTCGCACCCAGATGCGGCGCCCGCTCGGGCCCCCGAAACGCGGATGCGCCCGCAACCGCCTCAATGTTGCCGCAAGCCGCAAGAACGCGGCAGGGTCAGCATCGATACGGCCACGAGCGCATCCCGCTACACACAACGGTTAGCACCCCCGGCGAACCAGATCGTCAGGCGTGGGCCAGGCTCCCGCTCCCCGCTCCCCTGGAGACGGAATCGACGGTCACTGCGGCGAGCAGGACGAGACCCGTCGCGACCAACTGCCACTGAACCGAGAACCCCAGAAGGAAGAGGCCGTTGTAAATGGCTCCGATGACCAGTCCTCCGAGGAGGCCGTGGATTGCCCTGCCACGGCCGCCGAAGAGGCTGGTGCCGCCGATGACCGCGGCGGCGACGGCGTAGAGCACGAGCTGGCCGCCGTTGATGTTGGTCGTCATACCGCCCAGCTGCGAGAGGTAGATGATGCCGGCCATCCCCGCGGTGAGCGAACAGAGGATGAACCCCGAAATGCGCACGCTGGACACGCTGATGCCGGCCCGCCGGGACGCCTCGGCATTGCCACCGACCGCATACACGTGACGTCCGAACTGGGTCCGCTCGAGCAGCACCGTCCAGGCCGCGAGCACGACGATGACGACGGGGATGACCCATGGCACGCCGATGATCGGCAGGAGCACGCCTCGGTCTATGTTGCAGATGGCCACTACCGCGATCCCCGCCGCTGCCACGAAAGCGATCTTGGCGACCGTCAGGCCCACGGGCGGAGCCACCAGGCCGCTGCGGCGCCGCCCGGCGTCACGCAGCCACATGGTCGCGCCGAGCAGCCCAACGATCGCTGCCAGCCCGATCCAGCCGATCATCGGATCGATGTAGGCATACACAATGCCGTACAGGACCTTCTGGTCGGCAGACACGCCGCTGATTGCTACGCCCCCGGCGGCACCGAGGATGATGATCATGACCCCGAACCAGATAAGGTAGCCGGCCAGGGTTACGATGAACGCGGGTAGCCGCAACCGGGTGATGATAATTCCCTGGAGGGCCCCGATCGCCGCGCAGACGAGCAGCGCGGCGATGACGGCTGCCCACCAGGGCCAGCCGGGGTCGTGCTGCACCAAGTTGCCGGCCACGATCCCGCCGATCGCCGCGACATAGCCGATGGAAAGGTCGATCTCGCCCAACAGCAGGACGAAGCCTTCGCCCATCGCCAGCACGATGAACACCGCGCTCTGGTCGAAAAGGTTGACCAGGTTGCCCGGCGAGAGGAAGACGTGGTTCGGGCTAACGATCTGGAAGACAACCGTGACGGCGATGAGGGCGGCCACGACGGGCAGCACGCCGGCGTCGCCGCTCCTTACCCGGACGACCCACGCCCTCAGGTACTCGCCCAGTGACTGGGCGATGATCTCCGGCGGGATGACGTCGACCGCCGCGGCAGTCAGATCCGGCGCGGCTTCAGCCTCGGCCGCAATGTCGGGAGCGGTCTTGCTCCCCGATTTGTCCTCGATCGAAGCCACGGTTCAGCCCTTTCTTTGGCTGGAGTCGGATGCGAGCACCTCGCGGCTCGACCCGCCAGTGGTCATGAAATCCACCACGCGCTGCCGGTCGAAGGACGAGAGCCGGTCCTGGACGACCATGCGGCCCAGGTGAAGGACGGCGACCCGGTCGGCGACCTCGAAGACGTCGTTTAGGCTGTGAGAGATGACCATGACGGCGAGGCCGTGATCCTTGAGCCGCCGAACGAGATCCAGCACCATCTTGGTCTGGGCCACGCCGAGAGCCGCCGTGGGCTCGTCCAGCAGCACCAGCTTGGAGTTCCACATGACCGCCTTGGCCACCGCCACGGCCTGGCGCTGGCCGCCTGAGAGCGTGGCGACCGGCTGGCGGATCGAGCGAACTGTGGTCACGTGCAGGCTCGCCAGGGTCGCCGCGGCGGCCCGCTCCATGTCGTCCTCGTCGAGGAAGATGCGCCCGCGCTCGCGGCCGAGGAACATGTTCTGGACGATGTCCAGGTTGTCGGCCAGTGCCAGGTCCTGGTAGACGGTCTCGATCCCCAACGAGGCCGAGTCTCTAGGGCTGCGAATGTGAATCGGCCGGCCCTCCCAGAATATCTGCCCCTGGTCGGGCTGATGGATACCGGCGATGCATTTGGTCAGGACCGACTTACCGGCGCCGTTGTCGCCGCACAGCGCGGTAACTTGTCCCGCAGGGAGATCCAGGTCCACCCCGAACAGCGCCTGGACTGCGCCGAAATGCTTGCTGATACCCCGCAACTTGAGCAACGGCTCCGCGCCCCCCGCTGCATTCGCGATTGTCCGCCCTCCCGGGGCAGGAGCAGCTCCGGTGGGCTCGTCCATACGAGTCAATGACATCCCTTTGACTCCCATCTGCGCTCGCGCAGCTGCCCTTGGCAGCTTCTTGTTGCGGTCCGCGATCGCTGGTCCGCGCGGCCCCTTGTCCTGCTGGTGCGATGCCGGTCTAGCTAGCTTACGCGGCGTCGCGTATGCCGGCCGCAATAATGCCGTGTCGCACCCGCGCTATGCGGGTGCGACACGGCTGGGCCGCGAAAACTCGATGCGCTATTCGCGTATGCGCCATCGCGGCCGACTGTTCGTTACTTGATGCCAGCGGCTGTGCAGACGGCGGCGGTAACCGCGGCGCACAGGTCCGTCACGGAGACAGCCTTGTCCTTGATGACCGTCTCCTCCATGTTGGCGGCGGTGACCCAGTACGAGCCCAGGAGGACCGCCGGTTGAACCGAGGCAGCGTTCTTCGGATCGGTGGTTTTGCCGTTCACAAGGCCGCTGGGCGGCGTCTGACCGGCGCGCAGGTAGGTGGCCAGCGCGACCGCTCCCTGGGCCTCGAGGTAGATCGGCTTGTAGACCGAGCCACACTGGAAGTTCTGGAGGATGTTTTCCATGCCCTGGATCGTCGCGTCCTGTCCGACCGTCGGGATCTTCTTGGCCGGGACGCCCGCCGCCTTGAGGGCGACGATCACAGCATTGGCCAGCCCGTCGTTGGCCTCAACCGTGGCGTTGATCGCCTTGTTCGCGGTGTACGCCTGGGTGAAGATGGTGCCGCCCGTGGCGTTGACCCAATTGGGGGTGATCTGGTCACCGACGAGGGTGAAGCCGGCGCTGTTGGTCGTACCAACGGGGAGGGGCGTTTCCGACTTGCCCCAGATCACGGAGTTGTAGCCCTTGGCGAAATCGATGGCGTTCGGATCGACGTCCTGGCCGCCGTTCAGCGTGAACACCTTCGGGGTCTTAACGCCCCAGGCCGTGACGCAGTCCATGAAGCCCTGGCCGATGTACTTGCCGACCTGGACGTTGTCGAAGCTGATGTAGTAGGTATTCGTGCCCTGGAAGGTGGCCCGGTCGTAGCTGATCATCTTGACGCCGCTCTGGGCAGCCAAGGCCTGGATCTGGTTGCCGACGACGCTGTCAATCGGGTCCACCAGCAGGACCGTGGCGCCGGCCGTGATGTCGGCCTGGGCGATCGTCAACTGCGTGGAACTAGTGCCCTGGGCGTTGTCGATCTTGAACTGGGCCGGGGTGTATCCGGCGGCCGTGAATGCCGATGTCAGATACGGGGCGTCATAAGCAGCGTACCGTGCCGACGTCGTGACGTCGGGGAGGATCACTCCCACGAGGCCCTTGCCGGCCTTGGTCAGCGCCGTGAGCTGGGCCATGGCCGAGAAGGTGGCGCCACTGGCGGTGATCGCCGCGATGTCGACCACCGGAGCGGCCGCAGACGCAACTGCCGGCGACGCAGACGCAACTGCCGGCGACGCAGACGCAACTACCGGCGGCGTTGACGGCGTCACGATCGGCGCGGCAGACGGTGTCGCGACGCTCCCGCCGCACGCAACCACAATGACCGCGATCGAGGCGATCGCGACCGTGAATTTCTTAGAGTTCAACAACTCCTCATCTCCTCTATCACTTATCTCTTCTGTGTGGCGAACGATTGCCTCTGGCTTTGGGCCCGGCTTCCTCAAGCCGGCTGCCTGGAGCATTCTACAAGGCGACGGCTTCGCATCGCCCCGGAACGGTCGGCCCTGGCATCACCTCCTTGCCGGTTCGGCCTGGATACAGAATATCCGATGTGCCCGCCGCCTGGCTACCATTGGGGGGCGCCACCCGCCGAGCCCATGGGCGGCCAGTTCGTCGACTAGAGACGCCAACAGCGCTCCGATTCAGATACACTCAGTCGCCAGCGCGACGCCACAGGGGACCGCTAAGGTGCAGCTACACCGTCTCCGGATTGGATTGCGATGCCGTACCTCTGTTTATACGACTCCACCGTCGCCACAGATCACTATCGGCTTTCGTTCCTCGTTTGGGGCACGAGTAGCAAAACGGTCGATGGCTTGGCCTCCAGCAAGACGAATTCGTCCGGACCTTACCATAAATGACCGGAAGGCCACAACCGCCAGCTCCGTTGGAGGGCAACGACGTATGCGGTGAAAGGCCGATCGACAGTCGAATCGCCTCGCTGCCGGGCAAACGGCATGGGATGGCGAGATCGGCTAGACCAGGCGAGCGAACAGCTCGTTGCTCAGCAAACGGCCGCGGAGTGTGAGTCGCAGGCGAGCCTCGCCGCCGACCTCAATGCTCTCCAGCAGGCCGGCCGACTCGGCCCACTCGCGCGCCTCGGCCAGCGGAGACCGATCCGCCCACGCCGCCGGAACGCCAATGTCCAGCCGCAAAGCCAGGATGATCCGTTCGGAGGTAGCGGTCTCAGGCGTAATGGTCTCGCGACCGCCCGCGGGCTCGGCGGCAGCGCCTTGCGCCGGCAACAGCGCAGCGATGTAAGGATCCTTGGCGGCAGCGTTCCACCGCCTCACGACTCCGTCGAAAGCGTGGGCCCCGGGCCCGACCGCCTCGTACGGCTCGCGCTCCCAGTAGGCAAGGTTGTGGCGGCTCTCGTGACCGGGGCGGGCCCAGTTGGAGATCTCGTAGCCACGCCAGCCCTGGGTGGCGAGCAGAGTCGTGGCGAGTTGGTACTGGTCCGCCGCGCGATCGTCATCCTGGTCGAGTCGGGCTCGCTCACGCCATCGTCGCGCGCCCGGGGGCGTCGGCAGGTGGTCGCCGCCCAGGCCCGTTATCCCCTCCGCGTCGGGATCGTCGAGCGTGAGGCCGTAGAGCGATAGGTGGTCCGGGCCGAGCGCGAGTGCAGCCCGCAGCGTGGCCTCCCAGGCCGCCACCGATTGGCCCGGCACGTCATACAGCAGATCCAGATTGACCGAACCGATGCCCGCCGCCCGCGCCCCGCCAACGGCCGTGGCCACGTCCTCCGGGGAGTGGCGTCGGCCCAGGCGCCGCAGTTCGCTCGCATCGAGGCTCTGCGCCCCGAACGAAACGCGCGTCACTCCGGCGCGGCGAAACGCAACGAGGTCGCCACGCTCGTCAGGGCCGGGATTGGCCTCGAGAGTTACCTCCGCGTCCGGGGCGACGCCGAAGCGAGCCCGCACGATCGCCATCAGCCGATCAAGCCACTCCCCGGGGACGAGCGAGGGCGTGCCGCCACCGAAGTACACGCTCCGCAGCGGCTCGCGCAGGGCGGCTACGTGGGCCGGGGCGCCGCCCGCATCGGCCGGGGCCGGGGCGCCGCCCGCATCGGCCGGGGCGCCCGCCCCAGGCCGGCCGAACCGCGCATCGACCGCATCCGCGCGCAGCTCCAACTCGCGGCCTACGGCCTCATACAACCTCTCGGTCCGGGCGCGCGGACCGCGGGCGTCACCACCGGCATAGACCACGAAATCACAGTACGGGCAGCGAGCCAGACAGAACGGCAGATGGACATAGAGCGCGATCGGCGGCCGGGGCTTGCTCACCCTCAGAGGTTAGCCGGGTCGCGCCGGCGGCACACCGATCGCCGGCGGCACACCGATCGCCGGCGGCACACCGATCGCCGGCGGCACACCGATCGCGGTCCGGTGGTCGGCGACGCGACCCGTCGCGCCGCCTCTGGGCCAGGACTAGGGAGCGCGGGGCTCAGCCGGATGCGTCAGGGCCTGGACCGCCGCGCGCAGCCTGACAAGAAAGCCACCTGACGGCTGCGCCACGACCCGCCGTTCAGCACGATCGATAAAGCCAGAGCGGGCAATCTGTTCGGCTAGGCCGCCGGGTCCGGCCCCACGCCCCGCGACTGACGGTCGGCCTGCAATCTGCCAGCCCTCGGGCAATTGACTCCGGGCCGCCACATCCTCCGGTTCCTGACCGGCCTGAGGCACCTGCCCGGCGTGGCCGGTGCAAACGAACACGGCGAAAGAAGTCGCCACGTGGCCGATGATGGCCGCGCCGAGTCCTCCGGTCGCCAGAGTTGCCCAGCCGAAGGCCAGACCCATTCCGAGTGAGAGCAGCACCATGTAGGGGTCCCGTCCAGGCGAGGCCATTCGCGTTGCCAGAGCGTACGCCAGCGTGGTCAGCAGAATGGCACCGGTGGCAGGCGTACCGATTGCCACCAACGTACCTAGGAAAGCCCCCCGGAAGGCGACCTCATCGACGACGGCCGTGCCGATGGCGCTCAGCCCCGCGCCCGGATAGGCCGAAGTCGGCGGCAGCCTCAGGTTCCCGTAGCGGAACCAGGCGAACGCTGCCGCCTGGGCAATTCCCAGCGCGGCGAGCGCAAGACCAAACTCGATTGCCTCAGCTCCAGGACCCACCAGCATGATCAGGACGTCATGCGGGGCCGGGTGAACGACATAGAGAGCCGCCAGCAAGAGCGCGGCGATGAGATACCACGACAACCGCGTCCATAGACCGGCACGTCGCTCGCCGGGCTCGCTGAACTCGGCCGCCCCAAACCGCTGGGCCTCCAGGCGCAGCATCAGCAGCAGCATGAAGAAGCCGCAGGCCACCAGAACCCGAACAGTCTCCATTGTCATACGTCGTCCATGCGAAGAACCGCCAGGAAGGCCTCCTGTGGTATTTCGACGGACCCGACGCGCTTCATGCGCTGCTTGCCCTCCTTTTGTTTGTCGAGAAGCTTTCGCTTGCGACTGATATCGCCGCCGTAGCACTTGGCCAGGACGTTCTTGCGCATGGCAGCGACCGTCTCGCGGGCGATGACGTTAGAGCCGATCGCGGCCTGGATGGCGATCTCGAACATCTGGCGAGGAATGAGCCCCCGGAGCCTGTGAACCAGCTCCCGCCCGATTGCTTGGGCTCGGTCGCGGTGGACGATCACGGAGAGCGCATCGACCGGCTCGCCGGCGACCAGGACATCGACCTTGACGAGGTTGGCGGCCCGATAGCCAGACTCCTCGTAGTCCATCGAGGCGTAGCCCTGTGTCCGGCTCTTGAGCTGGTCGTAGAAGTCGACGATGACCTCGCCCAGGGGCAGCTCGAATGTGAGCAGGACGCGCTGCGGGTCGAGGTATTCCATCCCCAGGAACGTCCCGCGCCGGTTCGTGGCCAGTTCCATGAGCGCCCCGATGAAGTTCGAGGGAGCCACGACGCTCAGCTTGACCCACGGCTCCTGGATCTCTTCGATTTCGCCCGCGTTGGGCATCTTGGACGGGTTGTCGACGGCGACTAAGCCGCCGTTGTTGAGAAGCACGACGCGATATTCGACCGACGGCGCCGACGCGATTAGCTCCTGGCCGAACTCGCGCTCCAGCCGCTCCTGGACGATCTCCATATGGAGCAAGCCGAGGAAACCGCAACGGAAGCCGAAGCCGAGGGCGACGGAACTCTCCGGCTCAAAGCTGAAGCTGGCGTCATTGAGGTGGAGCTTCTCCATCGCCTCGCGCAGGACCGGGTAGTCGACTCCCGCAACTGGGTAAATGCCGGCGAAAACGAGGCTCTTGGCCGGCTGATAGCCGGGCAGCGGATGCGGAGCGGGATGCGCCATGGTCGTGAGCGTGTCTCCGACCTGGGCGTCGCGGACGCTCTTGAGCCCCGTGGCCACATAGCCCACGTCGCCGGCCCGCAGTTCCGGCACGGCCACGAGTTGCGGCCGGAAGAATCCCAGCTCGATCAACTCGGCTTCGGCACCGGAACCCATCAGGCGAATGACATCGTGCGTGTGCAGCGTCCCCTGGGCGAGCCGGACGTAGACGACCACGCCCTTGTAGGCGTCGTAGTGAGAGTCGAAGATCAACCCTTCGACCGGGGCCGCCGGGTCTCCCTTGGGCGGCGGCACCCGCTTCACGATCGCTTCCAGGATCTCCGGCACGCCGGTGCCGTCCTTGGCCGAGGCGAGCAGGACCTCTTCACGAGGTATCGCCAGGACGTTCTCCAGCTCTTCGATCACGACGTCAATCTGGGCCGAAGGCAGATCGATCTTGTTGATGACCGGGATGATCGTCAGGTTCTGCTTGAGCGCCAGGTGGACGTTGGCGAGCGTCTGAGCCTCTATCCCTTGCGTCGCGTCCACGACGAGGATGGCGCCTTCGCAGGCCTGGAGCGAACGGCTGACTTCGTAGCTGAAGTCAACGTGGCCGGGCGTGTCGATCAGGTTCAAGCCATACACCAGACCGTCGGCGGCCGTGTATTCGAGGCGCACCGCCCGCGCCTTGATCGTAATGCCGTGTTCCTTCTCCAGGTCCATGGAGTCGAGCATCTGGTTGCTCATCTGACGTGCGTCGATGGTGTGCGTCAGCTCCAGCAACCGATCCGACAAGGTGGTCTTGCCGTGATCGATGTGGGCGATGATCGAGAAGTTGCGCAGTCTAGCCTGCGGAATCAATGGACCCTCGGGGATGGCCGGTGGTATACCAGGAACACGCGGTGCAGACGCTAGGGTACGGCCCGCGGCTGGGCGGCGGGAGTGTAGCACGCAAACGGCGCCCGGCGAGAAGACCCGCTAGACGCCATATTTCGGTTACGTATCGGACGCGAGCAGCGGCCGGCGGCCGCTCCAATCTCAGTGCTCTACGATTTTGGGCAGCGTCTTGGACTCTTCGATCCAGGCGGTGACTTCCGCAAGCGTCGGGAGGCGGTGGACCAGGTTTCGGGCCGCGTTGGCCTCGGCCATGGACTCAGTCAGGTTGGCCGCATTGCGATGAGCCAGCTCGACGGGCGAGTCGACACCGGCGATCTCGAGCAGGTCCGAGTACTCGGAACCAACGCCCTTGATGCGATACAGATCGACGCGATTGACCCACTTGAGAATGAGGGCGTGCGCGATTCCGGTGGCCACCTCGAGGTCATCGCGGCCCTTAGGCTTTGCGCCTTGCTCGAGCAGTTGGTCGGTTGTCTTGATCCCGACGGCAGCGAGCTTCTCGACGTATACGGGACCGATTCCTTCGACGTCGGCGACGTTCATTCAGGGTCCTCCGATGGAGCAGCGACGTGGACAATCAGAATCCTGACTATGCCCAGTAGGTCTGATTATGCGCCCTGACCGCCCCATTTGGGCAAGACCCCTCCTAGGTAGGTCGTGTCTCATCTCCCGCTTCGGGGCGCCGTCCGCGACAATGTCCGACACAGTCTGGCCGCAGGAGGAATAGATGGGTTCAGCCGATCTGGAGAAGGTCCTCCGCGACGGGTACGGCTGGAACGTGCCGGGCATCGAACTGGGGGCGGCGGCCATCGGCGGCAAGACGCACCCAACCGCCCGCGTGCGCCTCCCTCTGCAGATGGCCAATCACCACGGACTCGTGGCCGGGGCAACCGGCACCGGCAAGACCAAGACGTTGCAAGTTCTAGCAGAGCAGCTCTCCGACGCGGGCGTGCCGGTTTTCCTGGTCGACATCAAGGGCGACATCTCGGGCCTGGGTGCGGCGGGTCAGGCGAACGATCGCGTCAAGGCTCGCCTCGACCAGATCGGCATGAAGGATTGGCAGCCGCAGGCGTATCCGGTGGAGTTTCTGACGCTCGAGAAGGGCGGGCGAGGCGCCCGAGTCCGCGCGACGGTCGGGTCATTCGGCCCAATCCTGCTCTCCAAGGTTCTTCAGCTCAACGAGACTCAGGAGAGCGTCCTCTCTCTCGTGTTCAAGTACGCGGACGACCAGCAGCTTCCCCTGGTCGACCTGTTGGATCTTCGGGCGACGCTGAACTTCCTCAACGGCGACGAAGGCAAGGTCGCCATGGCCGAATACGGCGGCCTGTCGACGGCCACCGTCGGGGTGATCCTGCGCAAGATCGTCGAGCTCGAGCAGCAGGGCGCCCAGTCCTTCTTCGGCCAGCCCGAGTTCGACGTCGAGGACCTGCTGGAGACGCGCGCCGGACGCGGTGTCGTTAGCATCCTGGAAGTGGCCGACATGCAGGATCGGCCCAAGCTCTTCAGCACCTTCTTGATGTGGCTGCTGGCCGAGGTCTACCACGACCTCCCGGAGGTCGGCGACCTGGACAAACCCAAACTCGTCTTGTTCTTCGACGAGGCGCATTTGCTGTTCGAAGAGGCCAACAAGAGCTTCCTCGGCCAGATCGAGATGGTCGTGCGCCTGGTCCGCAGCAAGGGAGTAGGCGTCTATTTCGTGACGCAGTCGCCCGCGGACGTCCCGCCGAAGGTGCTGGCGCAGCTCGGCAACCGCGTCCAGCACGCCCTACGAGCCTTCACCCCGAACGACCAGAAGATGATCGACGCGACGGCCCGAACCTTCCCAACCACCAAGCTGTACGACGTCGCCACCGAACTCACCTCGCTCGGCACCGGAGAAGGACTGGTCAGCGTCCTCGGGCCAAACGGCGTGCCCACGCCCACTGTTCACTGCGTCATGCGCCCGCCACGGTCGCTGATGGCGCAGCTTGACGAGACCGCATTCACGGCCGCCATCTCGGCGTCCAACCTGGTCGGCGAGTACGCCACGGACGTGGATCCGCAGTCCGCCAAGGAGATGCTGGCGGCGAGGATGCGGCAGGCGCAGAGGCAGGCTGTGGCAGCCCAAGCCCAGATACAGGCGGCGACCGCGGCTGCGAAGACGAAGGCCCAGATCGAGAAGGAGTACGCCCGGCGGCAGGTCCAGGCCACGAAGGCTTGCCAGAAGGCCCAGGCGAGCGCAGCAAGAGCTCAAGCCCGAGACGAGGCCCGGGCCACGCGACCAGCCCGTCGCGGCAGCGGTGGCTCACGCGGCTCAGGTGGGCTGAACTGGGGAGGGGCCGCCAAGCTTGGCACGCGGGTGCTCACGAGTTCAACCACGAAGAGCCTGTTGCGGGGGATCTTCGGAACGCTATTCGGATCGCCGGCCCGTCGTCGCCGCCGCCGCCGCTGACACGCTCGCGGCGCCGCTCGGGAATCGCGTCCGCGCCACACGCGCCACACGCGCCACACGCGCCAGCGCGCACACGCGGGACTCTGATACCATCAACCGTCGCGCCAGTCGGCCCTTTTCCGGCTGCCTGTCGATCAGCATTTGCAGAATAGAGGTCTTCGAACTTGGCCAAGACGCCCCGAGGCTGGACAGGCGCCCGCACGCCGTCAGCGATCAAGCGGGTCCGCCAGGCAGAGCGCCGGCGGGCCATCAATCAACCGCGCAAGACCGCGGCGAAGAC
>CABDYL010000127.1_pt1 | contig 24122 bp, 21 predicted proteins | sample 3131931 | NCBI WGS metagenome assembly CABDYL01 (sample SAMEA5534337, study PRJEB31848) | metagenome | biome: tundra; feature: field; material: soil | place: USA | collected 2013-05 | depth 0.45 m
CCGCCCCAGCCGGCTGCCGGACCGCCGCCCGAGTGGAACGCGGAGCTGGCGGCTCAGGCGCAGCACTCCTCCGAGACGGATGACTAGCCGGGCCTACTTCTTGGACGGCGAGGCGCTCGGCTCAGGCGTGCCGATCGAGATGGGCACACCCACCTGGTCGAACGTGTAGCTGACCTCGATGTCGACCAGCTTCGTTCCGTCTGACGCGGAGTTAGTGCCCGAGAAGGTGGCGGATACCGGCAGGCCATCGGCCGTGGCCCAGAGGTCGAGGACATTCACGTCCGGGGCCAGGCCGGGGCTGAGACTCCCAACGTCCGCAAGCGCCAGTCTGGATGGATCGGGCACCCACCACCTCGTCGTCTGGAAATGATTGAGTAACTGCCCGTTCTTGGTTTCCTGCTCGACCAGCTGGATCATCTCCGGCTTGGTGATGCTAAAAACGGGGGCGATAATTAGGTAAGACTGAATTGACGGCGAGATCTGCCAGGTGCCGTTGGGAACTACTCGCGTGTAGACGATGCTATCCACCAGCTTGACCTCGCGCGTCACGCCACCTTGCTTGAGTGTTCCGCCTTCATTCGGTCCCGAGATCTGACCGTCGAATGAGACGAGAGTGGTACCGGCATGAGATATGCGTGCATTCACCTGGACGCGGCTTATCACAACGACATGGGCGCTCAGGTTCTTGTCGTTGAGATGGCCCATCAACGCTGTCATCGAGGGTGGGAGAGTTGGCGTAGGTGTGGGCCTCGGAGTCAACGGCACAACCAGCTGGCTGTTTGGCCTATTACCCGTGCCATTCATCCCAATGAAGAAGATCGCGAGTATCACGGCGACCGCGATCAGCGCAGCGCCGCCGCCAATCCACAGCCTGTTGTTCCCGCGCTGCTGAGGCATGGGCGCAGCCGGAGGATCCGCGCGAGCCACGAATTCGCTCCCGGCGTAGCGCTCCACGTACGAACCATCCGCGGCGCTGGGCTGCGTCCGGGGTGGCCGGTACGGCGTCCCGCATTTGGTGCATGGCCCAGCGCTGGCGTCAAAGACCTCATGACAGCTTCCGCAGCGGACCATCTTCTCGTCCATCACCTGCCAGAGCTCTCCCTGAGTCAGAGATCTATTCGAGGTCCGCGGCTCGATGCCTCAACGGCCGACGCCCGGCTACCCGACCTGCTGCCCGGCAACCGTCCGGTCTCCGTCGGGAGTCTCCGTGCCAACGAAGCGAAGGCCGAGTTCAGAGTACTGCTCAGGCTCCGGCGGCGCGGGTGCCTCAAGCATCAGATCTGTGCCCGACTGCGTCTTCGGGAAGGCCATGACCTCTCGGATGTTGGTCTGGTAGGCGAACAGCGCGGCCCAGCGGTCAATGCCCATGGCGATGCCGCCGTGAGGCGGCGCTCCGTAGTTGAAGGCCTCCAGGATGCCACCGAACAGCCCGTGCATCTTTTCGAGTGAGTAGCCCTGCAACGCGAAGCTGCGCTCCAGAAGCTCGCGTTTGTGGATGCGGACCGACCCGCCGCCCAACTCCCAGCCGTTCAGCACGATGTCGTACTGCATCGCCCGAGCCTTACCGGCCGGATCCTGGCGCGAGGGCGTGTACGGGTCGCCCGAGGCGGTCACGAGCAGCTTCTCGTCCTCCGGCAGGACGCCGCTGAAGGGGTTGTGGGTGGCATCCCAGCGCTTTCCCTCAACGTCCCACTTGTACATCGGGAAGTGGAAGACCCAGCAGTAGGCCAGCATTTTCGGATCGGCCAGGCCCAGTCGCAGACCGAGTTCCTGGCGCAGGCGGCCAAGGACGTCGGCCACGGTCTCGTAGTCGGCATCGGCAACGATGAGGATCAAGTCGCCCGGCGCGGCCGCGGCGGCCTTGACTATGGCTGCGACGCGATCGTCGCCCAGGAACTTGGCGATCGGTGAGTGGCCGGTGCCGTCCGCAGCTACGGATACGTGGGCCAGGCCCTTGGCACCATAACGGCGCGCAAACGCCACCAGCTCGTCGATCTGGGAGCGGCTTGACTCGGCCATTCCCGGGGCGGCGATGGCCTTGATGCGGCCCCGAAATGCGCCTGAGGCGTCTGTTTGGGCGAGCGTTTCGTCGAACACGCGGAAGCCGGTGCTCCCCTCCCCCAGTGCCGGCACCAGATCCACCAATTCCATGCCGAACCGCAGATCCGGCTTGTCCGACCCGAACCGCTCCATCGCATCTTGGTAGTCGATGCGGGGGAATGGCACCTGCTGGATTGGCCGGTCCGGCACGACCGCTCGACTGACCTCGATGATCATGGCCTCGACGAAATCCATGACCCGCTCCTCATCCACGAAGCTCATTTCCAGGTCCAGCTGGGTGAACTCGGGCTGGCGGTCTCCCCGCAGGTCCTCGTCCCGGAAGCAGCGGGCAATCTGGAAGTAGCGGTCCATGCCGGCGACCATGAGGAGCTGCTTGAGCTGCTGGGGGCTCTGCGGTAGGGCGTAAACGCTGCCCGGCTGGAGACGGCTCGGGACGATGAAGTCGCGGGCGCCTTCGGGGGTGGATTTCATCAGGATGGGCGTTTCGACCTCGACGAAGCCGGCCCGATGGTGGGCCTCGCGTATTGCTCGAACCAACTCGGACCGCAGCAGCAGGCGATTGAGCATCGGCTGACGGCGAATGTCGAGGTAGCGGTATCGGAGCCTGACGCTTTCGTCCACTGGAGCATCAGGCTCGTTAATGTAGAAGGGGGGCGTCTGAGCCTCGCTGAGAATCTCGACGGTGCCGGCTTGGACTTCGATCTCGCCAGTAGAAAGTTTGGCGTTCTCTGTGCCCGGCAGCCTGTGGGCAACTTTGCCGGCGATCTCGAGAACGAACTCGTTGCGAACCGCCCTCGCGACGGCCGCCGCCTCGGGCGCTTCCGCCTCGTTGATCACGATCTGAGTCAGGCCGTAGCGGTCGCGCAAGTCGATGAAGATGAGCCCGCCGTAGTCGCGCCGGCGATGGACCCAGCCAGCGATCCGGATCTCACGCCCGGCGTCGGTAGCGCCCAACTCACCGCACGTGACGTCGCGGTACGGGGTGGCGAGGCCGAAGGCGGCTTCTGGGGTGGTTGTTGGCTGGCTGGGCTCACTCATGCACGCATCGTAGCGGAACGCGCCAATCTAGCGCCCGCGATTTAGGATCGCAGAGCTCGCCATGCCCTAGCCGTGATGGTGGCTCTTCGCCGCCCTGGCGAGCTCTCGGGCCAGGTCCGCCAGCGGCACCACATGCTGCGTGCCGGCCTCCAGGTCCTTGAGTTGCACGTGGCCCTCAGCCAGCTCGTCGCCGATGATGACGGCGAAGTGGGCATGCTCCTTGGAGGCGGTCTCCAGCTGGCGGGCCAGCTTCCGCGGGGCCAACTCAGCTCGGACGGAAAGCCCCGCGGCGCGCAGTAGCGATGCCACTCGAAGACGCGAGACTGTATCGGCCGGGTCCGCGCCGACAACCACCGCCAGCGGCGACGCTTCGTGGCTGACCGTGGCGCCGGTTCCTTCGAGGGCTAGCAGAACGCGATCGAGTCCCAAGGCGAAGCCGATCGCGGGCGTGGGTCGGCCCCCGAGCAGCTCCACCAGGCCATCGTAGCGGCCGCCACCACCGAGGGCTTGCTGCTGTCCTTCGGCACCCTGTCGGTAGAACTCGAAGGCGGTCCGGGCGTAGTAATCGAGGCCGCGCACCAGGGTGGGCTCGAGCCTGTACGAAACACCCAGCGCGTCGAGGTGCACCCGAACCGAAGTGAAGTGCTCGGCGCACGCCTCGCACAGGCGGTCGCTCATCTTGGGCGCCGAGGCGATCAGCGCGGTCATGGCCGGGTCTTTGGAATCGAGCAGGCGGAGCGGATTGGTGTCGAGCCGGCGCCGATCGAGTGCGGGCAGCTGGGCCTCATGACCGCTGAAGTAGGTCTTGAGCGTTTCCAGATAGGCCGGCCGGCAAGCTGCGTCGCCGATGGAGTTGAGGAGAACCTGGACGTCGGGCAGGCCAGCTTCCTCATAGAAGCGCAGACCCATCTCGACGACCTCAGCGTCGACGGCTGGTCCCGGATCGCCTATCGCCTCAGTCGACCACTGCCAGAACTGGCGGTAGCGGCCCGCCTGAGGCCGGTCGTAGCGGAACATCGGTCCAATTACGGAGAGCTTCACCGGCGGCGGCAAGGCCTGCATTCCGTGCTGGACGTAGGCACGCACGACGCCGGCCGTCGCTTCGGGGCGGAGCGCCCACGACTCCGAGTCATCGGTCCGCGACGCGATCCGGAAGAGTTCCTTCTCGACGACATCCGTCGCTGCGCCGATCCCGCGCTCGAAGACGGCCGCCTGCTCAAAGAGCGGAGTCTCCATCTCGCGGTAGCCGTAACGCCCCGCTAAGGACCGCGCTATCCCTTCCAGCCGGCTGAAGCCGGCTCGGGTCTCGGGCAGCAGGTCACGTGTTCCACGGGGAGCGCGATAGGTGGGCATCGGGCAGTCCTAGCGACAGGTGCCGGCAGGCGCGAATCGGACCCGGGCCGCGCCTCCAGCCGCAGTCAGATGAGGCCGATCAGGCCACGACGTTTCCGGAGTCCTCGCGTAGGGCCGAACCAAGGCAGGAGAAGAAGCGGCGGACGGACATCACGATCGTGCGCTTCGAGATACCGCCCTCGACGGTCAGGTAGTAGTCGAAGAAGAACTTGCCATTGGAAGAGACGGAGGCACGGATCAGCTTGACCTGATCGTTGACGCGATTAATGTAGGCCAGCTTGTCGGCCGCGGCTGCGCCGTCACTGGCGCCGAAGATTGCGTAGATGGAGATCAAGCGGCCATCCGCGTCTGGGCGCAGGTAGCAGCGGTAGTTGTCCTTCACGATCAGGTCGCCGTCGCTATCGATAGTGACCTCCATGTAGGCCTCTTCGAAGAGAAGCTTCAGCGCATCGGCGGTGATGGCTTCGGGATAGATGAACTCGTCAGACACGGACTTCTTCCTTCTGATCGGCTTCCCCCCGGGCTCGATCTCCCGGAGCGGCGACCGCGTGACGGATATGCGACCGACAGGCTGACTATACCGGACCGAAGCAGGTGACGGCGCTATCCGAGATCGCGCTGGACCGAAATTACGTCCTTGAGTTGCTCGAGCCGGCTCATTACTTTGGCCAGCTGAGCCACCGAGGCCACCTCCAGGGTAGCCCGGACGGTGGCTGTGCGATCGGGAGTGACGGCCACGTGTGCAGCAACGATGTTGACCTTGTTCTCGGCCACGACCTGGCTTACGTCGGAGAGCAGGCCGGTCCGGTCGTAGGCTTCCACGCGTATCGAAATCGGATACGTCTGCTGCACCTGGCTCTCCCACTCAACCTCGATGATGCGCGCCTGTTCGCGCTCCCCGACAACCGTCTGGCAGTTGCGCAGGTGAACGGTCACGCCCTTCCCGCGGGTGATGAAGCCGATGATCGGGTCACCCGGAATCGGGTGGCAGCACTTCCCGAAACGAATCAGCAGGTCCCCGACGCCTTTGACCCGAACGCCGCCCTGACGCGATGAACTCGCCGGCGGGGCCGTCGGCGGCAAGGCGAGCTGAGAGTCGTCAACGACGCCCAAGCGGCTTACGACCTGCTGGGCACCGATTGCGCCATAGCCGACCGCGGCGAAGAAGTCGTCGATGTCGTCGAAGTGGTACGCCTTGGCGATCTCCACGATACGGTCCTGACCGACGGCTCCGAGGTTGGTCCTGGCCAGGCGCCTCAGCTCGCGCTCCAGCGACTCGCGCCCGTGACTGATGTTCTCGTCACGCTCCTGGCGCTTGAACCATTGCCGGATCTTCTCCTTGGCGTGGCTTGTCCGAACTACGTTCATCCAGTCGCGCGAAGGACCGTGTTCGCCCTTGGTCGTGACGATCTCGATGATGTCGCCGTTCTTGAGTTTGTAGTCGAGCGGCACCAATCGGTTGTTGGCCTTGGCGCCGATGCAGCGGTGGCCGACGTCGGTGTGAATTCGGTAGGCGAAGTCCAGCGGTGTGGCGCCGGCGGGCAGTTCCTTGACTTCCCCTTTTGGCGTGAACACGAAGACCTGATCCTGGAAGATGTCGAGCTTGACCCCTTCGACGAACTCGGTGGCGGACGCAACGTCGCGCTGCCAGTCCATGACCTGGCGCAGCCAGGCCAGCTTCTGGTCGTATTCGCGATCCGAGCGCGAGCCATCCTTGTATCGCCAGTGGGCGGCGATGCCGACCTCGCTCACCTGGTGCATCGAGTGCGTCCGGATCTGGATCTCGAGCGGCTGGCCGTCGAGGGCGATTACGGCGGTGTGGAGGCTCTGGTAAAGGTTCGGCTTAGGGACGGCAATATAGTCGTCGAACTGGCCCGGAATCGGATGCCACATTGAGTGCACCACGCCGAGGGCGGCGTAGCAATCCTTAATCTCGTCGACGAGTATTCGGATCGCATAGACGTCGTATATCTCACCGATCTCGGCGTTCTTGCGTTGCATCTTTCGCCAGATGCTGTACAGATGCTTGGGCCGGCCTGACAGTTCCGCTTCGATCCCGGCCCGCACGAGTTCCGGGCGGAGAGCCTCAATGCTGCGATGAATGAAGGCCTCGCGACCCTTGCGGCGCGTGTCCAGCGTTCGGGCGAGCTCGCGGTATGCCTCGGCGTGGAGCGTCTTGAAGGCAAGATCCTCCAGTTCCCACTTGACGGTCCAGATGCCGAGCCGTTCGGCCAGCGGGGCGTAGATCTCGAGTGTCTGGCGGGCAATGCGGACTTGCTTCTCGGTCGGCAAGGCGTACAGCGTCCGCATGTTGTGGAGCCGATCAGCCAGCTTGATGAGGACGACCCGGATGTCCTCAGCCATTGCCAGAAACATCTTCCGGATGTTCTCGGCTTGTTGCTCCTCATGGGTGTGCGTGCTGAACTTGCTCAGCTTCGTCACGCCGTCTACGAGCTGGGCGACTTCCTGCCCGAATTGCTCCTCAATGTCGGCCAGGGTGAAGTCCGTATCCTCTGTGACGTCGTGGAGCAGGGCGGCGATCACCCCGATCGGATCGATACCAATGTCGGCGAGGATCTGGGCAGCGGCGATGGGATGCGTGACATACGGCTCGCCGGTCACGCGTACCTGTGAATGATGGGCTCGCTCAGAGACCTCGAAGGCCCGCTGGAGCGGCGCCAGATCAGCCTGCGGATAACGGCGAGCTACGGCATCGCGAACGTGCCGGAAGCGAGACTCGTTGCTAGGGAGCACGACGAGGCCAAGCCTGAGCCGATCGGCGAGCGGCAGGCGCGCTGACTTGGGGCGCGATCCGGTCCCCTCCGACTCGGTCGAAGGGCCTGGCTGTTCCACAGACATCGAAATGAGTCTATCAGCCGAGCACTCGTTGACCCACGGGCCGTGCCCGCCTAAATACCCAGCAGGGTCTGCAGGTCAATGGTACCGGCCAGCGTGAGTGACTTCGCTCCGACGCTGGCTGCGGAGAGCTGGAAGGGGTTGCCATCGCCCGGGGCAATGAGAGTCAGTGTGGGCAGGGCGTTGCCATCGGGAACCAGCACGAGTGCGCCGTTGAATACCCGCAGGCGACACGCCTGCGGTTTGCCGCCTGCGGTCACCACCACCTTATCCGGAGCCACGAATGTGACCGTGCCGGAGATGCCGTGGGCCTTCAACTGGGACACGGCCAAGCGGTTGGCCTCGGCATTGGACATCGTAAGGGTCGCGGCGGCGCGCCTAGCGTCACCATCGACATTGACCGTCTCGAAGGTGACCGGCTGACCATCAGGGTCGGGGACGCGGACGCCGCCCAGCGTGCCCCGGACGGTGTCAATCTTGCGGTCGAACAGTCGGACGCCGCCAAGGGTCAAGTCGATGTTGGCCGCGTGAAGGTCGCCGATGCCGACCTCGGTCGAAGTCAGGTGGATGGTGTCCGCATAGCCGGTCAGCATCCGCGGCGGCAGGTTTGCCTTGACTTGGACGGTGGTATTGGTACCGCTGAAGCCGACGGCGCCGAGCGCATTGGTGGCCAGCCAGCTGGCGCCGAACGGCAGCCCGAACCACAGCAGGGCAAAGATGACGGCCCCGGTGAGAAGGAGCCGGATCAAGCAGGATCGCATTGACTAGGGCCTCCCAACCAGGCGCGTCACGGCGCCCTTTTACTCCCAAAACCGAGACCGGCCAGGGCTCGCACAGCCTCCGCATGCTCGTCCCACGGCTGCGGCCCGTCGCTCATGATGATCGATTGCTCGTGCCCTTTTCCGGCCAGAAGAACCACATCTCCGGGCCTGGCCCGGCCGAACGCCGTCGCCATTGCCGCACGACGATCGGCGATGCATAGGAGATCGACACCGCGCCCCTTACCGGCGGCTTCGGCTCCCGCCGCGATCTGATCGAGGATGGCCGAACTGTCCTCGCCGCGTGGATCTTCGTCCGTCACGATGACAAGGCGGCAGCGCTCACCTGCAATCCGGCCCATCATCGGCCGCTTCTGGACGTCCCGCTCGCCCGCCGAACCGAAGACGACAATCAGCCCGCCGCCCCTCGCCGCGGCCACCGGCGCGAGAGAGTCCAGGACCGTCTGCAGCGCAACGGGCGAATGCGCGTAGTCGACGATCACTCCGAACGGCTGCCCGCATGCCACTCGCTCCATCCTGCCAGAAACGCTACCCGCTTGGGCCAGACCCCGACGTATCGCCTCTGGGTCAAGGTTCAGCGCCTCACCCAGGGCCACGGCCGCGCATGCGTTCAGAGCGTTGAAGCGACCCGCGATGTGAAGCTCTACCAGTCCAGCCCAGCGGGGAGTGACAACTTCAACCCGGAGTGAGTGATCATCTTCTTCCACGGTCATAGCGCGCACATCGGCTCCGGCCGATTCCCCGTACGTGATGATCGCGGCCCCGGCTTTCTGAGCCGCCGCAATGAAGAGCGGTGCCGCCGGGTCGTCGGCGTTGACAATGGCGGTGCGCGGCCACGGCCGCGGCAGCAATTTGGCCACGGCGACGGCCGCACTTCGCGCTCCCGCCACCCCGCCCATGCCGCCCGCCTTGCCCAACCCTCTGAATAGACTCAACTTGGCTTCACGATAGGCCTCGAACGTGCCGTGCAACTCAAGGTGCTCGTGGCTGAGATTCGTGAAGATGGCGATGTCGTAGGCGACCTCGGCGACGCGGGCCAGGGCCAGACCGTGCGAAGTCGTCTCTACGATCGCAGCGGTGTTCCCGGCGGCGACCATGGCCCGAAGGGTTTGCTGCAGCTGCGGCGACTCTGGGGTGGTGACATGCTCTGGGTTCTCCGTCCGAATCGAGCCCACCTCCAATGCCGCAGTGCTGATCAGCCCAGTCGATAGGCCGGCCTCTTCCAGCACGGCCATCGACAGGAAGGCTGTCGTCGTCTTGCCGTCCGTTCCCGTGATGCCCACGACGCCAAGCTCGCGGCTCGGATCGCCGTACCACCAGGCCGCGGCCGTGGCCAGAGCGCGGCGAGCGTCGTCCACAACGACCTGTGGAATCGCTGCGGCCGGCACGGGCCGCTCCACGATCGCTGCCGCGGCCCCGAGAGCTGCGGCAGCGACGACAAAGTCGTGGCCATCGACGTGGGCCCCCGGAACTGCGACGAAGATCGACAACGGCCTGACGCTACGGGAGTCGAAACTCACTCCTCTGATGGCGAGAGAGCCGGGCGCCGGTCCGGCCGGAGCCTGCCCGACGCGTTCGACCAGTCGGACCGTCCTCAGTCGTCCGGACGCCTCCAGACGCTGAATAAGCTCGCCCAGCCGCCGGGGTGAGGTTGGTTCCGCGGCCGCAAGAAGATCCACCATCGAGTCGGCCGAGGTTAAGTTGCGCGATTTCGAGTCCGGGGCGGGGCCACTCTCGGCGTCAGACGCCATCACTTGACCGACTCCTCGGCTGGGGCGTGGGGACGGCCGCGCACCTTGCGAATGCCGTGACGCCAGGCCCCGATTCGATCCTGCATCACCTGTGCCGAATCGTAAGCGAGGCGGCCTGCCGGATCTAGAACGAGATCCCATGCCCCGACATACTTGATCTCGCGTCCGCCGAAGCCCGCCTTGAAGTACTCGATGCCTTCATGCGAGATGCCCCACATGTCGTAGCTCGTGGCTCCCTGTTCGCGTGACGTCCTGATCGCTTCCCACTTCAGGAGGTAGTTGGCCCGGCACTCGGCGCCGGCCTCGGTCATGCCGCCGTACGGTTCGACCACGCGATCCCCGACTCGCAGCAGAAAGAGTGTCGCCAGACCGACCCCATCGGGACCCTCGGCCATGAGCAGCCGCGCCATGCCTAGCTTCTCGAACTCCCGCCAGACGGTCAGGTAGGACTGATAAGTTCGAATGACGAAGCCAGCGCGTCTGGCCGTCTCCTGGTAGATCGAGTAGAACTCCGGCAACCGATCGACCGTGGCCTCGACGACACGCACGTCGCTCCGGCGGGCCTTGTTCACATACTGGCGCCATTTCTTACGCAGGCCACCCCAGAGTTCCGCCTCGTTCGGCCCGAGGTCAACCTGACGGGTCCGTGATGGCTGAATCGGCGTCGCAGACCTCCAGCCGCAGCGACGCAGGGCGTGTCGGAAGGCACCATCCACGTCCAGAGGACCGTTCAGCTCGATCTCCGGCTCGATCCGAACGTGCGATACCTTCGTCGGCACGGAGAGGATCGTTTGCCGCAACGCTCCCGTGAACGCCTCGAGCGTCGCTGGGTTCCAGCGTTCCAGGACCGGCCCGCGCGGCGCATAGGCGAACGCCCACGGAAAGATGCGCGGTCTACGGATCAAAAGTTGGACCCCAAAGGCCGTCTCTGCGCCGGCTTGCTCGGGTGCATCCTCATCTGATATGGCGGCGTGTGGATGCGCTTGGGGCGCGCCGATGCCAGAGCCGATGAACCGCACTGGAGTCCAGCCGTTGGGCGCCTTGACCTCAGCCCAGGCCGTGGTCTGAAGATACGACCCGGGATTGGAGCGGGCCACGAACGAGTCCCAGGTGGCGTTGTCCGGAGCCAGGTCCACGACTGACGTAGGCGTCGGCTCGGCACCCCGGCCCCGCGTGGCTTCCACCGAGAACTGCTCGGCCATGCACCGACCTCCTGTGGCTCGCGCGACTCCTGGCTCCCTCAGGCACTCCCGAACGATTGTAGGCGTCCATCGACTATCAGCGGCAGAGTGCTCGCGACGCCGGGGCCGAACTACTCCTCTGGACCGCCGGCCGACGATCCGGACGCCGTCGGAGCGCTCGAGTGGGCGGCCGCCTCGCTTCCTGCGGACGAGAGGGTAGCCCGGGGGTGGGCCGCAGTGTACGCGGCTCGCAGCCGGGCGGGCGAAACGTGGGTGTAGATCTGTGTCGTCGCCAGACTCTCGTGGCCCAGCAATTCCTGCACGACGCGCAGGTCCGCCCCGCCATCGAGCAGATGCGTAGCGAAGCTGTGGCGAAGGGTGTGGGGCGAGACACCCTGCGGCAGTCCGGCAGCCACACGCAGTCGCTCGAGACGGAACCTCATGCCGCGCACCGCAAGGGCGGCGCCTCGGTGGTTGAGGAATAGAACCGTGGCATCGTCCATCGAACGCTCCGCCGGGCCCGGCGTGTGGGACTTGGAACCGCCGCCATGCTCGGAAGTGGCAGCACGTGACGCCAACACCGGTCGGCCCTCGGCGAGGTACCGCACCAACGCGGCCTTGGCCGGCCGGCCAAGGAGTGAGACGCGCTCCTTTCGGCCCTTGCCGGTGACGCGGACCTCCCCACGCTTCAGATCCACGGCACCGACGGTGAGCGACGCAAGCTCGCTGATGCGCAACCCGGCCGCGTAGGCAGTCTCGATGATCGCCACGTCGCGAATGGCAAGAGCGTGCTTCAGTGGTCCGAGCTGGGCTACCGGCGCGGTGCGCGCCGCGCCTCCATCTGAGCCGATCGCAACCCCTTCTGCCGCATGGACCTCACTCCCCGAGCCAGTCCCCTCCTCCGCGGCTTCGATCAGGCGCTCGGTCTGGGCCACGGTGAGGACCGCCGGCAGGCGGCGCGGCTGGCGAGGAGTCGCTAGTGCCGCCAGCGGATTGCCGGCCGTCAGTCCCTGTCGTGTTGTGAACTTGTAGAAGGACCTCAAGGCGGCCAGACGCTGGGCGACCGTTCTCTTGCCGCGGCCTTGACCGAGGCTGGCCAGGTATGACCGCAGCACAACGCGCGTTGGCTCACGCCAGTCGTGCCCGCGGGCCGTGAGCCACTGCAAGTAGCCCTCAAGGCCGGTCCTGTACGAGCGAATAGTGTTGGGGGAAGAACCGCGCGCCACAAGCGCGTGCAGGAACCTCTCGGCGGCATCGTCGCCTGCCGGCACGTGATCGGCCGCGGGCCGGTCAGTCATCCGGCGCGGCGGCCGGCTCCAAGCCCTCGGGCACGAACTTGGCGGGCTTGCCAGCCCGGGATCTGGCCGGTTTCCGACCGCCGCTTCGAGCGCCCGTGCCCGATGCGGCGCGGCCGGTCCGGCCCGCTCGATCCGATGAAGGCCGCGCCAAGGCCGCGGGATTGGGATCGCCGCCCGCCAGCTTCTTGCCTACCAGATCGTCAATGCCCGTAATCTCGACGGACGCGCCGCACACAAGGCAGAGAGCGCCGTCGCCGGCACGCCCAATCGGGCCGCCATCGACATCGTGGACCGCCCCGACCGGCTCGCGCGACGTGGTGAATCGGCAGGTCGGGTACTGGGAGCAACCCCAGAAGACAGACCCGGTGCGACGCGCGCGACGTGCCGCGAGGTGGCCCTTACCGCATGTCGGGCAGACGGCCTCGAACGGCAGCTGTGGCGGGGGCGGCGGCCCTTCCTTCTTGATGTAGTCGCAGTCTGGGTAGCGGGCGCAACCCATGAAGGGCCCGAAACGACCTCGGCGTTGAACGAGCACGCCTCCCTCGGCCTCGCCGCACTTCGGGCAGGCCTCGGGCGCAGCCGGCTCGCCGGTTCCATCGGCCACGCCATCCCCGGCCGCCTTGGCGCCGTCTCCCACGCCCGGCAGCTCCCGCGTCTCCTTGTGCTCGGGATACATGGAGCAGGCCAGGAACTCGCCGTAGCGGCCGAGCCTGATGACCATCGGGTGCCCTTCCGAGCACACCTCGTCGGACGGCCGGGTGGTGAAGTCGGCCCGCTTCAGTTCCTTGGTCTTCTCTTCGATCCGCGTACGGAACGGGGTGTAGAACTCGCGAACGAAGGGCACCCAGGCCCGCTTGCCGCTGGCTACTTCGTCAAGCTCGTCTTCCATCCGGGCCGTGAATTCAAGATCGACGAACTCCCCGAAATGGCCCACAAGAAGGTCCGTTACGACCTCCCCTACCGACTCCGGGTGCAGCCGCCGCTCCACGACTTTTACGTAGCCGCGATCGGTGATGGTGGAGATCGTGGCCGCGTAGGTGGACGGACGGCCGATGCCGTGCTCTTCGAGGGCCTTGATAAGGCTCGCCTCGGTGAAGCGAGGAGGAGCCTCGGTAAAGTGCTGCAGCGGGTCGACCTTCTCAACCGCCGTGGCATCGCCCTTCGTGAGCCGCGGGAGACGGCACTCCGCCTCCTCCTCCAGGTCATCGTTACCCTCGGTGTAGACCCGGGAGAAGCCGTCGAAGGTCGTGCGAGTGGCGTTGGCCCGCAGCCCGTAACCAGCCGCGGCCAACTCGACGCTTGTGGTCTCCTGCTCCTTGGTCGCCATCTGGCTGGCGATCGCTCGCTGCCAGATCAGCCGGTACAGGCGCGCCTCATCGCTGCGGAGGCGTTTGGAGAGTGTCTCGGGGTCGCGCCCGAACGAGGTCGGCCGAATGGCTTCGTGGGCCTCCTGAGCATTGCGCGTCTTCGTCTTGAAAGCGCGGCCCATCGGCGTCGTGTACTCCGGACCGAAGCGCGCCTCGATGACGCGCGCCGCTTCCGCCATGGCCTGGCTCGACATTGCCACCGAGTCGGTTCGCATGTAGGTGATCAGGCCGACCTGGCCCTCATCCGTTTCGACACCTTCGTAGAGGCGCTGCGCCGCACTCATGGTTCGCTTGGGCGAGAAGCTGAGCTTCCGGCTCGCCTCCTGCTGCAGGCTGGACGTCGTGAACGGAGGCGCCGGAGTCCGGTTCGTCTTCTTGAGCGAAACGTCAGTGACAACGGGACGGCTGGCCCGAATGGCAGCCGCGTGCTTCTCGGCCGTGTCGCCGTCGCCGACGTCAGGCTTCTGGCCCTCGATTCGGACAAGATCGGCCTCGAACGTATCGCCGTTGGGGGCGACCAGGACTGCCTTGAGCGTCCAGTATTCCCGGGCGGTGAAGGCCCGGATCTCGCGTTCCCGGTCCACAACGAGGCGGACGGCGACCGACTGTACGCGTCCGGCGGAAAGCCCGGCCCGGACCTTGCGCCATAGCAGGGGGCTCAGGGTGTAGCCGACCAGCCGGTCCACGACCCGCCGAGCCTGCTGGGCGTCGACCAGGTTGCGGTCTATGGATCGGGGTTCGGCAAAGGCCTTCTTGATCGCCGACTCAGTGATCTCCGAGAAGGTCACGCGCCGCGTCCGGTCTGGCGCAAGCTGCGCGGCCTCCGCCACGTGCCAGGCGATTGCCTCCCCCTCGCGGTCAAGGTCAGTCGCGAGGTATATCAGATCCGCCTTGGCCGCCGCCTTCTGGATCGCCGACAGCTGCTTCTTGCGATCCGCGACGACCTCGTACGAGGGGGCGAAATCGTGATCGACGTCAACGCCAAGCTGGTTCTTGCCGGGATTCTCGGGTAGGTCACGGATGTGGCCGTATGAGGCGAGCACGGTGTAACCCGGGCCCAGATAGCGTTCTATCGTCTTGGCCTTGGCAGGCGACTCGACGATCACAAGGTTGCCACTCATCGGCGGGAGTCTAGCATCAGAGGCTCTACCGCCCGTTCCCCGCCCTGTCTCGGCCTCGCTTGGAGCGCCCTGCGGCGCACCTCGCGCCTTGGAACCGCTGAATGTAAGGCGCCTCAGGCCTCACGAATTCGGCGGCTCAGCTGTGGCCCGATGTCATCGGATAACGGCTCGTTCCCGTTCGAACCGGGCCCGGAAGCCGGAATCACAGCCGCGGTGCCATCGCCTCGACTAGCGGGCCTGTGTTACGTATCGGCTGGCAGCAAGATCAGCCGTAGAAGTCGATGCTGACTCTGACGACGCCCTTCGATACATATACACCGACGCCGGCCTGGCTGAAGAACGGCGCCATGATGTTGTAGTAGTGCTCGCACCGACACCAGTACTCGTTCTGATAGAAGAGTTCGATGTCGATCATTCCGCCCCTGCCCGCCGAGGTTGGCGAGGCGATGTTCTCGCCATACGCCCAGCCGCAGTAGCCGCCCCAGTTGCACAGCCTCCAGTGCGGATCGTGGTAACCCTCGTGGATGAGGATCCGGTGCTCGGCCATGTACTTGGCGTACGGCCGGGATACTTTGTTGGAGATGCTGGCGCTGAGGCTGAGCGCACCCTGGGCGGGCAGCGTGTGATGCGTCTGGCTGCTGCAGGCTCCGCTTCGCGTCACCCAGCCGCCCTTCCGAGTGCAGTTCATCAGATTGAAGTAGTAGACCTCCGACGCGTAGTAGGGCGCGCTGGCCGTCGCCACTCCGCCCCCCTGAACGCTCGTGGGAACGCTCGTGGACCTCGGCTGCGCTACCTTGAATGTGGCTGAGGCAGCGGCCGAGATGTGCAGGCCGTCGACTGATCTGGCGGCGGTGCTGACGCTAGCAACGACCGTCGATCCGATCTTGAACGAGTAGCGCGGCACCAAGACGAGCACGGTGTCGTTTTCCACCCAGCTGATGCTGCCGGCCACGGCTCGCCCACCAACGGTCACGCTGAAAGCGGCCGCTGTCGACTTTCGGTCCATCGGAACACTGAACCGGACCGAGACTGGTTGATTCGTGTCGTAGGTAACCGTTCCGGGTCGGGGCCTGAATACCATCACCCTCGGCGTCTCCATCGTTGTGACTACGAGAGGCGCGACCGTCTGGAGCGGCGACCCGGAAGTGTCGACACCGCCGCCGGCCATCATGACCGCGTAGGCGGTCTTCGACGCCAATCCATTCGTGGGAGTCATGGTGAAGACCTGGGACGCGAGATCAGTCGGATCGTCGCCGACTATCGTCACCGGCACCGGCGGGCTGAGCCCGAACCCGGTCTGTACCGTGGCCAGCTTGACCGGACGGGTGAACGTCAGCTGGAACGCTGTGCCCGGTGAAGCCAGGGCGTCGATCATCTGCGTCGCCGTGATCGTGCCCGCCGTCTGCAGGCCGGAATCGAAGGTGGCGTGGATGGGCGTCGAAATGCTCAGGCCCTGCTGATCGTTCGCGGCGCTAGAGATATCCACCTGGTATTGGGTCTGTGGCGCCCAGTGCGGCTTGGGCGCCAAGGCCAGGATCTGAGCGGTGGCATCCCACTTGAAGACGACATCGACCTTGGGGTCAATCGAGAAGGCAGCCTCAACGGAGCTCTCGTTCATGGGCTTCGTGAACTGGACCCGGAAGGGGGCGTCGAGGGCGAGATTGCTCTCGACTCGCAGTGCTTCAGCCTGCGGCGCAAGAGGCGCGAACGTTGGAGCGCCCGTCCCAGCTACCGGCTCAGCCGGCAGACCAGCCAGCAATCCCGCAACCAGAACACCAACTGACCCCACCATCAGGAACAGTCTCGCGGAACCGGACCTACGCATTGCGGCCGACAAGAACATCGAGGCAAGGATGGGGAGGGCCAGGGCAACGGCCACTATCTTCCGCAAACAGCATCTCCTGTGGCGGCGGGATCTGTGTCCCGATTGATGACTTGACGGGAGGGTAACACCGGTTCGGAACGTACGGCAAATCCTCGAAGGCGGCGGCGGCGAATTCGGCGGCCGTTCTTGGCACCATCTGAGCGTGGATTCCGGCCGATTGTTGAGGCCCCGACATCACAACTTATTCCCGCCGTTTCAGCCTGGTTGACTGTGGGTTCGACCACGCGGCGAGAGCCCCCGCCGGCACGTAGCGACCGCCAGCGCTGGCCGCCAGGCCTCGCAATTCGAGCAACGTGAGGGCGCTCAAAATGGCCGCCGCGCCCAGTGATGTGCGACGAGATAGATCGTCAGCAGACGCCGGCCCTTCGACCAGCATCTCCGCAAGGGCCCGCTCTACGGGCGCCAGAGAGGCCAGCACTGCCGCTCTTCCCGCACCAACTGTCGCCGATCCCGGCTCGCCCCGCCGCGCGTCGCGTGGCCCTCGAGTTACCGCGTCCGACCCTCGATTCGCCGCGTCTCCGTCCAGTTCGAGGTCCTCGAGAAGCTCGGGGATACCGCTCACCACGCGAGCTTGGCCCGGGAAACTCCGCAGGAAGGCGTGGCACCCGGCACTCGTTGGAGCATCGAACGGCCCCGGCACCAGGAAGCACTCCCGACCCTGTTCCAGCGCCCAGCCGGCGGTAATGAGAGCGCCGCTGCGACGGCCGGCTTCGACTACGACCGTGGCGTCCGACAGTCCACTGACAAGGCGATTGCGACGCGGGAAGGCGCCTCGGCTCGGGCTCGTGTCCGGCAGCAACTCCGAAACGACTGCGCCTCCGCCAGCGGCGATCGCGTTCGCGAGACGCTCGTGAGCGCGAGGGAACATGCGAGCGTGCCCACCCCCGAGAACCGCCACCGTGGATAGGCCCTCGGCCACGACCGCGGCGTGGGCAGCGCCGTCAATCCCGACGGCCAGCCCCGACACCACTACGGCCCCTGCTCTTGCCACGGCCGAGCCGATCCACCCCGCGATCAGCCGGCCCTTGTCCGTCGGCCGGCGCGTACCGACGATGGCGACGGCATGGTCGGCGGACAAGGCCTCGACACAGCCACGCACGTACAGAATCGGCGGCGGCAGATCGACAAGACGAAGCCGATTCGGATAAGTTGGATCCTCCAGCGTCACCACCGTCAAGCCGAGAGAACGCACGCGCTCCACGGCTCGACAGCCTTCCGCAATTCCATCGCAGATGCGAGAGGCCAGGTCCGAACCGATAGTGGCTTGCCGGGCTGCATTGGTCGACCGGACCTCTCCATCGGCGCGCGCCGCCGCGGAGGCCTGATCCGCCAGAGCCTCTCTGAGCAGATCTTTCCCGATCGCCGACGATGCCGCCTCCAGCACCTCTCTGGCCGACCCGAAGGCCGTCAAGAGCGCGCCGAAGGTGATTGGCCCCACCCCCGGAACAGCCAGCAGGGTGACCCAAGCGTCGCACTCGGCTTCGCGCCGGGCATCCATTTCGGGCTGGGCATCGGATCCGCCCTGGGGCTCCGCCTCGGCCGACGTCACCGGCGACGGCTCCGCCTCGGCGACTCGACGCGGCGAGACGGGACCAAGCGCCTGCACACCTAACATGGCTCAGGCCACTCCCTCAAACCCGATTCTGCGATCCGAGGTGCTCTGAACCGGGCGGCCTCGTCCAGATGAGTGGACTCGACTCGGTCGGAACCGGCGAGATCTGCTGCCGTCCTCGCGACTCGCAGGAGCCGCTCGATTCCACGGGCACTCCAACCCTCCAGTTCTGCCAGTTGGACAGCGTGGGTCTGTTGAGCCGATCCGAGCGCACAGGCAGCCCGCAGCGCCCGGCCGCTGAGCCGAGAGTTAGGCACTCCGCTTCGTTTGATCTGTCGAAGCCTCGCCTCCGCAATCCGGCCGGCAACGACGCTGGACGCCTCAGGCGCGGCCGATCTGACGTACTCGTCCGGTTCCACACGCGGCATGTGGACCCACATGTCCATGCGGTCCCGAAGCGGCCCTGAAATCCGACCGGCATAGCGCTCGACTACGCCAGGCTGGCAGCGGCACCGACCGTCACCGCTGGCGGCATATCCGCATGGGCACGGGTTCACACGTGAACTACACCACTGTGCGGCGTGTGATCGAGCTGCCGGTGGGGCGCCAGAAGGTCGCGGTGGGATGACGACGCGGGACTGGGCCCTCACGTATGCACGCTTGGGCTGGCGAGTGTTTCCGGTCGTTCCGCGCGGAAAGCGCCCCCTATACAGTGGCTGGCAGCGCGACGCTACGGCGGATCCAGACCTCATCGGCCGATACTGGCGTAGCGAGCCCGGTCCGAACATCGGCCTCGTCTGCGGCGAAGCCTTCGATGCCTTCGACATCGAGGCCCCCCACCTACCGGCTTTCAAGAGCTGGATCACCGAGTCCCGTTACACCCTGTGTGCCACGCCTGTGGCCCGGACTGGGCGAGGCGGCATCCACATCCTCGTGGAGCCCGTCGGTGTCGGTGGTGGCCGGGATCTCTATCTCGGCGGCGAACACATTGGCGAGCTCAAGTCGGTCGGTGGCTTCATCGTGGCCTGCCCTTCGACGACGGTCAGCGAATACGGCTGGCTGGTCGAACCTGACATTGCCGTCGCGGCAGCCCCGGCTTGGCTCCTCAGCCTCCTCGACCATCCGACTCGGAGTCTGCAGAGCCAACCAGTGCGACTCGGGAGCCCGGCCAATGCGGGCCACAGGGTCGACACCCTCGCGAGAGCCATCGAAGCTGCCGGCATCGGGCGTCGCAACAAGCTCCTGTACTGGGCCATGCGTCGCGCCCTTGAAGAGGGTGATCCGCCACGAGCCGCGGGGCTAGCTCTCGCGAGGGCAGCAATCGCAGCAGGTCTGGCTGAGCGCGAAGTCGAGGCCACGATCCGCTCTGCCTACGAGGCGTCCCTCCGATGATGACCCCGGTTCCGACCGATACCGCAGCCCCAACAATGCTTTCCTTCCTGCCCGAGGTTCCGCCGGAAGAAACGAAACGACTGCGCTTTCGGACCGCTCGCGAGATCTGCGAGACGACATCGGACGAAGCCGAGTTCGTCGCGGCCTACGTGGCCTTCGGCGCGATCACCGAGCTCGACGGCAAGCCCAAGGCCGCGGGCAAGACGACGTTCGTCCTCGAGATGATCGCCGCCGTCCTCGATGCCCGGCCGTTCCTCGATCGACCCACCATCGGAGGACCGGTCGTGATGCTCACCGAGCAGCCGATCGCGAGCCTCAAACCGGCGCTTGTGCGGGCCGGCCTCACAGAGCGCGAGGACTTCGTGCTCCTGACCTGGGCCGAGGCCGCAGGCGTGCCCTGGCCCGAAGTCGTCGAGCAAGCCGCAGCGACGGCTAGGGAGATGGGCGCTCGACTCTTCGTGGTGGACACCCTTCCCCAGTTCGCAGGGCTTCGAGGCGACGCTGAGAACAACAGTGGCGACGCTCTCGAGGCGATCGGACCGCTCCAGCTACTAGCCGCAGCTGGCTTCGCGATCCTCCTGACACGCCACGACCGCAAGAGCGGTGGCGAGGTGGGCGACAGCGCCCGAGGCTCAGGAGCATTCACGGGGGCCGTCGACATCGTCGTCGGCCTTGGACGAGACGCCCACGATGCCCGCCCTACGATGCGCCATCTCGCGTGTCTGTCTCGCTTCACCGAGACGCCGCCCGAGCTCGTAATCGAGCTAGTAGAAGGTCGCTATCTAGTCGTCGGAACGAGCGAGGAGGCTCTTGCCCAGGCACGGCGCGAACGACTCCTCGGGGCATTGCCCGCCTTTGAGGAGCCGGCGGCACTTCAGTCGCTGGCCGAGGATCTCGACGAGAAGGTCAAGACGGTCAGGGCCCAGCTCAACGAACTGCTCGCCGAAGGACTCGTGGCTCGTCATGGTGAAGGCGTCAGGGGCAAGCCCTATGAGTGGTCCCTACTACGCGACCAGGCGCCCACTGCGCCAACCGCTTCTACCCCGCCTTTTCCTCCAACAGGATCGTTCTTTCCTTTCGTCCCCCTTCGGGGGACTCATGAAAGGAAAGAAACAGACGCTCTTCCTGACCGTAAGGAAAGCCCATTCCCCTACCCCGCTTTGGTCGATCACAACCCGGCCGTGGGCGCCAAACCGGAGTGTTCGGCCCGAGGCGTGCAACCAGTCATGAGCGAGTCGATCCGCTGTTGCGATTACTCCGCTCACCAATTCGACCACTTCCGAGACGGCTCCGGTTGGCATTGCCCGATGTGCTCCCCAATGGAGGAACCCCGATGAAGGTCCTGACTCCCCTGCCCTCTCTGGTCGTCGAAGAGGTATCGATCGACCTGCTTCGTCCAGACCCAGCCAACCCGCGACGGATCGGCGAGGACGAACTCGACTCCCTGGAGCGCAGCATCCGCCAGTTCGGCTTCGTTCAGCCTGTGCTCGCCCGGCGGGAAGACGGCACAGTCATCGGTGGCCACCAGCGTCTTGTCGCTGCCCGGCGCCTTGGCCTCACCACCGTCCCGGTCACCTGGCTCGATCTATCTATAGAGCAGGCCCGTCTGTTGAACCTCGCTCTCAACAAGATCGGCGGCTCCTTCGACGACCAGCTCCTGGCCCGCCTCCTCGCCGACCTACAGGCGAGCCCCAACGTCGATCTCTCGCTCTCTGGCTTCGGCGAGGACGAGATCAAGGATCTCTTGCGCTCCCTTGAAACTCGCGAGAAGCGCGAGCAAGTGGAGAGCTTCGATCTCGATGAGGCGCTGGCGGAGGCGAACCGCGCCCCGCGGAGCAAGCCCGGAGATCTGTGGGTTCTCGGTGACCATCGACTGCTGTGCGGTGACTCCACCGATCCTGCGGCTGTGGCACGCCTCCTCGACGGCGCGGAACCGAAGCTGCTCACGACCGATCCGCCCTATGGCGTCAGTCTCGATGGCTCCTGGCGTGACGGGGTATACAACGCCCTCGGGCCGGCGGAGAAGACGTACATGCGCGGCAAGGGCGCTCGCAACACCACGATGTCGGGCGACACCCGAGTCGACTGGTCCGAGGCCTTTGAGCTCGTGCCCTCCCTATCGGTCGGCTACATCTGGCACGCCGGAGTTCACGCCGCCGAAGTAGCGCAGGGCCTGGAGCGGATCGGCTTTGAGATCGTGTCCCAGGTCATCTGGGACAAGGGCCTCTTCGCAATGGGCAGGAGCTGGTATCACTGGCGCCACGAGCCCTGCTGGGTTGTCCGCCGCAAGGGCGCCAAGGTCCGGTTCCTCGGCGAGCGCAACCAGGCCACGATCTGGAACGCTCCCTCTCCGAAGATGATCATGGCTGGCTCGGCTGAGCCGAGACTCGACCACCCGACCCAGAAGCCCCTCGTGCTGTTCGAGACTCCGATCCGCAATCACCTCAAAGCCGGCGAGTCGCTCTACGAACCCTTCTGCGGATCGGGCACTGCGCTCATTGCTGCCGAGCGCACTGGCACCCGCGCCTACGCGATGGAGATCGACCCCCTCTACGTGGATGTCGCGCTGGCGCGTTTAGAGCGCTTCAGCGGGCAGACGGCGGAGCGGATCGATGGCTAGGGCGACCGGGCCGACCAAGACTGGTGGCTCGGTATCGGGCCAGTTCCTCGGTGGTGATGACGTAGGTCTTGCCAAAGAGCTGGGCGGTCAGTCTCCCGCCCTGGACCTGGTGGCGCAGGGTGGCTGCGCTGATGCCGAGTTCGGTAGCGGCTTGGGCGAGGGTCAGCATGGCCTACTCCTCGTCGGGCTCGGCCATGAGGTCGGACTCGATCTCGCTGAGCCAGCCCTCCATCGACTGGCCGCCACCCTCGTCGGACCCATTGCCGACCTGGTATGCGTCGAGGCGATAGGTGTTGTAGCCGGCGTGGCGAAGGGTCCGCTGGTACTCCGTCCAGCGGTCGATCCACTCCTGCCAGGCTGCGCGCACCTCTTCGAGTTCGTCGCGAAGCTCGGAAGCCTTGTCGGTGGCGATCATCTCGTCTCCCTATTCCGCTTCTGGGCCGTACTCGCCCTCGGCGAACATCCGGTCGGAGACCGCGCGGAGGCCCTTGACGGTCTCGGCCATGTCTCCGACGTGGCCCCAGTTGAGACCTTCGGGCCAGGAGTCGTTGGCGAGGTGCTCGGCCATGCGATAGGCCAGAGCAGTTGCCTCGATCAGGAGGCGGTCGAAGTCCGCGCTGGCAGAGGTTCCAATTGGCGGGCGGTTGTCGGTCACCTTGTTCTCCTTGCTTGCGGTGACCCATATACACGCTCGCTATCGGCCAGATTGCAAGTGGCCGATCGGCTCGATCCGGCCAGGGGGTGGACCGATGCCTAGAGCCGCCGTGGGGCCGCCCAGGGCGCGGCCGAAACCCCAGTCGGACACCAAGCCCTCCCGCGCGGCAGCGTCGAACGTGAGGCCCGTGTCGCGCCGTGGCGCCAAGCGGGCGGCTCGGGCCGCCATCCGCGACCTCGCCGATCGGGCCTCCGTGCTCGAACCGATACGGCCCTCTGCCAGCCGCTATGCCCTCGCCTATCTGGCGTCTCTGAGCCCGCGGCATCTGCTGTACCCACCGACTAACCCGGCGGACCTCGCCAAGCTCGCGGACTCCCAGGCAGACATGCTTGTCGGGGTGATCAGAGCCGTCCTCGATGGCCTCGGACTCCCCGACGAACAGTGGGAGCGCGGCAGCGAGATCGCCTCCGAGGCGCTCAGAGCCTGCTCGACGCCTGGCTGGGAGCCGTGATGCGCCGGCCTCTGCTCCCCTACTCCGGCCGACCCTATGGCTCAATGGTGGCTGGTCTCGACCACCAACGCGACCACCAGCAAGACCACCATTTGACCACCAATGACCACCATTTAGCCACCATTGACCACCAATGCTAGGAACACGCCGATGCTTGGCTAAGCTGGCCGATGGTCGCCCGTGTCGGGCCTCGCCAATGCGCGACCAGGCGTACTGCCTGTTCCACTCCCCTGATCACAGCGCCGAAGCAGCCGAGGCTCGGCGCCTGGGAGGACTGCGCCGGAGGCGAGAGACGACCCTGGCGGTGGCATACGACTTCGCCGGTCTGGGCAGCACCGAGTCGATCGGGAGGATCATCGAGATCGCGACTCTCGATGCCCTCGGCCTTGAGAACTCGATCGCTCGCTGTCGGGTTCTGATTGCGGCCGCTCTCGCTGCGAGCCGGCTCCTCGAGGTGGGCGAACTGGAAGCACGCCTCGCTGCCCTTGAGGCCGCTGTTGGTCGGGAGCCAGGCGGAGATGGCGGGGCGGTCTTCCCGGCCGAGACAGAGCGATGACCGTGAAACGGCGCCTCGCCGCGGTCGAAGCCTCGCTCTCCCCGACGCAACTCGTCGTCGGCTGGCTCGCCGAGGCTCATACCTTCGGGGACATCGAGTCATACGTCGCCTCGCTGGTCGCCCAAGACCCACCGCAGGCTCCACTC
>CABDYL010000128.1_pt1 | contig 23269 bp, 18 predicted proteins | sample 3131931 | NCBI WGS metagenome assembly CABDYL01 (sample SAMEA5534337, study PRJEB31848) | metagenome | biome: tundra; feature: field; material: soil | place: USA | collected 2013-05 | depth 0.45 m
GGCTGACGACGGGGCTGGCGCTCGCCGAGACGGCGGCGCTTGACGTCGCCTGAGCCGTGGGGACCACGAGCGGCGAGAGGGCTGGGCCGACGGACTTGGGCAGCACGCCACCGATCCAGGAGAAGGCTAGGACGCCGAGCAGAATCCCAGCGCAGATCAGGGCGAAGACGGCCGAGGCCCGATCGTCAATGTGAACGCGCTCGTGGGACTCCCGAACGGACCCGGCATGGGGCCTCTCTTCACGCTCGGCCGGATGATCGCCGCGGCCAAAGCCAAACCGGCGCCCCGAACCGGCGCTCGGGACTTCGTCGGTCTCTTGTTCCTCGAACTCAGCCTCTTCGTCGAGGTTGTCCTCGAGTTCGTGTATGGGCAATCCGTCGGTCGAAAGTATTTCTTCGGCCAGAGGCGTTCCGTCTTGGTCCTTGTCCGTCATGCCCTAGTGCCACTCCTGTGCTGGCGGCCGATTGGTTCGGCCTGCCTGGTGCAGGCACCGCGGGTGCCTCGATCGTGTCGGCTTGTCAGGTGCGCACTGCCAGTCGTGACGGCATGGGGCGCACCACTTCCCGGCAGTTTAGCCGACGCGTCGCGGAGACGCCTGGCGAGTTGGGAGGGGGCAAGGTCTCGGCGTCACCCGCATAGTCGAAACGATCCGGAGCGATTTGCCAATACCGTGCTATGCGATCCCGGGCGCCGGTTACGGAGGAAACGGCGGCAAGGCGCCGCCGTTTCCCATTCGGTCCAATCGAGCCGCTCCTCTAGCGGCTACTACCTGGACAAGTACTTCAAATCACCAAATGCGACCGATTTGCTCAGGTGACACGAGCCCTCCTCCAAGTTGGAAGCCGAGAGGCCGGTCGGCTTCTTGCCGAACCGGCGCGGTGTCGGTAGCGAGGCCCACTCGCACAAGCATGACGCCGCGCACAGTTGGTGGAAGGTCGACGATCTTGTGTTGGTCGGTCAATGCGCCAACGTACCTACCCGATGGAGGAGGCGCTGCCGGACCATCCTTGAGGCTGGCGCGAAGCTGGCGATCGGGACACCAGACGCACCGAGGCCCTCCGAAACGCCACTATCGCAGGATCGTGACCCGCTCGCTAGCGAGGGAGCAGGTAGAGCGCCATCTGCATGGGAGTCCGTGCCACCAGGCTGTGCTTCACGTCGGGCGCCATGCGCAACCAGGTCCCCGGCCGGGCGGGATGGGTGTCACCGCCGACGGTCAGCTCGCCCTCGCCTTCGCCTTCGAGGACGTGGACGATCGCCGGTCGAGCCGAAGTGTGCTCCCAGTCCATCGGCGCATCGTCCTAGAAAGGCAGTTCCTGCGACTCGGGATGGACCTGCGCGGACACGAGACTGGCTTCTTGCGGGCATGCTCCAAACCGCCGGCCGTGCTCGTCTAGCTTGTATGGATCTTGGCATCTCCCGCAGACGCACACCATCCAGTGGCAGATGGGGCAATTTGGATTGAACGTGGAATGCAGGGGCTGGTGGCATTTCCAGCAGTGACTCTCACGCGGAACTGGCCAGGCCGCCCGAGCTCGGACCTCTTGCTCGATCTCTGCATCTGTGGGGCTCGGCGTTCCGAGACGCTGATGGATTCCCCGGATGATGTCGATCTGACCTCGGACCGCCTTCGCCAAGAGCAAAGCTTCCCGCTCTGACTCCTGCCTCGCACGGCGGGATTCGAGTTCCGCGATAGCGCGTTGCACGGCCTCCGGCCAAGGTTCAAGACCGCGCCGCAATCTCGCTTGCGAGAGATCGCTCGTGACGCGCGAGCGGGCGCCCGGCGGGAACTGCACGAGGGACTTATCCGCAGTCATGAGTAGCCACGGATCCGTTGATCCCGAGAAAGCCTGCAGTGCGGTAGCCCGCAAGAACGGATCGTCTGACCTCAGCCAGAGCATCGCGCCTCTAACTACGACTGACTCGATCTGGGTCTCAAGCGCGTCAGTCGTGCATTGGTCCGCGCAATCCGCCGATAGCAGCACAGTCAGCTTCGCGGCGTCAACCGGCCCCTTCTTGTTCAAGAAGCGAACTTGGCAGGGCTGACCTGGGGTCAAAACCACGCCAACGCCGTGACGCTCGTGACGAACAATGTCGCCGCTCTCCACCTAGGCATCTCCCCTTGACGGCACGAATGTTTTCAGCCTAACAGGCCGGATGTCGCGCTCACGGTGGTAGCTGGCGATCCGCTCAAGAGATCTGCGGGCCATTTGGTAAGACGAAGGCCCTCGGAGTTGCCTCCGGGGCCTGTTTGGTGCTCAAGCGTTAGCTGACGAGGAAGGATTCGAACCTTCAATCCCCTGATCCAGAGTTGCTCCTGAACCGACTCATTCTGCCGTCACGACGTTTGTAGCGGTGGCCTATGAGCCCCGATCTCGCCACGAGCTGCTCATAGAGTTCGTGCCGGCAGCGGGACAGGCGACGTCACTCGGCTTCCACGGCAGCCCCGAGATCCCCTGCCTTGCGTCTCAGCGACTCCCGCGTATCCAAGAGCCGCTGCATGATCCCGCCAATCAAGTCCCGATCGTCGCGATCCGATGGTATCGGTACCACCACCTCAAGAAGTCGGTGTCCAAGAGTGTCGATCACGTCGCGCGTGAACTGCTTGTTCCGCATCTGGCGACGAACCACTCGCATGTTCATGAGCGCAAGTAGAAGGGCCGGAGACAGCCTACTGCGGTCGGCAACTCGGATTCTGTAGATCCCACCGCTATACAGGAGCGGCAGGTCATCCTCCTGAATGATCGTTGTCGTGCCGACCAGATAGGTGCCATCCCGGACCAGAAGAAGGTCGCCCACCTGCGCTGATTGGGACCCAGCGAACTGATCGTACGCATCCCGAGAGATCCGTTGCTTGGGGTCGTGTTTGATTTCCCAGTTGCCGAAGTCCGACGTCCGCACGAAGGCGACGTCTCCGCCGCCATACGCGAGCTTGCCGACCTCGTCTCCGGTATGAAGCTGCAGGACGCCCTCGTTCACAAGATCGCCAATCGTCACTAGTTCACATCGTCGGCCGAGCCGTTTCAGCTCGTCTCCGGCGATCGGGTCGTAGTAGCGCGGAACCAGGACTTGGCCTCGGATCTCCGGGCTGCGAACCACGAATGACTCCGCTGGCGATCTGTCCCCAAGGAAGCTCACATGGCCCGAGCCACCGACGGCAGAGGAGGACACGCTCTCCACCAACTGGTCGCATGTCCCCAGGGCAAGTGCCTCGTCGAGCTCTCGACTGAGGAGGGCCAAACGCACCCGTGCCTCTGCACGGCCGGAGAAAATGGCCTCGGCAAGCTCAGCTAGGCTACGACGACGATCGTCGCTGCGATGCAGGGGGATCCTCACCTCTGGAAGTCGGCCGACGATCGAATCAATGACGTCGGCGGTGAATTGTCGGGCGCGAATCTGCCTCTGCACGATCGGCGACAGCAGACAAGCTACGAGCAGAGATCCAGTGATCCGATCGCCGCTCGCGCGCATCTTGGCCAGGTGATGTTGGAACAGCATGTCGGTGTCGAACCGCGTGACGAGGCACGGCGTGCCCACTAGGTAGGTTCCCTCGTGGACCAGAAGGACATCCATCTCCCGCACGTCCATGAAGTCACGGTATTTAGACGCCACCGCCTCGCTGACACCATGCTTTGGCGCCGCTCGTATCTCCCAGTTAGCGATGTCGGATGTGCGGATGTACGGGATGGGCCCGGTGCCGTAGTTCAGTTTGTCGATGTACTTGCCCTGGCGGAGCTGGAGCTCGCCGGCATCCATCAGCTCCTGGAGAGACACGAGGTCGTGCGAGACCGACAGCTCATCCAAACGCTCCTCGATGGTAGGGTCGTAGTAGCGCGGGTTGTAGATGTCGTTCCGTATCCGGGCAACAGGCAGGACGAAACCGACCGCTCCCGCTGTCCTCACGCGGACCAGACCTCTCCCATGAGCTCATGGAATCTGGCGGCTACCAGCGGGACGTCATCGAGCAGAATCTCGTTTCCATCCGAGTTGCGGCGTATGGTGGCGTTGCCCCTGGAATCGTGCCCGCACCATTCCACGATGCTCATGAAGACGTTGTGGTCCGCAGGGGCCGGCGAGTTCTTGATGAAGACAACACAAGTCTTGGCGTGTGTGTGCGGCTGGAACAGATCCTCGGGCATTGAAACGACTCCGAGGATGGTGCACCGGGAGCGAAGGTACTGCACCACGTGCGTGTAGGTTGGCATGCCGAACATCGATTCGGGCAGTACGATGCCCAGCCTCCCGCCTGGCTTGAGGAGCTGGAGACACCTTTCGATGAAGAGTATCTGCGGCGGTTGGCTCTCGACACGGGAGTCGCCCTGTTCGAAGACCGTCCGGTCCCGCTTGGATCTGACAAACTTGTGAGCCAGGTCGTACTGCTCAAGGACTTCGCGGCCCTTTATGGGTATCTTCGTGCCGAACGGGGGATTCGTGAACACCACGTCGAACGAAGCGAGCTTGATGTCGCGCTGCATGATGGGGTCCCATGCGGTCGGGGGCAGCAGGCTGTTGTCACAGTAAACGCCGCTGCGGCCGTCGCCGAGGATGGCCATGTAGGCCTTCGTAACCTTGGCCAGGAACCGGTCCTTCTCGATGCCCTTGAAGAACCTTGATGCCACGTAGCGGCGTTCCTCAGCCACCCGTTCCTTGCTCCAGCCCTTCTTCTTGGATGACTCTTCGATGCGCCGCCACACAGATTCGAGGGCGATAATCAGGAAGCCGCCACTGCCACACGCCGGGTCTATGATGAGTTCGCCGGGCTGAGGCGCGAGGACGTCGACCATCATTCGGACCACGTTGCGCGGCGTGAAGAACTGCCCCTCCGTGCCTCTCAGAGCTGGCCCGATGAACACTTCGAACGCGTCGCCGATAGCATCGCGGCTCGCCTCTGTGATGCTGTAGTTCTGGAGTTCTCCCACCACGTAGGCTAGGCTAACTGGATCGATCTCAATGGTGTCGGTCTTCGAGAAGACGTCGCCATACCTTTCCTTGACCGACGCGAATATGTCCATGATCCGCTGGTGAACGGTCTCGGGACTCTCGCCCACGGCGGCCCGGAAATCGACGTACTGATCCGGGCCCTTGTCCATCTCGTCGAAGACCTTGCAGAACAGCAAGTTGATGATCTGCTGCGCGAGGGCCTCGTCGCGCGTGATCCCTGTCAGATTACCGGCGAGGTGATTCCGGATGTCGCGAAATACGGACTGCAATGCCAGCGACGGCCTCAGGTCACTCCTCAGGTACTTGCCGATGTCCTGAAGCCGCTGACCATGGCGAGGCAGGCTGGGAAGCTCTTCGAAGACGACGGCGCCACCGGACACGTACTTCTTCAGGAGATACAGGTGGTCATCGCCGTTGAACCAGACACCCATATTGGCATTGGACATGGTGAGGTAGAGCTCGAGCTGTCGCCGTCCCTCGCGTCTGTTCTTGCGTTTGCACTCCACGACAAGTTGCAGATGCTCTTCTGTGTGATCTGGAGAGTCGAAAATGGCAATGTCGACCGGATAAGAGCGCTTTGCGTCTGATGGCCGCTGGCGAACACGGAACTGAGGGCGCGTCTGCAGGTGTTCAATCGGGTAGCCGAGATCCTCGACGAAGCGCCTCGCGAGGACCTGGACTGCCTCCGTCTCCTCGGGCGTCGCGCGTACGGGCAACCCGCTGACGTAGTCGCGCAAGTAGCCCTCGGGCAGCGCCGAGGGCTCTTCTGGACCCGCAGGAACGATCGTCCGTGCTGCTACCACGTGCCCTCCACTCGCCGTTGCAACTCACAGTGGCTGGAGCCGGATGGCCCGAAAGGCCAGACGAGAACCCACACTGCCCTGGGGCAAGTGTAGGCAACTCTGGTTCTCTGGCGCTCGCCGGCTGCGACCCTCCCCATGCGCTTCACAACGGCCGAGAGGACCTCCCTTGCCAAGTGCGCTGCCGAGGGCGCTCGGACTACGCGAACATCGTGAGATGAGCGCCCCGCCTCAGGCTGCCAATCGGTTTGGGGTGCGTCCGGACGACAGCCCCTGAACCCCGCAGTCGAGGAGTCTCGAAACCGCGGTCAGCCTTCCTGTTCGGTGATCTCCAGAAACGCGCGGAAGGCAGGGTGGATCTCGAAACGGCGTGCCCTGTCACTTTCCCGAGCAATCTTGTCAGCCAGACCCTGATTGCGTCGGAGTTCGCCCTCGTCCTCCGTGTAGTCGAATTGGTCGTTGTGGGTCTCGAGTCCCAGAATCCCCAACCTGACCAAGCGATCAATGAGCTCGGCGACCTCGTTTGGGGAGGCGCCGGCGCGCCCAAACGCGGAACCTAGGGCGGCGTCGGTGGGTCGGGCTGTCTCCCCCACCAGCTCGTATAGGAAGGGTTCAAGCGGCGTCTTCGACCCCACGTCCTCCACTTGGATCGCTTCGAACGCGTAGCGCGAGTACTCCTGCTCCCCACGCAGAATATCAGCCTCTTCAACGCGGCTAGACCCGTGGTTGATCGCGCTCGCGATCGCGGCGCTGGCGAAGACGATGATGTCGCGGGGCCGCGGCAGCACACGTTGGACCAGATAGTCCCTGGTGGCCACACCCCTGACTGCGGGCGTGAAGTACTCCGTCCACAGCTCAGACGGGTCGGCCTTTCCCGATCGAGCGGCCACGAACCGCTCCTCAACCACTCGGGCGAGCATCTGATCGTTCGCCCATATCAAGCGGCTCACAGGGATCTTGTCGGGTTCTGTGGCGACCCGGAGCACGTGCGAGAAGATGTCGCTCCTGAGGAAGACGGCGAGGCTGACATTGACAGGCTCTCGCCAATGATCCTCATGGTGAAAATCGTCGGCCACCCGAGTGACGCTCGTCAGCAAACCCAGTAGGAATGTCGCCAGCGGCTTGAGGTCAGCACCGCTCTCCCAGCCCTTGTCCAGGTTGTCAACTAGGATGGCCACTCGTCTGCGTTTGCTCAGGACGCGTCCAAGATGCTCGCGGAGGTCGCGGAGCGCGCCGTCATGGAGCGCTTCAGAGATCGCCACTCTCTGCTCGGCAACCCCAGCCGGAGAAGGAAGACTGAGCAACGTTCCGACTGCGTGCTCAAGCCGCACAGCGAACTCGTCCATAACGAAGCTGCCGCGGCCCTCGACGAAAGCGAGGAACTGCTCTTCATCGTCTGTCCGGGGAACCGAGAGCGGCCGCCGCAGGAGCTCTTGGGCTGCTTGGCTTGCGACCTCCGAATACACCAAGAGCTTCCAGAGGCTCTGCACCATATAGCCTTTGGAGTCCCTACGTTCGTACTCGGTCAGAAGTTGGAGAAGGCTCTCCCACTCATACCAAACGGGCTTGACGATGCACACTAGATTGCGGGGGTCCGTTCTCAGCCGGTCCGCTGCCTCGAGGAGGTTTGCTGTCTTTCCTGAACCCTTCCGGCCGACGAAGACGGTCGCCCGGTCGGCAAGGACCTCACGGAATGAGGCGGTCTCCAGGAAGTAAGCGGATAGCGAATCCTCCTCATTCTCCGCCACCGGATCGCCAAGGCGGAGTTCCCTCAACTCCGTGGCAAGCCGGATAGACGACGTCCGGTTCGACCTCCGGCGAAGGCTGGCATGTACAGGCGCCAACGTCCGGCCAAGCCACGCGTCGAGCGCTGCCACGCACTCCTTGGAAGTCCGACATCGGACGACCCGATCGCGGTAGTCGATGGGAGCGAGCTGGTCGTCCTCGTCGAAGAGCAGGGCCGGCTTGCGCATGCCGACGGCCAACCCAGTGGCGAGTGCTGCCCGAGCATTGTGTAGATCGGCGTCAGTGCGGCGCGCTTCGACAAGATGGGCTACTACCGCCGCCGCATCAGACACGGATTGTACGTACCAGCTCAGGGATTGCGGTCGGCCCTCGGTCGCGTCATCAGCTACGTACCTGAGGCCACGTTGCTTCTCGTCTAGAACCCGTTCGGTGAGTGCCCTCCCCACCTCCGTGGGGTAGGCACTAGGGACGTAGAAAACGGACGGGACCACGGTCGGTTCAAGGGCATCGGCGATCAACCGCTCGAATAGCGTTCGCGATTGCGTGAGTGGGAGATCCTTCAGGAAGGCCGCGAGGACTTGAGCCGAATTCGTATAGGTCGAGTAGCCCAGCGTCGTCAGCAGGCCGAATTGCTGCCACTTCCGATCTGCCTCCTCGTCTGACAGGTCCCTTAAGGGCCAGACTCGATGATTTGACCCGATTGCATAGCCGAGCTCGAAGAGAACATTCAAGTTGAGGTGAGTGAGCTCGAGCACGACGAGCGATGAGGCGTCGATGGCATCCAGGACTTCGTCGATGACCACCTGGCCCGAGACCTTCAGGTCCTCCCAGTTGATGGGAATGACATCTGGCAGTTCGCCGATCCTTCGTGCCCCGTTGCCCATGGCTTCGCGCAGGCTCTCGGGGCGACTCGGATAACCGAAGAAGATCGGCTGCGGACTGGCCGGCAGACTCGACATGCTTGTTGCCCCCGCTACAGACTCCCGTCAAGGCGAGACACCAATCGCGGCTCGAGACCAGGGATGCATCTGAGACAACATTGCGCCCCAGGTCCCTTGGTGTCGCTCCGGCTCTCGGCCCTGCCTACTGGCATTGTGCGACCGGCAAGCCGCGGATGCTAGGCCAAGGCGCTGACCAAGGTGCTCTGGCTCCCGTGCCGGTCACGACCTGCATCTTTGTTGCTCGCTCAGGTGGCGGCCTCAACCGGCTCACGCACGCATCGTGTTCAGCGTCGTCGCGGAACCGTGAAGCGAACGTACGCCCATTCGTCCAGTGCCTTGAGAGGCACAGGCAGGTTCGACGTCATCGCGAACTGCTTGGCGAAGGCGATCAACGCTAGGTACGACCTGACGCTCGCCTCGCGGGGCGAGAGTTGGAGCCGGAACCTCTGTGCGATCGCGTCGTCCCAAAGCGGGAAGAAGCCTGGGGCAAGAATGTGGAGGGCCTTGGCCGAACCGACCGGCCATAGCCGCTCGACGAAATCGCGATACAGACCTTCGACCGCTGGCGCGTCCGCGCCTGGATCGTAGCTGGTAATGGTCCGACTTCGATACGATTCGAGCTGCGTACGATTGCCGGCGACGAGGCGGTCAAGGTCGTCCGTGAGCGTCCTTACCAGCGCAGGCCGAGGTCGGTAGAATGCGGCGTTCCACGACAGGAGCAGCACCGCCACGCCTTCCCCGACCGTGAATTGGCCCTCGCCACCGAATGCGCGTTCGACGATCTCTCGGGCCACCCGGTAGACAACATCGCGCCCTTCGGCGCGACGGTAATCCTCGTGGGCCGCAGCCACCTCCATGGCAGACGGGAGTCCCGGTAGCGTGCCCTTGCCAACCGTCGATTGCCGCATCCGGCCGGACCTCCGCCCGATCGATCGCGTGTCGACCGCGTCCGCCCTGCTGGCATGCCGCTCCAGGCGGTCAACTGCGAGTTCGGGTGCCGTTGGGACGGGAGGGCGGCACGCCCCGCATGCGTGAACGGACTTGCCCTTCTCGCGTCGAGCCCATCGAGCGAGTTCAACCGGATCGTCCGAGCACGCCTTCCCGAACTGGTCTGTCCAACGCCGACCCGTGCCGAGATCGCGGTTAACGGTCCGGCACGACGAACGGTGGAGCACGAGCTCCGACGAGTCGACATGCGGAAACAGATTCAGCACGTACCCGCGCGCATGCGCCGCGAGCCAGACTACGTAGCCGGCGTCGTCGTCAACGAACCGCTCCATCGCTCCCCTTACGTGGTCGAGTTGCATGTCTGCCGGTGGGCAACCCCGTCAATCCTCGAGGCCCCCTAGCCGGTCAACGGCCAGCGCCCTAACAGTATGTGATCATGGTGTCCCCGGCGCCGATGGGGCGCCCCAAGAGCGCAGCCGTGCCGTACCATCAGCCTTAACGGCGCGCAGTCTTCAGCCTTGACGGCTTCGCGAGCGGCAGGACCAGGGGTAACGGCAGTGGCGACGTATTCAGTATCCGTCGCGACGGATCATCTCGCTCGACTCATGGCGCGAAGGCCGATCCGCGGCTTGACCGAGCTGATCTGGAACGCCCTGGACGCAGATGCCGATGTGGTCTACGTCGATGTTGAACACAACTCGGCCGGCGGCATAGACGCCATCGCTGTAACAGATGACGGCCACGGGATGCCGCCCGATGAAGCGACCAGGGAGTTCTCTCATCTCGGGGGATCGTGGAAACTAACTGCGGAGACGACGCGCACCAAGCATCGAACCATCCACGGTAGTAGTGGGGAGGGTCGCTGGACCGGCTTCGCCCTTGGTGGCTCAGAAGTCCGGTGGGAGACGGTCGCCGAGGTCAATGGCGAGCATCTCCTGACGATTATCCGCATTCTTCGCGATGCACCAACGACCGTTGAGATCAGTGAACCAATCACGATGACGCGGGGCACAGGGACGATCGTCCGGGTCGAGGGGATTTCTCAGGAACCTAAGGGCGTCTTCTCGGAGGCGGGCGGCGACGCCCTGACAGCCAGCTTCGCGCTTCACCTCCGCAAGTACCCCACTATCAAGCTTGTGGTTGACGGCCAACACATCGACCCGGCCAGCCTGATCAGCAAACACCAGACGATGCTCTTGGACGTTCAGACTGCTCATGGTCCAGCCGAGCTGGACGTGGTGGAGTGGTCGTCCAGGGATGTCAGCAGGGTGCTGTACTTCTGCGACGAACGCGGCATGGCCCTAAGTGAGGGGAAAGTCGGGATCCAGGCACCGAGGTACAGGTTCTCTGCGTACATCCGCTGGCGCGGGTTCTCCGTTCTGCAGGACGAGCTCGGCCTTGAGGAGCTCGAGCACCCAGACTTCACTCCTGTGATCAGTGCGGCTCGAGATGCACTCCGCCGGTACTTCAAGGAACGTGACCTCGAGCGAGCGGGTGAAGTAGTTCAGGCGTGGAAGGGAGAGCACAGCTACCCGTATTCGGAACCGCCCAAGGATGAGACAGAGCGTGTCGAACACGAACTCTTCGAGCTGATCGCCGTAACCGCAGCCGACGCAGTAAACGCCGGTAGGTCAGTAGAAGCCAGGAAGTTCTCGCTGGGCTTGATGCGGGCAGCACTGGAGTCGGGCCCGGGTGCACTGAGGCGCGTACTCGAAAACGTCCTCAGGCTGCCCCTGGATCAGCTGGCGTTGCTAGACGACTTACTCTCACGAACCACCCTCACGAATGTCATCAAGACGTCCAGGATGATCTGTGATCGTCTCGATTTCCTTGATGATCTTGAGGATCTCGTCAACGAAGCCGAAGCACGGGAACACCTAGCAGAGCGACGGCATCTGCATCGGATTGTTGAGCAGGAGACGTGGATCTTCGGGGAGCAGTACGCCGTTGTATCGAGCGACCGGTCGCTGACCCAGTGCCTGAAGCAGTATCGGGCGACGCTTGGGGAGGTGGGTTTTGCCGACGAAGAGCCGGTGACTCTCGACGGGCGGCGGCAGGTCATTGATCTCCTCTTGTGGAGACCGATTCCGCAAGGGGACGATCGTCGGCAGTTCCTCGTGGTCGAGCTGAAACGACCCTCAGTGCGAGTTGGACGCGATGAGCTGGGCCAGCTTGAGGACTATGCTCGCGCGGTGATGGGCGACACGCGGTTCTCCGACACCGAGACGAGCTGGGACTTCATTCTTGTAAGCACGGAGATCAACCCGAACATCGATGACCGTCGCCGACAGACGGATCGAGTCGTCGGCCACGTCACCAAGTCGGAGAGGTACAACCTCTGGGTTCTAACGTGGGCGCAGGTGGTACAGGCCGCGAGGCATCGCCTGAAGTTCGTTGAGAGCGGCTTGCGCCTCGACGCCGCGGGTCAGTCTCCCTTGGCGTACGTCAGGAGCAAGTACGGCGCCCTGCTTCCCGCCGAGCTACGGGGAGACCTACCAGGGACTAGTGCGCCCCCTCGACCTGACCCACGACGCGCGCGGAAGGAACGGCCGACGGTGGCCCCGGCGGCAGCGGCCGAGTCGTAACGGCTGACATGCCCACTTCTGGGTCGACCATTCGTCAACCCAGAGTGATTACAGGCTTGCGGCTGCCGGCGGCGACAGCAGCAATCGTCACCGCCGGGCCGACGAGGCACGGGCCTAGATCGGAAGAGGATGGCTGGTCGCCGCCGGAGAGCGGTGGGTAGCACGACCAAGCCATAGGGTCAGTAGGCCTGACGAACGGACAACGAACCGTTGGACACATAAGCCCCTGGACCCGTGCCCAGTGCGCTCATGATGATCACCTCGCTTGGGTTGGTTAGGGCGATGCAACAAAACATCCCGGCATCGTTCTCTATGCCGAACGATAGGAACCGCTTCTCGTTCTCGTTCTGCCACGCCTGAAGCAAGTCGAAGAGTGCAGCCATCGAGTCGGCCTCGAAGTAGTGAACGTTCCGCTTGTTCTCATCAATCACGAGTGCTCCTTTCGACTGATGCGGCGGGACCATAGGCTGGCCGGCGAAGAGGTTCGCGTGGCTGCGCGCGAGGTCCTTCAGCGCGGCGCGGCCTGCCGCCTTGAGTTCGGCCGTTCGGGCCTCGTCGTCAACGTCCCAGAGGCTGTCCTCCAGGTCCAGCACGACCGTGGTGTCGGCGCCCGCGGATGCCCGGATGAGTCGGGCAGTTACGGCCGGCGGCTGGATAGCCGTGAACTGGTAGATGCGCATGGCTGGCGGGGCGTGGCTGTGGCTGTGCCCTCCGCCCCCGCGGAGGCCGTCGCGCTGGCTAGGCCTCTTCCTCGTATTCGAAGCTGAGCTTGAGCTGGACCCGATACTCCACGATCTCGCCACCCTCTACGCGGGCCGTTGACTGGATCACGTCAACCGAGCGGATGTTGCGGACGGTCTTGCTCGCGACGGCCACGGCCTGCCGCGCGGCGTCACTCCACCCGAGCGCGCTGGTGCCGACCATCTCCCGGACGATGATTACGCCCATCTCTAGTCCTCCGCTTGGGGGCCGGCGGACGAGCCGCCCTATCGGTGGCAGTGTAGGCCCAGGGGCAGCGGGCGGCCGGGCGAGGTGCGACGGCCGGGAAGTCGGGCGTGGTTGACCGCTGCTATAAACCGAGTGTATAGTCCGGCCCATGAGTGTTCCTCACGCATTGCTGGGTCTCCTGGAGCGGGAGCCGCATCACGGATACGACCTCAAGCGGCTCTTTGACGCCTACTTCGCGCCGGACCGGCCGCTTGCCTATGCCCAGGTCTACTCCACGCTCGCCCGCATGGAGGGACGCGGCCAGGTACGGCTGGAAGGCGTTGAGCGAGTGGATGGGCCGGATCGCCGCCGCTTCGCCATCACCGGCGATGGCCAGGTCGAACTGGAGCGCTGGCTGAACGAGCCGCTCGTGCCGGAGCCACATCTCCAGGCGGCCCTATTCACCAAGGTCGTGCTGGCGATCCTGTCCGGCCGACCGGTCGAACCCCTGGTGGACGCCGAGCGCCATGCTCACCTCGAGCGAATGCGCGAGCTGACCGCGATGCGTCGGGCCGGCGCGCTCCAGATCGCCCTGCTGGCCGACTACTGCCTCTTCCATCTCGAAGCGGACTTGCGTTGGCTGGACGTCACCGCCGCCCGCGTCGACGAGCTGCGCGCGCAGATCCTGACCCTCAAGGAGAAGTCATGACCGCCTTCCCCAGTTCCGTCTTGGCCCTCGAATCGACCGCGCCGGCCGTGCTAGTTGCCTCCGGCCTGATCAAGCGATTCGGCCAGACCGAAGCCCTGCGGGGCGTGGACTTCAGCCTTGCCCGGGGCGAGGTCGTCGCGGTCATGGGCCCAAGCGGCTCCGGCAAGTCCACCCTGCTCCATTGCCTGGCCGGCATCCTGCCGCCGGATGGAGGCAGCGTCACATTCGAGGGCGCGCGCATCGATGACCTCGGCGAGGGCGATCGAAGCCGGCTGCGGCGGACGGCCTTCGGCTTCGTCTTCCAGTTCGGCCAGCTGGTGCCGGAGCTTTCGGCCCTGGAGAACGTCTCGTTGCCGCTGCTGCTGAACGGCGTCCGCCGCTCCGTCGCGGAAGCCGCGGCCGCGGAGTGGTTCCCACGCCTCGGGCTCGAGGGCATGGAGCGGCGCCGTCCGGGTGAGATGTCCGGCGGCCAGTCGCAGCGCGTTGCCGTCGCCCGGGCCCTGGTCACGCAACCGAGCGTCATCTTCGCCGACGAACCCACCGGCGCCCTGGACACGATCGCGGGCGAACAGGTGATGGAGCTGCTCACATCGGCGGCGGCGGGCCAGAACACGAGCGTCCTGCTGGTCACGCATGAGGCACGAGTCGCCGCGTTTGCGGAACGCGAGATTGTGGTCCGGGACGGGCGGGTCAGCGGATCCGATCGATGACGCGGTCTGAGGTTCGACTGGGGGTGCGGCTGGCCGTGGCGGACGGGCGGCGGTCCGCCATCGCGTTTGGGCTGACGGCGCTTGCCGTCGCCATCGGCACGGGCGTCATGCTGTTCGCGGTCTCGTTCATGCCGGCCCTCGCGGAACGCGACTCTCGGGCGGCATGGCGTCAGCCGGACAGGGTGGGTCTGTCTCAGGCGCGGCTGTCCATGGCCGTGTTCCAGGATCAATACGCCGGCCAGACTCTGGTCCGCGTCTTACTCGCCCCGTTCCCGGCGGACGCCCCGTTCCCGGCGGACGCGCCGGTTCCACCCGGTTTGTCCAGGCTGCCGGCGCGGGGCGAGGCGTACGTTTCGCCCGCTCTGGCCGATCTGCTGGCCCGCACCCCCGCCGACGAGCTGGCGCCGCGGATCGGGACCGTCGTGGGGACCATCGGGCCGGAGGGGCTGCGCTCCCCGCAAGAGTTGATCGCGGTCATCGGCGCGGATCCTGCCCAACTCGGGACGTGGGCAAGCCCGATCGTCGGTTTCCGCACCGAACCGGCGCCCCACAACCTGCCCCCGGTTGCGCTGCTGATCCTCGTTCTGGCGGTCGTCGGCGCACTGGTTCCGGTGGCCGTGTTCGTGGCCACGGCCACGCGTCTGGCGGCCACGCGGCGCGAGCAGCGGCTGGCCGCGCTGCGGCTGATCGGTGCCACTCCCGCGCAGGTTGCGCGGCTGGCGGTGGTGGAGGCTCTGCTCTACACGGGGATCGGAGCCCCGGCTGGGATTCTCGTATTCGCTCTGACGCGGCCGCTCGTCGCGCAGATCCCGCTGGATGGGGGCACGTGGTGGCCGGCGACAATCACACCGCCCCTCGCCGAAGCGCTGGCGCTCATACTCGTGGTACAGGTGGTTGGCGCGCTGGCGGCGCTGGCCGGGATGCGGCGGCTTTCTCTGTCGCCGCTGGGAGTGCAGAGACGCGTGACGCCGCCGCGGCCGAGTGCGTTGCGCCTCGTGCCCACGTTCGCGGGCGTCGTGTCGCTGGTGGTCAGCCTCAACATCTTCCGAAACTCGACCGGCGAAATCGGGCCGCTGGCGATCGTGGGTGCGTCTTTCGCGATCATCATCATCGGTATCGCCTTCGCCGGGCCGTGGCTGACCGCGCTCGTCGGCCGGGTTCTCGGTCGGATCGCCCGCGGGCCGTCCGCCTTGCTGGCCGGGCGGCGTCTGGCCGATGACCCGCGCGGTTCGTTCGGTTCGATCGCCGGGGTGATCATGGCCGTCTTCGTCGCCAGTGCCTTCTTCACGTTCGCGGCCTACGCGACGGCACACGCGGGCGACTTCGATGCGCCTATGCGGCCGGGCGTGGTCCTGATTGTGCCTTACGGCGCGAATTCCGCCGAGACGGTTGCGGCGCGATTGCCCAATGTGCAGGGCGTGCGGTCGGTTCTGGCCGTCAGGGAAATCTCGCTGGTGGATTCGAGGGGCTCGTATGAGATGCAGGCCTGGGTGGTGCCGTGCGACACGCTCATGGCGGCAATGGCGATCGCGGACGCTTCGTGCGGCGGTGCCCGCATTCACACGATCCTGCCGCCGGGCGTCTCGCTGGCATCCTCATACGTGGCTCAGGGCTTCGATGACCAGGGCGTCAATTTGCCGCCGGTGGAGTTCCGCGTGGATCCGGCCCTGGTGGCTCCGCTGGTGCCCGATGCCTCGAGCGTCCAGGGATTGCCGGACGTGATCCTCGATCCGTCTACCTTCGGCGATGCGGGGGCCGGCTTCCACGTGACGCGGCTGTACGTGACGACGGACGGCGTGGCGGCGAGCGGCGAGCGCGTCCGGGCGGCGGTTCAGGCTGCGGACCCGCCGGCCTGGGTATTTATCGCCAGCGGCAAGGTCAGTTCGGTCCCCCAATTCGCCGAGGTGGCCCGGATCGTCGGCCTGGGTCTGATCGGTTCGCTGCTGCTGGCGGGCTGCAGCCTGGCCGTGGCGACGATGACGGGGCTGCTCGAGCGGCGCCGCGAGTTCACCTTCCTCCGAGCGGCGGGGATGCCGGTCTCGCGGCTGCGCGTGCTCGTGCTCCTGCAAGCGGGCGTGCCGCTCGTCGTTGTCTCGGGCTTCAGCGCGTTGCTGGGCGTGGTCGTGGCGCAGGCCATTCTGAGGATGGTGGCCGCATCGGCGGTGCCGCTGCCGGACCCGTCGCTGGCCGGGGTCCTGGGCGTCAGCCTGGCGGTGGCGATGGCGGTCGTCGTGGCGACGCTGCCGGCCGTCGATGGCCTTACGCGGCCGACGTCGTTGCGGAGCGAGTAGCGGTAGGGGGGTCGGCGGACGAGCCGCCCCACCGGTGGCAGTGCAGGCCCACGAGCCGCGCGCGGGCGGAGTCGGGATTGATGCGGTCGTGGAGTTGATTTCGGCGCAGAGCCTGTGGCTCAGGACGCCGTGGCCGACGGGCTGACGGTGTTCGCCTCGCTTCCGGTCGGGGGCGCCTGCCCCAGCGCGAGGTAGTAGCGTCCATTGTCACGGCCCATCGGGATGGTCAGCTGGAGCGTGGAGCCATCGCCGGCGTTCGTGCCGCTAACAGTCGCCACGATGTAGATCCCGCCGAACTCGTCGAGATAACTCACCGTGACGTCCTTGAGCGGTCGACTACCGTTCTTCCGTATCGCGTCGGCTACCTCCACCTGGGCCTCGACGCCGGGCTTGACGAGCGAGAGCATCGCGTTCGAATCGCTCGCCTGGAGCGCGGTCAGATAGGCCTCGACCAGAGCCTCCTTGGACTCGATGCCACGCGTCTGGCTGCTCGGGGCGCAACCCGCGACCAGCGCGACGGCGAGCACTGCCGCCACGAGCCACGACCTCACGCCTAGACCTCGGCCGTCTTTCACACGGCTTGGGCGTAGCGTTCGGCGGCGTAGCTGACGAAGCGCGTCTGGCTCTTCTTGAACCAGAGCTTGACCTCGCCGGTGGGGCCGTTGCGGTGCTTGGCCAGGCGCAGGTTGATGACCTCGCCGTCCGCGCCCTCGTCTTCGCCGGCCTTTTCCTTCTCACGCCACAGGAAGAGGACCAGGTCCGCGTCCTGCTCGATGGCGCCGGACTCGCGCAGGTCGGAGAGCCGCGGCTCGCGCGACTCGCGCATCTCCGGCTGGCGGGAGAGCTGCGATAGGGCGAGGACCGGGATCTTCAGTTCGCGCGCGAGGGCCTTGAGGCCGCGGCTGATCTCAGACACTTCCTGGACGCGGTTGGCGTCGCGGCTGGTCGATGAGGCCTGCATCAGCTGCAGGTAGTCCACGATCAGTAGGTCCAGACCGCGCTCTGCCTGGAGGCGGCGGGCCTTTGTCCGCAGCTCCATGGTGCTGATGCTGGGCGTGTCGTCGATGAAAATGGGCGCGTCCGAAAGGGCCTGCAGGGCCGGCGCGATCCGGGCAAAGTCCAGCTCCTCGAGGAAGCCCGAGCGGAGGCGCTGCGAGTCGATCGAGGCGACGCTCGAAAGAAGGCGCAGGACGAGTTGCTCCTTGCTCATCTCGAGACTGAAGACGCCGACGGTCTTGCCTTCTCGGACGGCCGCGTGCTCGGCCACGTTGAGGGCGAGGCTGGTCTTGCCGACGCTGGGTCGGGCGGCCAGGATGACGAGGTCGCTCGCCTGGAAGCCGGTGGTCAGCTGGTCCAGGTCCGGGAAGCCAGTGGGGATGCCGACGATCTCGCCGCGATGGGCGTGCAGGTAGTCCAGCCGGTCGTAGGCGCTGTGGAGGAGCGTCTTGAGGGGGCTGAAGGTGTCGTTCGAGCGGCGCTGGCTGACCGCGAAGAGTTCGGCCTCCGACCGATCGATCGACTCCTGGATGTCCGAGCCGTCCTCATACCCGATGGCCGCGATCTTGCCGGCGGCACCGATGAGGCGGCGCAGGACGGCCTTGCGCTCCACGATGCGGCCGTATTGGGCGACATGGACGGCGGTGGGAGTGTCATTGCCGAGCGTGGATAGGTAGCTGGCGCCACCGACCGCCTCCAGCTCGCCCGCGCGCTCGAGGGCTTCCGCGACCGTGACGACGTCTATCGGCTCGCGATGCTCGAAGAGTTCCAGCATTGCGGCGTAGATGCGGCTATGGGCCTGTCGGTAGAAATCCTCGGGGCGCAGGAAGTCGGCGATCTCGATGATGCCGTCGCGATCAATCAAGATCGAGCCGAGCACGGCTTGCTCTGAGTCCAGGTTCTGGGGCGGCAATCGATCTATCACGGTCGGCGGCTCTCCGGGCGTGGCTGGATTTGTCTGGCGCCAATGTTGGCGCCGGGCTGGGGGCGCGGCTCACCCAAGGGACCAATCGGGTCCCGAACCATCCACAGATTCATGGTGGCTGTGGGCGGAGCGTGGAAAGTCAGTGTGGATAACCGGCCCGCAGAACCCGACCGGCTGACCTAACCGCCACGCAACCCCAGCGCGCAGTCCGGCGAGCCGAGACCTAGGCGGAGCCGAGAACCTGAGCGAGCGGGAGTCAAGCAAGCTTGGCTTTCGTCCGTGAGCGAAGGAGCGGAGCGACAACGTGCCAGCCATCGCTGGCCCGCGGGATCGGCCGCCCGACGGCGAGCGTCTAGTCCAGGCGGCGGATGACCCCGATGAGCTTGCCCTGGATCCGTACGTCGTTGTAGAACATGGCCGGGTAATCCGGGTTGGCAGGCTGGAGGCGGATGCGGCCCTGTTCCTTGAAGAACTGCTTGAGGGTGACCGCGTTCTCTTCCACCTGGGCGACGACGATGTCTCCGTCCCGGGCCGTCTGCTGCGGCCGGATCAGGACAAAGTCCCCGTCCTGGATGTGGGCGTTAATCATGGAATCGCCGCGGACGCGCAGAACGTACGCATCTCCCGAGGGAGCGAGAAGGTCCGGCACCGCCATGCTCTCCGAGGCGTCCTGATAGGCCTCGATCGGGCCGCCGGCAGCGATCTCGCCGACGATAGGCAGCATGTGGGCTTCAGGGGCCGTGGACTGGGGCATCAGCTCGCCCGAGAGACCGAGCCGCAGCGCTGCAGTCGGCGTGAGGCGCATGGCGCGCGACTGGGCCGCACCCCGTTCGAGGTAGCCCTCACGCTCGAGCATTTGGAGGTGGTGGTGGACTGCCGACGTGGACGCGAGATCAACGGCCGCGGCGATCTCGCGGACGGAGGGCGGATAACCGCGTGTCCTCAAGGTGGCCGCGATGAAGTCCAGGATCTTGCGTTTGCGCTCGGCGTCGTGCTTCGTCACAGGCGCCTCCTTTCCCTGTCCGGAGCGTACAGAACACCCGTTCGATTGTCAAGCTGGTGTGAGGCGGCAGCCAGTCCGACCAGTCGGCGGGTCTCCGCAACTGCAGTGCCAACCGGGTCAATAGGATTGGGCCGGCTCCGTTTCAGGATTGCCTCAGTTCGGCGCTGTGATATAGGCCCTGGCGGACGGTGGCAACCCGTCCCGACAGGCGGCCACTTCGAAAGGCGATTCAAATGAAGGCTTCGTTTTCTCGCTTGGCGATCATCATCCCAGCCTTCGCTCTGGTGCTCGTTGGCGTGGCCTCGGTCGCATTCGCCTGGGGCTCCAGCTCAGGGGGCAGAGCTGCGCTGCCATCAGCGGTTCCGGCCGCCAATTCGACCGCGATTCCGGGCGGCCCCAGACTCGGCAGAGCGGGTCAGCCCGCCCCGGTCTTCGGAACCGTCGCTAGCAAGACGGATGCCACGATCGTAGTGACGACCACGACCGGTACGTCTGTCACGGTTAACCTTTCCTCGGCCACAACGTACTCAGTGCGCGGCGTGGCCGCCGCGAGTCTCGCCAACATTGCGGTCGGAGATCGAATCGTCGCCCAGGGCACGACGAACGCCGATGGCTCGCTCAATGCCACGATTGTTCAGGCGGTGACGAACGGCCTGCCCGGCTCCGGTGGAGGCCGGCACGGGTTCGGCGGAGGCGCCGGCCGGGGCGGTGTGCCCATACCGGCACCATCAGCTACTGCGCTTGGTCCGAGCACGTAGAACCCAAAGCAAGCTGACAGCCAGCTAGCTCGACAACGCGCTGCTGCGCTGCAGGACCAACTTGGCCAGGGAGATGAGTTGGGCGCGCGCGTTCGGACCCGTCGGGACGTCTATGTCGAACGCCATCTTGCCCTTCCGGACCCCGATGGCGGCCATGTTGCCGGGACCGTTCATGACCGTCCCAACGGCGTCGACACCCGGCAAATCGCCCGTGGTGTCCGCGACGAGCGCGCCGTTCGTAACGATCTGCTGGTAGCTGGCGATGGGATCGCCGATGAAGATGTCGAACTCGAAGCCGCCGGTCGCCCCGGAGATGCCCGAGTAGACGCAGTACGCGTCCGCGGCGCCGTCGCTGTTCTTGGTGGGAGTGTGGGCGCCGCTCAGGCCGACGGCCGCAAAGTCGCCCGGCCCGAGGATGTCGCAGAAATTGCCGCCCTTAGCGACCGGGCCGCCGAGCGCGCCGGTGCCCGCTGCGCCGATCGTGGCGCTAGGCGTGGCGCTAGGCGTGGCGCTAGGCGTGGCGCTAGGCGTGGCGCTAGGCGTGGCGGTCGGGGCACTGGGCGTGTCGCCGGCCGCGCTGGCCGTTGCGACGGGAGGCGTGGATGGGGAGGCCGTGGCGCCGGCAGACGTGCAGCCGCCTACCGCGCTGATGACAAGAAGTGCGGCCACGAGATGCCGCGAGGTTCGGAACATGTGATCCCTCCAGCTTGTCCGGGTCGCGACTGGTGCCGCCGTGTGCGTTGAGGATGGGCGTGCTGGGGTTCGTCGCCCAGGTAGTCTAAACCTACGCTTGCGACTTCCCAAAAGAGTTGACGTCCACAGCTGGCCCGGCAGGCGAGTCATCGGCTGCTCCCGGGGCCGATCACGTAGGCGCTGCCCGATCCGGCGGGGTGGGCGGCCTCACGTTCCGCGGAACGGCGCGACTCGAGGGCCAGCAGCATGCCCTCGATGATTGCCTCCGGACGGGGCGGACAGCCCGGGACGAAGACATCCACCGGAAGAATGGCGGCCGCGCCGTCGCGGATTTGGGGCGAGCCGGCGAAGACGCCGCCACTTATCGCGCAAGCGCCGATGGCGACCACGAGCCGCGGCTCCGGCATGGCGTCGTAGGTGCGGAGCGCGGCCTCTTCCAGGTTGCGGGTCACGACGCCGGTGACGAGCAGCAGGTCGGCGTGGCGAGGCGAGGCAACGAAGTCGATGCCCAGGCGCTGGATGTCGTGGTAAGGGTTGAGGAGGGCCGCGATCTCCCAGTCGCAACCGTTGCACGAGCCGGCGTCGAGATGGCGGACGTGGAGCGACCGGCCGAGGACGCTAAGGATTCGGCCGCGGGCGCCAAGGATTCGGCCGCGGGCGCGGTCGGCAGCCAGTAGGACGTCGGTGGCGCTGACCAGTTCGGGCGGGCGCTCGATAAGCTCGGCTCGCCTCGGGCGCGCCAGCTCGACCCGCGAGGTCATCGAGATTGCACCGGTGGGGCAGGCGCTGACGCAGGCGGCGCAGAAGACGCACCGACCGGCATCGATCGAAGGCACGGGCGGGGCCGAACGGGCGGTGGGGGGCCGACTGCTTGCGTACTCCAAGGCTGCCGTTCGGTTTGCCAACCCTGAGGCCTGATCGAGCAGCCCGCCGCCCAAGACGAGCATGCCGTCTATCGGATGGCTGGCCGAGTCCGCGCCAACCACGAACTCGATCGCATCGGTCGGGCAGATCTCGATGCAGGCCCCGTTCTTGTCGCAGCGGGCCGGATCGATTGCCGGCAAGCCGCGGGTGGCGAATTGGATTAGCGGCTCGGCCGTGGGGTAACTCGATGTGGGGACCGGGTGCAGGAGCGGTGTGAGCAATCTGCGGACGAGGTCAAGCGGCATGTCAGCGATCCGTGCAGGCGTAGCAGAGCTCAAAGCTCTTGTTGATGACCGGGAAGTCCGGAACGGTGTTGCCCGGCACGACCGTGGCTACGACCGGCCAGTTGGCAAATGAGGCAGAGCGAAGATGCAGCCGGGCGACGCGGCCGCCTGGGCCGGCCATGAGCCACAGCCAGCTGGCGCCTCGTGGACCCTCCGCACCGGCCAGGGCCACATCTCCGGAGCGAGGTTTGCCGGCTAGTGGTGCCGCGATCGGGCCGCCCGGCAGGCGTCCGGCGAGGTCCGCGATCAGGGCCGCACAAACGCCAACCTCCTGCGCCCGCACGTGGAACCGGGCCGCGGCGTCGCCCGCGGACGCGCCGCTCACCGAAACGGCGATGTCGCGGTAGCCGTCGGCCGGGCGATCGCGGCGCAGGTCCTGGTCCAGGCCGCTGGCCCGAGCCGCCACCCCAACCGCACCCAGGCGGCGGGCCTCCTTCGTGGTAAGCACGCCGGTGGTCTGGAGGCGGCTCATGAAGCCCTCGGAGCGAACCAGGAGGCGGACAATTGATCGAACCTCGTGCTCGATTTCGGCCACGCTGGTGGCTAGAGTGATTAGGCCGCCCGCGTCGAGGCCGAGTCGCAGGCCGCCCGGAGCGACGACGCCCATCAGGTAGCGATGGCCCGTCAGCAGCTCGTTGAGTCGCAGCAGCCTCTCCTTCTGCCAGCCCAACCGCGTCACGCCAAAGTTGAAGCCCGCGCCGGCGCATATGTTCCCGAGATCGCCGACGTGGTTGTAGAGCCGCTCCATCTCGGCCAGCAGGACACGAGCCATTTGTGCCCGGGGCGGAGGGACGGTGCCGGTCAGCCGTTCCACGGCCCGGCTGTAAACGGTAGCGTGGGTCACGGTGCAGACGCCGCAGGCCCGCTCCACGATGGGCAGAGCCTCGCTCAGGGTCTTGCCCTCAACGAGCTTCTCCAGGCCGCGATGGGTGTAGAAGAGTCGCGCGTCCAGGTACAGCACGGACTCGCCCACGGCCGAGAAGCGGAAGTGGCCCGGCTCGATAATGCCGGCGTGGATCGGGCCGACGGGCAGCTGATAGACGCCCTCGCCGTGAGCCACGAACGATCGGAACGGCGTGGCGGCGGCC
>CABDYL010000132.1_pt1 | contig 21045 bp, 21 predicted proteins | sample 3131931 | NCBI WGS metagenome assembly CABDYL01 (sample SAMEA5534337, study PRJEB31848) | metagenome | biome: tundra; feature: field; material: soil | place: USA | collected 2013-05 | depth 0.45 m
ATGCTCTCCGGTACGGGGAAGCGATGAGCTTACCGACCCGTCCGATCGGGCGTACGGATGTCCTCGCAACCACGCTGGGTGTCGGCACCGGCCCACTGCGCCGTCCGCCGATCGCCGACGCGGGGTATGCCGCCGCAGCCGCCGCGGTCGCTGCGACCGGATTGGGTGGGGTCGGTGCTCTTCCCATCCCGGACAGCGTTCAAGGTTTGATCAATGCTCGTCGGTCAGACTCGACCAGAATGGCGACGGTGCCGTGAGAACATTTGCGCTGGAAGCACGCAACATCGAGCGAAGCTTCGGCCATGTCCGTGCCTTGGACGGGGCGGACTTCGACGTCTTCCCCGGTGAAGTGGTGGCACTGATCGGCGACAACGGTGCCGGCAAGTCGACCCTGGTCAAGGCTCTGTCAGGAAACCTGGCAATCAACTCGGGCACCATTCTCGTCAATGGAAAAGAGGTGGACCTGCCAACCCCTACCACAGCCAGGGCGTTGGGGATCGAAACGGTTTATCAGGATCTCGCGTTGGCACCGCATTTGTCGCCGGTCCAGAACATGTTTCTCGGCCGCGAGATTCGACGTCGGGGACCGTTGGGCAGGCTCGGTTTCCTCGATACCGCGGCGATGCAGCGACAGTCGCGGCAGGCATTCGACGAACTGGGGGCACCTATTCCGAGCCTGACAGCTGCGGTGGGGAGCATGTCGGGCGGACAACGCCAAGCCATCGCGATAGCGAGAGCCGTCACATGGGCCAAGGCAATCGTGTTTCTCGACGAGCCCACCGCAGCCCTGGGTGTGCGTCAGACCGGGCATGTCCTCGAGACGATAAGGCGCGCGAGAGATCGAGGCACGGCAGTCGTTTTCATCAGCCACTCCATGCCTCTAGTAATGGCGGTTGCTGACCGGATCCAGGTCTTGCGCATGGGTCGGCGGGTGGCGACCTACGCCGCACAGCAAACCAGCATGGAGGAGCTAGTCGGGGCCATGACCGGTGCGATTGGGGGTGCCGGCCGATGAACGCAGATCAGCCAGACGTTGAGGAAACTGATCAGCGTGTTCTCGTGAGCCGTGGCAGAGACCTATTCCGACGAGTCCTCCAGCTGCAGGCGTTTCAGATTCTGCTGATACTCATCATTGTCTTGGTCATCTTTTCGCTGTTGGCCCCGCAGCAGTTCCCCACCTGGGGAAATGCCCGACAGGTTCTACAGAACATGTCGATTTTCGGAGTGATGGGTATCGGCATGACATTCGTCATCATCACCGCGGGAATCGATCTCTCAATCGGCTCGGTCTTGGTGTTCTCCGGCGTCATCTCTGCAGTGACCATGCGCGCTCTCGGGTCTGAGGGGTGGGGTGTCGCGATCATCGGCGGAATTGTGGCCGTTTGCTGCGGCGCCGCCTGGGGCGTTCTCAACGGAGTGATCATTGCCAAGATGAAGGTTCCATCTTTCATCGTTACACTCGGGACGTACGGGGCCGCGCTGGGACTCGCCCTTGTCATTACTAGCGGCAATGACATGAAGGATGTTCCCAGCGTTATGGTGGACGTCGTTGGCTACGGCAACATCCCCGGGACAACCATCCCGATCCTCGTCCTGATAGCGACGATTCTCTTCATAGCCTTCGGCACTCTGCTGCATCAAACCGAGTTCGGCCTCCACGTCTTCGCGATCGGGTCGAGCGAAGAGGCCGCGCGACGTGTCGGCGTGAATGTGGACCGGGCGCTCATCGTGGTCTACACAATCTCGGGCGCTCTGGCAGGTTTCGCCGGCATCCTCTCACTCGCTGTGTTCAACAGCACCGCCGTCGGCGGCCAGGGTCAAACTAATCTGAGTGTCATCTCGGCGGTTGTGATCGGCGGTACCAGCCTCTTCGGTGGCACTGGGTCGGTGTTTGGAACGGCGGTCGGACTGTCCATCCCGGCAGTGTTGCAGGACGGCTTCGTCATCATCGGTGTTCTGCCGTTCTGGCAGCTCGTCGCAGTCGGTTTCATCTTGATCCTCGCGGTGTACATCGATCAACGCCGTCGACTGGCGGCAACTCGCGGCGGTGGGTCCGGGCGCGGCCGAACGCGGGGAGCGGCAAAGACTGCTGCTGCAAACGATGTCGCGCCTCAGCACACCGAGTGATCACCCAGTGCGACAGCAGAGTCGAATCGACCCGTTCTGCTGCAACCAACCTCATCGATCACGAGTACCGCGGAGGGCAGGGCATTGCAGCACTGCGGGGCCTGCCCGCCAGCAGCGACGCTCAGCCCGAAGAGTGGCTCGGGTCCACGACTGGTCGACAGGACGACCAGGTATCGGGCTTGTCCCGGCTTCTTGACGGCTCGACCTTGCAGCAGCTGGTCGCTGCAGACCACGAAGCCTGGGTTGGTCGGTACGCGGCTCAAACTGCAGGCCCGTCCGACACAGGGATTCTGTTCAAACTGCTCGACGCCGGACAGCGGCTCCCGGTTCACGTCCATCCCGACCGCGCTTTCGCTCGACGGCACTTCGACTGCCCCTACGGGAAGACCGAGGCGTGGCTCATCTTGGAGACGGGTGAAGATTGCGCCGTCTATCTGGGTTGGAAGGAAGAAGTATCACTGGCGGAGCTCGCTGACCGGCGCGACGCTCAGGACAGTGACTGGATGCTGGCTCACCTCAACCGGATCGAGGTGCGACCCGGCATCTCGGGTGAGCACCAGACCGGGTTCACGGAGGGGCGGCCGCTCTTCGGCACGCACCCCCGACGCCCGCTTCACCCTCCCGAACTTCATCCGCGCGATGCTCTTCGCCTCGCTCTGCGCCATGCGCAGCGGGATGAACATCCTCACCGAGGATGAGGGGGTAGTCATCGAGGAGATCCGGGGCCACGGCGGCTTCTTCAAGGGAGGCGACACCGGCCAGCGCATGATGGCCGCCGCGCTCAACGTCCCGGTCAGCATCCCGGCCACTGCCGGCGAGGGCGGCGCCTGGGGGGATGGCCGTCCTGGCCGCCTTCATGCTCCGCGCCGATGCGAAGCAGTCGCTGCCGGACTACCTCGACGAGCGCATCGCGAAGAGCATCGGGGCGCCGGTGATGCCTGATCCGCGAGACGTCAAGGGGTTCGACGAGTTCTACGCGCGTCACAGGCGAGGCCTGGCGATCGAGCGCGAAGCGGTGAAGTCGCTCGACAGAGCGTTCAGCGTCGCAGAGGGGCCGGCTCTCGGCCCGGAAGCAGAGGCCTCCGAGGACCTTTAGAGATGCCCCGAGCAGAAGGAGTGCAATGACCGGACCTCTACAGATCAAGCCGGGCGGCGAGTTCGACTTCCTGTCGCTCGGCGGCCTGGTCATCCGGATCGACACGGGCCTGGTCCCGTTCCGCAAGGCCACCGAGGCCGCGATCCATGTCTCGGGCGCGGAGTTCAACACGTCGGCCAACATGAGCGACTGCTTCGGCCTCCGGACCGCGGTCGCCTCGGCGATGGTCGACTACCCGGTCGGCGACCTCGTCGCCGAGCGCGTAAAGGCCATGGGCGTCACCCCGTTCTACAAGCACTTCAGGAACGACGGGGTCGTCGGGCCGAACATCGCCACGGTCTACTCCGACCGCGGCATCGGCGTTCGGGCGCCGGTCGTCTTCTACAACCGCGCCAACGAAGCGGCCGCGATGCTCAAGGCCGACGACTTTGACTGGAAGGCGATCTTCGACCGCGGCATCCGCTGGTTCCACAGCGGCGGCCTCTTCGCGGCGCTGTCGGACACCACTCCCGCCGTCCTGGCCGCGGCGCGGGCATCGGGCGCGGTCGTCAGCTTCGACCTCAACTACCGGGCCAAGCTCTGGAACGCCCGCGGCGGCAACGAGGTCGCCCGCCGAGTCTCGAGCGAGCTCGTGCGCAACGTCGATGTCCTCGTCGGCAACGAGGAGGACATGCAGCTCGGTCTCGGCATCTCCGGACCGGAGGGCCACAAGGCCGGCGCTCTCGACACGACCGCGTTCGTCGCGATGATCGAGAAGGTGGTCAAGGAGTTCCCCAACATCAAGGTCGTCGCCACGACGCTGCGGGAAGTCCACTCCGCCTCGCGCCACAGCTGGAGCGCGGTGGTCTGGGCCGACGGCAAGGTCTACCAGGCGCCCGTAACGGAGCTCGACGTCTACGACCGCGTCGGCGGCGGCGACGGCTTCGCCCCGGGCCTCTTCTTCGGCCTGCTCTCCGGCGCCCCGCTCGAGGAGGCAGTCCGGCTTGGCTGGGCCCACGGCGCGCTCCTCACCACCTTTCCCAGCGACACGACCATGGCCAGCCTGTCCCAGGTCAAGGCCCTCGCGACCGGCGGCTCGGCCCGCATCCAGCGCTAGGCAGATGAGCGTCGTCGCCGCCGGCGTGAGATTCCCGACAGCGCGGCGCCCAGCTGCATCTGATTTGTCAGTATCTAGCCGCTGGGGGCTCCGCACGGCGCCCCCAGCAACAGGAGGTGCGACTTGTCAATTAGCCTCTTCGACCTGACCGGTCGAGTAGCGCTAGTCACCGGGTCGGGTCAGGGAATCGGGCTGAACCTGGCTCGAGGCCTCGCCTCAGCCGGCGCGCGGGTCGTCCTCAACGACGTCCGAGAAGATCGGCTCCACGAAGCGGTGGCAGCCTGCAAGGCAGACGGAATCGACACCTACGGCTCGGTCTTCGACGTAACGAAGATCGACTCGGTCGAGGCCGCCGTGGCCGACATCGAGGCCAACTTCGGTCCGATCGAGATCCTGGTCAACAACGCCGGCCTCCAGATCCGGGCGCCGCTCGAGGAGTTCCCGATCGAGTCGTGGAACACGCTCATGGCGGTCAACGTGACCGGTGTGTTCATCTGCAGTCAGGCCGTGGCGAAGCGCATGATCCCGCGCGGCCACGGCAAGATCATCAGCGTCGGCTCGATGCAGAGCGAGTTGGCGCGGCCATCGATCGCGCCCTACACGGCCACCAAGGGCGCCGTGAAGAACCTGGTCAAGGGCATGTGCACCGACTGGGCCAAGTACGGGATCCAGTCCAACGGTATCGGCCCCGGCTACTTCATTACGCCGATGACCCAGGTGCTAGCCGACAACCCCGAGTTCGACGGCTGGCTGAAGAACCGCACCCCGGCCCACCGCTGGGGCGACGTGAAAGAGCTTGTCGGCGCCGCGATCTTTCTAGCTTCCGATGCCAGCAGCTTCGTCAACGGCCACATGGTCTACGTCGACGGCGGCATGCTCGCCTGCGTCTGACCGACGCGGGGCGTGAGACTCAGCCGCCCGCATCGACTTCGACAACATCGGGCCTCCGAGCCCAGAGGAGCAGTTGTGAACATGGGACCCGCCGTCGCCGGCATCATCGGACTGGGGTACATCGCCGCCTTTCGGGAGGGCGACCTGGCGGGCGAGGCCTAGCGACCGTCCGGCCTCACTGAGCTCCCACTCGGGCGCCGCGGTGGCGTCCGTCTCCGCCCGACCCATACACGGAGGTACACGCAATGCAGATCGGACTGGTCGGCCTCGGCCGAATGGGCGCCAACATGAGCCGCCGCTGGCAGCGCCACGGCCATGCCGTGGTGGGCTACGCGCGGACCGCGGGCACCGTGGAACGTCCTGACGTCGAGATGCTGGCCCGCCGTGCCGAGGCCGAGTTCGACCGCTACGAGATCCTTAAGGACCTGGTCGACGAGTGTATCGACCTGTCGCTCAACTACCGTCAGAGCGGGCATCCGGGCGGCTCGCGGTCAAAGGTCCACATGCTGCTCGCGCTGCTCCTTTCGGGCGCGATGCGTTGGGACCTGCGGCAACCGTGGCGACGATTTGGCGATCGGTTCGTGCTGTCCGCCGGCCACGTCGTGCCGCTCGTCTACGCCACTCTCGCGGTCCTCAACGAGGGACTTCGGGCGCGCGCCGAGCGTGAAGGTCTGTCCGGCGATTCCCGGTTCGCCTTCCCCGAGGACGGGCGCTTCGCCCTGACGTGGGAGCACTTGCTGCGCCTCCGCCACCGTGGCGGCCTGCCCGGCCACGCCGAGATGGCCGGCCGGACGCTCTTCCTCAAGGCAAACACCGGCCCATCCGGGCACGGCATGCCGTTCGCCGCCGGCGAGGCACTGGCGCTCAAGCTGGCCGGCGCCGAACAGGTCAAGGTATTCGTCGTCGAAGGCGAGGGTGGACTCACGCCGGGAGCCGCGCACGAGACGAAGAACTCAGCCTGGGGCCTGGGCCTCTCCAATCTGGTCTTCCTGGTCGACTGGAACGACTTCGGTATCGACGAGCGTCCGGCCTCGGCGGTGGTCCACGGGACTCCGACCGACTGGTTCGCGCCGTACGGCTGGCGCGTGACCGGCGCGGAACGGGGAATGGAGTGGGGCCCCGTCATTCGCACCGTGCTGGAAGCGGCTCGCGGCTCGAACCCCGACAAGGCTCCGACGATGGCCTGGTTCCGCACCCAGAAGGGGCGCGGCTACGGCAAGGTCGACGCGGCCAGCCACGGCACGCCTCACAAGATGAACGCCCCCGAGTTCTGGACGGTTCGCAAGGAGTTCATGGCCCGATACGGGGTCGAATACGCAGGAGTCGACGAGCCCGCACCTGCCGACCCCGCGGCGCTCGCCACCCAGGCTGAGACGAACCTCCGGACGGCGATGAGCGTGTTGCGGCGCGACGATGCCCTCGTGACTTGGCTGTCCGATCGGCTGCTCGAGATCGCCACGTCGGTACCCGACGAGATCGAAGGCTTCCGGCTCGAACACAAGCCGACGGCCCGCCCCCCGGTCGCACATCCGACCGCCGACCGCGCCTTCTTCGATTTCGAGGCCTACCCCGCCGAGATGTGGCGCAAGCCCGGCGACAGGCAGCCGAACCGGGCCGGGCTCGCCGCCTGGGGTTCGTACGTCAACGCCGTCGCCCGGCGCGACCTCGGCCGACCGCTATTCATCGCCTGCTCGGCCGACCTCGCCGAGTCCACCAACATCGCAGGCTTCGCCAAACCGTTTGGGGAGATGCCCGGCTTCGGCTGGTACGAGCGCGACTCGAACCCCACCGGCGCGCTACTGCCTACCGAGATCACCGAGTTCACCAACGCCGGAATGATGGGCGGGCTCGCTTCGGTCAATTTCGCCGCCGATCCATTCACCGAGTTCGACGGCTTCTGGGGCGCCTTCTCGACGTACGGCTCGTTCAGCTACCTCAAGTACGGCCCGATGCGCCTCTTCAGCCAGCTCGCCCAGGACTGCGACCTGCGAGTCGGTCGCCTGCTGTACGTGGCGGGTCACTCCGGGCCGGAGACGGCCGAAGACTCACGCACCCACTTCGGGATCTTCTCGCCGGGCGTGACTCAGCTGTTCCCCGAGGGCCACGTCATCGACCTGCATCCCTGGGAGTACAACGAGGTGCCGGTCGTGCTGGCAGCGGCGTTCGCGACGGACGTGCCGATCGTGGCCGTGCATCTGACGCGGCCCCCTGTGGAGATCCCCGATCGTGCCGCGCTCGGAATGCCGAGCCACTTCGCGGCGGCGCGCGGCGCTTACATACTGCGCCCGTTCCGCGCGGGAGAGCCCAAGGCCGGCGCGGTCTTCGTTCGCGGAACCCTGAGCACGGCGAACCTGATCCGCGTCCTGCCCGAGCTGGACGCGCGGCACCTCAACGTCAAGGTGGTCGCGGCCATCAGCCCGCAGCTATTCGCCCGCCAGGACGACGCCTACCGGGCCGCCACGGTGGAGCCGGCCGACCGGTTCGACGCAATGGTCGTGACCAACGGCGCCTACAAACTGATGCGCGACTGGGCCGACGACCCGATCGTGCACGAATACTCCCTCAGCTCCGACTGGGACGACCGCTGGCGCACCGGCGGCTCACTGGACGAGGTGATCGAGGAGGCCCACCTCGACGCAGGCCACATCCTTGGGGCGATCGAACGGTTCGTGCGAGAGCGACCGGATCGACTACGGAGGCTCCGGGATCGGCTGGAAGCTGCCGAGCGCAGGTAGGCCGGGCGCAGGCCGTGCATGGGCACGGCTCGATCGATCAGTGGCCCAGAGCGTAGCACGTGGCTGTTAGCATCAATCGGCGCGTGTGGCCGAGCCGCCCCGCGCGAGACGCCCTGACGGACCTTACGGGGCACTGCAAGCGCCGCAGATATGCAGTCCGCCCGCTTGGGCGGCTGAAGAGGACGAAGTTCACGCAACGAAGAAGGAGAAGGAACTAATGGCTGGCCTTTCACCCGCGCACTTGCTGATTATCCTGATCATCGCCCTGATCGTGATCGGACCCGGGAAGCTCCCAGAGGTCGGCGCCGCAATCGGCAAGAGCTTCCGCGAGTTCCAGAAGGCAACCGGCGCCGTGCAAGACGCGGTCACGGGACCGGTAGCTGGGGCCCAGCCCCAGGCCCAGGCCCCGCAGACGCAGGCCCAGCCGCCGGCTCAGCCCTACTATGCCGCTGCCGCTCAGCCCGGTTACCCGGCGCCCGTCTATCAAGCGCAGCCCGGTTACCCGGCGCAGCCAGGCTACCCCGCACCAGTTTTGCAGCAACCGGTGTTGTACGAGCCGGTCATGGGCGTCGTCGAGCCCATGCCCGCGCAGCCCGCTCCGACGAGCTACCCGCCGCAGAACGGGACCTCCAGCTAACACCCCGTGGGGGTCAAAAACCCAGATTCGCTCACGCGGCTAGTCCGTAGTGCTCGTCGATCAGGCCGCCGAGCAGGTCCCCTCGGCGAACGTCTGGAGGACGCACAGGTGGCAAGACCCCATCTTCGGCCACGGGTGTCGCAAGGCCGAGAGCACGATGAGGCCGCTCACGGTTGTAGTGAGTGGCGTATGTCCGAAGCGTCCGATCGAGATGGCCTCGGCCCTGGATGAGTGACCAGTCCAGACACTCCGCCCGGACGGCTTCAATCACCCGCTCCGCATAGGCGTTGGCGTTGGGGGCCCGTATGGGAGTCAGGATCACCCTGGCTCCCTCCGAGCGGAAGACCTCGTCGAACGGTCCGACGAACTTGGTGTCCCGGTCGCGGATGAGGAAACGGATGGCGGTCGGGCGATCATCGAGCTCCATCGTCAGGTTGCGGGCCTGCTGAGTGACCCAGGCCGCGTCGGGATGTGCGGTCGAGGCACTCAGGTGGATACGCCGGCTGCCGAGTTCGATGAACAGCAGGACATAGAGCGTCTGAAGCCAGGCCGTCTCGACGGTGAAGAAGTCGCAGGCGATCACCCCCTGCGCCTGAGATCGGAGGAACTGCGTCCAGCCCGGTCCGGTCCGCCGCGGGGCGGGGCCCAGTCGCGCGGTTCGGAGCAAGTTGCGGATCGTCGTGGCAGATACCCGAAGTCCGAGCTTGGCGAACTCAGCTTGTATCCGGACGCAGCCCCAGCGTGGGTTCTCCCTCGCGATCCGCAGGACGAGATCACGCACCTCTGGGTCGATCGGCGGCCGTCCAGGCTTACCGATCTTGCCGTACGTCCACTTCTTTCTCACGAGCTCCCGGTGCCAGCGGAGCAGCGTGGCCGGGGTGAACAGAAAGCAGGACCAGCGCTCGCGCGGTACTGACTGACTCGCCACGGCGAGCAGCTCCCGATCGATGACCCGGAGCTTTGGCGGGCCGGTCTTGCGCCGGAGGACCCGAAGCTGATGGCGAAGGACGAGGATCTCGAGATCCTTGGATCCAGCGTCGTCGCGGAAGCCAACCAAGAGACGGGAGAAGGCTCTAATGATCAGGCCCAAGAGGAACAGCATCGGCGCATCTAGAGGCCGGAATGTCACGAATCTGGGTTCTTGATCCCCACGCCATCATGCCACGGCTAGTGGGCTCGTTCCGTGTTTGACGGCCAACCCCTGGAAGACCCGTGGTCGTCGTCTCTGTCTTCGACCGGCAGCAGCGGCGCCTTGGTCGAGGGCAGGCCGCCACGGTCGGCTTTCTGCAGCGGGTCTGGCGCTTCTACGCTCGCCACGGCATCGCGGTCGAGCCCATCCTCACCACAAGGTGGCCTCGAACTTCCCTTGGTCGGTGACGAGCTCGGGATTGGTCCACCGTTTCGCCGGGCCACGTAGACCACCAGCAACGTTAGGACCTAACGGTGTGTCGCGATTGTCTTCGGCTGCCGGCCGATGCCCGCCCGTTCCGTCACACAGCCAACGAGTGCCTCGCCTCCCCAGACTCCTCGACTTCGAAGATCAGAAGTGGCAGGTCACTCGCCGGGCAGCGGCCGGTTAGCCAAACGCCCGTCGACACCGTGTCGGGGAAGAACAGCTAGCTGAGGCTCTTGAGTCGGCAACCGCACGACTGCCGGTGGATGAAGGTCGGGTCCAACCGAACCACCTGACGACGGCGGGTCGGCTTGGCGAGCCGGCGAAGCAAGAGCTCGACTGCCTTCTGGCCAACCTCGTACGTCGGTTGCGCAATGACCGTGAGACTCGGCTCCATCTCTGCCGCCCATTCGAAGTCGTCGAATCCGACTACCGCGACGTCGGTAGGCACCTGCTTGCCCTCCGAGCGCAACGCGAGTAGCGCACCGCGGGTCATGGAGTTGTTGCCTGCCACGATCGCCGTCGGTGGCTCGACGAGCCTGAGGAGTCCGAGCGTGGCCACCTGTGCCGGGCCCGAGCGGGACTGGCCGTTCACCAAGAGCCCCTCGTCCACCTGGAGGCCGGCTTCGGCATGAGCCATACGCCAACCCTCGATCCGCTCCACGGTCGTGCTTATCCCCGGAGCACCAGCGATCATTCCGACCCGCCGGTGCCCGAGATCCAGCAGATGGCGGACGAGGGCGGCGGTCGACAGTACATTCTCGACGAGGACCTGATCCAAGTTCGCATCCGCGGCGCGATCGATTAGTACGACGGGCATGTCGAGCGATGCGAGATGAGGGATTACTGCAGCCCCCGACTCTGGGGTGAGCGACACGACGAGCCCGTCGACTCGTCGCTCGGCGAGTGCCCGAATCGCTTCCAGCTCGATCACCGGGTCGTCGTCGGAGATGGCCAGCAGGAGCGTCTGTTGAGCAGCTAGGGCGGAGGCTGCGACGCCTCTGATCACATCGGTGAAGTACGAGTTTCCGATGTCAGACACGATGAACCCGATCGACTCGGTTGTCGAACGTCGCAAGGCACGAGCGATAGGATTTGGGCGGTACCCAGTCTGCTCGATCGCAGCGCGTACGCGTGCGGCTGTGTCCGGACTTACCTTGCGCGTGAGGTTGACGACGTGGGAGACGGTCGAGATCGAGACTCCTGAGAGCTTTGCGACGTCGAAAAGTGTGGCCATCAGCATGTAGCCGCCAGCGTGCTATTCGCCTGGTCGTGCAAGTCGTCGAACGCCGCAAGAACGAGTGTTGGACTCGGTCGTTCCCGACCTGCGCCGGTCCGTTCGACCGCGGCCGAGCCGGCTGTGAGGCTGGTCTCGAGCGCGTCCGCCCAGAAGTCTTGCGGCACGTCCGCCAATGCGGTGCCGGGAGAAACACCCGTCAGGAGTCGATGGAGGAACGTTGCAAAGAACGCGTCACCGGCGCCGGTCGGGTCGACAACTTGGGCGAATGGAGGCATCCGCGTTGTCCTGTGCTGGCCAAGATCGATATGCGCGTCTCGGCCCTCGTCGGTGATCAGAACGACGCGGTTCCTGTTGTAGAGTGCACGATGACCGCGAGAGCCCAGGATCGAGGCTTCGTTGGCTGTGAGCTTGACGATGTCGGCGAGCTCAATGAGTTCCAGGGCCGCGCGCACCATGGTGGGCACCGACGGCCAGGAACTTGGACGCAGGTTGACGTCGAGGGAGACGAGTACACCTGACGCCCGCGCGTGGGCGATGGCGCCCCGGGTTGCGGCCCGCGACACCGGCGAGGCCGTCGAAAGGCTGCCCACGTGCAGGACCCGCGCGGCGGCGATCTGTGGAAATGGCAATTCGGCCTCGCTGATGTGCGCGCTTGCCGAGTCTTGAAGGTAGATTGTGAAGCCTCCTTGAGCGCCGGGCGGGGCGACCACCGCGAGTGTGGTTGTGCGGGCTTTGTCCCACTGGATCCAGCGGGTGTCAACGCCAGCCAGTCTGAGCGACGCGAGCACGAGCGCTCCCATTGGGTCTGTCCCGATCCGAGAAACAAAGGCGACATCATGGCCGAATTCTGCGAGTCCCGACGCCACATTGCCCGGCGCCCCGCCTGCACACGGATCGAGAGCCCAATGCCCGTTGAGTGTGAAGAAGACCAAGTCGACGAGCGTCTCGCCGAGCGTGACAACCTCTGGGTCGGGGGCCCCTGCCGTTGGCATCACGCGTCGGGAAGGGCGACCCAGCGCCCGGACCGTCCACTCTCCAACGCTGCCTCGACGAAGCTAGCCGCCCGAAGACCGTCGAGGAATGACGGATAGGGGGCCTCTTCGAGCGAAACGGGGCTTCCTTGAGCGATCGCCGCGTAGAACGGTATGAACAGATCTCGAAGCGCCTCGCCCCATCCTTCTGGAAGCCCGACGGGGAGCGGATCGGCTCCGATGTCGCGTGGGGGAGCAGCAAGCCCGCTCACCAGGCGCGACTCCTCGCGACTGCCGATCCAGAGCGACCCGGGAGAGATCTCATGATCCCAGGCGAGCGTGCTCCGTGAGCCAGCCACCTCGAGCGTGAGCTTGTTCTTCCGGCCCGGACTGATCTGGCTGATTACGCAGGAGCCGATCGAGCCGTCCGCAAACCGCAGAAGGATCAAAGCCGAGTCCTCGGCCGTGATCGCCACCTCGTCATGCACCCCAACGCCCCGCTGGTAGGTGCCGACCTGCTCGCGTGGTCGGAGACGGGTCGGAACGAACGTGCGAAGGTCCGCTACCACGGCGACAACACGGGTGCCGGCCACATATTCCGCGACATTGAACCAGTGGGTGCCGATGTCGGCGATCGCCTGTGAGCCCCCATCGCCAGAAGCCTCGACCCGCCAGTTGTAATCGTTGGGTTCGGAGAGCCAGTCCTGAAGGTAGCCACCGTGGACCATTCGCACGTTCCCAGATCACCGCCCGCGACGAGCGATCGAGCCCGACGAACCATCGGGTAACCACGGTAGGTGAAGCTGACGGCCGCATGACGCTTCGTGCTGCGCGCTGCATCGACGAGGCGCCGCGCGGATGCCGTATCGGGCGCCATAGGCTTCTCGACCACGACGTGCTTACCGGCCTCGAGCGCGCGGAGCGCAAGGCCGACGTGCGTCTCGTTGCGGGTGCAGATGTGAAGAACCTGGATGGCCGGATCTGCCAGCACGTGGACGAGGTCAGTCGTCGCCTCTGGGATGCCGAGTCCTGCCGCTCGGCGACTCGTCAGCTCCATGTCCGTGTCGACGATCGCGAGGACTTGCCCGATGCCTCCCCGCTGGACCGCATCCGCGTGGTGGGGGCCGACGAAACCCGCCCCGACGATGGCCGCCCCAACCCGAGGAGGCCTACTCCCAAGCTGACCCGGAGCAGCCAAGATGCCACCTCCCAAACGTTTGCGCGAACGTTGTACAGTATAAGGCTCAGCGTCAAGCGACGGTTTGACCAAGCTGTTGCAGGCGCACTATGCTGGTGCCCCGCAAACGATTGTACAAGGAGCTTACGTTGAAGGCTATCGTGTACACGGGTCCGCGCCAGTTTACCGTCCGAGATGTTTCGCCGCCTGAACCGGGACCTGGCGAGATCCTCATCCGCTCGACGGTGACCGGCGTTTGCGGCACAGATCGGCACATCCACGACGGCGGCTTCTTCGCTGCCTATCCGCTCACTCCAGGCCACGAAATCGTGGGCGTGGTTGAGGTCCTCGGACCAGATGTCGTCGCTTGCTACGTAGGGCAACAGGTCGCGGTCGACAATGCGACGAACTGCGGTGTCTGCGATGCGTGCGGTCGCGATCAACCGCTGTTCTGCACCAACTTCCGCTCGCTTGGAGTGAACGCGCCCGGCGGGTTCGCTGAGTATGTAGTCGCTCGGGCTGACAAGTGCTTTCCCGCCGAGGACATAGCCGCTGAAGCTGCGGTGGTTGCCGAACCGCTGGCGTGCGCCGTTCACGGTGTCGACGTCCTCGGGCTGCGACCAGGCAGTGACGTGGCGCTCGTCGGGAGTGGTCCGACCGGCCTCTTGCTGGCACAACTGCTTCTCCACGGAGGCGCTGCCCGGATGACCGTGGCCGGGCCGACAAGGTTTAAGCTCGATCTTGCCGAGTCGTTCGGCGTCGATCGGACCATGCTTGTCGATCGTGACAACCCGGCTGCAACTGCCAAGGGCCTGCAGGGTCTGGCGCCAAAGGGGTACGACGTGGCCATTGACGCGACCGGTTCGGCTTCGGTGATGCAGTATCTCCCGGGGTTGGTTCGGGACGGCGGGACGGTCTTCGTTTACGGAATGGCTGACGAGGATGCTCGCGTGAGCTGGAGTCCATACGAGATCTTCCGCCGGCAACTGACGGTCAAGGGCTCGTTTGCCCAAATCGACTGCTTCGATCGGTCCCTCGCGTACCTCCGGTCCGGGCGCGTGAAGACGGAAGGGATCGTCACCGACCGGTTCCCCCTTGACGCCTACGAGGATGCTTTGTCGGCCCTCCGGAGTCCAACGACCCTAAAAGCGATCATCGATCATCGACTCTAGCCGTCTCACCCGGGCAGTCCGTGAGTAGTGTCGAGTCATCGCTCCGAGGAGGTCGATGTGCGTCTGAAGGGCGTCCGGGACTTCCACACCACGCTTTGGGTTCGGCTCGGTGCCTTCCCAAAAGGGGACTGACCTTGGTCGTATCAGCGCGGCAGGGACAGCAAGAAGGAGCAGGCAAATGAAGCAGGCAGTGATGACCTCTCCCGGAATGATCGAGTTTCGTGAGGTCGCAAGACCTGTTCCCCAACCGGGCGAGGCGCTCGTCAGGATCCAGCGCATCGGAGTATGTGGTTCAGACATCCACGTCTACCACGGGCTGCACCCGTACACGAGCTATCCCGTCGTGCAAGGCCACGAGGTCGCGGGCGTGGTGGCCGAACTGGGTGCCGACGTGACCGGCCTGGCCCCAGGTGACGTGGTGGTCGTCATGCCCCAGGTGACCTGTGGTGGGTGCTATCCCTGCCGACATGGCATGTACCACATCTGCGACAACCTCAAGGTGATGGGCTTCCAGACAGGCGGAGCCGCCCAGGAGTACTTCTCGGCGCCGGCCGAGATGGTGCTGAAGGTGAGGGATGGCACGTCGCTGGATGAAGCAGCCATGATCGAACCGATTGCCGTGGCGGCCCACGCTTTGGGGCGTGTCGGCTCCGTTGCGGGTCTGAAGGTTCTCGTGCTCGGAGCCGGCACGATCGGCAACCTGGTGGCGCAGGTGGCCCGGGCAAGTGGGGCGGCGTCGGTAATGATCACCGACGTCAGCGAATACAAGCTGGCCAAGGCTCGCGGCTGCGGCTTTGAGCATGTGATCAACCCCTCGGTCACCGATCTCGGCGAAGGGATCGCTGAGGCTTTCGGCTCCGACAAGGCCGATCTGATTCTCGAATGCGTGGGCGTTCAGGCCACCATCTCACAAGCGGTAACGAATGCCCGTAAGGGGAGCACCATCGTTGTCGTGGGCGTGTTCGGCAAACGGCCCGAGGTGGACATGGGCTTGGTGCAGGACCGCGAGTTGAGTCTCCTGGGCACGCTGATGTACCAGAAGAAGGACTACGAGCGGGCGATTGAGCTGGTGGCGGATGGAAAGATGCGCCTCGGCGACATGATCACTCACAGGTTCCCGTTCGACCAATACGCGCAAGCCTACGAGGCCATCGAGGCCTCGGGTGGCCGTTATCTGAAGGTGATGATTGTTCCTTAGTGCACCCAATTAGGGTGCCTACCCGTCGGAGCCAAACAACGGGTCACCGCACCTGGTTCCGTCGGGTGCCCGTGTGATCCACGTTGGCGTGGCAACCGTGGTGTTGGTGGTGCTTCGCTTCAAGGTCGTCTGGATCCATGCCCAAGGAGGATTGGCGATGGTCGCGGCAACAATGCAGGCGGTGCTTCTCTATACGCCCGGGCCCATTGAGGCCGGGCCCCTGCGTTTCGAGCGGGTTCCGGTCCCAGAGCCCGGAGCGGGAGAACTCCTCGTTCGAGTGACCGCGTGTGGAGTCTGCCGGTCGAACCTCCATATGATCGAAGGCGACTGGCTCCACCTAGGCGTTCCCGCGAAGTCGCCCATCATTCCCGGCCACGAGGTGGTCGGGCGCGTGGAATCCCTGGGCGCGGGAGTGGATGGGTTCGTCCCCGGCGAGAGAGTGGGGATTACACCGTTCAAGCGACTGTGCGGGCAGTGCCATTACTGCCTCACCGGTCGAGAGCAGCTCTGTGCGGGCTCCCTGGAGATCACCGGCGAAACGGTCGACGGGGGCTACGCCGAGTTCATGCTCGCGAATGCCGCGTACACGTACAAGGTGCCCGAGAACATCCCTGACGCCGAAGCCGCCCCCCTATTCTGTCCCGGCCTGACGGCGATCGGGAGCGTCTCCAAGATCCGACCCGCACCGGGGCAGCGCGTCGCGATATTCGGGTTCGGCGGCGTGGCTCACATCGTCATGCAGCTAGTGAAGCTCAATGGGGCCGATGTCGTCGCGGTCGCCCGCACGGCGCGCCACATCGAGCTCGCGGAGCAGCTCGGTGCGGCAAGCGTCATCAACATGGCGAAGGAGGACGCCGGCAAGGTCCTGCAGGAGAGCGGCGGTGTGGACGCCGCGATCGTCTTCGCGCCGTCGAGCGAAGCGCTGCGTCAGGCGGTCTTCGCCACACGTCCGGGCGGCACGGTCGTGGTGGGCACCTATGCGGAGCTCGGCACGCTGAAGTTCGGCGAAGAGAAGACCATCGTCGGCTCGGTGCTCGGCACGCGGGAGCAGATGCGGGAGCTGCTCGATCTCGCGGGCCGTGGGCTTATCCACTCGATCGTCGAAGAGTTTCCGCTCAAGGACGCCGCCGGGGCTCTTGGCCGGCTCAAGCGCGGTGAACTCAAGGCCCGAGCCGTGCTCATCCCCTGACGGGCATCCCTGGCCCGTGGGGGTCGAAAACCCGGATTGCGACCAGCCGCATCCTAGAATGCTCCGATGCTGTTCCTCCTCGGCCTGATCGTTCGGTCGCTCTCCCGTCTCCTCGTCAGCCCTCGTAACGACGATGGCTCCAACGATCTTGAGATCCTCGTCCTTCGCCATCAGCTTCGGGTCCACCCTTCGACGAGGTCTTCCGCTCGGAGGGAGCAAAGGTGATCCCAACTCCGATTCGGGCCCCCAACGCCAACGCCTACGCCGAACGGGTGATCGAGACCGTCCGGGCGGAGTGCCTCGACTGGACCATCATCCTGGGTCGGCGGCATCTCGATCGGACGCTCGCGACGTACACCACCCACTACAACCGCGGGCGGCCACATCGCGCTCTCGCCCTTGCGACACCTCTGGCGAAAGACGAGGTTCCGATGACAGTGAGCCCTCGGGACGTTCGCCGAGGGGATCTGCTCGGCGGCCTGATCCACGAGCACGGCGGCCGCGCCGCGTAATCGAATCTGGATTTCCGACCCCCACGGCCCTCGCCATCGCCCGGGTGACCGTCCGCGAATCGGACCTGCCGCCGGTCCGGTCGGTCGATGCGAGCTTCGAGGTCCGACTGCTCGTCGAAGCCCGTGAAGATGTCGTGGCCGAGATGACCCGGGTCCGCAATCGCCTCCACGCCGACCTGCGGACGCTGCTGCCCGGATATGGTGCCGCGGCGACGAACCTGACCGCCACCCGCCACCAGCGGACGGTCGGTCGGCTGTTGCGACCACTGGTCGGCGTCCAGGCCGACCTTGCCCGGGGTAGGCTCGCCCACCTTCGCCGGCTGGGCATCGAGGAACGGGCCCTCCACGCTCGGATCAGCAAGCGCGTCGCCGGTCATCCGTTGCTCGAGCTGCCCGGAGCCGGACCGCTCGTCACGGCCAAGCTGGTCGGCGAGATCGGCGACATCGGCCGGTTTCGGTCGCCCGATGCCTTCGCCGCCTTGGCCGGTGTCGCCCCGATCCCGGCAAGTTCGGGGCAGACCCAGCGGATGCGGCTCAACCGCGGCGGCAATCGGCAGCTAAACCGAGCTCTCCACACGATCGCCTTAGCTCAGGCCATCCACCATGCACCCGCTCGGGCGTACATCGACCGGAAGCGAGCCGAGGGCAAGACCTGGCGCGAGGCCCTTCGCGCTCTCAAGCGCCAGTTAGTACGGACGGTGTTCCGATTGCTCGAACTCGGTGCTTGCTCCATGCCAGTCGCCGCTTGACAAGATAGCGCCTCTATGTCAAGAGGCGATAGCAAGACGATGGGCGCGATCGGCGACGAGATGGCGATAGACGACCTTCGCCAGCTGGCGCTTGAGGCTGCGCAGCGCTTCGCGAGAGGACTTGTGCTCGGCGAGCTTGCGCTCGTAGTGGTCCCGCCCGGGACCCGGGTGCATGACCTGGACCCGCGCCGCGAGGTGGAGCGCGTTGTTGAGCGAGCGGTTGCCACTGCGCGAGAGCCGATGGCGGGCCACCTCGCCACTCGAGACCTCGATCGGTGCCGTGCCCGTGTAGCTAGCGAAGCGGTCAGCAGACCGAAAGCGGCTAACGTCGCCGGCATGGCCGAGGATCTTGGCCGCGAGCACGTCGCTGATCCCGAAGATGGCCGTCACGGTGGTGCCGCTGGCGGCCACGTCAGCAGCGCAGCGCGCGCGGTTCTCGACCAGGGCCCGGTCGATCCTCCGCAGGTCGGCGACGAGTGCTCGGGCCATCGCCTTGCGCTCGAGGTCGACTGCGCCCGCCGGTCGGATGCGGCCGAGTAGCCCAGAAGCAGCCTCCGCTGACAGTTCAGTCGGGGCACCGCCAGGATGCAGGTCACGGAGCAGACGATGGAGCCGGTTGATCACGGTGCGGCGCCCCTTGGCGAGCTCATCGCGACGATCGGAGAGAAGCCGCAGCACGGTGCTGTGGTCCTCGGGACCGACGTGCCGCAGGTCGGACTGGCTCTGAGCCACCCTCGCCACGCTGGCCGCATCGATGCCGTCCGTCTTGCGGCCATGGCCCCGAGCGAGCATGCGAACCCGGGCAGCAAGGGTCGCCGGCACGTCTAGCACAGTCTCCTCGCGGGCGACGAATTGCTGAGCCAGGAGATGGCCGAGGCCTGTGGCTCCCTCGATTGCCCAGATCCGCTCAGGCCAGCGCTCCGCCCAGTGCAAGAGTCGGACGAGCATGGCCTTGGTCGCGGCGACTCGCAGCTCAGCGAGAACGCGACCTGTTTCGTCGAGCGCAACTGCCGTGTGAGAAGCCTTGTGAGGATCGATGCCGATCGTGATCACCCTGGTGTCTCCTCGAGCTGCCTGGACGATGGAGCACCGCGGCGGGCAACCTGAGTTCCGGGGAACGTCTCACGCCTCTATCGAGCCACGCCGGCGGCGGTCGGTGGCCGGCAGGCACGCTATGAGAGAGCCACACCGTGTGGGTGGGCAAGGAGCATGGGAGCCAACCGGTCACCGACCTCGCACCCTAAGGCCCGCGCGGCCCAGGTGCTGGGCTCATCTAAACAAGTCAGGAGCTTGAATGTCACCGTCAGTCCGCGGGCCCGGGGATACGTTCCCGGCTGTGGTTTGCAAGCCCCGTTCACGTCCGAGCCGATGTGGGTGGCGGTCGGCAAGGACGCAGCCGTGATGGGCAACGATAATCTCATGACGTCGCGTGTCAGGATGGCGGTGCTGTTCGATGTTCATCTCATTCAGCGGCTCGTGCCGCTCTTCGGTGAGGCAGCTCCTGATGAACATCGAAGGCTCAACCAGGTTTCTCCCAGTGCGGCCCGAGAGAGAGCCAGCGCATGAAGCAGGCGAGCGTAGACGTCGCTTACCGCTTGGTCAGGTTCGTAACGCCTGGCGCCATTGCCCGCGAGTATCAGAGCACATGACAAATCTTCGTATCCTCCCACGGCAACGGCAGCTAACGCAGCAATTCCACGAAGGCCCGCGTCAAGATCACTCGGGACTTCCACTGGTAGTTGACTAGCGTCGGCCATGAGTTGAATGAGGAAGGGACTCGCGGCACCTCCTCCAGCGATGCGAATATCCTGCTTACATCCCAGGACCCCTACGCAGTCAGCCATGCCCAGCGCAAGCCCCTCGTAGACGGCACGCGCGATTGCGGCGCGCCCATGACGCGATGTCAGTCCGATGAAACCTCCCCGAGCGTTCGGGTTCACGAACGGCGCGCGTTCGCCGCTGCCCGATATGTATGGCAGGAAGAGGAGACCGTCAGAACCGGCAGGCGCTTGAGCAGCCAGCGCCTCGAGCTCGGACCACAACATGCCACTTGCGAGGTTGGCACGCAGCCAGTCCAACACGGGCGCACCATCCATTGGCGCCATCGAGATTATCCAGTTGGCAGTCGCCCCCTGAGGCACACAGAACCCGACGCTGGACGGCGCAGTTCTGGGGGAAGCGGAAATTATCCCATAGGAGGCTGTCGTCCCGATTGTCCCGTACCCAGCGCCAGGGGAGATGGCGTTGACCCCGACGCTCGCGGCTGGACCATCCATCATGCCGACGATGACGGGAGTCCCAGCGCCGATGCCGGTGGCTTCAGCCGCTGACTCATGGACTACGCCCACAACTTCCCCGGACGGCCTGATCTCTGGCAGCAGATGAGCAGTCGATGCGAGACCCAGTTGACCCAGAATCTCCGTGTTATATACACCGGTTGTCACATCTAGTGCCGTCCGCGAAGCGTCCGTGGGGTCCTGCAAATATGTCCGGTCAGCTGGTAGCGAATCCAATCCTTGCAGTTGAGATGCCATCTTGCGCGCTTGAGCGTGTCAGGCTCCCATCTCGCGAACCAAGCCAGGATCGGCAACAATGCCCCCGGGAAGAGACCGGACCGGCTGACTCGCTCGATGAAGTCTGCTTCTCCGCTCGCCCGCCATTCTGCAACGATGTCTCGCGCACGGGAATCCGCCCAGGTGACGGCAGGGCGAACAGGTCGTACGTTCTCGTCGACCAGCCACGCCCGTGGGGGTCGGAAACCCAGGTTCGGTCACGCGGCGCGTCCGCAGTATTCGTGGATCAGGCCGCCGAGCAGATCCCCTCGGCGAACGTCCCGAGGGCTCACTGTCATCGGAACCTCGT
>CABDYL010000142.1_pt1 | contig 19967 bp, 20 predicted proteins | sample 3131931 | NCBI WGS metagenome assembly CABDYL01 (sample SAMEA5534337, study PRJEB31848) | metagenome | biome: tundra; feature: field; material: soil | place: USA | collected 2013-05 | depth 0.45 m
AGCAGGTGGATGCCGAACCGGCGGAACCTCAAGTGCGTTGGAGATTGGATCGTCGCGGGTGCCTCCCTCTAGCATCGACCCGAGGCCGTGCGGACGGCCCCTGGCACGGCGACTCTAGCATTCGGTGGAGTGCCGTCGCGGGAACCGTCACGATGTGGTCATGGTGTGGGCTTACTGACCCGGCTGATCGATCGATGTGGGGATGGCGCAACGCCGAGGAGGCCGGCGCGGAGTCAGCGGCCGAAACGGCGGGAACGCTGCTGGTAGGTGCGGATCGCCCGCAGGAAGTCGATCTCGCGGAAGGCGGGCCAGTAGACCTCGCAGAAGTAGAACTCGCTGTGGACACTCTGCCAGGGTAGGAAGCCACTCAGGCGCACCTCGCCCGACGTCCGGATTATCAGGTCGGGGTCCGAGCTGCCCGCCGTGTACAAGTGGCGCTCCATTGCGTCCGGGGTCAGACGGTCGGGCAGTTCCGCGGGGCTGACGCCTTCGCTCAGGAGCTCGCGGACGGTCGCCCGTGCTGCCTCGACGAGTTCTTCGCGGCCGCTGTAGCCGAGGGCAACCGTGACCTGCATGGAGGCGTCGTCGTGCGAGAGGCTTCGCGACTCCGCGATCGACTCGCGCAGCCTCTCGGGCAGGAGATCGGCCCGGCCGATCACGTGCAGCTGAATCGGCACTTTGGTCCGCCTCTTGCCGCTCCGGATGGCGTCGAGCGCGTCCGCGGCGACATCGGAGATCGTGCCCACTTCGCTGGCCGAGCGATCCAGGTTCTCCAGAGAGAGCGCCCAAAGAGTTAGCTCACCGATGCCGGCGGTTGCGCACCAATCCACGAGAGCGAGCGCCGTCTCCGCCCCGGCGCGGTGGCCGGCGTCTGTCCCGAGGCCGACGCTTACCGCCCACCGCCGGTTGCCATCCATGATCACCGCCACGTGGCGCGGGCGGGGATAGCGCATCACCTCGGCTCGGAGGCGGGCCAGGTAGAACGCGTAGACGGGCCGCAGGGCGATCGAGGTGAGCCGCCGGCGAACGGCCCGGGTCGAGGTCGCCACCCGCTCCGGCGCGGCAGCCGGCCGCGCTGCTCGGCTTGCGTTGTCGTCTGAGGGCGCACCTTGTGCGGAACTGGCCATCGCGTCCTCCTTCTCTTGGCTCTCGCCGTACGTCAGGTTTCGGGACTGGGCCATCCTTACGTTCGCAGACCGATATGGCCCTGAAGGCGCTGCCCGACAGGACCCTGGCCAGTCAGCCTAGCGGGACCGAGGCCAGGCCGCACGCGCGGAGGGCGAACAGCGGAGCCTGCCTACGAGGGAGACGGGATTAGGAGCCGGCCCAGGCAAGAGCGCGTAAGCGGGGCAGGCACGGTCAGGCGCAGTCTCCGGAGGGACCAGGCCTGAACATTGGGCCGAGGAGCGGCGGCCCCGACCACACATCCAGGCGTCCGCACGAAAGGTCCACGCGAACGGCGTCTCCCCTGGCCGCTCCGCCACCGTTGGGGTCAGTTGTCTGCCAGACATCGCCCGCATGGACGGTCATGGACGAGAGCACTCGACCGCTTGGCGAACGTGTCTCGACATCCCACGGGAGACCGGGCAGCTCGTTCTTGATCGGGTCCTCGTAGCCTCCGGCCGGGACTGTTTCGATCACCTTCCCGTTCACGAGGAGCGTGACCGCGATCGTCGTGCCGTTCTGAATGCTCAACGTCATCTGCGTGCCGCTCGGTGATGGCGGCGCGCCCGATGGTCCCACTCCGCTGGCTCCGACGCAGCCGTTCAGCATGCCTGCGACCGCGACGACGACTACCCAGGACCGTCTCGGAACCCAACTCATCATCTCGCCTCCTCTCGTCTGACGCCCAAATGGTGCGACGGGTTCCTTAGCGGGATAGGGGCATAGGTCGCGTAGCGGGCTGGCGCCAGTGGCAGTCGCCATCGGAGGCAACGTAGTCCCGGCTCGGCGGTGAGCCGCCGCAATAGTCGCCGGCCGGCCACTACCAAGCCGTCGTGTCGGGTTAGGGCTGACGACTTTGGACCACGATGCGCCACGTTCGGTCGGAGGTCCTACTCGTGAGCGACCGCCGACTCTGCACGAAGCTCCGACCGGCTGCCTTCAATCGTTGCGGCAGTGACGCCCTACTTGGGTCTTCAGGGTTGGTACAACTCGGCGGAGGCGAATGGGGTTCCGGACTTGGTGTTCCCGGCGGACTGACCTCCGGCAATGAGCACACGGCCGTCAGACAGCAGTGTTGCGGTGTGGCCTTCTCGACCTGTCGTCATCGAGCCGATCGAGTTGAATGTGCCGGTGGACGGGTCGTAGAGATGGGCGGAGGAGAGTGACGCCAAGCCGTCGTCGCCGCCGGCGAACAGGACGCGGCCGTCAGACAGCAACGTGGCAGTGCAGTTCTCGGCGACGAAGGTCGAGCCAGTCGCGCTGAAGGTGCCCGTCTTGGGATCGTAGAGCTCGGCCGAGGCGAGAGGTCCGTGCCCCAGTGGTAGCCCGTATGCGTGGAAGGCGGCACCCCCGGCAACAAGAACGCGGCCGTCTGACAGCAAGGTTGCGGTGTCGTTCTGGCGGGGCGTTTCCATCGAGCCCGTGAGCGTGAACGTGCCGGTCGTCGGATCGTACAACTCAGCCGAGGCCAGGCCGCCTTCCGTACCGTCGTCACCTCCGGCGACGAGAACGCGGCCGTCGGCGAGCGAAGTCGCGGTGTGCAAGACCCGAGGGGTGCTCATCGAGCCGGTGGGTCTGAAGGTGCCCGTCTTGGGGTCGTATAGCTCTGCCGAGGCAAGACCATATCCCGCACCCTGCTCGCCGCCACCGGCGACGAGAACGCGACCGTCGGCGAGCAGAGTCGCGGTGTAGTAAGAGCGAGCGGTGGTCATCGAGCCAGTCGCGGTAAACGTGCCCGTCTTGGGATCGTAGAGCTCGGCCGAGGCCACGCCTAGTCCTCCGATGATGAGCACGCGGCCGTCGGCGAGCAGAGTCGCTGTTTGGCCGCTGCGGGCAATGGTCATCGAGCCAGTCGCGGTAAACGTGCCCGTCTTGGGATCGTAGAGCTCGGCCGAGGCGAGAAGCGGGCTCGTCACTCCAGCCCCACCCCCGGCAACAAGAACGCGGCCGTCCAGCAGGCGCGTGGCGGTGCCCTCGGTGTGTCCTGTACCCATCGTGCCCGTTGGGGTGAAAGGGCTGTGGGCGCGGAGCGTGCCAGCAATGACGACCACCACCAGCACTATGGTCGCCAGGGCCACCAGGATCGCCACTCTGTTGCGGTGGGCGGCGATCGGTGATGCGTTAGTCGCCAATCCTTGACCCCCCTTTGTCACTGATGCAATCGAGCGGGCCATTAGTGTCCGGCGGCTCGACGGACGGATCGCACAGGAAGCATAGGTCATGACGTCGTCCCAATCGGAGGCCCGAAGGCGACTTCAGGCCGGAACCCGCCGCTCGACGCCCCCGACGGCGCCATCCCGGACGATCACCCGTATTGTGTCGGCCTGACTCCTCTCGCCGCTCCCCCACGATCGGGTGATGGTGTCGAGTCAGTGCCGTCAACCTCGCACCGAGAACCGGGCAAGTTCGGTCGGAGGTCCGACTCCTCGAAGAACTCCGTCCTCCAGCCCTGGCGCAGCAGAGCCTCAGCGTATCGGTCACGGTCGTCTACCGCGTCAGCTGACGCCAGCCCGTCGGGTCCGTGGCGGTAGGTCGGTAGATCGAGCACGAACAGATCTGGCTCGGCGCGCGCGAGGCGCTGGCCACTGGCGGCGCTGTACCATCCGATCGACATGGACTTCCCCATCCGCCTCCAGCCGAGGCTGCGTCCGATCCTGCTGCTATTCGGCGTGCGCCCCGACAATGCGCTGGTCCGGCTCGACGAGGAGCGCTTGATGTCGCGCTTCGGGTTCTTCACTGCCGAGGCGCCGCTGGCCAACATCGCGCGCTGGGACATCACCGGACCCTACCGCTGGTGGCGCGGGTTGGGGTGCGACGCACGCTCGGCACCCATGATCTCTCCTTCAGCGGGAGCGCCCATGGTGGCCTCTGTCTGCACTTCCGGGAGCCCGTGCGGGTGGGGCGCCTCAGCGTGAGCGACCTGTACCTGACCGTCGATGACCTCGCCGGACTGGGGGCGGCGCTCACAGCGCGGGGCATCGTGGGACAGGACCTTCGGACTCGCCGCAGCTGAACGACTCCGTCGCCTCATCTTCCTCTGGGCGACGAACAGCTACAAGGCCGTCCGCTCTCGGTGGTCTCACGACCAACGGCGGGCCGCTCGACCCATCCTGAGGTCCTGCGCGCTCTGAGACAGAACCGCCTGTAGGAATGGACTATGGCTCTGCCGAGCGTCCGCCCGTCCTCTGGCCGCTCAACGTCCTCTACCTCGCCCCGGCGCAAAACACGGTCACCGCTGCTGTCCCAGGAACCATTCGTCCGACTCCAGGTCGTGCTTGAGCAGATACTCGCGCTGGTCCGCGCCTCGCACCTTGAAATAGCCCGCGCGGGGCCACTCCGGCTGGCTTTCCACCTGATACCAGCGGTCGAGGACTTCGCTCACCTCGATGAGCCGTTCCTCCCACTTGAACCGGCGCGGCGTCTCGTCGGCCTTAGCCCCCGCATAGCATTCGACTTGGATTTGGATAAGCTGCATCAGCGTCCTGCTTAGGCGGGCCCGTCAGGGCCAAGGTCCACGATGCGGGCCTGCGGGATGCGGTTGGCGATGCCTTCGCGAGCCAGGTTGAACCACCTTTGGCAGCGATCCAGGATCGCATGGTCGCAGCTGGATCCGATCCGCTCGGCTGCTGAAAGCACGCGGTCGGGGTTGGTCACCAGTTCAACCTCCCAGGGCCAATTGGCTTCAGTCGCCACCTTGTGAAGGACGTCTCTTGGGCGGCCTCAATTATCCACGGGGGCGGGGCCACCGCTCGCCGGGCAGTTCTTCCTGCTCAGGTGGGCAGGTGTCAGCCCTGCGTGCGGCAGGATCGTGTGACGGACTGTACCAACGACTGGTCCGCAACCGAACCACCACCATCATGGATCGGGAAGGCGGTCTCCGCGACCTTCGCACGGAGGCCAGCGTCACCCTCGCGACCAGACGACCCTCACGACACCCGCAATGATGGCGACGACGCCGATCACGGCCACGGGCAGTCTGCCGCCAGCGAGGCCGATCACGATGAGAACTAGCCCGATCAGGATGTAGAGCCAGGCCGGAAGCCGCACCAGCTGCATGGATCGTTCCCTTCTCTCACTCGGAGGGATCGCTCCTATCCCGTCGGTCGCTTTGACGGCGGCGTCGGCCGCTGGCCCCGGGTGCCCGGCGGTTTCAGCCCACACGACTGGGATGAATTGGTCGCCGAGTCGGCAGGAGCCGAGCGCTACAGCCGACGGCTCTCGGAACGGATCACCGAAGGCTATGCCGCCAAGTTCGACCAGGAGAACGACCCAGGCAGCCACGCCCCACTCGGCTTCCGACGGTCGCAACAGCCACCCAACGTCCTCGAGGTGGACCCGGCCACCATCGGTACTGCCGTTGGGCTGTTCGAGCGTTATGCCCTTGGCACGGTCAGCTCAAAGGGACTCGCGGCCTAGACCGGCCTAGAAGACTCACACATCCGCGGCATCCTAATGAACGCCCTGTACAACGGCTGGATACGCCGACACCGTGGCCCCAACGAGACGCGAAAGCCAGCTACCTGGCGTGCCAACCCGCCAGTCTCAGACGAGCTATGGGCCCGGGTCGAGGATGTCAGGCGGGCCAAGTTCAGAGGCGCCGGTCCGCGTAACCGAGGGCGTGTCGACCTGCTCGGAGGGCTGCTCGAATGCGTCTGCGGCCGACGCATCCGCAGCGACGGCTCTTTTGCCGATGGCCGCCACCGCAAGCTCCATCCGGACCCTTGCGACGCCTGGGGCCCGCATGCGCGGCTCGGCGAGGAGACTTGGGAGGAGCCGGTGCTCGCTCAAGTCGGCGGCATCGAGCTTGACGACGGAATGGTCGCCCGAGTTGTCGCAGCCCTCGGCCCAGCAGTGCGCCCCGTCGCCATCGATCGCTCTCGGATCGAACGCCAGATGCGCGATCTCGCTCTCGAACATGTCGGAGGCTCGCTAAGCGACGAGACGTACCTGCAGCGGATGAAGCAGCTCCGAGCAGGACGCGCGACGATCGAGGACTTGGCCCAAGAAGGCGTGCAATCCGAACGAGCAGTTGAATGGCTCCGAGCACTCGCGGAGACCTGGGTGGCCGCTGATGTCCTGGAGGCCAAAGCCGAGCTTCTACACGCGATCTACGAGAAGATCGTCGTTGCCGGCCGGACGTTCATTGGGCGAGTCTCACGCCGTCCGCCCACGCCGCGGAGCCAGCCTGGTGCTGCCCTCGTAAAGGGCAAGAAGTGGTGCGCCCGACAGGATTCGAACCTGCGACCTTCGGCTTCGGAGGCCGACGCTCTATCCGCTGAGCTACAAGCGCACGACTCGCGACGACGGGTCGGATTGGCCGACCGCGCGTGGGGCAAGAATAGCAGCGCGACCGAGTCGGGGCGAACGGCCCGGTGTCGGCCGAAACCCAAACGCGGCTGGCAATCAGCCCTAGCGGCCTCCGCGCCGAACGATGCGCTCGCCCGGCATCGCGCCGGAAGGCGCTCCGCGATCGGCTGAGCGGTAACCACCGCTAGCCGGCCTGCCGGCTGAGGGAGCAGGCCTACCGGCGGAGATGCCCGGCCGATCATAGGTCCGACCTGCCGGCCCTTGCGCCGGCCGGGCCGGAGAGTCGTGGCGGATTCGCAAGTCGTAGCGGGGCTGGGGGTCGTACCGGGGCTGCGATCGACCAGGCGCGGCGAATCCACCCGGCGTTGCCTGGCGGGACCCGCTCGGTGTCTGATGACGCAAACTACTTGGCCCTGTCTGGTCGAAATCGCTCGGTACCGGCCGGCGGAACCCGCCCGATGCGGCCTGGCGGGGACCACCCTGCGTCACCTGGCGGAAGTCGTTCTGTGCGGCCTGAGGGCGCGCGTTCAACGTGGACTGGCGGAACTCGTTCGGTATCGGCCGGCGGAACTCCATCGTCGCGGCCTGGCGAGGCCCGCTTGGGCCTTGCGGACGCGCCGCTGCGAATCCGCTCGGCGCCTGCGGGCGCGGCCCAACCGGCGCGGGACGCGATTCGGGGAACATTGGGCGTCGGGCCGGACGAGATGCCTGACGCGGCGCGGGCCGGGGTGTGCCTTGTCGGCCGCCGCCCACGCTGCGCTGACGGATCGGCTCTCGTGGAATCGAGCGGTCTACCTCGAAGCCCGGGATGACCTCGCGGGTGATCCGCTGGCGGAGCATGGTCTCGATGTCGGAGAGGAGCGTGTTCTCGTCGATGCAGACCAGCGACACCGCGTCGCCCTCCATGCCGGCGCGCCCCGTCCGACCGATCCGGTGGACGTAGTCCTGGGCCACCGTCGGGAGCTCGAAGTTCACGACGTGGGGCAGGCCTTCGATGTCGAGGCCGCGTGAAGCGACCTCCGTGGCCACCAGGATCGCGACCCGTCCTGCCTTGAAGTCGCCGAGCGCGCGGACCCGCTGGCTCTGGCTCCTGTTGCCGTGGATCGCGGCGGCGCTGATCCCGTCGTGGCCGAGTTGCTCCGCCAGGCGGTTGGCGCCGTGCTTGGTTCGAGTGAATACCAGAGCACGGTCGATCCGGCCGCTGCGGATCAGGTGGCTCAGCAATGCGCGCTTGCGTTCGCGATCGACCGGGTACACGACCTGTCGAACGAGTTCGATGGGGGCATTGCGGCGCGCGATCTGGACGTGTGCCGGGTCGTTGAGCAGTCCACCGGACAGCTCCTGGATCTCGTCCGAGAACGTGGCCGAGAAGAGTAGGTTCTGGCGTCGGGCCGGCAGCAGGGCAAGGATCCGGCGAATGTCGCGAATGAAGCCCATGTCCAGCATCCGGTCGGCCTCGTCGAGAACGAGGATCTCAACGGAACTGAGGTCGATCGTCCCCTGACCCGCATGATCGAGAAGCCGGCCGGGGGTGGCGACGACGATTTCCGGGCCGGTGCGGATTGCGCGGACCTGCGGATCGAAGCCGACCCCGCCGTAGATGGTGGTCGAGAGGATGGGCCGTTCGGCGCCGTAGGTTCGGACGCTTTCCTCGATCTGGAGCGCAAGCTCGCGAGTCGGCGTGAGCACCAGGCAGCGGATCGGCAGACCGGTTGCGCCACGCGGACGGCGCTCGCCGTACTTGAGCTGGCGCGGCGCGGGCCGGTTGGCGTTGAGAAGTTGAAGGATCGGTAGCACGAAGGCGGCCGTCTTTCCGGTTCCCGTCTGGGCGCCTGCAAGCAGGTCGCGTCCGGCGAGGACGATCGGGATCGACTGGACCTGGACCGGCGTGGGGACGGTGTAACCCTGGGCGGTCACGGCGCGCAGAAGCTCAGACGTCAGGCCGAGTTGGTCGAACGAGGCCTGCGACGCAGGCGCATCAGGCGCCTCGGGCGGCAGCTGGGCGATTGGGGAAGGTCGCTCGGACACAAGGCCGAGCTGATCGGAAGGCATAAAAGGAACGCTCCTGACTTGGCCCACCCGCGTTCTAATTTCTGCGGGACCGGTCAGGGCGTGAGAGTGGAATCGGGATCGGACGGTGAGTTACCGGGACGCTGACCGTAGCGCCCATTCGTTCACGAAGGCGCTCATCATACACGACTAGCCGAAATCGACCGTCTGGACGACCATCTGCCCTCGTGGAGAGCCGGCGCGGCCTATTGATCCCCGGCGAGGCAGCGGTCTATCTCCGCCAGCTCGTCCGGCTCGAAATCCAGCTTGCTGAGTGCGCGGACGCTGTCTTCGAGCTGCTCGACCGAGCTCGCGCCCACGATCGCGGACGTAACCCGCGGATCGCGCAGCACCCAGGCGAGGGACATCTCGGCCAGGCTCTGGCCGCGGCGGGCGGCGATCTCGTTCAGGGCGCGAACACGCGGCAGGTTGGCATTGATCTGCTCGACGTTGAGGAACGGGGAGTGGGTCGCGCGCGATCCGGCCGGCACGCCGTTGAGGTAGCGGTTCGTGAGTTGGCCCTGCGCGAGCGGCGAGAAGACGATGCAGCCGATCTGTTCCTCGCCGAGCACGTCCAGAAGGCCGTCCTCGATCCAGCGGTCAAGCATGTTGTAGGACGGCTGGTGGATGAGCAGCGGCGTGCCCAAGCTGCGCAGGATCGCCGCGGCTTGACGCGTCTCCGCAGGCGGGTACGACGAGATGCCGGCGTACAGCGCCTTGCCCTGGCGCACGGCCGTGTCGAGGGCGCCGAGCGTCTCCTCGAGCGGGGTGTCGGGATCGAGGCGGTGGGAGTAGAAGATGTCGACGTAGTCGAGCCCCATCCGCTTGAGGCTCTGGTCCAGGCTGGCCAGCAGGTACTTGCGCGAGCCCAGGTCCCCGTAAGGCCCCGGCCACATGCCCCAGCCGGCCTTGGTGGAGATGATGAGCTCGTCCCGGTACGCCCCGAAATCGGTGGCAAGGATGCGGCCGGCATTCGCCTCGGCCGCGCCGGAGGGCGGCCCGTAGTTGTTGGCCAGGTCGAAGTGGGTGATGCCGAGTTCGAACGCCCGACGGACAATCGCCCGTTGGGTGCCGCCGGGCGCCGCGTCGCCGAAGTTATGCCAGAAGCCGAGCGAGAGCACAGGCAGCTTGAGCCCGCTGCGGCCGGACCGTCGATAAGGCATGACCTCGTATCGATCGCGCGAAGGCGTGAAAGGGGCGCCGTCCAGGAGTGTCATCTGCGTCATCTGCCGGGGACCTCATACGATTGCACTGAAGCATACGACGGGTCGTCACTGGCCACCCCGGTTGCCCGACGCGGCCTTCGCTAACGCCGAGCCCAGGAGCCGCGGCCGCCACCGGCCGCCGCCGTTAAAACCGAAACGGCTCCCGAAGGAGCCGCTTCGTTGCTGTCCCGGTGAAGGGTCGACCCGTCGAAACGGACCGTCTTCTGCCACGCTACAAAGGCATCTATCACGTCGGCTGAACCGACTACCCTAACCCGACCTACCCATGACCTTGTAACTAGGGCAGCTGGCTGACTGGCAGCTTCTAAAGTCTACAGCCCCTTCTGCCTTCATTCCAAGGGTTTAGGCGGTCTTCTGGGTTAAAATACCGCAACTTAGTGAGGTTTCGGTTAGGGCCTTGTTGCGCTCTGCGGAACGGCCCGGGAAAGGCGTCACAAGCACCTCTGCCGACTGGCCCGTCGGACCCGGTCATATGGCCCTCGACTGACCGATCGACCGCCTGGTCGGCCCCCGAACCGGTTGCGGTTGCTAGTCCGCGATCGTGACCGAGCGCATTGCCGTGGGCTCGGTGGGCTGGTCGCGACCGTCGCGTTTGGCTGCGCCGATGGCGTCCACCACGTCCAGCCCGGCCGTCACCTGGCCGAAGAGCGTGTACTTCTTGGGCAACTTGCCACCTGACAGGTCATCGAGGCAGATGAAGAACTGGCCGCCGTTGGTGTTGGGGCCGGCGTTGGCCATGGCCACGGCGCCGCGCACGTAGTCGCCCTCGAAGGGTTCGTCGGCGAACTTGTAGCCGGGGCCGCCGGTGCCGAGGCGTCCGCGGTCGAGCTTGTCGATGTGGCCGTGCTCGCCGTCGCCGCCCTGAACGACGAAGCCCGGGACCAGCCGATGAAAGATGACGCCGTCGTAGTAGCCCTTGCGGGCGAGTTCGATGAAGTTGGCGGCCGCCTTGGGCGCTGTGGTGGTATGCAACTCGATTTCGATGGTGCCCTTGTCGGTATCGATCGTCGCCTTGGTCATTCGCGTCTCCTCGTTGGGTTGTCGTGGACTAGGGTGCCACGGATCGCTCCGTGGCGGCGGCATCGGGCAAGGAAAGACCGGCGGGATGGTCCGCCGGTCTTCAGTGGCGATAGGCTGTCGGGGCCGCTGCCCGGTCGAAGCTACGGCGTCGTGACGAGGGTGCTGGTGATGATCGCTGGATTGAGTGGCACCTGCGCCGGCGTCGACTGGCCCGTTGACTGGTCGATCGTGGGCTCGCCTCCTGTCGGGAGGGCCGCGATGCGGTCCATTGCGTCGAGGCCGGTGGTGACGCTGCCGAAGATTGAGTAGGCGGTGGTGCCGGACGGGAAGGAGGTGTCGGCGAGGACCATGAAGAACTGCGAGCTGCCACTGTTGGGTTGGCCCGAGTTTGCCATCGCCATGGTGCCGCGCTTGTAGGGGGTCGTTACCTTGTCGTCCGGGACCGTCCAGCTCGGTCCGCCGGTGCCGAAGAGCTTCGCCTGTGCGAGGTTGGGCATCCGGGCGTTGGTGCCGTCGCCGGCCTGGATGACGAAGGTCGGGATGACGCGGTGGAAGATGATGTTGTTGTAGTAGCCGCAGCGGGCCAACGCCACGAAGGCTCCGGCCGCGTTGGGGCCGAGGCTGCCGTCGACCTTGATCACCATGTTGCCGTAGTTGGTGGTCATCGTGACCGTGGCGGTGCCGGTGAACGGTGCCGGAGTGGAGGTCGGGCAGGCGTCGGGAGCTATCGTCGGGCCGAGGGTGTAGGGCGGCGTCGTCGGCGGGCTGGTGGGCGGCGTCGTCGGCGACGGGGTGGGCGTGACGGTGGGGACGGCCGTGCAGCCGGCCAAGAGCAACGCGACGATGCCAACGGTCGCGAGCCGGCGAGCGCGGAACTGGCTGGGAACGAGGGTCATGCGGCGGCCTCCAGGGCTTTGGCGAAGTCAATTGCTCCGGACAGGAGCGGTTCTCCGAGAATGATGCCTGCGAACCCGGCGTCTCGCAGACCTTTGATGGCTTCGATGTTTACGGACCCTCCTGCCACGAACAGCTCAGCCCGAATGCTTTGAGCCAGCCCGGCCAGGAACCCCAGATCCGGAACCGCCCCGCCGTGCGACAGGACGAACCGGCGGACGCCGTGGTCCACCAGCTCACCGGCCAGGTCAATCAGGCGCGGCGGAGCAGATCTGCGCCAAGGATACGCGGCAATGCGCTCCGGCCGTGGGTCCAACCCGACAGCAAGCCAATCGCCGGCCACTTCGAGGCACTCGTGGAGCAACTCGGGGCGGTCCGCGATGGACATGGAGACGACCACGCGCGTGGCCCCGGCGGCAAAGGCGAGGCGTATGTTGGCCGCCCCCTCCAGGCCTCCGGCCACCTGGAGTGGCACCGCCACTCGGCTGGCGATGCGGCCCATGGCCTCGAGATTGCCGGGCTGCCCGGCCCGCGCGCCGTCCATGTCAACCATGTGGATCAGTTCCGCGCCCATGGCCACGAACAGCTCGGCAATTCGTTCGGGGCGGTCCGTGGGCGAGCCCACGCCAGCGGCCGCGCCCGGCCAGTAGACCAGGCGGGAGCGGCCGTTCTCGACATCGATGGACGGGATGACCAGCACGTGCGGCCGCTACCCGTTGGCCTCGGCCTGGGTCGCCAGGATTCGGCGGTGGAAGCTGATCGGCAGGCTGCCGTTGTTCATCAACGTGTCGTGGAAGCTCTTGAGGTTGAATCGATCGCCCAAGCGGGCCTTCTCGTCGGCGCGCAGATGCAGCAGCAGGACCTTGCCCAGCAGGTAGCTCAGCTGGTACGTCGGCGTGTATGTGTAGCGGAAGACCTCGGCCTGGGCGTTGGCGTGCTCAAAACCGGTGTGTTCGATCAAGAAGGCCGTCGCCTCGTCGGTCGTCAGCTCACCGCGGTGCATGCGGATGTCGAGGATGATTCGACAGGCTCGCCAGATGGCATCGGTGTGCATCGCCAGCAGGAACTCTGGCCCGGCGTCGAAGCCCTGCTCGCGCATCATCTGCTCGCTGTACATGCCCCAACCCTCGACGAACTCCGGGGCGTCGGTAAGCAGGCGGACCAGAGACGGGTGCCGCTTCGCGGCCGACAGCTGGAGGTGGTGGCCCGGGTACGCCTCGTGGACGCTGGTGTTGCTGATCGAGGCGAAGTTGTGCTCGCGCATGGCGTTGGGGTCGTCACCAACGGACGGGGTGACGACGTAGATGCCGGACGGATGCTTGTCGAACTTGGCCGGCTCGAAATAGGCGGCGAAGGGGATGACCATACGTAGGTATTCGGGCGTCGTCCGAACCGAGATCGCCTCGCCGGCCGGCAGCGTGGCGATGTCCTTGGCGACGATATGGGCCCTGGCCCGGTTCATGGCGTCTTCATAGGCGGCGAGCGCCACTTCGAAGGTCGCCGGATGGTTCGATTTGACGCGGTCCACCACGACCGCCTCGGCCACGCTGGGGTCGATCCCGCGCGCGTCCTCTACCCGAGCTGCCTTGTTGAGGGCCAACTGCTGCTGGCCGATTTCGAGGATCTGAGCGGTGTCCAGCCCGTCGAATGCGCGTAGGCCGACCAGCTTGTCCAGGGCGTCAGACCCGAGAGCCCAAGACTCGACCGCGGCGCCCATCTTCGACTTGATCCCGGCGAGGTAGTCGGCGACGGCGACGGAAGCCTTCTCAACCGCTCGGTCGAGGCGTGCCTGGGCGCGCTCATCCAGAACCCCGCGACCGGCCGCCTTGATCTCGCCGAAGAAACCCGGCATCTGCTCGCCCGAGTCGATCTCCAGCTCCTGCCACAGCCGAACCTGGGGCGCGGTGGCACGTGAGCGGTGCTGGTCGAGCAGGCTGGGCACGCCCTCGATGCGCGAGGTCAGCGACGCCAGTCTCTCCGCGAGTGGGGCGAAATCACGGGCGAACACGGCGAACATGGCGTCGCCGACCGCGTCCATGGCCGTGGAGCGGCGCTCCCAGACGCGATGGACCTCCGCGTCGAATAGCTCACGTTTGACGTTGTGCAGGGCCAGCTCCTGCTCCAGGCGGACGCTTTCCGAGAGCCCGGCCGGGTCGATGGCCTCGATGTCGCTCTGGAGGCGCCGCGAGTCGGCGATCTCCTGCTCCACGGCGTCGCGTGTGCCGTCGTCCAGCCGGTCGTCGTAGTCGTGGATGCCGACGTACGTGGCCAGGATTGGGTGCTGCTTGACGGTGTGACGGAAATGCGCCTCGACCAAGTTCCAGAACGGCTCGTCGAGCGGACCGGCCGTGGGCTGTGAGACGGGTCGCGGAAGAACGAGGTCTGACATCTATCGCTCCGAAGCTGCGGCGGGGGTGTTGTCGACGGAGGTGGTTGGGATTGCCGTTTCGCGGAGGGCGGCGGCGCAGGCCGTCAGAACTCGCTCGATGTCGGCCGTGGTGACGCCGTAGTGGGTTACGGCCCGGACCGTGCCGTTGTTGTATTCGACTAACAGAACACCGCGAGACCGCAGAGCGTCGAGGAACGCGGCGCGGTGGCGACGGACGCGGAAGACGACGAAGTTGGTATTGGCGCGGCTCGGGTCGAGCGGGCCGAGCGTCGGCTGGGCCAGGCCGCCCGCGGATTCGATGCCATCCATTGCTGCCAGCCCCTCGGCCAACCGACGGGCCGTGACGTGATCTTCGGCCAGCCGCGCGATCATCCCGTTGGGGCCGTCGCTGAGGGCCACGAGACCGGCCGCGGCCAGCACGCCGACCTGGCGCATCCCGCCACCGACGAGCTTCCGACCACGCCAGGCCCTGTGGATGAACCCCTTTGACCCGACGACCATCGAGCCGATCGGGCAGGCCAGGCCTTTGGAGAGGCAGAAGGCGATCGAATCGGCCGGCGCGGCCAGCTGCTTGGGCGTGACCCCGAGCGCGACGGCGGCGTTGAAGAAGCGAGCCCCGTCCACGTGGAGCGGCATGCCGTGGGCGTGGGCGATGTCGGCGACTGCTTGCGTGTAGCCGAGGCTCAGCGGCTGGGCCATGGAATGAGCGTGCGTGTTCTCGATGGTGACCAGGCCGCTGATCGGCTGGTGGGGGTCGTCCGGATCGCGGAAGGCGGCCCCCAGCTCGTCGAGATCCCAGGTGCCGTCCGGGCGCTCGGCCATCTGCTTGATTGAGGTCCCGACGACGACGGCGTGGCCGGCCTGCTCGTCATCAACGATGTGGGTGCTCGCTCCGGCGATCGTTTCCTGGCCCCGGCCCAGATGGGCCAGCTGCGACACAAGATTGGCCATGGATCCGCTGGCGACGAAGAGGGCGGCCTCCTTGCCGAGTAACTCGGCGGCGCGCTGCTGGAGGGCGTTGACCGTCGGATCGTCGCCGAACACGTCGTCGCCAAGCTCAGCCTCGTACATGGCCTTGCGCATGGCCAGCGTGGGGTGCGTAACGGTGTCGCTGCGCAGGTCGACGATGCCGTCGCGCCGATCGATAGTCATGGCATCGAGTATAGGTCGGCCGCTTCACCGGCGGCTTTTGGCGGCCGCGCTCTTGGCCGGGTGCGGACGGGCGCGGACGAGCGCCACTCAGAGCCGGACACCAATCCCGGCACCTGCTATTCTTCGCCCTCGGCGTGGGCTCGTGGTGTAGCGGCCTAACATGCCAGCCTGTCACGCTGGAGATCGCCGGTTCGAATCCGGTCGAGCCCGCCACTCTTTTCTCGCATCTCCTAGCCCCGTCCCCGCCCGGACGGGGCTCTTCCTTGTCAGTGCCGCGGGTCGTGCCGCACAATCAACCGCGGCAGGTGCCGCAGGACCGGCACCACATGAGCTGGGAGGCAAAGCGGATGGGCGGCCGCGTGATCGTGGTTGGCTCGGTCAACATCGACCTTGTTGCGCGCGTCCCGCGCCTGCCGCATCCAGGCGAGACAGTGACAGGCGGCAGCTACGAACGCCACCATGGCGGCAAGGGCGGCAATCAGGCGGTTGCGGCCGCACGGCTGCGCCGACCGACCCTGTTCATTGGTGCGGCGGGCGATGACCCTTTCGAGGCCGAAGCGCGCCGAGCCCTATCGTCCGAACGCGTGGACGTCTCGATGCTGGCATCCTTGCCCGGCCACGCGACTGGGATCGCCCTGATCCTGGTCGATGCCACTGGCGAAAACGAGATCGCCGTCGTGCCCGGTGCGAACGGCGCTATCGAGACCGGCTACGTCCGAGACTGCCTGGCTCGGCTCGGTCCACTCGTCGGTGACGTCATGCTGGTCTGCAACGAGGTTCCGCTCCACGTCGTCCGCGAGGCTCTCATGTGCGGCCACGCCGCCGGCGCGACCACGATCCTCAATCCCGCCCCGGCGATCGGGATCGACCGCTCGATCTTTGGGCTGGCAGACATCATCACGCCCAACCGCAACGAGTTGGCGACGCTCCTCCAGACGGAAGCTGGCCGAACCGGCCGACGAGTAGACGTCAGCGTCGAGACGTCCGTTCGGGCGCGGACGCTCCTCGAGCCCGGGCCTGGGGGGCCGGGCGTGCGAAAAGCCGTGATCGTGACCCTGGGCGCGGCCGGAGTGGTGGTTCTTGAGCGCGTGGGCTCCGGTTTCGCCGCCTCGGCCGCTCGGCAGGAACTCGTGGACGTTGCCCTCGCCGCCGCCGCGGCCGCCGTCAATGAGCCGCGCCCTCAAGAGCCCCAGGCCACGGCCGCTGCCAAGGGTTCCGCCGTCCCGGGTGGCGCCGTCCCGGGTGGCGCCGTCCCGGGTGGCGCTGCCGCTGCCCCAGCTCCCGCCCCGGTTGCCTCGGCCGTCGACGGCGCCCCAGGCCCAGCTCCCGTCCCGGGCGCCGCGGCCGTCGACGGCGCCCCAGCCGACGCCGTTCGTGTCGGCGACCACCGCATGTGGGAAGTTCCGGCCGACGAGGTCGCCACGATCGATTCCACCGGCGCGGGTGATGCCTTCTGCGGGGCTCTGGCCGCGGCTCTGGCCGAGGGTCGGCCACTGGCAGAGGCGGTCAAGCGGGCCGTGGCCGGCAGCGCGCTGGCCACGACGCACGTCGGAGCGCGAGAGGGAATGCCCACGGCCGCGGAACTGGACGAGTTCCTGGCGGCTCGCTAACAGCGCGCCTGGGTGCGTTTGCGGCGCGCCCGCTTGTGCTCAGGCCACCCGGCGCAGCTTCGCCACCAGCCCCGTGCGTGGACCGAGCGTCATGGCCGCCACGAACAGGGCCGTTTCCACGAGCACGATCGTTGCCCCAGACGCCGCGTCGGCCCACAGGCTCACGTACAGCCCAACCACGGCCGACACGACGCCCACGAGGATCGCCAGGCCCATCATCCGGCCGAAACGGACCGTCAGCAGTTGGGCCGTTGCCGCGGGCGTGACCAGCATCGCTACCACCAGGATGATGCCCACGGCCTTGAGGGAAACCACGATCGTGAGTGCCACCACGGCCAGGAAGACGTACTCGAGCAACTCCACCGGCAGGCCGGAAGCCGCCGCCCCGAGCGGGTCGAAGGTGGCGTACAGCAGCTCTTTCCAGAGCACGACAATGACGGCCAGGACGAGCAGCCCGAGGACGACGAGCCCCACAAGGTCATCGAAGGAAATCAGCAGGACGTTGCCAAAGAGCAGGCCCATGAGATCCGCCACGAATCCGTGAATGGTGCTGTACATGAATATGCCCAGCGCGAAGGTGCCGGCAAAGACAACTCCCACGGTCGTGTCCAGCCGGAGCTGGGTGCGGCGGCTAACGAAACCGATGGACAGGGCGGTGCCCACGGCGGCCACCGCGGCGCCGAGGAAGTAGGGCGTTCCGAGCAGGAAGGAGGCAACGATGCCCGGGAAGGCCGCGTGGCTGACGGCGTCGCCAATGAAGGCTAGACCCTTGAGCACGACGTAGGTTCCGACGACTGCGCAGACGGTGCCGACAAGGATCGCCGCCACGAGGGCCCGCAGGAAGAACGCTCGGCCGAGCGGGTCGAGGAGGACGTGGCCGAGCCAACCGATTGGGTCCATCAGTCCTTGCCTCCCCGATGCGTGCCGGCGGGCTCGCTCTCGGCGTGGAAGTGGCGCTCGCCGGCGGCCGGCTCGTCGTGATGGTGGGCGTCGTCCATCAGGTATGTCTGACCGCCGACCACGAGCAGGTGGCCGCCGTAGATCTTGGCCAGCACCTCCGGATCCAGGATCAGCGAAGCCGGGCCCTGGGCCACGACCGTCCGATTCACGCCGGCGACGCGCTGGAAGCGCTGAGCCGCGCAGGCGAGGTCGTGCGTCGTGGCCACGACCGTCCGGCCCCGCTTGGCCTGGCCCTCCAGGATGTCCATCAGGTCCTCCTGGGTCGTGGCGTCCACACCGGTCACGGGCTCATCGAGCAGGAAGAGATCGGGCTCGGCAGCCAGAGCCCGGGCCAGGAAGACGCGGCGCCGCTGGCCGCCGGAGAGCGACCCGATCTGGGTCCGGCGATGGTCGGCCATGCCAACTTGCTCGAGAGCGTCCGCCACGGCCTGCCGATCCGCAGGCCCCGGCCGTTTGACCCAGCCGAGCCTCGGATAGCGACCCATCGTGACAACGTCTTCGACGGTGACCGGGAACTGCCAATCGACCATTTCGGCCTGGGGGACGTAGGCGATTCGATGTGCGGCGCGGCCGGGCGGCTTACCCAGCACCTCCACGCTGCCACTCCAGGGTCGCAGGAGTCCGGCCACTACCTTGAGGAGCGTGCTCTTGCCGGCGCCGTTGGGCCCGACGACCGCTAGCAGGGAGCCGGCAGGCACCGCAAGGTGAACGTCTTCGAGGGCCGCCTTCGTGCCGTAGCCGGCCGAGACGTCTTCGAGGACGATGGCGTTGCGTTCGTCTGTCATCGGAGCGCCTCCGCGATATGGGCAACGTCCCAACGGACGAGGCCTTCGTATGTGTCGGCCGGTGAATCGCCGAGAGTGTCCGTGTAGAGATCGCTGACCACCCTCGCTCCCGCCTCCGAGGCGATCGTTCGGGCCAGCTCCGGGTTGAATTGGGCCTCGCTGAAGATGGCCCGCACGCCGCTCGAGCGGATCGAATCGATCAGTCTCTGGACTTCCTGAACGCTTGGATCCTGTCCCGGCGCCGCCACCACATTGCCGACCACGATCAGTCCGTAGGCACGGCAGAAGTAGGGCAGCGCGTCGTGGTAGGAGACGATCCGGCGGTTGCCGGCGGGCAGGGCGGCGAGCTGGCCTCGAGCCCAGGCATCGAGTTGGGTCAGCCGGGCCCGGTAGGCGTCGTGCCCGGCTCGATAGGCCGCGGCGTTGACCGGGTCTGCTGTGACGAGGTCGGCCTCGATGCGGTCGACGTACTTCTCGGCATAGGCCACGTCCAGCCACAGATGCGGGTTGGTCTGGCCATTCTCGACTATGTAATCGACTCCCGGCAGGTTCTCACCGAGGCGCACGATCGGCCCGTTGGTGCCTACATCGGCGGCCAGCTGAGTCAGCCAGTCGTCCAAACCCAGGCCGTTGCCGAACACCAACCGAGCGCTGGAGAGCGCCCATGCCTCCGACGGGCGGGGATCGAAGGTGTGGACCTCGCCGCCCTTGGGCACCAGGCTCAACACCGAAACGTGCTGACCGCCCACCTGCCGCACCATGTCGGCGAGGAGGGTCGTGGTCGTGACGACGTTCAGCGCGCCCGGCATGGGCGTTGGTCCAGCGTAGGTGTCCGGGGTCCGAGCGCAGCCGCTCGCCGCCGTCACCGCGGCCGCAACAAGGGCCACAGCGAGAAGCCGCCGCGGCGCCGCTGGCCGCCGCGTCACCGACGTGTGCGCCCCGCTCACCGGTCAGCCGCCGCAGCCGCGCAGCGCGGGCACGTCCCGAACAGCTCCAGGCGGTGGGCCTCGATCTGATATCCGCTGCGCCGGCCGATCCGCTCGATCAGGGCCGCCAGCTCTCCGTCGGCGACGTCCTCACTTCGCCCGCAACTCGAGCAGATGAGGTGGTGGTGATGCTGATCGGGGTCGCACAAGACGTAGGCATGTGAGCCGCTCGGCAGGTCTAGCCGCTCGACGACGCGCAGGGTGGTAAGCAGTTCCAAAGCGCGGAAGACCGTGGCCCGGCCGATGGTGACTCGCTCCCGCCGGCCGCGCTCCAGCAGATCGGCGGCGGTGAAGTGACCGTCGGCGGACGCCACGAGCTGCGCCACCAGGCGCCGGTTCGGCGTGGCCTGGTAGCCTGCGCGTTCGAGCGCACGGACGATATGCTCGGTCGGGTTGGCGTTGATACCCGGTCTCATCACCATGGC
>CABDYL010000147.1_pt1 | contig 19437 bp, 18 predicted proteins | sample 3131931 | NCBI WGS metagenome assembly CABDYL01 (sample SAMEA5534337, study PRJEB31848) | metagenome | biome: tundra; feature: field; material: soil | place: USA | collected 2013-05 | depth 0.45 m
TTGTTGGCCGGATCGATCTGCTTCTTCCCGTTGAGGAGACGAATGTACTTATCGGTCGCCGGGTCGAACTGGTAGCCCACGGAGACGGTGTGATAGGGGACCGTGATCGATTGCGACGCGGGTGGGCACCGCGACGAGCAGCCACGTCGGGATTCGCCTGCCGAAGTCCCGTCGCGTCGTCAAACCTCGGAGAATCATCATCGGTGTCACATCCTCCCCAGGAGCTCGCGCTTCTTCGTGTTCAACTCGGCATCGGTGATTGTGAACGTGTCTGAGGTGAACTCCGCAAGGAGGGGCGGCAAGAAGATCAGGACGAGAGCCACACCGAGTGCGAGCGCGGTCAACCACTTGGCGGCGAGGCGCAGCGGGAAGTATACGTCCGGACGGACCGGATCGATTCGGTTCAACGCATTGACTCCTGTGACGGCTTATCGCAGGCCTTGGCGGACGCAGCAGGCCAGTCGCTCCCTACGCGGGTCCCGAGCAGACCTCAAACGGCTGCGTGCCGACGGATACGAGCTGTGCCTGCCACCTGTAGGGGGCTGGAAGGCTGGGCAGGATCACAGCCTGCCCGTTGGCCAGGGCGGAGCCGACCGGTCCGTCCATGGCCGCGTATGGCCCATCGACTACGCCAACCATGAGCAGCGCGCCCGTCGGAGGCGATTGGAGCCAGAAAGCCTGACCGTCCCTGATTGCGATAGACACGGTCGTGCTAGGGCTGGATGGGCGCACCAGGCTGCAGCCACTTGAAGTGCCGTGCTCGACAGAACCGGCCGTGATCTCAAGTTGTGGCTCGCCGCCGGCAGCGGCAGGAGGCCTCACGGTTCGGATCGAAGGGCCCAGGAGTCGCACGGCAGCCGCGTTGACGCGCCCGCCGTCTACCGCCGATTCCCAATCCCAGGGGAGCGTCGGTGCCCCAAAGCGGTCAACCACGACAAGGTACGTTCGCCCTGTGAGCTGTGGTACATAGTCGGCATCGGGCGAGACGTCGAGGTTGACCGCGGACACCGACTGCACGGCCACGACCAGATTCAACTCGGCGATCTCGGTGGCCCGGAGTGATTTCGATGCTCGGGCAGCTAAGACGAACTGCGCCATGTTGCCCATCACCATCGGCACGAGCAAGAGGCAGGCAACGGCGGGGACGAAGGCTAGGCGGCCTCGGACAAGCCACCTGTCGCGGTCCAGACCACGCCCCACGATGCCTGAGATGGTCAGCCAGATGAACAGAGCTGCCGGGTACAGATAGCCCGAGCGGGCGGCATGCTCGACGCCCATTGAGCCGCGTAAGAACGCCTGGAGGCCGTATTCGGCGATGAGCGCCAGCAAGGCCGCTGCCGCGAGCGGTGCCGGCCGGAGTCCGCGGATCACCGCGACTGCAACGCCGCCCGCAGCCGCTGCCAACAGCAAGGTCCCGACCCAGCCGAAACGCTGAGGTGGCAATCCCGCGACGCCACAGACGGCCGATCCAAGTCCGTAGAGGAGCGACTCGGTCGCGAGAATGAAGTCCATGCCCGTCGTCGGTGGCCGCTGGATCTCACCGACCCACAGAAGGTACCAGACGACGTATAGGGCGATGGCAGGCGCGGTTGCGAGAAGCACGGCCCGGTCACGCCGTAGCACCGCCCACACGACGATGAGCCCGACGAAGATGGGCCCAAGACTTGACGAAGCGACGGCAAACAGGAGGGCTAGCGCAGCCACGACGAGATCCCGTTTGCGGTGTGGTTTGGCCTGATCAGCCTCCACCACCAGCAGCCGGTCCAGAGCGAGCAAGCCGCCAGCGCCTGCAAGGAAGTACTGCATTTGGAACGGCTGTAGCAGGTCCTCGTAGGCGCTACCGAGCAGCAGGAGCGACAGGCCGGCCATTAGACCCAGCACTTTCCCGGAGCGACGCGCCACGATGTGGTACAGGAGGCCGACGCAGACGAAGTGAACGAGCCAGTCCACGAGCAGATATGGCAGATACGTGCGTAGCCCGAAGATGTGGAGGATGGCTTCGTAGATGCCAACCAGTGTCGCTAGGAAAGTGTCAACGTGGGGTACGAAGATCGAGCGGACGCTCGGATCAGGGCGGCTGATGACGAAGTTCCACTCATCCCACCAGAACGTCAACCAGCGGGAGACGTAGAGCAACAGCCCCAGCATCGCGATGCCGGCCAGCACGAGGATCGCGGGCGCGATGCGAGAATCCCACAGGCTGGCGGCACTAAGGCGCGGCCGCCACCTCCGCGGGCTACTCGTTGGTGCAACGGCTCCTGGTCGGGTCATTCGATCATCCCTCTTGCGTTAGGCGATTTGCCGGATCTTGCGATTGCCACTAGCACGGTCGTCATCCCCAGCACTTTCTGCTTGTCGATGCGGACATCGCAGTCGGATGGGAAGAGAGATCTGAGCGTGCCGGCGCGCAGAGGGTTGAGGGCTGCTTCGCTCGCCCACTGTCCGTTTCCGGACCGACGCAGCACCGCATCACGAATCCGCCGAGGGAGTCAACGGACGAACGGAAGCAGCGTGTGCGGATCAACAAGGAAGGCGCCGTTGGGAGTTGCGACGAAGACGGTGCGGCACGTCCTTACCAGTTCCTTGATGAACCGCTTCTGGTCGACGCGGCTGCCGCCGTGCTCGATCACGGCGTTGGAGAGGCCGACGTCAAAAGAGCTCGCCTCGAATGGGAGGGACCGACCGTCAGCGACGACGAGCCGTACTTCGGGGAACGTACGCTCGAACGTCGGCATTGCTTCCAATGCGATAGCGGTGATCTGCGAAGGCCACGGGTAGTGCGACTCCAGGAAGTTGCCAGAGCGCCACGCGGAGTCGGTGACGCCGACATCCAGCACAAGATCCGTGGGCTTGGGTTGGACTAACTCGAGGAAGCGTTCCATTCGCTTGCGGCGGGATCCGGCGGTGAAGCGTGACGTCAGGCGCCATCGGATGCCCCCAGGCAACTCGGGCGCGGGTTCCAATGGCCGACTATCAAGAACGTCATCGATGGGCGACATGAGCCTGCATCGTTCAGTCTAAGGGGATGGCGAGAGTATAGGACTCGATGCGGGCCGCCGATTATCCCGCCAACGTGGGGGTGGCCAGATCCCCAAGAATCCGCAACCCAAGATGGCCCGAGATCAAGTCGCCAACCCCGCCTCCGTATACCCTTCGTGCATGTGGCTCAAATTCGTCGTCGTCGCCTACAAGTCGAGCGGAGAGCTAACCGGCTGTCTCGACTCGATCGCATCTGACGCGCCCGCCGGCAGCATGGTGGTCGTTGTCGACAATGGTTCACCTGACGATTCGACCGAGGTCGCCGACTCGCACCCACTGCGGCCGCGAATAGTCTCGAGCACGAAGAACCTCGGCTTCGGCGGCGGGTGCAACCTGGGATCCGAAGGCTCGGACGCCGATGCGCTGTTCTTCCTGAATCCCGATGCCCGTCTGAAGCCCGGCGCTACAGCGCTTCTGGTCGCTGCCCTGGAGGCCGATGCATCGCTTGGCGTCGTCGCCCCGCGGGTCATCGATCCGACAGGCGAGTCCCACGCCGCCTCCGCCGGGGCAGAGCCGTCGCTGCGCTCCAGCATCGGCCACTTCCTCACCCTCGGGAGGATCCCCGGGATACGACGACTCTTCAGGCCTGTCTACCTGGCCGATGGTCGAATTCGAACCCGCCCAGACTGGGTCAGCGGCGCTGCCATGCTCGTTCGCAAGAGTGCGTATGACGAGATTGGCGGCTTCGATGAACGGATCTTCATGTACATGGAGGACGTTGACTTGTGCCGGCGCCTGCGGGCGAAGGGCTGGGCGATTGGCTACGAGCCGGATGCCGTCGTCGAGCACGTCATGGGCCACTCACAGTCGGCGGATCAGCCCATCCGCTGGTACAGGGCCTACCACGCCTACATCGCCGCGCATCGAGGCTCCCTCCATGCCCGCGCCGCCTCACTGGTGGCTGCGGTCGGGCTGGGCCTCAGGGCAGTGGCTTATCGGGGCAGGAGGCCGGTGAACTCAGCCCGAATGGCACGCAGCGCTCGGGCCGCCCTTCGCTTCGTGATTGTCCCGCCTACGGACGGGGCGCGATGACAGCGACAACCCCCAAGATCAGGCCAGCCCTTGATGCGCATGTGGTGGGCAGGCGCAAAACCGGTAATGAGACCTATGTGGTCAATCTGGCCAATGCGCTCGCCCGTCGCTCGGATGTGCAACCCCTCGCCTATGTGGATGCGGGTGTTACTTGGCCGCGACCAGGTGGACCCGAAACGCGGGAACTGAGCTGGCGATCGTCTTTTCTGCGGATACCGGTTGAGCTACCCATTCGCGCCCGCAGAGACGGCTGCGATCTTCTCCACGTCCAGTACGTGGCGCCTCCGATCGCGCGTCTGCCAGTCGTCACGATGATCCACGACGTTTCGTTCGAGGACGTGTCGGGGCTGTTTCCACGCCGCACCGAACTCCGCCTGAAGCTTACGGTTCGCCTAGCGGCGCGGCAGTCGCAAGCTGTGGTCACGGTTTCCGAATTCACCCGCGGACGCATCGCCCACCACTATCACCTGGATCCAGACCGCATATTCGTCACTCCCAATGGAGTCGGTGATCAATGGCGTCCGATGCCGCGGGAAGACTGCCGGGCGAGGCTGGCTGGCCTGTCCCTACCGGACAGCTTCGTGCTCGCTGTTGGCAACCTCCACCCGAGGAAGAACATCCCGCGCCTCGTCAGGGCCGTCGCCGCCGCTCGGCGGGCGGGAGCTGGCGACTTGCATCTCGTGCTTGCCGGCCAGCGCTGGTGGCGCATGGGCGACATCGACCGCGCGGTCGAGGAAGAGTCAGCCAGCACCTGGGTCCATTTCCTTGGCTACGTCGACGACGAGTCGCTGGTCGCCCTGTACTCGTCTGCTGACGTGGTTGCCTATCCATCGCTGTACGAGGGTTTCGGGCTGCCGGTCCTGGAGGCGCTTGCGTGCGGCGCGGTGGTCGTGGCCTCCAACACGACGTCAATACCCGAGGTGGCGGGGGAGGCTGCGATTCTCGTCGATCCGCAGGATGTGACTGCGATCGCTGACGCGATCGCAACGGCCATTACGGATGAGCCAACGCGAGCCCGCCTGCGCCGGGCTGCCCCTCTACAGACAGCGCGTTTCACATGGGATCGTTGCGCCGACTTGACCGTGGGCGCGTACCGAACCGCGCTAGCACGGCGCCGATGAGGCCTGCCGAGGGGGTCAGGCCGGAAGCGGCGCACCTACCCCTTCGGCGGGGTCGGCGGGGTCGGCGGGCTGAGTGGCTGCGGCGAGGCCAGCACCAGCAATTAGCCAGATTAGGGCGAAGTTCAACGCACTGGTGGCTTCATAAGCGACGAGCAGAGATGCGAGGGCCCCCGCGTAAGCCGCGATCGTGCCTCGGTCGACGCGGCGCCGGCTGGACCTGAAGAGCATGAGCAGGATGAGCCCAAAGCCGAGTCCCAGGCCGGCAGCGCCCAGCACCCCAGACTCGTAGAGCGCGGCGAGAGCCATGGGCGCAATGTGATCGGGCGCCCCATGCTGCGAGGGGTCCTCGTGGCGCTGGCCGAAGGAATTGGCACCGAGGCCGATCACCAAACTGTTCGGAATGTCTGCCAGGGCCACGGGTATACGCTCCGCTCGGAAAGCCACGGTGTCGTTCTGGGGCAGCACTACAAATGGTGTTGCTTTGGGCGTGGGACTGGGCGTGGGACGGGCCGTGGGACGGGCCGTGGGACCGGCCGTGGGACCGGGAGAACCCGATGCGACTGCGACCGGGCCGCCCCCCCATCCAGGAAAAGTGAAAGTCAACGGTGTATTAGGTGGCCGACCACCTTGCAGGAGCACGGCTGCCACCGCCATACCGACCAACAGACTGCCGGCGACGGGAACCAATCGTTTGCCGACACGCCGGATGTCCCGTAACGCCGGCCACCGCTCGGGAGCAACCGCGAACAAAGCGTAGACGGCGACTCCCGCGGCCAAACCCAGATACGCGCCCCGAGTCACTCCGAGCGCAATGGCGGCGACCATAAAAGGCACGAGCACCTTGTCGGCAGGTCGACCTCCCGAAAGAAGCCTATTGAGTCCGATAATCGCCAACGCGGCTAGCAGCGAGGCGTATAGGTTGGCCTCCCAAGACAGCCCGAACACCTTGGGCAACGAACTGAGAGGTTGAATAATGCCAGGCGCCGGCTCGGGGCCAGCCACCACGACAGGCCCCAGCGTGAAGAACAAAACGGCAAACACGAGGGCGACCGCGGCCTGAACGTAGCCCGAAGCGAGCATCCACTCGGTCGCTCTGGCGTTGCTCCGTGCCAAGAGCAGGAAGGCCAGTAGTCCTCCGGCCATCGATAGGCCGGTCCAGAAGGTCATTCGAAGGCTGTCGGCTCGGTCCGGCGCGAAAAGCACGGAGGACAATGTCAGGCACGCCAGGTAGAGGCCGAATGACGCCCCGATTGGCCAGAGGGCACGGAGGCGTCCGAGGTCCAGTCGCGATGGTGCTACAAGAAGGGCGGCGAAACCGGCCACGATTGCAGGTTGCTCGAGGCGCATGTCGCCCAGATGGGTCGAGATGGTCCACCGGGATAGCGTGGCCACCAGGAAAAGGATCCCAAAGGCCACGCCGGGTCTCGACGCGGACAGCCAGGCCACGGCCGCAGCCGTGCCAACGGACAGGAGAATGAGGGCGAGGTTTTCGGCGGTCTTGTCCCCAACCAGCCACAGGACGGTGCCCCCGAGCGCCGCCACTGCCACGATTGCCGCGCGTTGCCCGCGGCTCCACCCCTCGTTCATGCGCCTAGCACCTCTGGGATTTTCTTTCACGCTGCCTTCGTGGTCTCTAGCCAGATGGCGGCACCTCGCTAGCCCCAGCGAGGCTCGTCCAGTCATTATCGTCCCGCCGTGCCATCTGTAGGCCGCGAGCAGATGCTCGTCCTCTAGATGGGCCAAATCAAAGAGTAGCCTAGCATCGGCGACTTCCCGGAAGACTGCCCGAGTTGACCACGGCCGTGGGCACCTGCCGACAACTGTTCTGCCGCACTTGGAAGAGGGCGACCTAGTCCCAATGCCAGTCGGCCCGGCATCCAGACGGCCTCTTCACCAAATCCTGGGCTTCCGTAGAAGTCTCCGGCGGAGGGCGAGTACCTGATCGCAACCGGGTATTCTCACGAGCGGGAGAGCACACGCGGCCACTAGCCAATCGACGCGACGCTCGGCTATGCCAGCTCTCAGCAGATGGCCAATTCCAACCCTCAGGCTCCCGGCCCGTCCTTCCATCACCCCGATTCGCGCCAGCGTCTCCGAGGTCCGAACCTCATTGAGATGTCGCAGGTCTTGGTCATCTAGATGGGCCTCGAGCCATCGACGGACGCCGAGCTCACTCGCGTGCATGGCGAGCAGATTCCGCGTAGTGCTGTCGCCATGGACTCGGACGCGTACAGCAGTCTCCGCGGCTGAGTCCGCGACGAAGCGGATACCCGCTAGCGCGCAACGTAGCCAGTATTGCCAATCCTCCATCCGGACGAGATCCACCTCAAATGGCCCAACCGTCATCAGCGCGCTGCGGCGAATCAGGGGTCCCTCTACGGCCATGATGTTGTGGCGAATGAGGGCACGGAGGAGAGGATCTGATGAGCGCTCGTCAGGGGTGGATGATGGTCGCGGTCCGGGTACGCGATAGCCGAGCAGGTTCGTCGCCGAATCCTGGAAGTATCGCGTGTCGCTGTAGACGATGCCGATGGATGGATCCGTCTCCATCAGGCGTATCTGGGCCTCCAGTTTCGTGCACGGCAGCACATCGTCCGCATCGAGGAACTGGATGTAGTCCCCGACGGACTCGGCGACACCCCGGTTACGAGCGGCAGAGGGTCCACGATTGGGCTGGTGCACATATCGCACCCGACCGTCGTTCGCCATGGCGGTGGCGACGACAGCCCGTGTGGCGTCAGTGGAGCCGTCGTCCACGACGATGCACTCCCAGTCGCCATACGTCTGAGAACGGAGGGACTCCAGGGCGTCCGGGAGGAAGCGAGCGTAGTTGTACGTAGGAACGATGACTGAAACCTTGGTCAAGGGGACATCCCTCCACCTGAAGTGTATTCCGCGGCCAGAGCGGGCACCCGGGGCGCAAATCGCCAGTCGTGCGGGGCCGGAACGCCTGTCGGCTGCTATGGAGCCGTGTTCCTAGGCGCGCGGTGGCTGGAGGTCCGGCTCACCAGATTGACGCCAGCGCAAGATTTCGCGGCGCCGAGTCACGTGACTCTACGACTTACTCTTCGAGAACTCGCGGCGTTGTTTGATCGGCACGATAACCACTGCTGCAAACCAGTGTTTGGCCGAGCGCGCGGGTCCATACAGCGCCGACCAAGCCGTCCTCGTCGACCAGGATAGAGATACACTGCCGAGGAAGGGTCCTCGGTCACCTCGGTGCTTCGTCGCCTGATGTCGGCCGGCTTCAATCGAGGAGTCCGTGGCGGACCAGAAGTCCGCCGGAGGCGCAGTCCGAGCCCTAACACGCAGGGCTGCGCGCGGGAGTTATCGCACCGTGCCCGATCGCCTGACCGAAGCCTCCATGCTTGAGGACGACTTCGACTTCTCGACGCCGGAAGGAGAAGCGGCAATCCGAGCCGCGATTGCCTTGGTCCTTGAGGTCCGTGAGACCGAAATCAGCCCGCTCGCCCGGAAGGTCCGACTCTACGAGCGAACGATGGGCTTAGCCGTGGTCCCGGTGCTCCTACGACGAACGATTCTTGCAGCCAAGAGACGCGGCTTCTCGCTCCGACGCGGTAGTCGATGAAGGTGCTCCACGTCACCGACGCCGACCTGCCCGCTCGGCGCTTCAATGGCTACGACCTCCTGGATGACCTGGTCAGCAGAGGGGTCCAGGGCAAGCAGGCCGTACTCCGCAAGTCGAGCCGCAACCCGGATGTCGTGTCCCTGTTCGCCGGCCCATGGGATGAAGACCTCCAGCTCAGGCTCCAGGAGGTCGAACGGCGGCACTCTATCAACAACCTGCTTTTCCCCTGGGGACGCCTGCTCGAAAGGACGAAGGAGTTCAGGGACGCAGACGTCGTCCACTACCACCTCATCCACAACCAGGTCATCTCGCTCTACGACTTGAAGTGGCTGTTCGGCCTGAAGCCGTCAGTCTGGACGTTCCATGATCCGTGGCCTCTCACCGGCCATTGTGTTCACCCGATGGGGTGCGAGGGATGGCTCACCGGGTGTGAACCATGCCCGTTCCTCGATCGGTTGTTCCCTCTGGCTCACGATCACGCGGACCAGATGTGGCGGGCCAAGAAGCGGCTGTTCTCCGAGCTCGATCTGGACGTGGTCGTTGCTTCGGGCTGGATGCTCAATATGGTGCGGCGCAGCCCGGTGACCTCGCACCTGGAAAATGTGCACCTCATTCCGTTCGGAATCGACACCCGGTTGTTTGCACCGGACGACGCACAGGCGAGCAGCCGGCGACGTCTTGGGATCCCTGAGAACGACTTCGTGGTGCTCTTCCGGGCCAGTACGTGGGAGGTGAAGGGCCTGTCATATATCGTCGACGCGCTCGGGGCGAGACAGCCCGCCCGACCCACAACGCTGCTGATCCTGGGCGAGCGCGGACTAGTTCACGGGCTCCGACGAGACTACCGGATTGTGGAGCTGGGCTGGGTCGACGACGAAGCGCTGTACCCGCTCGTCTTCTCCGCTTGCGACGTCTTCTTGATGCCCTCATTGGCGGAGGCGTTCGGCCTCATGGCGGTGGAGGCCATGGCAGCCGGAAGGCCTGTCGTGTGCTTTGAGGGGACCGCCCTTCCGGCTGTAACCCACGCGCCGGAATGCGGTATCGCGGTTCCCGCGGGCGACGCTTCCGCGCTTCGCGCTTCGGTGGACCGCCTCGCCGCGGATCCGTCCGAAGCGGCGCGTCGGGGGCGCCTGGGAAGAAGCATCGTCGCCGAGGACTACGGATTCGAACGCTACCTGGACTCCATGACCCAGCTCTACCGGTCAGTGCTTTCTCGGCATCGCACCCCTAACTGAGCCCCGTTCTTCAGGCGGACCTACCGCCCTGCATCGTGACCTCCCACGGAGTCATGATCCAGGCCCGAAGCGCTGCTCGGGACTGGATGACCGATCATGGACTTCAGTCGGCGGGAAGTCCGCTCAGCTCGCCGATGACCGAGGACCCGATCGACGAGTTGCCGGCCACCGCGACGCACTCTCCTCCAGGGGTGGCGGACCGTTGCGATCATGCCCTCCAGCTCACGTATGCGTTCCGCGACCGCGACGTTCTCCGCCGCAGCTAGATGGAAGTCACGTCTCAGGTCCGAAACGAGACGGATGTCTGATCGTAAGCTGGCCTCCAGCTTCGCTGATTTCTGGGATGAGCTCACCCTGAACAGGGAGAGCGGCTGCGGCAGGTACCGGTGGCGAGCCCCCGAGGCCAGTGCCCGCAGCCAGAAGTCGTAGTCCTCCCCGAAGACGCCCCGTCGGTATCCGCCGACGGCGGCGTGAAGCTCGCGCCGGTACGTGGCGCCGACGCTGTAGAAGCATCTGTGGATCACATCGCTCAGTTCGAGCGACTGGATCTCCTGACGTTCATCCGGACCGTAGACCAACTCCCGGCAGTCGCCGGGCCACCAGTAGTATCCGTTTGACGAGTAGATGTCGTACCCACCCTCGGAATCGATGAAGGCAGACATCCTGGACAGATGCTCGGGCAGCAGGATGTCATCCGCGGAACAGATGACCACGAAGTCGCCGACGGCCGAGGAGACGCCCGCGTTGTATGCGCCCGCCGTGCCGTGATTGTCCTGGTGGACGACTCGGAAGCGGGGATCACGCTGCGCGTAGGCTGTGGCGATCAGCAGCGTGTTGTCAGTAGAGCCGTCATCGACCACGAGGCATTCCCACTCTCTGAACGCCTGGGCCATGATCGCGTCGAGAGTCTCGCTCAGCGTCGCCTCAGCTTGGTAGGCAGGTACCACGACGGAGAAACGCGGCCCCGTCGACTTCCCAGCGGACGTGCTCACCCGAGCTGATCCCACTCGCCCGCCAGCCAATCGAGCATCTCAGCCCAACTCGGCGGGGTCCAGCCGGTACGCTCCCGGAAGCGCGTGCTGTCAAGTGAACGGTCGATCGCCGGCTGGTCCACCGCGCTGATGTCCACATTCCACCTGAGGTGTTTGGCCAGGTCAGTGAGCAGCGTGTACTTGTCGATCGGGCCTGCCGATACGTGCCACAAACCGGAGAGGGTCGCGTCCTTCAGGACGACGTCCCGGATCACCTCTGTCAGTGCGCCCGTGGTCAGCCCGCTGAAGATGGCTCTCGTGAAGCCCTTGAGCTGCTCGTTGCGGTGAGCCGCGAACCAGGCCACGAGCCCGGTGGGTTGCCCCAGCTGCCACCCGACGATGGAGGTGCGCAGAGTGACGACGTGATCCTGGTCGGTGACCTCGCCGAGCAGCTTGGAGCGCCCGTACAAGTCGAAAGCATCTGGCGCGTCACTCTCGACGTACCGGCCGCGAGCGCCGCTGAACACGCAGTCCGTGCTTACGTGCACCATGCGCGCGCCGTGTACCGCGCATGCGTCGGCGAGCACATGTGGCCACAGGCTGTTGACGGAGATCGACGGGATCGCCGCCTTCGACGCCTTCAGCTGCTTGACGATGCCGGCAGCGTTGAGAACGAGTGTGGGCCGCACCCGCTCGACCAGCGCGTATGCCGATTCGGCCTGCATGGCATCAAGGCCGCCGAGCAATCGCTCAGGGGGAACCCCGAGATCGGGAAGGTCCTGCGGGTTCCGGCAGGCCCCCCAGACCTCGAAGTCGGGGGCCAGCACTCGGATCGCCTCGTGGCCCAGCATCCCGCTGGCGCCAACCACTAGGATCCGAGGCGTGCTCACGCGATGCCCAGCACGATCCTGGCGACGACGTCAGAGACGTTGTCCACGAGGTACTCCGGCGGCGGCGTCCACTTGCCGCCAGATCGGACGGCGAGATCGATGGCGGGCAGGATGCGCTCGGGCTCGACGCCGGCCAGCAGGTTGCTGCCGCACTCGATCGTCTCCGGCCGCTCGGTCACGTCTCGCATCGTCACCGTCGGCACCCCGAAGATGCAGCACTCCTCCTGCACCGTCCCGCTGTCTGAGAGTACGCAGAACGCTTCCTTCTCGAGGCGCACGAAGTCGAACAGGCCCAGCGGCGGGACAAACCGGACCTTGCCAGCCGCAACGCCGAACTGCTGCATCCGGTCGGCAGTGCGCGGATGGAGAGAGGCCACCACCGGCATGTCGTACTTCTCGACCGTCTCGTTGAGGGCCTTGACGAGCGAGGCGAGGCGCGTCGGATCGTCCACGTTCTCGGCCCGATGAGCGGTGACCAGGAAGTACTTACCCGGCTCCACGCCTACCGCGGAGAAAGGATCGGCTGCGTCGACGCCGGGGGCGTAGTGATCCAGCACCTCCTTGATGGGGTTGCCGGTGACGTATACGCGTCGGCGCTCGATACCCTCGCGGACGAGGTTCTCAGCGCTCCGATGCGTGTACGGCATGAGGACCGTGCTCGCGTGATCGATGACGCGGCGATTGACCTCTTCGGGCACGCGGTCGTCGAAGCAGCGGTTGCCGGCCTCCATGTGAGCCACTCGGATCCCCATGCGCTTGGCCACGAACGCGCCGAGGCCCGTGTTGGTGTCGCCGAGAATGAGGACCGTATCCGGGGCTTCCGCTCGAAAGATCGCTTCGCATCTCGCGAGGATCTGGCCGATCTGCTCCCCGAACCCGTCCCCTCGAACGCCCATGAACTTGTCCGGCTCGCGAAGTCCCAGATCCCGGAAAAACATCCCACTGAGGCGGTCGTCGAAGTTCTGCCCGCTGTGGACCAGTACGTGCTCGCACGACTCGTCAAGCAGAGGGATCACGCGCGACAGGCGGATGATCTCTGGCCGTGTACCCAGGAGCGTAAGGACCTTGGTCACGTCTCTAAGCCGGGGGCTGCTGTGCCATGACCTCTGGGAGTTTACGTCGCAGGAAATCGGCGAGTTCCGCTGCGCCCATCAGGTGGTTCGCGGAACTGAACTCACCGACGAACGCCGGCTGGCTGACCGGCGCGGCCAGCTCGGGAAGCATCGGTCGCACTGCGAAGTAGCCTTCCTGCCCGAGGACGGTGCGCGTGGCCTCCTCGTCGGAGACAAGGATCTCGTGGACCTTCTCCCCGGGACGGATGCCGGTGACGACCGTCTTGATGTCGCGGTCCCCGATAAGGTGGGCTGCCAGGTCGGTCATCTTGGCGCTTGCACAGCGTGGGATGTAGGTATCGCCGGGTGCTGCTGAACGCACGGCTGCGAATATGGTGTCGACCGCATCCTCAAGCGTGAGCAGAAATCGTGTCATTTCGACGGTCGTGATGGTCACCGGGCCGCCAGCAGCGATCTGGTCCTGGAATAGCGGGACCACGGAGCCGCGCGAGGCCAACACGTTCCCATAGCGGGCACAGATGAAGCGTGTCCGTGGGTGCTGGAGGTTGCCCTCGATGAAGACGCGCTCCTGGATCGCCTTCGTCATCCCCATGACGTTGACCGGTTTGCACGCCTTGTCGGTCGAGATGCCCACGACGGTCTCGACCTGCAGATCCATCTCGGAGATGGCCCGCACGAGGTTCGCCGCGCCCTCGATGTTCGTACGGGAAGCCTCCCATGGGAAGTACTCGCAGCTCGGGACCTGCTTGAGCGCCGCGGCACCGAAGACGATGTCGGAGTCCCGGACGGCACGGGCGAGACTCGAGTAGTCGCGTACGTCCCCGATCGTGAACTTGAGCCGCTGCGTCGAGTTCTCGAAGATCACTTCGTCGGTGGCTGAGGTCCGGTGCATGAAGTCCAGGCGCATGTAGTGCTGCTTGGCTTCATCGCGCGAGAAGACCGTGACGCTCTCCGGCACGCCCTCGCTGCCCGTCATCAGTCGACGCGTGAGCACCTGCCCGAGCGAGCCGGTGCCGCCGGTGATGAGGATGCGTTTACGGTCGAACAACCCAGTCATTGCCGAAATCCCAGTCCCGTCTGCCCGCCAGACGCGCTACAACTTGAAGTTGTCGGGATTCTAAACCATGCTGCCGGCCTCCGGGCTGACTCTTCGTCGGCGACGGCGCAGGACTGACCCCTCACGCCGGTCGTTGAAGACCCGAGCCGAGACTGACGGGAGGGAGTCACATCTCAACCGGTGACACTCTTCAGTGCAATCGGAATCCTGACATCATATGGTCACGGATGTGGACGGGCCGAAGACCATCTGAGTGAGCGCGCCAACGCGCTCTGGTCGTCGTAGAGCTCGATATCGGGGCCGACCTTCTCCGGAATCATTCCGGCTGGTGCAGCGCCGTCATCGAATGCGGCGAGCTCCGTTGACACGAACTGGATCTCCGGATCAGCTTCGAGCACCTCGTCAAAGCAGGTTTGAGCCCAGACATTGAGCGCCTCTCGAGGTCTCCTCATGTGCAGGATTCTCCTACCTGTCATGCCACAGGAGTATCGGAGCGATCGTTCCCGGCCGCCGGCCGCCGATCAAGGGAGAACCCCCGGCGTCGCGGTCCACTTCGAAGGAAACCACGCTGTCACCATTAACAATCCAGCGGACGTTATGGACGGCGACCCGGGGCATCACGAGGTACGGGCCGTCGTTTAGTAGTCCCGCCGGGATGGTGCAAGAGATCGAGTTGCGGCCCAAGTGAAGCTTCGGCCACTCTTCTTGAGCGGCATCTGTCTGGTAGGAGCGTAGGACGACGGTACCGTCGCCACTTACCAGGTCAAAACCAACGCAGAGCGATGGATCAATTCGGCCCAGATCGAACTCAAACCTCAGGCGGAGCGGTGCTTCCGTGTTGATATGGTTCGCGACCTCACCAGTGGGGCCCAGAACCTCGACGCGGACCAGACGCAGCTCATCGTCGCCGGGACCCGTCCCGGGCTCCCATGTCGCGGCAGCCACCGTGTCCGCCTGTTGGGTGACATAGTCAGCTACGACGAGTCGCGCCTCGCCTGAGTTGATCACCCGGCCGGCGCCTATCTCGATGGCGTTGTCGCAGAGGCTTCGAATCGCTTGCATGTTGTGGCTGACGAGCAGCACGGTGCGCCCGCCGCCCGCGACCTCCTTCATCTTGCCGAGGCTTTTCTTCTGGAACTCAGCGTCACCGACGGATAGCACCTCGTCGACGATGAGGATCTCCGGATTGAGATGGGCCGCCACGGCAAATGCGAGGCGGACGTACATACCGCTCGAGTAGTGCTTGACCGGCGTATCGAGAAACCGACCGACTCCGGAGAATTCGACGATCTCATCAAATTGGCGCCTGACCTCAACCCGGGTCATGCCAAGAATGGCGCCGTTCAGTCGGATGTTCTCTCGGCCGGTAAGCTCGGCGTGGAAACCGGTGCCGACCTCGAGCAGGCTCGCTACCCTGCCGCGGATTTCGACCCGCCCCTCCGTGGGTTCGGTGATGTGAGAGAGCACCTTCAGGAGCGTGGACTTCCCGGCGCCGTTGCGACCGATGATCCCCAGGACCTCACCCTGCTTGACCTCGAGATTTACGTCCCTCAGCGCCCACAACTCCTCCGACGTAGCCGTGGCTGCTCCCGGGTGACGGATGCTTTCGATGGGCCGCCGTGCCGCCTTCGCGAGCGTGTCACGCAGCGTGCCGTACTGCTCGCGCTTAGCGCCGATGTGATACATCTTGCCGAGACCAACCGTACGCAGGGCGATGTCGCTCATCGTCTACACCACATCGGCGAATACGCGTTCCATGCGCTTGAAGAAGAAAAGGCCGCCGACGAGCGTTGGAACCACGACGGCTACCGAGATCAACAGGTAAACGCCGGGAAACTCCTGTCCAAGCAGTGCCCATCGAAAGCCTCCGATCACACCCGTCATCGGGTTCAGCGCGAAGGCGATGCGCAGTGGGCCCGCCGGGATGCTGGAGGTCGGGTAGATCACCGGACTCACGAACATCCACAGCTGAACGAGGAATGGGATCGCGTATTGCACGTCACGGTAGAGGACGTTGAGAGCACTGAGCCACAGGCTGACGGCGACCGCGGAGGCGAGTGCCAGCAGGACGAAGACCGGCAAGAACACGATCTGCCATGTGGGAGCGATGCCGTACACGGCCATGAGACCGATCAGCACGAGGAACGAGATCCCAAGATCGACGAGGCCGGCCAGCACCGCCGACAAAGGGACCACCAGGCGCGGGAAGTACACCTTCGTCAGGAGGTTCGCGTTGCCCACCAGGCTCACGCCCGAACGCGCGAGCCCTCCAGCGAAGAACTGCCACGGCAGCAGGCCCGCAAAGCTGAAGACGGCGTATGGCAGCAAGGGGTCAGGGCTCTTGACTCCGATGATCTGGTTGAAGACCACCGTGAACACGATCATCGTCAGGAATGGCTGCAGGATGGCCCAAGCGACCCCGAATACGGCCTGCTTGTAACGCACGAGGACATCACGCCAGGTCAGGAAGAAGAGGAGTTCGCGGTACTTCCACAGCTCGCGCAATTCGAGCGCAGCCCAGCCACGTTTGCGCTCGTAGACGATGAGTCCCTCGGTGTCAGATAAGCGAGCCGAAACGCCCCGCTTCGCGGATTCAGTCATCGGCGCGGCTCGTCGCGATGTAAGTCGTACCAAAAGAACGTCACGCGCCGATGTCCGCGGGGGCGGGCTTGAGGTACTGACCGGGGTCCAACCCGGCGTCTCGGAGGTCAGCCTCCACCATTATCCGGACCAGGTCCGCAAAGCCGGTCTTCGCCCGCCAGCCGAGCTTGGTGGCCGCCTTCGTGGCGTCGCCGCAGAGCTCGTCGACCTCGGTCGGGCGGAAGTAGGCGGGGTCAATGACAACGTAGTCTCTCCAATCGAGGCCGGCGAGGGAGAAGACCCCCTCCACGAACTCGCGGACGGTGTGCATCTCGCCTGTGGCGATCACATAGTCGTCTGGCTCGGAGGCCTGGAGCATCAGCCACATCGCCTCGACGTATTCAGGGGCGTAGCCCCAGTCGCGACGGGCATCGAGATTGCCCAGGTAAAGCTTCTGCTCCCGCCCGGCAAGGATGGCCGCGAGACCTCGGGTGACCTTGCGAGTCACAAAGGTGGGCCCGCGTCTGGGCGACTCGTGGTTGAAGAGGATGCCATTGACGGCGAAAAGCCCGTGGGCCTCCCGGTACTGGATCGTCATCCAATGGGCGAAGACCTTCGACACGCCGTAAGGGCTGCGCGGGTAGAACGGCGTCGCCTCGCTCTGGGGCGTCTCGGCCACCTTGCCAAACATCTCGGACGACCCGGCCTGGTAGAAGCGCATTGGCCAGTCGGCGCAGCGGATGGCCTCGAGCAGCCGCAGCGTGCCCATACCGGTCGCGTCAGCTGTGAACTCCGGCATCTCGAAGCTGACTTTGACGTGGCTCTGGGCGCCCAGGTTGTAGACCTCTTCAGGTCGAAGACGATTGAGGGTGTGGATCAGCGAAGACGAGTCCGAGAGGTCCCCGTAATGGAGATGGAGACGAGTCTCACCAAGGTGGGGGTCGCGGTAAAGGTGGTCTATGCGCCCAGTCGAGAAGGAGCTCGACCGTCGGATGATGCCGTGGACCTCGTAGCCCTTCGAGAGCAGGAGCTCTGCCAGGTATGAGCCATCCTGGCCGGTGATGCCTGTGATCAGGGCCTTTCTGGACTGCGTCATTGGTTCGGTCATCTCCTGATTGTCGCAGAAACCCCAGCGACCAGGTAGTCTCGGCCTTCCGCCGAGTGGCCCTAGGGCGACCACTCGCTGCATGCACTGATCTCTCGGCCAGCCGTGATGAAGATCGTGTGCGAGCGGGCTGTACGCCGCGGGGCCGCCCGCGGTTACCATCACACCATGCGCATCGCGATCCTGGGCACTCGAGGCGTTCCGGCCAACTACGGCGGCTTCGAGACGTTTGCGGAGCAACTCGGCAGACGCCTCGTGCAGCGCGGCCACGAAGTCACCGTCTATGGCCGCGACCGGTTCGTCCCGCCCGAGGTTCGATCCTACCTTGGCATGCGGGTCGTCCGACTTCCGGCACCTCGAGCGAAGTACTTCGAGACGGTGCTGCACACGCTCTATGCCGCTTTCCATGTGCTGCGGCATCAATACGATGTCGTCTACGTCTGCAACTCGGCTAACGTGCCCGCGGTGATCCTGTTGTGGCTGTTCCGACGGCGGATCGTGCTGAATGTTGACGGCCTGGAATGGAAGCGCAGAAAGTGGAGCCGGATAGGTCGGGCCTACTACCGAGCCTGCGCCTGGACAGCTGCCAAACTGCCGGTCCATGTCGTCACGGATGCCCTCGTGATACAGCACTACTACAAGAAGGCGTACGGACGCGACACGACGTACTTCGCCTACGGGACCGAATTGGAGCCAGTCGCCGATGACGGCACTCTGGCGCGCCTGGGGCTCGAAGCGGGACGCTACGTGCTCTATGTGAGCCGTCTCGAGCCGGAGAACAATGCCCACGTCGTGATCGCGGCTTACGCCTCGGTCAAAACCGACCTGCCGCTAGCTGTCGTCGGCGATGCGCCATATGCCCCGGACTACATCGCCTCGTTGCACACCACAGACGACAAGCGCGTCCTATTCCTCGGCGCGGTGTACGGGCCCGGCTATCACGTCTTGCGTTCACATGCCACCGCGTACGTGCAGGCAACCGAAGTCGGTGGGACTCACCCAGCCCTCGTCGAGGCGATGGGCTTCGGCAACGTCATCCTGGCCAACGACGTACCTGAGCATCGGGAGACACTGGGCGACGCCGGGCTCTACTACCATGGGCCAACCGAACTCGCGGCCAAGCTCCAGACGGTCCTCGATGACAAAGCCCTGGCGGACGACCTGCGGCGGCGAGCCCATGACCGGGCGAGCAGACTGTACAGCTGGGACGCCATCTCCGATGCGTACGAGAGATGGCTGACAGGGCTTTGTCAGCGCAGCCCCGGTTCGTAGTTGTTCCTTGGCCGGCAAAGACAATCAGCACTGATCTTCCGCTCGGCCCCGCGCGTCTCCACCCGCCGTTTCTACTTGGCCGTGACTGCCGTCCCGGGCGGAACGCTCTGGATGAAGATCTCGCCACGGACCAGGGGGATCTCGTTGCCCGAGTCGTCGTAGTAGCGGGTCAGGGCCGTGTCCGACGTCTTCTTCCAGGTGCCGTTGATGGCCTTGCCTTCCTTGAAGACGATCGCTTTGCCTGAGCCGACGTTGCTTATGTCGATTCTCTGAATGCCGGTGCTCGTCTCCAGGTAGTCGTTGGAGACCGTCTGGAACATGACGATGATGTTGCGGGCGAATACTTGCTGATTGTTGGCCGGATCGATCTGCTTCTTCCCGTTGAGGAGACGAATGTACTTATCGGTCGCCGGGTCGAACTGGTAGCCCACGGAGACGGTGTGATAGGGGACCGTGATCGATTGCGACGCGGG
>CABDYL010000009.1_pt1 | contig 18515 bp, 14 predicted proteins | sample 3131931 | NCBI WGS metagenome assembly CABDYL01 (sample SAMEA5534337, study PRJEB31848) | metagenome | biome: tundra; feature: field; material: soil | place: USA | collected 2013-05 | depth 0.45 m
GGCCGGCCCCGACCAGGACGTGGACCAGCCAGCCCGCCGTGGTGCTCTTGCCATGCGTCCCGGCCACGCCTATTAGAGTCTTCCCGGCCGCGGCATCGGCGATTACCTGCTGCCAGGCCTCCACCGGCACGCCCCCGCGACGAGCGGCGGCCAGCTCCGGGTGATCTGGCTCGATCGCGGTCAGGGCCTTGGTGACGGCCAGTCGATCTGGATGCCGCTGCGTGACATGGCGGGCGTCGTGGCTCCAATCGAGCTGGATACCGGCAGCCTCTATGGGCGGTGTATACGGCGACGGCCCGCCCGAGTCGCAGCCACTCACTGAGGCACCGCGATGATGGGCCAGCAGTACGGCCGCGCTGGCGCCGGCGCCGCCGGCGCCGACCACGTGGATCCGTTCCCCGACGCGGATCGGGCGTGCCTCTCTGGCGGGCGCGAGGCCACTCCCGATGCTGGCGGGGCCGCGGACGGCGCTCACACCTCGTCGGGATGGGCGGGTGCGGCCGAGACGCGTTCGATCAGCAGCTCCAGGGCGGCGCGGGCGCCGGCCTCGCGAACTTCGGCCCTATCGCCGCTCCAAACGAAGCGCCGGACGTCCGTACCGGCCGCGTCTGCCAGGGCCACGTAGGTGAGACCGACCGGCTTGGCCTTACTGCCACCGCCTGGGCCGGCGATCCCGGTTACGGAGACGGCCAGGTCCGCGCCGACTCGGCTGAGTGCGCCGATGGCCATGGACCGCGCCACTTGTGCGCTGACGGCACCGTGGGCAGCCAGCTCCTCTTCACGAACGCCCAGCAGTTGGCTCTTGGCCTGGTTCGAATACGCCACGATCCCACCCCGGAAGTAGCCACTCGAACCGGCGACATCCGTGATCAGTTTGGCGATCAGCCCGCCGGTGCAGGACTCGGCCGTGGCGACGGTCAGGCCTCGTTCCAGGCAGATGGCCTGCAGACGTTCAGCCAGGTCGGACTGCGGCTTGCTATCCATGCTCGCTCAGCAGCCGCTGGCGTTCTTAGGCACCCCGGATGTGTCCACTGAGGCTCCCGTGCCACCGAACGTGCTGATCGGCCCTAACGAATTCCCGTTGACGGTGATGTACACATATCGCGCGCTCTTTTGGGAATAGACGCAGACGGACTTGGTGCCGACTACCGTGATCGACCACCCATCTGGACGGCTCTGATTGCTGTCCACCACCCCGTCGTGGACGACGTACACCCTGGCGGCGGCGCCCTTCACCTGGATGACGACGTTGATTCCAGTGAACGGCACCGAGATCGTGCGATATACAGCCGGTGCCACACTGCCGCTCGGGTTGGACCCGGCGATGCTCAGCTGCCAGCGGCCTGCAGTCAGGCTCAGCGGGACGGAGAACGTGCCATCAGCGTTGGTGTTGACGCTGGTGGGGCCCGGTCCAGGCGGTGCCGAGGGCCCGGCTGACGCTCCCGCGGACGCACTTGCGGCGGGCAGAAGCGGCGTCGGGAGCGGGGCGTCGGTTGCGGGCGGAGCGGTTGCGCCGGCAGCAGTCGGCGGGCCCATGTATATGGCCGTGACAGTGACCGTGGTCACCTGTGTGGTAATCCCGGCAACCGTGACGTTGCCGTCTTTGAGCGTGGCCAAATCAGCGGGCGACGAGAACGCCACCGTCGGCGTTGGAGGCGCTGGCGTGACGATTTGAACATCAATGATTATCTGCTGGGTCTTGCTGGCGTGGCTTGTATCCAGGTTCTCGGCCGTGATATCGAACTGGTTGGGGCCAGGATGAAGGATGGCCGAGTAAGACCAGTGCCCGACTTCGTCGGCAATCGTGGTCTTGGCGGCCTGGTTGTCCCACGAGATCTGGATGGTGGCGCCTGGGGTGGAAGTGCCCGTCAGCGAGTATCCGTTGGTCCCAGTCGGCAACGTGATCCGGGCCGCACTGGGGGAAGTGACGCCGACTGTCGGGTATGACAGGAAGCGCGTGACCTGGTAGCCGAAGTAGATGCCCACGACCGCGACGATGATCACCACGCCGACGATAGCCAGGTGGCTGCGCTGGAAGAGAATTCCCCGACGCATCGTCAGCGGCCGCGGACCAACGAAGGCCGGCTCGCGTACGGGCATCGTGGCGCCCACCTCGCGACGCCACTCCTCCTCTACCTCATCGGCATCGAGCCCAAGGTAGGAGGCGTAGTTGCGTAGGAAGCCTCGAGCGTAGACATCGCCCGGCAGGTCGGCAAAATCGCCGTCTTCGAGTGCCGCCAGAAACTTGTGTCTGATCTTGGTATCGCGTTCGACGCGGAAGAGGTCCACTCCCTTCGCCTCGCGCGCGTCACGCAGCCGATCCCCCACCGTTGACCGGCTGCTCCGCCCGGAGCCAGTCACACCTTTATGGCCGATGGTTCGTCGCGGCGGTCGTCGCGTTGGGAAGCCGCCCGTCATTCCTCGACCTCGCCGTATCCGCCCGTTGGATTGGACGGCGCGATATCGCGGCGCAGCACCTGCCGCGCGTTGGATCCGTCGAACGGACCTATGTAACCTCTAGCTTCGAGCTGGTCCATGATCCGGGCCGCTCGGGCGTAGCCAATCTTCAGCCGGCGCTGTAGGAGCGAGGCGGAGGCGCGATCGTACTCCTGGATGACACCCATGGCATCGAGCAGGAGGCGGTCTGCGTCATCGTCGTGGATGGCCTCACCCGACTCGTGCTCCTCGCCGGTGTCGACTATTGACATGTCGTAGTGGGGCTCCGCCTCTGCCCGCCAGTGCTCACAGATGTTCGCGATCTCCTTGTCCGAGACGAAGACGCCCTGGAGGCGGATTGGACGAGGCACGTCCGCCGGCTGGAAGAGCATGTCGCCGCGGCCGATGAGGTCCTCCGCGCCGGGCATGTCGAGGATCGTGCGCGAATCAATCTGAGATGCCATAGCGAATGCGATGCGGCTCGGGAAGTTGGCCTTGATCAGGCCCGTCACGACATTTACGGACGGTCGCTGCGTAGCCAGAACGAGGTGGATCCCCGTGGCGCGGGCCTTCTGAGCCAGGCGGACGATCGGTTCCTCGACGTTCTTACCCTCGCGCATCATCAGGTCGGCCAGCTCGTCGATGATGATCACCAGATATGACATCCGGTCGGCCGGATCTGCTCGGGTCTCGTTATAGCCGGCCAGGTTGCGGGCGTTGGCTCCGGCAAAGCGGCGGTAGCGGTTCTCCATCTCATTGACAGCCCACTTGAGCGCGGCCTTGGCCCGCTCAGGCTCAGTGATAACTGGAATCATCAGGTGAGGCAGGCCGTTGTAGGCCGACAGTTCGACCCGCTTGAGGTCAATCAGCACGAGCCGCACTTCGTCCGGCGTGGAGTTGCACAGCAGGCTCGTGATCAGGGCGTTGACCATGACGCTCTTACCGGAGCCCGTCGCCCCGGCGATCAGCAGGTGCGGCATCCTGGCCAGATCGGTTGCTCGGGCGTGGCCAGCCACGTCTCGGCCGAGGGCGAAGGTGAGCTTCGATGCAACCCGGAGGTCGACCTCCTCGAGGATCCTCCGCAGCTGGACGATGTTGGGGTCCTTGTTGGGGATCTCGATCCCGACGACGCTCTTGCCCGGGATTGGCGCCTCGATGCGTATCGTCGGGGCTGCCAGGGCCATGGCCAGGTCGTCGGAGAGAGCCTCGATGCGGCTGACCTTGATCTCGGGCGAGGGCTCCACCTCGTACTGGGTGACTACCGGACCGGCGTTCCAGACAGCGACCCGCGCCGGAATATTGAAGCTGGCCAGCTTGGCGACGATGATTGCTGCGTTGCGCCGGTGATCCATGGTGCTGTCGCCGCCGCGCGGTGCAATGTCCTCAAGGAGTGCCAGCGGCGGAAGGTGATACTCCGGCCGCGGCTTCTCGGCGGTGGCCAGCAGGCCGGTCAACTTAGACTGGGCCGGCGCGTCGGCCGGCAGGCGCTGGCCGCGGACCGGGGAGCCGTTCCGGATCGACTCCCCGTCGCGGGCGGGTGCACCACCGGGTAGCGGCCCGCCATCACGGCTGGCCGCGCTTGCCGATGCGGGCGGCGCGAACGTCTGCGACACGGGTCCTGGATTTGGGCTGGCTACTGGAATGGTCGAGCTACCGTCGCCAAATCTAGGGCGAGGATCGCCAGAGGCCGGAGTGCCTTCCTTGCCGCGCCTCTCGTGCCGATCGGCTCGGCCGGTTGCTCCTTCGATCGCCACCTCAGCGCCCCTAACGCTGCCGAGACCGTTGAGCGAGGCCGTGGAAGCCGCACCCCCGACAGTCTCCGGGGCGGGGCGGAAGAGGGCGTTGATGGCGCGTGACACGAGCCGGCCTAAAGGGGCCATGACCGCCGGCAGCGACATGTCGAGGGCCAGCAGCAGCCCGGCAACCATCAGGATGGACAGGATCAACCCCGCGCCGGGCGCGGAGACGAGCGGCGACAGGAAGTCCGCTAGCGCTTTCCCGACGCCGCCACCCCGGGGTTTGAGGTCATGCGCCGTAACAAGTCCAACAACACCCAGAAGCGACACATAGGAGACGGCGCTGCCGACAAGGGTCAGTTCCCAGTCCGAGTTGTCGCTTTGTGCGCGGTAGAGGTAGTAGCCCAGCAGCAGCAGCACGAACGGCAACAACCAGCGTGGCGTGCCGAACCAGGGCGCCACGATGTTTCGTATGAAGTCAGTTAACGACCCGCCGCTGGGCATGAACAGGCCGATCAGCAGCATGATGCCCAGGATCAGCATCATCGTTCCGAGGATGATGCGGACGATTTCGCCGTTGATGGTCCAGTTCCGGCCGGACCGCCGACGACGTGGCGCAGGTGCAGCCGCCCGACTCGATCTGGTCGAAGTAGATCGCCTCGAGGATGCTGTGGGTCGTCCCGGCATCTACACCTCCACCACGACCGGGAACACCAGGGGCCGGCGTCGCGTCTGCTCGTAAAGGTAGCGGGAGATTTCGTCCTTGATCTGGCTCTTGAGTAGGCCCACTTCGCTTGTCCTATCGCCCTTGCCTTCGATACCGGCCATCATCCGCTCAACGGCACCCTTCATCAGCGGGTCGTTTTCGTTGCCACGGATGAAGCCCCGGGTCACGATCTCGGGCTTGGCCACTACGCGGCCTGTCTGCTTGTCCACGGTCACGACCACGATGAACATGCCATCGTTGGCCAGAGCGCGGCGATCCCGCAACACGACCTCACCCACGTCGCCGACGGAGAGGCCGTCGACGAGGACATAGCCGGCAGTGACGGGGGCGGCGCGGCGGGCGGAGCCGTCCGGGAAGAACTCGATGGCCTGGCCGTTCTCGATGATAAAGACATTCTCAGGGGCCACTCCCGTTTCCACGGCCAGGCGGCCGTGCTGAACGAGCATCCGGAACTCGCCGTGGATCGGGATGAAGTACTTGGGCCGCGTCAGGCCGAGCATCAACTTGAGCTCTTCCTGACTGGCATGGCCCGACACATGGACGTGCTTCACGGAGTGGTAGTAGACATTGGCCCCGGCCTTGAAGAGGTTGTCGATCGTCCGGGCCACGTACTCCTCGTTGCCCGGGATGGGGCTAGCGCTGACGATGACGGTGTCTCCGGCCTGGATTTCCACGAAGCGGTGATCGCGATTGGCCATGCGAGCCAGGCCCGCCATCGGCTCACCCTGGGAGCCGGTCGTCGCGATCACGATGCGTTCGATCGACCCGATCTGGTCCTTGGCGACGACCTGACCCGGCGCGTGCGTCAGATACCCGAGGTCCGTGGCGATCCGGAAGTTCTGCTCCATCGACCGGCCGATGACCGCCACCTTGCGATCGAAGGTCGCGGCGGCGTCGATGACCTGCTGGATGCGGTTGATGTTGCTGGCGAAGGTGGCAACGATGACCCGCCCGTCCAACGGCTCCATGATCTCCCGGAAAGTCTCGCCTACCGTTCGTTCGGAGAGCGTGTAGCCGGGTTTCTCGGCGCCTGTCGAATCTGACAGCAGACAAATGACGCCGTCCATGCCCAGGCGAGACAGAACCGCAAAGTCGGACCGTCGGCCGTCCACCGCCGTGTGATCGAACTTGAAGTCACCGGTGGTCACGACCGTACCGACGGGGGTATGGAGGGCCATGCCCATGGCGTCTGGAATGGAGTGGCTGATCCGGAACGGCTCCACGCGGAACGGCCCGATCTGGACGCTGTCGCCCGGGTCGAGAGGCAGGAGCGGGTTGGAGTGGAGCTTGTGCTCCTTGATCTTGATCCCCAGGAGGCCGCGAGCCAGCGTGGACGCATACACGGGCACGCCCGGGAAGTAGGGCAGGATGAACGGCAGCCCGCCGACATGGTCCTCATGGCCGTGGGTGATGAGGAAGGCGCGCACTTTGTCCCGGTTTTCGCGCAGATAGGTGACATCGGGAATGATGAGGTCGATGCCGAACATCGCCTCGTCCGGGAACATGAGCCCGCAGTCGACAACGACGATGTCGTCGCCGTATTCGAAGACGTACATGTTCTTGCCGATCTCCCCCACGCCTCCCAGGGGGATGATGCGGAGCGGGATCTGGTTTTCAGTCATGTCTGCTCGCGTATCGGGATTGCACGGTTGTGTTCATCCTAGAAGAGGGTGAGCTGGTCCGTCAGGTCGGTCTGGGACGTCAGTTCGATGGATTGTGTGCCGCCGGCCGATTGACCGAAGGTCTCGGCCTCGAGCGCCGCGGGCCGGGCCAACTCGGCTTCCTCTGAGGTGGTTGAAACGTCCTCTGCCGGGGCCTCGCTCGTGGGCGTCGCGGCCTCGACTTGGGCCTCGCTCGGGGCAGGCTCATGGCCCGGAACTCCAGACCCAGCCGCGCCCCGCTCCCTGGCCTGAAGAAGTGCCGCCGGCACACCCTCCATGTCGCGGAATAGCGTGGCCTTGAGCGAACCCTGGTGGAGTGCCGCGGCGGGGTGGTACATGGCGTAGGTCAGGGCTCGCGGCGCACCGGAAGCCGGATCGGCCGGCTGAAACGTGCCATGGACCTGCCCAATCCGCGCCCCCGGATTGAACCCGGCCATGGAGAATCTGCCGAGCGTGACCACGAGTGCCGGATCGAGAGCCTCAAGCTGGCGTGCCAGGAATGGCGCGCAGGCAGTTATCTCGTCAGGCTCCGGATCGCGGTTACCGGGCGGCCGGCATTTGATCACGTTCGTTATAAAGACTTCCTCGCGAGTCCAGCCAACTGAAGCAAGAAGGTCGGTCAGCAAAGCTCCGGCCGGACCCACGAACGGCCGGCCCAGGCGATCTTCGTTGAAGCCCGGACCCTCGCCCACGAACACCACTTCCGTGGCCGCGCTGCCTTCACCCGGCACAGACTTGGTGCGAGTCTCATGCAGCCGACAGAGAGTGCAGACCGACACCTCCGCCCCGATGGCGTCGAGCGCGCCCTGGCGCTCGGCCTCGGTCACGATGCCTCCCCAACTCCAATCGCCGCGGCGAAGGGCGCCGCCGCGCGGCGCGAGCGGGCCTTAACCCAACCGCGCTCAACGAGCATCTCGGCGATCTCCACGGCGTTGGTCGCTGCCCCCTTGCGCAGGTTGTCGCTCACGACCCAGAAGGCCAGGCCCCGGTCCACGGAGGAGTCCTGGCGGATGCGCCCCACGAAAATCTCGTCCTTGCCCGCGGCCTGCATGGCCAACGGATAGACGTGAGCCGCGGGATCGTCCTGGACTATGACGCCAGGCACGGCCGCGAAAGCTGTGCGAGCATCCTCGGGGCTCAGTGGCCTCGTGGTTTCCACATGGACCGCCTCGGAGTGGCTGACGAAGACCGGCACGCGGACCGCCGTGCATGAGACGCGCAGCTCCGGCAAGTGCAGGACCTTGCGGCACTCGGTTACGACCTTCCACTCCTCGCGGGTGTAGCCGTTGTCGAGGAAGACGTCTATCTCCGGCAGCGCATTGAAGGCGATGGGGTGTGGGTACACGCTCGCCACCTTCGCCTCGCCGGCCACATGTGCGCGGATCTGCGATTCCAGTTCGGCCAGCGCGTCGGCGCCCGTCCCGGAAACTGACTGGTAGGTGTCCACGACGACGCGTTCAATCCCGGCCGTATCGCGAATGGCCATCAGGACGGGCACGAGCTGCATGGTTGAGCAGTTGGGGTTGGCGATGATGCCATCATGCCACTCCCCGTCCTCCGGGTTGACCTGGCTCACGATCAGCGGGACTTTGGGGTCCATGCGCCACGCGTTGGAGTTGTCGATCACGGTCGCGCCACGCGCGGCCGCTTCGGGCGCGAGCTGGAGAGATACGTCGCCTCCGGCCGAGAAGAGGGCGATATCGACGCCCTCGAACGCTTCGGGAGTCGCCTCCCCCACCGTCAGAGTCCGCCCATCAGCGCTGACGGTCGAACCGGCGGACCTGCCGGACGCGAGTAGCCGGAGCTCGCCAACCGGGAAATGCCGTTCGGATAGGACCTGGATCATCGTTCGACCGACGACGCCGGTGGCGCCGACGACCGCGACGGTCAGGGCGCGTGCGCGCGGGCTAGGTTCTGGGGACATGGCTCCACTCTGGCAAATTCTGATCTCGGGCGCCTGCTGAGTATACCAGCGGGTCGTCGGCTGGCCCCAGGCAAGTGCATAGCCGTACTCCGCTGCGGATAGTTATGCGTCAGCTGGTCACTTATGCGCAATCAACGACGGATCGAAACAGAAGAGGGCCGACCGTTTGACCGGCCGGCCCTAGTCAGTTACGAAGTTAGGAGTCGGTGCGGGCCAGGTGGCGCTGCATGGCGGCCTTGCGTGAGAGGTTGATCCGGCCCTGGCGGTCGATCTCGACCACCACAACCATGACCTCGTCGCCCACCGAAACAACGTCTTCGACGGTCGGGACGTGGTAGTCGGCCAGCTCGCCGATCCTGATCAGGCCTTCCTTGCCGGGCAGGATCTCGACGAAGCAGCCGAAGCCCATGATCCGGGTGACCGTGCCCAAGTACAGCGCGCCGACCTCGACCTCGCGGGTCAGCGACTCGATCCACTGGACCGCCTTGCGCGAACTATCGCCCGACACTGCAGCGATCTGAACCGTGCCGTCATCCTCGACGCTGATCTCGGTGCCGGTTTCCTCCTGGATCTTACGGATCACGGAGCCGCCCTTGCCGATGATGTCGCGGATCTTCTCGGGGTTGATCTTGATCGTGATGATGCGCGGCGCGAAGCTGCTCATCTCCGTGCGGCTGGTCGAAATGACCGCGTCCATCTTGTCGAGGATCGCCATCCGGGCGGTGTGAGCCTTTTGAAGGCCCTGGCGGATGATGGCCTCGCTGATGCCCTTGGTCTTGATGTCCATCTGCAGTGCCGTGACGCCCTCGCGGGTGCCGGTCACCTTGAAGTCCATGTCGCCGAAGGCGTCTTCCTTGCCGAGAATGTCGGTCAGGACGACGAAGCTACCGTCCGGCTCGGTGATGAGGCCCATCGCAGCGCCGGCAACGGCAGCCTTGATCGGCACGCCCGCGTCCATGAGGGCGAGGCTGGAACCGCAGGTCGAGGCCATCGAAGTAGAGCCGTTTGACGTCACGCACTCACTAACGAGGCGGATGACGTACGGGAATTCGTCCTCGGACGGCATAACCGGCAAGAGCGCCCGCTCGGCCAGGTGGCCGTGGCCGATCTCGCGTCGGCCGGGACCACGCATCGGCTTGTTCTCGCCGGTGCTGTAGGGCGGCATGTTGTAGTGGTGGAGGAACCGCTTCTCGGTCTGGGGGCTGATCGTATCGATCCGCTGCACGTCCGAGGACGGGCCAAGGGTGGCGACTGTCAGTGCCTGGGTCTGGCCGCGGGTGAAAAGCCCGGAACCATGAGCCCGCGGCAGGACGCCAATCTCGACCGAAATCGGCCGGATCTCGTCAACGCCGCGGCCGTCCATTCGGATGGCCTCGGTGACGACCATGTTGCGTGCGGTCTTCTTGTGCACGAGTTGGAAGAGGCTCTTGCTGACGCGAGCCTGCCGACGGGCTGCCTCGAGCAGACCGGCCGGGTCCTGGCCTTCCTGGCGGTTGGCGCGGATCGAGATCGCGACGCCGTCCTGCAGGTTCTCAATGCGGTTGGGGACATCGCCGGCGAACTTAGCCACGATTGCGGCCGTGGTCTCGGCATCGGCAAGGCCGCGGTGGGCGGTCTCGACGGTAACACCAAAGAAGCGGGCGATATCGCCGAGCTTGTACGACTCGAGGTCCGGGTAGGCCTCGCGAGCGATCACGAGGGTGTCGAAGTAACCACCCTCGATGAACTTGCCGCGCTCACCGAGAGCCTGGTCGAGGAACGCCACATCGAAGCCAACGTTGTGGCCAACGACGGCTGCGCCGGCAACGAAGGCCAGCAACTTCTGCGCGGCTTCGCGAGCCACGGGAGCGCCCGCAACGTCGGCGTCAGTGATGCCGTGCATCTGGGCGCCGAAGATCTCGCGGCCCGGGTTCACGAAGGTCGAGAAGCGGTCAACGATCTGGCCGTCGCGGACGCGAACCGCGCCGATCTCGATCAGGTCTGCAACCTTGGCATCGCGGCCGGTCGTCTCGACATCGAGGACGACGACCTCGTAACCGGGCTGGCGGACCTTCTTGACGAACTCAAGGACCGAGCCGGTACCGGGATCGAGGTACACGGCCGTCTTGGGCTTGCCCGCGGCAGCCCGCAGCTCTTCCTGGATGTCGATGAGCGGCTGCAGGGCGCGGTGGCCGAAGAGGATGGCATCGGCCATGACGTCTTCGGGAACGATCTGGGCGCCCGCCTCGACCATCATGATCGCGTCGCGAGTGCCCGAGACGATGAGGTCTATGTCAGAGCGCTCGAGATCGCTGACCGTGGGATTGACCACGAACTCGCCGTCGATTCGGCCGATCCGCACGGCGCCGATGGGGCCGAGGAACGGGATTTCGCTGATCGTCAGGGCGCACGACGCCGCAAATGTGCCGAGGACATCGGCCTGATTCTCCTGGTCCGTGGATAGGACCGTGATCACGATCTGGACGTCGTCCTTGTAGCCTTCGGGGAAGAGCGGCCGGATCGGGCGGTCGGTAAGCCGGCAGGACAGAATGGCCTGCTCGGACGGACGTGACTCACGCTTGATGAAGCCGCCCGGGATCTTGCCGGCGGCGTACATCCGCTCTTCCCACTCGACCGTGAGCGGGAAGAAGTCCAGGCCGGGCCGCGGATCGGACCGGTTGGCCGTTCCAAGAAGCATGGTGTCGCCAAAGCGGACCGTTACGGCGCCGCCCGCGAGTAGAGCAATCTTGCCGGTCTCGATCGTTAGGGTGCGACCTGCAAACTGCGTCTCGAATGTTTGAGACACGGGTATCAATTCCTCCTGAGCTAGGAGGAAGGACGTGTCCTTGTTCTCGCCTGGAAGAGCCGGGGCGGGGATGCCGAGCGAGGCTGCGCCTCGCTTTAAGGCGGTTGCGCTAGCGGCGCAGTCCGAGCCGTGCGATCACGACGCGATAGCGAGCGTTGTCCTTCTTGATCAGGTATGCAAGAAGGCGGCGTCGCTGTCCGACGAGCTTGAGGAGGCCGCGGCGGGAATGGTTGTCCTTCGGGAAACTCCGCAGGTGCCCCGTAAGCTCCTTGATCCTTTCGGTCAAGAGCGCAATCTGCACCTCTGGGGAGCCTGTGTCGCCATCCTTGACGGCGTACTCCGAAATAACCTGATCCTTCGTCTCCCGCGCAAGCGGCACACGATCCTCCGAATAGCTCACTGTAGCTGGGGTTTCCTACACTCTCTAAATGCCTGGCGGATGCTAGCAGGATTGCTCCGCTCGGGCAAATCGGCGAAGCCGGCCGGCGGCCGACGTTAACAGCGCCGGCGCCCTCGACTGTTCACCTTTGGGCTTGGCTCGGTCGATCCTGGCCCGACACATTGTCAGGTCTCGCGCGCCTGAAATGCCGCCACATGCTGGAGCCGGCGAACGCAGCGCCGACGAGGGCGCCGATCGCAGCGCCCCGCGCAAAGGCCAGCAGCCGCGGGTCGTGGTCGCCCGAGGGGCCGCCAGGCGACAGGGCGCGTCGGAAAAGCCACTCGATCACAGTCGGCCCTCGTCAACTTCGGCGGAGCCGAGGATGGACAGCACGAGTACGAAGGCGATGCCTGCCCAAGCCACGACGGAAGCCGCGATCAGATGGAAGTCGCCGATATGGATGGGGTCAATCCCCAGCCGAGCGCCGGTTGCGTCGCCCGCCCACGCCCCGAGCGTAGCGGCGATGAAGACGAGCAGCATCCGTAGCCCGCCTCTACCCAGGAGAAACATGCACAGGGCGGTATGAAAACCGCCTACGAGGAGAGCCAGGACGGGGGCGGGGCCGATATCCACCAGGCGAGTATACGAAGACCGTCAGCCGGCGACCGAATCGTCTGGACGAGCGATGCGACCTCCGCCCAGAACGATCTCGCCGCGATAGAAGACGGCGGCCTGGCCGGGTGCAGCCGCCCAGACCGGCTCGTCTGTCTCCACGATCCAACGGGCATTGTCGGCTTTACGGATCGTGGCTGGCGCGACTCTGCCGCGATGGCGGATCTGGACCTCGGCCCGGAAACCGTCGACGGCGTCCGCGGGTGGGTTGCCGGCCACAAACTTGACCTCGCCGACTTCGAGGCGGCGGGTTTCGAGATCGATACGCCGACCCAGCGTGATGGTGTTGGCGGCGGGATCGATCTGACGGACGTAGCGCGCCTCCCCCACGGACGCGCCCGTGCCCTGGCGCTGGCCGATCGTGTATGCCGCAGCGCCGTGGTGCTCGCCAACCCGGCGGCCGTCGACGTCGATCACAGGACCCGGTTCGGCCGTCCAGCCGCCCCGCTCTCGCAGGACATCGCGGTAATCGCCCCGCGGCACGAAGCAGATCTCCTGGCTGTCGCGCTTCTCAGCCGTGGCGAGGCCGAGCGCTCTCGCCGCGTCGCGAACCTCCACCTTCGTCATCTCCCCCAGCGGAAATTGCGTGTGAGCCAGCTCGTCCTGGCCGAGCCCGTAGAGGAAGTAGCTCTGATCCTTGGTTGGGTCGGTGCCACGCAACAGACTGTTGGCGCCAACGTCGCCCGCGACGGACGCCGCTACTCGGGCGTAGTGGCCGGTGGCAACTGCGTCGCACTCGTACAGCAGCCTGGCACGGCCCAGCAGGGCCCCGAACTTGACCACGTTGTTGCAGTCGACACACGGGCTGGGCGTCCGCCCGGCCAGGTATTCACGCACAAAGGGCGCAATGACGCCTGCTTCGAACTCCTGCTCGAGATTGAGGATGTAGAACGGGATATCGAGCTGCGAGGCCACTCGTCGGGCGTCATCTGCCGCGTCGAGCGAACAGCAGCTGCGCTTGAATTCGGAGCCGCCATCCGAGGCGTTGCTGAGTCGCATCCACACGCCGACCGCCTCGTGACCGGCGGCCTTGACAAGAGCCGCCGCCACAGATGAGTCCACGCCGCCCGACATCGCCACGAGGATGCGGGACTTGGCCCGCGCCGACGGCGTCACCCGACCGACACCTGCGCCTCTGCCTCTTCCTGGGCCGCCTGCTGCACCGGCTGCATGGGTCGCTCCTGGGCCACAACGCGCCCCGCCGCCAGCTTCTCGGCAGCGTCACGCTGGGATCCGATCGTCCGCGTCAGGAGTCCGGCCGCCATCGCGACCTCCTCGGCCGTAGTCGTCCGACCGAGCGAAAGCCGCAGCGCCCCTCGCGCCTCGTCCGCCGGGTAGCGCATCGCCGAGAGAACGTGGCTGACCTCGTTCGAGCCGGTTGTGCATGCCGACCCCGTTGAGCAGGCTAGGCCGGCGAGATCCAGGGCGATGGTGACGTCGCTACCGTCAACACCGCAGGCCACGAGCGAAACGAGCCCGGGCAGGCGTTCAGTCTGGTGGCCGGTCTGCTGCACGTTGTCGATAGCGCCCACAGACGCCGCCAGCGAATCTCGCAGGTCGCGCAGGCGCGCGACCGTTTGCGGCCGCTCCGCAAGGGTAAGCTCCAGCGCAGCGGCCATTCCCACGGCTCCGGCCACGTTTTCAGTGCCGGCCCGCCGGTAGCGCTCCTGGGCGCCACCCTGCTGCTGGGCCAGGATGTTGGTGCCGTGGCGGACGAAGAGCGCGCCGACGCCCTTGGGGCCCTCGAACTTGTGGGCCGCCACAGTCAGCAGATCTACGTCCAGCGAGGCCAGGTCAATGTCCAGATATGGCGCGGCTTGGATCGCATCCGTGTGGATGAGGATGCCCTTGTGGCGACGGACTCGAGCTGCTATCTCGGCGATCGGCTGGATCGTGCCAACCTCATTATTGGCCAGCATCACGCTCACAAGGATCGTCTTGGACGTAATGGCGGCCTCGACGTCGTCCGGATCGACACGGCCGTAGCGATCCACCGGCAGCTCCACGATCTCGAAACCGAACTTCTCGAGATAGCGGACGGTGCGGCCGACGGAATGATGCTCGACCGAACTGGTGATGATCTGGTGGCCGCGGGCCTTGCCCGCCCAGGCCGCTCCCTTGAGGGCGAGGTTATTGGCCTCCGTACCGCCCGACGTGAACACGATCTCGCGCGGAGTCGCTCCAAGGGCCCGAGCCACCCGCTCGTGCGCCTCGTCCAGCCCCGCCCGGGCGCGCCGACCGAAGCCGTGGAGCGATGAGGCGTTGCCGAAATCCTCGGTCAGGAACGGCAGCATGGCCTCGAGGGCTTCACGCCGCAGCGGAGTAGTGGCGGCGTGGTCGAGGTAGATCGCCATCGCCGGAATTGTACGCCGAGAGGCGCCGACTACCCCCTGACGAACCGCTGGACGAGGCGCCCGTAGGCGCGGATCGTCAGGCCGCGTGAATCTGCTGCCGGCGGATGGCAAGCCCAAGACCGGCCACGGCACCGAGGCCAGCCAGGACGCCAATGCCCCACTGAGTCTGGAATCCGTAGCCTGAAGCCGAATTCCACATGGAAACCAGCGGCAGCGGGCCAGCGCCAACGTCCAATGAGGACGGACCGGTCACGAAGGTGGCCAGGAGCAGCACTAAGACCGCGAAGAGGCAGACCACAAATACGGTCAGGTAGCCGATCACGGCCGCCTTGGCCAGGTCAAGGGCCCGATCTCCCACGTGTTTCATCTCGTCCTCCCCGCCCCACGCCGCATCCCAAGTGGGACCTCCAACGACATCGGGGTTGCTCAGCGCGATGGTAGTCCAGTCAATATCCGGGCTGCAAGCTCCGACGACGGACTACCGACTCGCGCGATCGGCCATGCGCTGTTCATATTCCTTGCCGGCAAGGCGCTTTCGGTCGTGTGCGGTGAGCACTCGCTTGCGCAAACGGATCGACTTGGGCGTTACCTCAACCAGCTCGTCGCCGCCGATGAACTCGATCGCAGCCTCGAGCGTCAACTCGCGGTGTGGCGTCAGGTGCAAAGCCTCGTCGTGCGAGTGCGTCCGCATGTTCGTCTGCTTCTTCTCTTTGGTCGCGTTGACGTCCATGTCGTCGGCTCGGGCATTTTCGCCGATGACCATGCCCTCGTAGACGTCCGCGCTCGAGCCGATTAACAGCGAAGAGCGCTCCTGCACCCCGAAGAGCGCATAGGCGTTGGACTTTCCGGAGCGGTCTGCTACCACGACGCCCGACGTTCGGTGCGTGACCTCCCCGGCCCACGGACCATAGCCCTCGCCGATCTGGTGCATGAGGGCCGTGCCTCGGGTTTCAGTCAAGAGCTGCCCCCGGAAGCCGATCAGGCCACGGACTGGAATGACATACTCCATCCGAACGCGACCATCGGCATCCGTGGTCATCTGCTCCAGTCGGGCCTGCCGGTCAGACAGGGCGTGCTGGACCGGCCCGATGAATTCGGGCGGGATGTCTACCGTGATGCGTTCGTAGGGCTCGTGCACGTGACCGTCGATCTGGCGCAGGATGACCTCGGGTCGGCTGACCTGAAGTTCGTAGCCCTCACGACGCATCTGCTCAATGAGGATGGCCAGCTGCAGCTCGCCGCGGCCTCGGACCTCGTACGTGTCGGCCGAGTCCGTGGGCGAGAATTCGATCGAGACGTTGCCGAGGACTTCGCGCTCCAGGCGCTGCTTGATGTGGCGGGTGGTGACGTACTTGCCCTCGCGCCCGGAGAGCGGCGAAGTATTCGCCCCAAACGTCATGCTGAGCGTCGGCTCATCCACGTCGAGGCGGCTCATGGGCCGCGGATCGGCCGGATCGGTGATCGTGTCGCCGATCGTCACGTCCGGTATCCCGGCCAGCGAGACGATATCGCCCGGTGCCGCTTCTTCGATGTCTACCTGCTCGATACCATGGGCAGTCCGCAGGGTGGTCACGACGCCGCTCAGGGTGACGGTCCGGCCTGGCTCGATCGAACCAGCGGCGTCCTCATCTTCCTCGCGGACGATGACGATGCGCTGGCCGATCTTGATGTTCCCGTTCCAGACACGCCCGACCGCCATTCGGCCGACGTAGTCATTCGCCGACAGGTTCGTCACGAGAAGCTGGAGGGGATGACCGGGCTCGTAGACCGGGGCGGGAGTGTGCTCGATGAGAAGGTCGAAGAGAGGCCGCAGATCCGTACCGGGCGTCGCCAGGTCCATCGTAGAGGTACCAGTCTTGGCGTTCGTGTAAACGACCGGGAAGTCGATCTGCTTCGCGTCCGCGCCGAGGTCCATGAAGAGCTCGTAGATGTCGTCCAGAACTTCAGCGCAGCGGGCGTCAGAGCGGTCGATCTTGTTGATCGCCACAACCACGGGCAGGTGGTGCGACATGGCCTTCTGGAGCACGTAGCGCGTCTGCGGCAACGGCCCCTCAGCCGCATCCACGAGCAATAGGACCGAGTCCACCATGTTCAGGCTGCGCTCGACCTCGCCCCCGAAGTCGGCGTGGCCGGGGGTGTCGACGATGTTCAGGCGGATACCGTCGTGCTCGACCGAAGTCTGCTTGGCCAGAATGGTGATGCCCTTCTCGCGCTCGAGGTCGTTGGAATCCATGACCCGGTCGATGAGGACCGCGTTGGCCCTAAAGGCGCCAGACTGGCGGAGCATCGCATCGACGAGGGTGGTCTTACCATGGTCAACGTGGGCAACGATGGCCAGGTTGCGAACGTCGGTCCGGATGGCGAGGCCCGCGGCAGGCGCAGGCTGATCTGAACGATTCAGGGGCGTGGCTTGGCTGGGTGAGTCACTCATGGGCAATTGAATTGTGCCACAGACTGGCCGGAGCAGGCTCCGCAACCGCTTGAGTGCGGGTTCGCCGCCGCATTTATCAGGCGCTACACTCCCGGAAGTTTGGCTAAGGAGGCTCGAATTGACCGTCGCTGCCATCGTCCTCGCCCCAGACGCAGTCGCCGCGCTCTCAGATGCGGATGGCGAGCCCGCTATTCGCCGCGTCATCCACGCCGCGTGGTCGGGCGGCGCGCTGCCGATCGTGGTCGTGGCCGAGGACACCGATGGGAAGCTGGCGGAGGCCCTGGCCGGGCTCCCGGTGACAGTGACGACTCCCGGGGCCGACGTGCCGCGCGGAATTGCGTGGTTCGTCCATGGGCAGCGCGCCGCCCTTGCTACCGTCACAGAGACCACGGCCGGATTGCTGTGGCCGTATCGATACGCCTGGGTAGATCCCGAGACGGTTACGTCACTCGTGGAGGCACACGGAGCCACGCCGAGCGAGATCGTACGGCCGGCCTGGGGGGCGCAGCCGGGTTTCCCGATTCTGGTGCCCGCGGTCTTCATCGATCGCCTGGCCGCCCGGATTGCGCTACATGGCGGCGAGGCCGTGGACGCACTCGTCGCCGAAGGGGCGCCCCTTCGCGAGTTGGAGCTTGGCGACCCGGGCATCATCCATGACATCTCGACGCCGCGATCAGCCCTTCCCGGCTACCAGGGGCCGCAACAGCCGGCTGCCGGGCCACCACCCGAGTGGAACGCGGAGCTGGCGGCTCGTGCGCAGCAACCCGTTGAGACGGATGACCAGTAGAACTACTTCTTGGACGGCGAGGGTGAAGGCTCAGGCGTGCCGATCGAGATGGGCGCACCCACCTGGTCGAACGTGTAGCTGACTTCGATATCTACCAGTTTCGTCCCATCGGACGCCGAGTTGGTGCCCGAGAAAGTGGCAGACATGGGCACTCCGTCGGTAGTGGCCCAGAGGTCGAGGACGTTGACGTCGGGCGCCAGGCTCAGCTTCGTAAGGTCGGCCAGGGCAAGTCTCGACGGATCTGGAGCCCACCATTTCGTCGTCTGGAAGTGGTTCACCATCGGGCCGTTCTTGTTCTCCTGTTCGACCAGCTGGATCATCTCGGGCTTGGTGATGCCGAACAGGGGGGCGATTATCAGATAGGAAGCTAGGGACGGCGATATCTTCCAGGTGCCATTGGGCACTCGCATGTAGACGATGCTATCTACCAGCCTGACCTCATGGGTAGCGCCACTCTGCGTGAGCGTCCCGCTCTCATTCGATCCCGAGATCTGACCGTCAAATGACGTCAGCGTGAGGCCTGAACCAATCAAGCGCGTGCTCACGTTGACGCGACTGACGACGACGATGTGGGCTCTGAGGGCGCTGTCGTTGAGGTGACCCATCAGAGCAGTTATGGAGGG
>CABDYL010000015.1_pt1 | contig 17156 bp, 15 predicted proteins | sample 3131931 | NCBI WGS metagenome assembly CABDYL01 (sample SAMEA5534337, study PRJEB31848) | metagenome | biome: tundra; feature: field; material: soil | place: USA | collected 2013-05 | depth 0.45 m
CCGCCGGAGAGCGGCCTGTGGCCCATCCTGTTGATCGATGCGTTGGCCCTGTTGCTGGTGGTTGCCACCGCGCCGGCGGCCTGGCTGTGGATCGATTCGTCGGGTCCGGGCCCGCTCGTCGCCCTGGCCAGCCCATCGCAGTCCGCGAGGCAAGGGCCGGCTCTCGTTTCGAGCGGCCCCAGCTTGCCCGGCGCGGGACCATCCGCCACCAACTCGCTCGGCTCCTCGAGTAGGCCCGCCCTGGGTGACGGCTCATGGTCGCGAACGGAGTCGCTGCCTCGTGGTTTGTGGGGCACCGGCAGCGCCCTACTCCGTGACGGCCGATTCATGGTGGTAGGTGGAGCCACGGGCTCATCCAGCAATGACGCCACGGCCGCGGTCAATCTCTACGATCCGGCGACTGGTCACTGGAGTGCGGCAACGCAGATGCTCCAGCCACGCGCCTACCCGATGGTCGTTCGGCTGGCGGATGGCTCCGTCCTGGTGGCCGGCGGCTCCCGTAACGGTCAGCCGCTGGACACGGCGGAGCGCTACAACCCCAGCAACGGGACATGGGTTGCGGCGGGCCGGCTCAACCTGCCTCGGGCCCAGGGAAACCTGATCCTGCTCCAGGATGGCCGTGCCCTGGCCACGGGCGGCGGCATCGAGGGTTCACCTGGTTGGGGCTCGACTGCGTCCGTGGAGCTGTTCGATCCGACGAAGGGCGTGTGGACGATTGGTCCCCCGATGTCGGTTCCGCGGGCGAGACATACGGCCACCCTCCTGTCCGGCGGGGACGTGCTCGTGGCCGGCGGTGCGACTACGTTCCATGGCGACGTCGGGTCGGTGACCGCCAGTGCCGAGATCTACAGTCCGCGCACGAATTCATGGCGGGCGGCCGCTCCCATGTCCATTCCCCGCTACGTCCACCAGGCCGCTCTCCTTGCCGATGGGCGGATTCTTGTGGCGGGCGGCTGGTCCGCTACGTCGAACACCGATGCGAGCAAGGCGTCGGTTGAGATCTACGATCTGCTCGCCAACCGCTGGGCCGTGGGCGGCTCGCTGGTGACAGCGCGGGCGGAGTTCGTGATGGTTCGGTTGCTCGATGGTCGACTGCTGGCCGTCGCCGGTGTGGATCGCTCCTATCACCTGACGGACTCGGCCGAGACATATGACCCTGCCATCGGGACGTGGCACCTGACCGGGAAGCTAGCGGAGGCCAAGATGTGGCCGGCAGCCGCAGTTCTGCCCGACGGCCGAGTTCTGCTTGCCGGCGGAGCTACCGACGTCAACGCCAACCATCGGACGGTCGTCTGCGAGATGTTTGCGCCTCAGTCCTGAGCGACCGAACAGGGGCGGCAGCGGCCGTGTGAACTCGTCTGGTCCAATGCAGCGCTGGGCGGCGAGCGATAGTTGGGCCGTGGGAATAGAGTGGCTCCGAACAGAGGTTGGCTACCTTCGGAGGGATCGGATCAACGTGGACAGCCCCGACCAGACGCGGCCTTCGCCCGCCGGGCAGATGGCTCCCAATTGGGGGCCACCGCCCTTTGTGCCATACGGCAGCCTTCACCCTCTTCCGATTTGGCTGCCACAACACCCGCTTCGCATTTCCGAGCTGCTCCTGGCCATAGGAGTCATCGCTACCGCGTTCCTGCCATGGTTCACGTTGCGGTACTCGATGATTACCGTCAGTGCCACATTGGTGGACCAACCGGACCTCTCGAACGGGCCACCGGCGTGGTCAAATCTCCTCGTGCTCGGGTTCCTGACGGCGTTGAGCGCGGCCGTCGTGGCTGTCGCTCGCCGCCAATCGAGGGCAGCCGCTGTCGCCGAGATGGCGGGTTTCGGCCTCATCCTGGCTGGCATCCTGCTGGCGTTGTCGGGCGGGATGACCAGCGGGTGGCGGCCGGACATGTCGAACACCGAAGGCTTCAGGATCGAAGCGGGCGTCGGCCTGTGGACCTGTCTGGCCTTTGCGGGCCTCGGACTGGCCCTGGCGTCGATCCACCTTATCCGGCCGAATTTCATGCAGCCCGTTCGCAGGTCGGTCGCGGCGTATTCAAGTGCCCCATACGGCTACGCGTATCAGGCGTCGGTCTCGCCCGGCTGGCCCGCCCCTCCGCCCGCGTGGCCCGTGTGGCCGGCACCCCCCGTCGCGCTCCTCCCGACTCCTCCGGTAGACATGGCCGCACCACCCGGTGCCGTAGCCCCAGCCCAGGATGGCCCAGCCGGGCAGATGGCCACCCTTGAGAGCGGCCGGCGCACGGTGTTCGAAGTCGCGGTCGGGCAGCGTGTCCTGATCGGGCGCGGGCCGGGCGCGGATCTCATCATCTACGATGCCCGCGTCAGCCCCGTCCACGCCTTGATCGAGCGGCGAGGTCCCGGCTGGCTGGTGACCGGTCTGGATGCCAGCAACCCGACCTGGATCCTCGACCCGACGGGCAGAGCCCATCCGGTGCCATCGGAACTGGGCCTGCGATCAGGCACCTTGCTCGTCGGCGGCTGCCAGGTTCTGCTGTACCCGCCGCACCGATAGGGCGTTTCGAGGCGGCTCGCACAAGAGGGATTGGAGGGTACAATCCCAGGCGTGTGGGCCCGTAGCTCAATGGCAGAGCAAGCGCCTTTTAAGCGTTCGGTTCCGGGTTCGAGCCCCGGCGGGCTCACCAGTTCGTCCTGGCGGCTGCCGCCGGCCTACTTGTTGAGATCCCTTACCGCGGCCAGCAGTTCGGCGTCAGTCAACGAGTTGAACTGCGACGCAGACATTGATGTGAGATCGGCCGGATCCGTTGGATAGGCGTTCGCCGGCATAGCGACCTTCTCGTCCGGGGTGATGCCTACGCCGAAGATCTTGTGCCCAGACGGCGTAAGCCAGTACTCGACACCGAGGAAGATGGCCGACCCGTCGGACAGCGTGAACTTCTGCAGAACCGTGCCGGTTCCGAACGTAGCGACGCCTACGATCTTGGCCCGGCCGGAATCCTGTAGGGCGCCGGCTACGATCTCGGCCGAGCTGGCCGAGTCGTGGTCCACGAGCACGACCAGCGGCAGGTCGGTCAGCGTCTTGCTGGCGTCCACCTTGATCTCGGTCTTCTTGCCGGCGGCATCCTCCGTGAGATACACCGTGCCACTGGCAAGGAACTCGCTCGCTACTGACTGAGCCTGAGCGGCATAGCCGCCGGGATTACCGCGCAGGTCCAGGATGATCGACGTCGCACCCGCCTTCTTCGCCGCGGCAATCGCTGCCTTGAGTTGGTCGCTGGCGCCGTCCGAGAACTCGGTCAGGGCGATATCGGCAACGAGGGTGCCCGGCACCATTCCCCAAGCGACGAGAGGGACGTTGATGGTCGCCCTAGTCAGCGTGATATCAACCGGAGTGACGGAACCGATGTGCATGACGGTTAGGGTGAGCTTGGTTCCCGCCGCCCCGCGGATCTTGGTGCGCAGCTGGTCGATGCTCCAACCGGTCGTGGAGGTGGCGTCGATGGCCGTGATCTTGTCGCCGGCCTTGAGTCCACCCGCGTCGGCCGGAGTGCCCGACAGCACGCGAGTTATCGTCTGGTCGCCGGCGTCGGAGATCACCACGCCAATGCCCGCGATCTGGGCGTTCAGCGAGGACGTGAAGTCGGCGTACTGCTGGGGCGTCAGGAATACGCTATGGCCGGTGTCGCCCAGGCTGTCGACCATGCCCTTGATCGCGCCGTACAGGAGCTGCTTGTCGGTCACGCCCGATATGCCGACGAAATTGCTCTGCACGATGCTGAGCGCCTCAGCGTACAGGCCGGAGCTCAGAGGCTGACCGTTCGACCCAGTCGCGGTGGTGGCCTGCGGATTGGCGGCCGTCGAACCCGCTGGGAAGGCCACATGGTCGAAGACCATCCCGCCCGAGAATGAGATCAAACACAGGGCAATTACGACAAGGACCCGGGCAAGACCCGCGGAACGGGGGCGCGCAACTCGGGCGTCGGAGGTCGTTAGGGGCTGGATCGGCGGCCAGCCCTGGCTCGGCTGGCCCGGCTGCCAGCCTTGGCTTGGCTGGCTCGGCTGCCAGCCGGCTTGCGGTTGCGGGCTCCAGCCCGGGACGGGCGGTTGCGGAGGCCAGCCCTGGACGGGTGGTTGCGGAGGCCAGCCCTGGTTTTGGTGCCAGCCCGGGGCCGGTTGCGGCTGCCAGCCCGGCGTGGGCTGTGGAGGCCAGGCCGGCCACGCTCCGGGTTGCGGCGGCTGCCAGCCACTCGCGGGCGGCTGCCATACGGGCGGGGTCGGCACCCCGGCAGTCTCGGTGGCCCCGGGAGTTTCGGTGGCCTCGGGAGCCTCGGGCACCTCGGGAGTCTCGGTGGCCTGGGGAGCCTCGGGCACCTCGGATACTCCGGGAGCCGGCGCGCCGCCCGGTGCCGGTGTTGTTTGGCTGTCAGCAGTGGCATCCGCCACCGGCGCCTCCCACCAGTTCTGCTTCTTATCGTCTTCGCCGTAACTCATGCCGAGCCTCCAACTTTGCTGCAGTGCACATGATGGCGCACCGCGCCCTCCAGGGGCGCTGAAAGGCGGCCTGTTTCGGTAGCGTGAGCGTACGATGTGGCTCCAGGGAGGCAGCTCATGACCGCACGCGAGATGCAGCCGGCACCGGTTTGGACGAACCACCTCGATTCGCTCCCGCCGACGGTTCTGATCCTGGGCGGCTTCCTGACGGCCCCGCCCATGTATCGCCCGCTCGTGGAGCGATTGAGAGCCCGCGGCGCCGCGGGCGTTGTGGTGGCCAACGTGTGGCCGCCCGACTGGCTGATCGCCGGGGTTCGGGGCGTCGGGCCTCTCACGACTCGCTCCGGCCGGGCACTCCACGATGCGTGGCGGCTGTCGCGCGAGGCGTCTCGCGGTGCGCCGCTCCTCGTCGTCGGCCACTCCGCCGGCGGCATCATCGCTCGGCTGCTGACGGCCGCGGAGCCCTTCCCCGGGCGGCGCTTTGGAGCGGCTCCGCTCATCGGGGCGATAGTGAGCCTGGGCACGCCCCACCGCCTCGCGGCCGGAGAGAGGATCGGTCACCGCATGAACGAAATGGCAGCCGCCACTGCCGACGAAGTTGTTCCGGGCGCGTTCTTCGCGCCGGAGATCGGCTACGTGTCGGTGGCCTCGCGGGCGATCCGCGCCGACCCAACGGCGTCGGCCGAGAGCGCGTTGCCGGCCTGCTCTATCGGTCCGTTATCGGGCGCGCGGCGGTGCCCGGTACGGAGGGCGACGGCCTCGTGCCGGTCGCGGCGACACAGCTTGCCGGCGCCCGCCACGTCCTGCTGGATCACTCCATCCACGGCCCAGGCGCGGCCGCTCCGTGGTACGGCACGGACGATGCGGTGGACGCGTGGTGGCCGGCCGCGCTGGAGTCCTGGCGTGGCGCATTGGCCTATCGGGCGGCTATGACAACGGCCGCCGATCCGGCCCCACCGGCGCTTCCAGGCACCGCCCGCGTTTGACGCGGCGATGGTCCGTCCCTACACTTCGCGAGCGGGGTGGAGCAGCGGCAGCTCGTCGGGCTCATAACCCGAAGGTCGGCGGTTCGAATCCGTCCCCCGCAACCAAGCTCTGAACGTGAAGCCCGGTCGAAAGACCGGGTTTCGTCGTCTCCGGGAGGCGCCCAGATCACATTCAGATCACATTCTGCTGTCTGCCGGGGCGCCAAGGACTGTCCGCGGGCCGGGTTAGAGCGCCATCTGGGCCACGAGATGGTCGCCCAGATCACCCAGCCGCCGCCGGAAGCCACACCATCGCGGCATCGTGGCAGCCGGACCAGTCGGCCCTGACGAAGCGGGCCGACCGAGGGCCATTCGACTCTGCCCCTTTGCCCGGCGGACCCGAACCCTAGAGGAGCGTCCGCCCTTGGCGACAACGAGCTTCAGGCGCGCGTTCTCAGGAGGTCTCAATGAACCGACTCGCCATCGCCGACCGGCTGGCCTGGATCGCGGTCCTGCTTGCCGCCGTCGCCGCGGCGGCCGGACTTGGTATCGGCGGTCTTTACCGTGACGTCCCCTTCTGGGCCCAACAGGCGCGCGGGATTGACCTTGCGACGCTGTTTCTGGCGGTGCCGATCCTAGTCGTGGGTCTGGGGACTGCCCGTCATGGCTCGCTCGTGGGCCGCCTTGCGGCGACTGCTGGCCTCCTCTACCTCGTCTACAACTACGCGATCTTCGCGTTCTCCGTGAAGATGAACCCGCTAACCGCGGTCTATATCGCGATACTCGGACTCGCGGTCTGGAGTCTCGTGCTCAGCCTGCCCTCCGCTGACCTCGCCGGCGCCGGTCGCGCGCTCGTTGGGCGGCTCCCGCGCCGCACATCGATCGCCGTGCTCCTCTTCGTTGCGTTCCTCTTTGGGATGCTCTGGCTCGGTCAGATCGCGGCCGCCACAACGACTGGGGTCCCGCCCGCTGACCTCGCGAAGGCCGGCATCCCAACGAACCCCGTCTACGCCCTCGACCTCGGACTCTTCCTGCCTCTGTGCGTCGTGGCCGGCGTTGGCCTCCTCCGAGGTGTCCGGGTCGCCGAAGCGTTCGCGCTCCCGATGCTCATGTGGCTTTTCCTCACCTCGGCAGGCATCGTCGGAGGGTTTGCTTTTGCGGCGCTCGCCGGCGACGAGGTTCCCCTCGTTGTTGCCGTGGTCGTGGGCGGAGTAGGGATCGTCACCTTGCTACCCGCTGCAGTTGCGGTCCTCCGAGGCAACGCTCGAGACCGAGCAGGCGCGACGCCTGCCGCGACCGCATAAGCCGCAGCTGCGGGTCCGCAAGAGGGATCAGGGCCGCGGCCGGTGACGGCACAAGAGGACAGCCCGCCGGAGCTGTCCTGGCCCCGAAGTCGCGGAGTGGCTCGTCGATAGACACGAGTCACTAACACCCGATCGTGCGGGAATGGTGGGTCAAGTGGAGCGAGATTAGTAGTGGCATGCCCGAAGGGAAAGTGCCGCTGGTGTGGGAGAGGCCACGAGGAGGGCGCCCTATGCGGTTCGCCGGCCTCGTCCATCCAGTCCAAGCGGCTGTCGAGGCCATCAGCAGGCGTGGGAAGATGTGCGGATCACGGGAGAGCTCTGACGCGCGGCCCACACCCGGGGCCGCCAGGGGCGCCTATGTATCGTCCCCTGCCAGCGGGCCCCTGGGTTCGGGAGGGTTTCCGACAAAGTGTCCACGCAGCAGCTTCGCTAACTGGAGGAATGGCACGATGGATATCAACGAGGCGATCTCTGGTCGCCGCTCGGCGCGCGACTACACGGCCCAAGCCGTGGATGACGAGACGATCCGGGGTCTGATCGACGCTGCCGTGCATGCGCCGAACGCGTCAAACGGACAACCCTGGACGTTCACGGTGGTTCGTGATCAGAGCCTGCTCGACCGGATCTCGCAGGATGCGAAGTCCCACCTGCTCGTGACCTTGCCGGATGGACCCCAGTCCGCCCGTTACCGGACGCAGCTCAGTGATGCGACCTTCCAGATCTTCTATCACGCACCGGCATTGATCCTGATCTCAGGGATCGCACAAGGGCCGTGGGTCGTCGAAGACTGCGCGTTGGCTGCCGAGAACCTGATGCTCGCCGCGTATGGGGTCGGACTTGGCACGTGTTGGATCGGCTTCGCGCAGGGTTTTCTGAACACGTCGGAGGGAAAGAACGCGCTCGGCCTTCCTGCAACCTCGGTGCCAGTTGCGCCGATCATCGTCGGCCATCCGAAGACCGAGACAGCGCCCGTCCCTCGGCAGGAGCCAGAGATCCGCTGGGTTGGCTGATTGCCCGCGCCGCACCGGGCGGTCAGCTCGGTTCGGAGGATGGGAAGCGTACTGAGTCGTCCGGGTCCGCGCCCACCAGAACGGGAATGGCGCGGAGAGACGCCATGGCTTGGTAGTGGCAGGCGACGGCTACAATGACCCGGAGCTCCCGAGACCTTCGCCCGACCGGCGATCCGAGGCGCGAACACGACGTGGAGCAGCTCGGCAAGAGGTGCCAGAGTGCAAGAGATACCCGAGGAACTCGCCTACCTGCTGCGCACGAAAGTAGTCGCGCACGTGTCCTTGACCGAAGCGGATGGGTCGCTCGTGACGCATGTCATGTGGGTGGATTACGACGGCGAGCACATCCTGACGAGTTCGCCGAGCGGGTCATACAAGAGCCGTGCCTTGCGCCAGCGCCCGAACATCGCGATCTCCGTTGTCGACCCGGCGGACCCGTGGTGCCGCCTCTCGATCAGTGGACGCGTCATCGAGATCCGCGACGACGTGGGGCTGGCGTTCATCAACAAGCTCTCCGAGCGCTACGTCGGAGCGTCCTATCCGCGTACCGCGCCGCGCGAGATCTTCATAATCACGCCGGACAAGGTCCGTGCGTTCATGGGACGAGGCTGAGCCGCCGCGGCGTTCGGGATTACTAGAATGCGGCGACTCGCCAGGAGGCATACGAGATGCGCTACGTGGAAGTCGGCGGCCTACGGCTTTCGGCGATCGGCCTCGGGACCTGGCAGTTCGGGTCGCGCGAATGGGGGTATGGAGCCGGCTATGCGAGCGACACGGCTCCTGCCATCGTGCGACGGGCGATTGAGCTCGGAGTAACCCTCATCGACACCGCCGAGATGTATGGCTTCGGGCGCTCGGAGCGCATCGTGGGCGAGGCTATCCGCGGGCGGCGGGACGGGCTCGTCATCGCGACGAAGCTCGTGCCGGTGCTGCCCCTGCCGTCGGTCGTCGGCTGGCAGGTTCGCGGAAGCCTGCGGCGTCTCGAGGTGGAGGCAATCGACCTGTATCAGGTGCACTTTCCGAACCCCTTCGTGTCGCCACGCTCGACGATGGCACCATTGCGGACCATTCTCGAGCAGGGACTGGTGCGCCACGTCGGCGTCAGCAACCACTCGCTCGGACGGTGGCGCGCTGCCGAGCGCGGCCTCGGCCATCCAGTCCTCACCAACCAGGTCCGGTTCAGCCTGGCCGCGCCACTGCCTCACTGGGAACTCGTGCCATATGCGCGAGAGGAGGGGCGCGTCGTCATCGCCTACAGCCCGCTGGGGCAGGGCCTGCTGAGCGGGGGCCACAATCTGAACAGCCCGGCTCCGGCCGACATACGAGGGCGCAGTCGGCTGTTCCGGCCACGGTCGCTTCGCCTGGCCGAACCGCTCCTCGCCGCGATCCGCGAGGCGGCTGCAGCCCATGCCGCCACGCCCGCCCAGGTGGCACTGGCGTGGCTCATCGGGCACGGCAACGTCGTCGCAATCCCCGGCGCGCGCACAGTAGCGCAGCTCGAAGAGAACGTCGCCGCGGCAGACCTCGAACTGAGCGAGGCAGAGATGGACCGGCTCACCGGCGAGGCTGCGCGCTTCGAGGGGGCCGTCCGGCGCTGAGGCGCCACCGCGTCCAGCCGCTGCGTATCGCCCGGCTGTCCTCGTTTCCTCTGTCGGGCCCCGTCTCGCAAGGGCCCGTTCATACCCCCACGATGACCACGTAGTGCCGTTCTTCGGCACGGCTTCGGTGGGTTACCTGCCGCGCGGCCGCGTAATCGGGCTTTCGAAGATCCCACGTGTCGTCGAGATGTTCGCCAGGCGTCTGCAGGTCCAGGAGCGCATGCAGCAGATCGCCGACTTTCTGCAGCACCGACTGAACCCCTACGGCGTGCGCGTGGTGATCGAGGCGGAGTACCTGTGCCTGGCGATGCGCGGCCTCCAGAAGGGCGGCGCCACGATGGTCACGAGCAGCGTCCTCGGCACGTTCCGGACGACGAAAGAGACGCGGGACGAGTTCATGTCCACCTGGGTCGGGCCATTCCGAGAGTCTGAGCGGCAGCGCCCTCGGTTTCGCCGGGTCAAGAGCGTCCGCGCTCGTGTGCGGGCCGTGTTTCGTTCGGGACTGGTGGCCCTAACCGACGGCCAAATCGCACAGTCGAGCCTGCCCTGTGCGGTGACGTGCCGCCGTTGCCCTGTGCATTACCGCTCCGTACAGGGCGTACCATCGCCTCATACTTGAGTTGGACAACCGCTCCGAACGATGAAGATGGAAGGCGTCGCCACCATGGACGAATCCAAGACATCGGCACCCGACAAGCATCAACCGCACGCTTTCGAGCCCACCCCCGAGGTCCCCATCGTCTATCCGAGGACCGGGACCATGCTCCAGCAGGGTCTGCCTGCTGGGGTCATCGGCCATGCGAGCAGCCCCACCTGCGCGCTCTGCGGCGCTCCTCGGGGTGACCGGATTCACCTTGAGGCCGAAGTACAGGCCGACGCCGAATCGCTCAAGTGGGGCCTGTAGCCCACGACCGGTAGTCCGCACTCCGAGTGCCGAGGGGAACTAGAGACCTGAGTCAACCCAGAAGCAAGCCGAGGGACGAGATGGCCGCCAGCGACATCCTGCGCGAGCAGCTCCTCGCACTCATTGACGGGCACGGTGCCCACCTGCCGTTCGAGGCCGCCGTGGCGGGCTTCCCGGACGACGCCATCAACCGGCTGCCGCCGAACGTCCCGTACACGCCGTGGCATTTGCTCGAGCACATCCGGATCGCCCAGTCGGACATCCTCAACTACATCCGGAACCGCGCGTACCTCGCTCCTAACTGGCCGGAGGAGTATTGGCCGGCGCACGACGCAACTGCGACGCCTGAGCAGTTCGCGCTGACGATCGAGGGTTTCAGGTCGGACCGCACGGCACTCCACGAGCTCGTGGCCGATCCCGCCACCGACCTGCTGACAACGATCCCGAACACGCCGGGGCACACCATCCTCCGTGAGGTGCGCCTGGTCGGCGACCACAACGCCTACCACGTCGGCGAATTCGCGATCCTCCGTCAGGTCATGGGGACCTGGCCGCCCGGCCGGGAGGAGTAGCGCTCGAGGTGCGGGCGCCCCAGCTCGATGCACGCGAGCTGCAACGGACACAGACTGGACCAACCGGTGACACGACGGCTCCACGCGATGCGCGGTTAGTGACAACTCAGGGGCGCGTGCTGCTGGGTGGCCCGTAAGATGCCGGAGTGGTCGAGATCTACGCCTACGCCGCCGACTGCCGTCTGTACGGCCACGTCGAGTTAGGCTCGGGTCGCTTGTCCGACCAACTCAATAGCACACAGGAACTGCACCTGCGAGACGTTCAGCTGGAGGATCTCGCCGATGGCCACGTGGTCGCGATACCCGAGCTCACGGTCACGCAGGAGGAGCTCTGCGCTGTAGTCGCGAGCGGGTCGCGAGGCGACGCGGCACGTCGGCTGAACACCCGGACGGCCCACGTCGAGGTGGAGGTTGGGCCGTACCGAGTCGTCGGAAGGGTGCACGGCCCTCAGACGGCCGACCCGTTCGCTTCGCTCCTGCGACGGGCGGCGTGGGTGCCGCTGACGGAGGCGACCGTGACTTATCGCCGTGGTGGAGAAGACGTCACCGACAGGGTGGCGACGCTCCTCGTCAATCGGCACCGGATGCACTCATTTCGAGTGGCCGAGGCCAGTTCCAACCTTCCTTTGTAGGCCCGCCGAGTGCCAACGGCCGTGACCCTCGTGTGATCGCCTGTCGGCAGGCTGGCCTCGCTGGCCGTTCCGTGGCTCATGGCCCGGACGAACCCCGCCAAGGCGAGTTAGCTCGACTCAGCCACCTCGCCAGTCGCAGTCGGCCTGATCGACACGTCCGCGGCTGGCGGCCCGATAGACCCGTCGAAGGCTAGCCCGTCGCTCCGGTTCGTCGATGGTCATGTCGTGCCGAGGCACCGATCCAGACTGCGCCATTCACTATCCTGCGATCGTGAACGGGGTAAGTCGGCCAATCTCGGCTGCGTTGCGTCCCTCAGCCAGGGCCCCCACTCCGGAAAGAAGGTCAAGTCCCAGCTCGTGGTGTATCAGCGCGTCATCCTCACGTCCGATCGATCAGCTTGCCATCAGCAGTACCGGGCTCACCTCCCCCCGATTGACGGCGTCGATCAACGCCATCGACTCCGGACTGAAGTAGCGTCGACCGTCCTGCCACTCGTCGTCCTGCTCGGCGAGGATCAGAGCGAAAGCGACGTGGGGCCAATCAGGCTTCAGTGACTACCGCGCCCACCGCTCGAGGCGGTGGTCGAGGGCGAGATCCTTGGTGCCCGGGCGCCCTCCGCGTCGCGCTACGCCAGCGCCGCCCCGGAGGCGCGAGCGTCCGCCGCGAATGCCTCGAGCGTCTCGTCGGACGTGGCCGTCGCCTTGAGGAGCGTCATGACCCGGCTCACGCCGGCCTCGCGGTAGGCGGCGAGGATCTCCACCCGCGCCGCGCCGGCGGCCGGGAGGCGGTCGTTCCAGATGTGGACCGAGACAGGGAGCGTCGCCGGGTCGCGGCCGATCTCCTCGCATCGGGCCCGGATCGTCGGCAGCGCGGCAAGGACGTCGGCCGGCAGCATCCCGTCGACGTTCAGCTCGTCCGCGTGGCGGGCGGCCAGTCGCCAGGTGACGTTCGGTCCGTTGCCGCCAACCATGATCGGGACGCGTGGCTGCTGGACCGGCTTCGGCACGTTGATCGCGTCCCGGACGTGAGCGTACGTGCCCTCGTACGTCGCGTGGGTGGAACGGCCGGTCTGGAGCATCCGGACGATGACCTCGAGGTCATCGCCGAGTCGGGCGAGTCGCTCCTTCGTCTCCGGGAAGCCGTAGCCGTAGGCGAGCCACTCGTCCTGCTTCCAGCCGGCACCGATGCCGAGCTCCATCCGGCCGCCACTGATGGTGTCCATCGTGCTGATCATCTTGGCCGTGAGGGCCGGGTTCCGGAACGCCGTGCAGATGACGATGTGGCCAAGCCGGACGCGGTCGGTGATAGCCGCGAGGGCCGCGAGCGAGGTGAACGACTCGAAGGTGATCTCGTCGGTCGGCCGGGGCACCGTGTGGAAGTGATCGAACAGCCAGATCGACTCGAAGCCGAGCCGGTCGGCCTGGCGGGCCACCTCCGTCGTCCGCTTCCAGGCGGCCTGGGCCTCCCAGCCGTCGTACTCGCCCTGCCAGCCCTGCGGCACGATGACCCCGATCTTCACTCGAACCTCCTACGGCGGGTAGCATCGCTACTCTGCGTGCGTGCAAATGCGTCCCCGCCGACTTCTCGGCGCCGCCGGCGCCTCATTCGATCAGCGCCCGAACGTCCCACGGCCCAAGCGAGGCGACGGTTGCTGCGGCGGTAGGTCACCTCATTCGGCCGTCATGATGGCCGAATACCTCAGGCAGAGCCTTTCTGGGCGCCCGGCAGAGGCGCCCTCGGCGCGATCTGACCAAACCCAAAAAGGGATCGCCGTCGATGTGCGGAGCGGGGGCCATGCATATCCTAGCCCTCCAGCCAAATCTCATGTCCCGGTCGGCTCCGGCCTGACCAACACGATCAGGTCATCGTGTGTGACCACTCCTTGAGAGGTAAGCATCGGCCCAGTTGCGTCGTCACCGTGCACAGCGCGACTATCTGCCACGGGTGTCCGCTTTTCACCCAGTGGCCTTACAGGCCCGGTATGGCTCCGACGGGGATTGGCTCGAGGCCGTCCGGATCCGCCAGCCTGCCAGGACCGATGCCAGCACTGTCGGTCGTGCCGTACTGCCAGACGATGCGCTCTGCCCCCGGGTCGAGCACGACCACCCGCGCACGGCCATCGTCGGTCACCGCGATCGTGCCGTCTGGCAGGGGAATCGCGAGGCTCGGGTGGTCGAGTCGGCCGGCGCCAGCGGTCGGGCCGTAGCGCCACAAGAGGCGACCGTGCGGATCGACCGCGAGCACGGCGCCCGGGTTCGTGTAGTCGGCGACGACAACATTGCCGTGCCTGTCGAGCTGCGTGTCGGACGGGTACTTGGCAGGCACGTGGATGTCGAAGATGACGTTGCCCGCGGCGTCGAGCCGGACAACGCGCGAGCCGCGGATCTCGGTGATCAGCAGGCCGCCGTCGGGCAGCGGCGTGTCGCCGTTCGGGACCGCGTAGCTGACGGGCGGTCGGTGCGTGCAGACGTCCGTCTGCCCCCATTGGCGGACGATCCGCTTGTCTGGCGAGATCTCGATGACCCGACAGTTTCCGATGTCCGCTACGACCACGTCGCCGTTGGCGAGCCCATACGCGTCGTCCGGCGTGTTCAGGTAGCCGGGCAGCGAGCCGGCGCGGTCGTAATGGCCATACTCCCAGATGACCCGGCGTGTCGCGATGTCGATCCGGACGACCACCTGGTGACCTTCCTCGTTAGCGGTGAGCGTTCGTCCGTCCGGAGAGAGGAAGGCGTCGTCAGCGCTGAAGGCCTCGCCCGTGGGCAGGCTTCCGGCGATGGGGAAGCTCCAGATGATCCGTCCGCCGTTGTCCACGGCGATGATCCTGCCGTTGCCGCGGTCGGCGATGAGCAAGCCACCCACGAACGGCCCGTTCGGAGCTGTTGGCCTGCCCGAAGCCGTCGGCCCGGCGGACGCGGTCGCCCGGGCGGGAGAAGACGCGGCCTCGGCGGGCTCGGTCGGCCTGAGCGGAGCCGCCGTCCCCTGGCCGAGCGGCCCAGGCGTGGACGCGATCCGGCTGCTCCCAGGCCCCATGGCCATCCAGCCCCCGGCGAGAAGGGGCGCAGCTGCGAGTGCGATAACCAGGACGGCCAGGCTCCGGCCCCCGGGTCGCCGTCCGACTCGTTCGCGATCGGCTGGCTGCACGGGTCCTCCGTCCGTCGCTATCGCTCGCCGAGCACATTCAGCAGGTTGAGCCGGGCGAGGCGCCCGCTACCTATCAACGTTGCGATGGCGAGCGCTAGCACGATTATGTCAGCTGGCTCCGCGAGCCCAAGCCAGAGCACCGACGGACCCATCTGCCGACGGGTCGAAGATGCGGGAGCCAGCGTCGGGCTGCGGGCAGTGGCTAACACGTGCCGGTCCGCACGCACCGAGATGACCAGGCCAAGGGGTATGGTCCAGGCGACCCAGCCGAGTCGCTGAACGTTCTGGCTGTGTGTACCGTCAGTTGGACATGGCGGTCGAGGAGAGCGAAATCCGACAGTTGCGCCGGGCAACATTGGTAGACGATACCGACCGAGCGACGACGTTCGCGAACTTCGTGGACCGCGACGCTCTGGACCGGGCCTATCGCTACGCGACGCTCATCCTCGGCGATCCGCAGGACGCGGAGGATGCGACCCACGACGCCGCGCTGCGAGCCTGGCATCGGTTCGGCGAACTGCGCGACCCAACCCGCTTCGACGCCTGGTTCGGACGGATTCTGGTGAATGCCTGTCGCGATCGGTTGCGCGGACGCCGGCACACGATTCTAAGCCTCGACGACCCCACGTTTTCCACCGAGGGGTCGTGGCTGCGGGTCGCCGCCGATCCGGCCGAAGCTTTCGGGCGGCGCCAGGCGATGGCAAGCGCGCTGCGGGCCCTCCGCCCCGAGCGCCTCGAGGTCGTCGTCCTGCGTTTCTACGTGGACCTCACCATCGACCAGATCGCGGAACGTACCGGTGCCCGCGCAGGCACCGTGAAATCGCGTCTCCACTACGCGCTGCGCGAGTTGCGCGGGAGTCTCGGTGAGGACTCGCAGAAGGAGTTACCGCAATGACGAACGAGCGAGACCTCGAGTCCGAGATCCGCGACACGCTTGAGGGGATGGCGGCTCGACCGGCGCCCGATCGGCTGCACGCCCAAGTGGCGTCGATCCCGACGGCCGAGCCGGCGTTGGGCGCGCTGCGGCGATCGAGCCCTTCGCGTCCGCGCCTGGGGCTCAGCTTCGCCTCCGTCGCAATCGCGACGATCGTGATCGCAGGAGCCCTCTTGCTCCGTGGAGGGTCGCAGAACGGCGCGACGGGCAGCACGCCACCGGCGAGTGGCTCGTCGCTTGCCGCCGCAACTTCGACGCCGACTCCGGAGCCGAGCGTCATTGCCGTGGTGCCGTCGCCTTCGCTCTCGCCGTCGCCATCGCTATCGCCGTCCGCAGCGTCGCCCGACGCCATTCCAGCCGATTTCCAGCCGCTGTCGGTCACGTTCGTCTCGGCCGACATGGGCTGGGTGCTCGGCAGCGACTTGGGGTGCGCTTCGGACCCGTGCCCGGCGATCGTCGTCCGGACTCTCGACGGCGGCCGGACATGGACGCGGATCGCCGCACCGCCGACATCGCATAGCACCACCGGGCTCCAAGCCGGGAATGGCGTGAGCAACCTGCGCTTCGCCGACCCGCTGGATGGCTGGGCCTTCGGACCGGGCCTCTGGGCTACCCACGACGGTGGCAAGACATGGAAGCAGCTCGCGATCCCGGGCCTGCCGGGCGGGGCAGTGGCCGCTCTCGAAGCATCTGCAGGGGCGGTCCAGGTCGTCGCCTACGATGGGAACACGACGTTCCGGATCGCTTCGAGTCCGGTCTCCTCGGACGCATGGCTACTCTCGGGGCTGAAGGTGCCGGTTGGCGCGGGCCCGGTGCCAGAGGTGCAGCTGGTGCTGCAGGGCGAGGCCGGCTGGGTGCTCGAGAACGATCGAGTAGTCACGGCCGGAGCGCGGCTCGTGGGTGGGTCGTGGGAGGCGTGGCAGCCGCCGTGCCTGACGTTCGGGCTCGCGAGGCTGGCCGCGGCGAATGCTCGAGAGCTGAACGCCGTCTGCACCGTCGGGGTCTGGGGCCCGGCGCCGAGCGGCCAGCAGGGCGACCATCTGTACCGCTCTTCGGACGGCGGCCTAACTTTCGCGGAGACAGGACCGCAACTGTCCGTGTCGGGGCCGATCGCCGCACCTTCGACCTCGACCATTGTGGCCAGCGGCGGCCAATCCCAGATCGTGGTGTCCGTCGACGGCGGGCTCACCTGGAAGGCCGCTTCCTTCCCCGCCCAAGCCACGAGTTTCTACGTCCGCTACCTCGGGTTCACCACAGCGACCCAGGGCGTGCTGCTCACGTCCGACGACGGCGGCCACGGCCAACTACTGATGACCCGCGATGCCGGGCACACTTGGGTGCCCGTCCGGTTCTGAGGCGGTGGAAGATCGCGTAGGACGCCTTCTTCGTTAGCCTGAGATGTCCCCATGTTCGGTGGACGCCGCGGCCACGGGCTGACGGCGCGGACGCTATCCCGAATCCCTGGCCAACGCACCGACTGTGCCAACGGTTCCGCCCACTTCCTGTAGTTCCGATCACCACCATCCAGCGATAGGGACGATGGTTCGTGGAAGGTGGCGGGAACCGGATCTGTCGGCAGTATCTAATGCAAGGCGTGCCGCGTACTATTGGCCTACGAGGAGGGAACATGGCCTATTCGA